>OBJX01000143.1_pt1 | contig 32177 bp, 29 predicted proteins | sample 1481631 | NCBI WGS metagenome assembly OBJX01 (sample SAMN02364490, study PRJEB22542) | human gut metagenome | isolation source: fecal sample | host: premature infant | place: USA: Chicago, IL | collected 2012-01
GAAGCCACTGGAGCACCTCAAAAACACCATCATACACTAAATCAGTAAGTTGGCAGCATCACCGCCGCTGTTAACCCGTCAGGTTTTGGCATGATGCTGATGTAGTCGCGCTTCATCGTTTTCACGAAGCTCTCCGCCATTCCGTTGCTTTCCGGGCTACGTACCGCCGTATGTTTAGGCTCCAGTCCTACCATTCTGGCGAACTGACGCGTCTGATAAGAACGGTAGGCTGAACCGTTGTCTGTCAGCCACTCAACTGGGGATGTCGGCAGGCTGTTACCGAAGCGACGCTCCACGGCACCCAGCATGACGTCCTGCACGGTTTCACTGTCATATCCACCGGTACTTGCCGCCCAGTGAAGTGCCTCGCGATCGCAACAGTCCAGCGCGAACGTGACCCGCAGTTTTTCACCGTTATCACAGCTGAACTCGAAGCCGTCGGAGCACCACCGCTGGTTACTTTCTCCAACGGCCACTTTCCCTCTATGCGCCCGCTTCGAGGGCGGTATTGCCGGTTTACGCTCAAGCAGCAGCGCATTCTGACGCATGATGCGGTATACGCGTTTGGCATTGATCACCGCCATGTCGTCAGTTTCTGATTGTCTGCGCAGCAGTGCCCATACACGACGATAACCATAGGTGGGCAGATCGTCGATAACGGTATGGATACGAGCCAGCGCTTCAGTATCATCAGGCTTGCGCTTGCACCGACGATCCTGCCAGCCCTTCGACCGACGGGCCATGGCATGCAGTTGCGCACGTGAGACCCGGAGGCAACGACTGACAAGGCTTATTCGCCATCCTCCGGCAACAAGGGCACGTGCGCTATCCACTTTTTTTGTCGGCCATATTCAACGGCTTCTTTCAGCAGCTCGTTTTCCATGGTTTTTTTGCCCAGCAGGCGCTGTAACTCTTTAATTTGCTTCATTGCAGATGCCAGCTCCGACGCGGGTACAACCTGTTCACCCGCGGCAACCGCAGTGAGACTGCCTTCCTGATATTGCTTACGCCACAGGAACAGCTGACTGGCAGCAACGCCATGCTGACGGGCGACCAGCGACACGGTCATTCCGGGCTCAAAGCTCTGCTGAACAATGGCGATTTTTTCCTGAACGCTGCGCCGTCTGCGCTTCTCTGGACCTAGAACATCAATCATTCGGACTCCAACGACTAGTCTAAAACTAGTATTAAGACTATCACTAATTTAAGTGATACCAACTGTCTGGAGATTCATAGGGCCAGTCTATGGCGTCCTGAAGACCGGAACCGTTTTTAATGACGAAGACCTGAAACCGGTACTGTCAACCTGACTATACCAGGCTGGCATTAAACACAAGGTAATGCTCACTGCAATAAGTGAGCGCAGTCCGTTATGAGCGAACAGCGGAAGTTCGGAATGCATACTTACTACGATGCATGTTAAGCAATGGGGAGCAGGTCAGACGGGCAGCTATGAACGAGAAGCAGAGGTTCACAATTGGTGATGGCATTACGAACGTTGCGATATATTGATCAACGGCACGCTAGTCACCTGTAACATACCGATAGATATGTTGTATCATTGTTTCTATAGGAAAAATCTGCTTTGAAGAAGTTGCTGGGCGTGATTATTTGCATTGAAAGGTGATGGCAATGTGCGAAAGGACGTTTGAAAAAGAACTTTATTCTGAGTGGGTTATACGCAATAGCCTATACTGGATGACTCCACTTACTCGATGGAAACTCCTTGAGGAGTTGTCCTCTTGGACGATCTCTTTTGAAAACGATAGTCCCGAATGCCTCTATGAATTCGAGAGACTGCTGAATGATTACGCTTTGCGAGAAAAGCTACAGCATAAAACAGGGGCGTTGAGAGATTCTATTGTCCATAAAGTGCTTCGCAGCGTAGATGAAAGGCTTTCGTAATGGAATTGATGCCATTCAATTTTGACAGATTGCCTAATGGACGGGTTTTTATAAGCAACCTCGCAGGCTTTCATCACTTCATTAATGAGCAAGAGCTGCTTGATCTTTCTGATGAGCAAATCAGTGCGGAGCAATCAAACCCACTAGAAAGCAAGCTGTTCATAACCAACGAAAGCTCATCAGCTATTGCTCCCTATGCTTTAAGTTCTGCTTTTGCAAAAAGATTGATGAATGAACTGGCGATCAGGCCAATTTTCATGATTGTGCCCACATTGCGTTGCGACCATACCTGCAAGTATTGTCAGGTCAGTAGAGCTTCAGTGAACGCCTCTGGTTATGATCTAGATCCCGATCTCATCCCTCATATCATTTCGACTATCAAAAAACTATCGATACCACCTTACAAGATAGAGATACAGGGTGGAGAGCCACTCTTGCGGTTCGATTTAATTCAGTCTATCTATGAGCAATGTACTGAAACGTTGGGAAGCTCCGATTTTGAGATGGTGATAGCATCAAGCCTGTCTGTCTTGAATGAGGATATGCTTCAATGGTCGAGAGGCAGGAACATAACGTTCTCTGTTTCGCTTGATGGTGAGGAGGTTGTTCACAACAGTAATCGAATTCTTGGTCATGGGCTTGCTTACAGTAGAACAGTATCAGGAGTAGAGGCTATCAAACGGTCTTTAGGCGCTGGTCGCGTTGCAACGGTTACTACAGTTACTAAAGATCTTATCAGGCATCCTGAATCGATTGTCCAGGCTCACTTGTCTCTTGGCCTCAAGGACATGTTTATCCGACCTGTTAGTCCCTATGGGTTTGCACAAAAAGCATCGTTCACATTTTCTATGGAGGAATACTTCAGTTTCTATGCCTCGTTGATAGATGAAATCCTTAAGATGAATAATGAAGGGATAAGGGTTGTGGAACATTCGGCCTCCATTCATCTGAAAAGGATCTTCAATCCCGGCTTTAGTGGTTATGCGGATTTAAAGTCGCCAAGCGGGGTCGTGCTTAACAGTATTCTTTTCAATTATGACGGTCGAGTATATGGTAGCGATGAGAGCCGTATGTTGCAGAAGGTGAACCCTGAAACGGAGTTCAGTGCGGGTGAGGTTAAAACGCTATCATTTTCTAAGAGTCCTTACTATAACGCAGTGTTGAGTTCATCGTTCAATTTTGCTCTGCCGGGTTGTGATACATGTGCATATCAACCATTTTGCGGTGCAGATCCATGCCAGAACATAAGTGTACAGGGTGAGCCTGTCGGTGATAGGAGTCGTTCAACGTTTTGTCAGTATCACAAGGGGATGTTCAGGTATCTGATGAACTGCATCTCAGAAGGTGGTCCGAAGGCTGAGATGCTAAAAGGATGGGCATATGTCTGAGGTTATTAGGAACGATATCTTTCATTTTGCTTCAAAAAAGAATGTGCCCACGGGGTTCTATCGGTTATGCAAACAAAAACCAATGAACCCTTTATTCTTTTTACCCAATTTACTGGTAGTTGCTGAAGGCAATAATGATGCCATTCAACCATGCTTTGATTTCTCTGTTATTAGCACTGAATTATATGAGTCAATTGAAGATGGAGATATTGGGATAATCAACAATGGCAATATGATACGCGTAATTCTGTCCCGCAGAGCCAATCATAATACTGTCTTAGTAACGGAACGCTGCAATAACTTGTGTCTGTTTTGTTCGCAGCCACCTAAGAAATCAAATGATGACTGGCTACTTACCCAATCAGCTCTTGCTATAGCTTCATTTGGTTTGGATGGAGTTGTTGGGGTCAGCGGTGGAGAACCTTTGCTGTATGGAGATGATTTCCTTCACTTCATTGATTTTATCATCGAGAATTCACCAGATACTGCTTTGCATGTTTTAACAAACGGACGCAAATTTTCTGATATCAACTTTACTCAGGAAATGGCAAAGCGAAGCAAAAAGATAAAAATCACCTTTGGTATCCCGCTCTACTCATCAAGACCACTTGTGCATGATCATCTGGTAGGGAATGATGGCGCATTTAATGAAACGGTTAAGGGATTAATTAATGCAGGAAACTCAGGGATTAATATCGAACTTAGAGTTATTCCGACACTGGCTAACTATACAGAATTGGATGATATTGTAGAGTTCGTTGGCCGTGTGTTCTCCAACATCAATCAGATTTCCCTTATGGGGCTGGAATCTATCGGTTGGGCACGAAAGAACTGGTCAACAATCTTCATTGAGCACAGCAGTTATAGTGAGAAAATAATCTCCGCCATAGACGCTGCGCACAGGTCAGGTATACCTCTAACAATTTTTAATTATCCTTTGTGTCATCTTCCCGAAAGAGCTTGGGAGCTTGCTGCTCAGTCGATCTCTGATTGGAAAAATTACTATCCTAAAGAATGTGATGAATGCACTCAGAAGTCTTCCTGTACTGGTTATTTCAGTTCCTCAACAGGCCGTTTTCATCAACCACCGAGACCAATTTTATGAAAAAATTTAATTTTGCTGCTCTACTTCCGGGATTTTTGGCGCTCAATAATTCTGTATGGGCAAGTGATTCATCCACCGGAGCAAGTGATTTGCCTGGTATGACCCTTAATGAACATGATTTAGTGATAGCCCCACTTAACACCGAAGTTCCATTCTACATTGCAGGGCATCGCAGTCATAGCTCCCATCGAAGCCATAGTTCTCACCGATCATCATCAGGTGGCGGGTACTATGGTGGCAGCACTCCTTATTATCCAAAAACATACAGCTCACCAAGCTCATCTGAGTCTTCAAGTTCAGGAACAAGTTCCTCATCGTCCTCTTCCTCTGTGCGTTCGCTTCGTTCTAACGACAATAACAACTCTACTACTACGAATTCTGTTGGAACTACAGAAGCTAACCGTGCAAGTAATGGGCTGACTTCTGGTACAGAGAAGCGTAAGCGCTTAATCATGCGGGTTCAATTCGCTTTGCTGGACAAAGGTTATTACAACGGGAATATTGACGGCATAATGGGGCCTTCCACAAGGCAGTCCATAAAAAATTATCGCATTGCGAACGGACTACCAACACCTGCAACTGAAACGCTGGATACTCAATTATTGAACTCGTTAAATATTTTGGCTCGTTAAATCTCAGTGGGGCATAAAATGAAAAGTAATAAATTGCATTAGTCGCGTGCACACTATTGGTCACTAAGAGCAAGCAACGTCCGTGAACCACTCCCCATAAATTAAGATATTGCGATGTTATCAATGTCCGCTTCTGGCACAAAGCAGACGTTAAGACTTACAGCATCGGGAAACTTCTGGATGCCGCGTCAGCGGCATGGAGGCGCCAGATGAGGTTACATGTGTCTGTGGAGTCAAATGGCGCCGAAAGCCCGGCGTAGCCGGTTACCGGGCTATAAATTCTGCCACCCTACCCCCTGCCCTGATTAGCCTTAACCATCTAACAGCAATGAAGAAGTCAAAGTAATCCCTTTTAACCCCGGTGAGCGGGCTTTACGGCGTTTACGACGTAAAGGGCGTGATTTCCGGGGCCTTAGCGGCGGCAGCTTGCTGCTGACGCTTAGGGGGATGTTCTTCAGTTATTTGTAAGCGTACAGCGTGAACCGTCTGGTCATAATCTGAAGCATCCGACAAAGTGGTGTCCACCAAATAAGTAGTGGGAACCAAAGTGTTAGATATGCAGAAAAATATGACTCCCGGCAGGCGTAAAGGCTGCCCTAATTATTCTCCTGAGTTTAAACAGCAACTCGTTGCTGCCTCCTGCGAACCCGGGATATCCATCTCAAAACTGGCGCTTGAAAATGGCATTAATGCCAATCTGCTCTTTAAATGGCGCCAGCAGTGGCGCGAGGGAAAGCTGCTATTACCTTCCTCTGAGAGTCCTCAGTTACTTCCTGTGACTCTCGATGCCACCGCCGTACAACCAGAACCGCCCGCTGAGGACTCAGAGCTCAGCATCTGCTGTGAGGTAACGTTCCGGCACGGGACACTCCGCCTCAACGGCACTGTCAGCGAAAAGCTTCTGACTCTGCTGATACAGGAACTGAAGCGATGATCCCGCTACCAACAGGCACCAAAATCTGGCTGGTTGCCGGTATTACCGATATGAGAAACGGCTTCAACGGGCTGGCTGCAAAAGTGCAGACGGCGCTGAAAGACGAACCGATGTCCGGCCATGTCTTCATCTTCCGGGGCCGCAGCGGCAGTCAGGTTAAACTTCTGTGGTCCACCGGCGACGGGCTGTGCCTGCTGACCAAACGGCTGGAGCGCGGGCGCTTCGCCTGGCCGTCAGCTCGCGATGGCAAAGTGTTCCTGACCCCGGCGCAGCTGGCAATGCTGCTGGAAGGCATCGACTGGCGACAGCCGAAGCGGTTGCTGACCTCCCTGACCATGCTGTAGGCTTCTTTATCCTGGTTGTCGCAGAATAAGCCTGGTAAAATGCTGGCTTATGAATGACATCTCTTCTGACGACATCCTTCTGCTGAAACAGCGCCTTGCCGAACAGGAAGCGCTGAACCGTGCCCTGCTGGAAAAGCTGGCAGACCGGGAGCGCGAAATAGACCATCTGCAGGCGCAGCTGGATAAACTTCGCCGGATGAACTTCGGCAGCCGTTCCGAAAAAGTCTCCCGCCGTATCGCACAAATGGAAGCCGATCTGAACCGGCTTCAGAAAGAGAGCGATACGCTGACCGGTCGGGTGGATGACCCGGCAGTACAGCGCACTCTGCGTCAGACCCGCACCCGCAAACCGTTCCCCGAATCACTCCCCCGCGATGAAAAACGCCTGCGGCCAGCGGGTTCCTGCTGCCCGGAGTGTGGTGGTGCGCTGAGTTACCTGGGTGAGGATGCCGCTGAACAGCTGGAGCTGATGCGCAGCGCCTTCCGGGTGATCCGGACCGTACGGGAAAAACATGCCTGCACAAAATGTGATGCCATCGTGCAGGCCCCCGCGCCTTCGCGCCCCATTGAGCGGGGTATCGCCGGACCGGGGCTGATGGCCCGCGCGCTGACCTCAAAGTATGCAGAGCACACACCGCTGTATCATCAGTCTGAAATATACGGTCGCCAGGGCGTGGAACTGAGCCGTTCACTGCTGTCGGGCTGGGTGGATGCATGCTGCCGGCTGCTGTCCCCGCTGGAGGAGGCGCTTCAGGACTATGTCCTGACTGAAGGTAAACTCCATGCCGATGATACCCCGGTCCAGGTGCTGTTGCCGGGCAATAAGAAGACGAAGACCGGGCGGTTGTGGACGTATGTTCGTGATGACCGCAACGCCGGGTCAGCGCTGGCACCGGCGGTGTGGTTCGCCTACAGCCCGACAGAAAAGGCATCCATCCGCAGACCCATCTTGCGGGGTTCAGCGGTGTGCTACAGGCGGATGCGTACGCCGGGTTCAACGAGCTGTACCGCGATGGCCGGATAACGGAAGCCGCCTGCTGGGCTCACGCCCGCCGTAAAATCCACGATGTGCACGTTCGCACGCCGTCAGCCCTGACGGAGGAAGCCCTGAAGCGTATCGGCGAACTGTATGCCGTGGAGGCGGAAATAAGAGGAATGCTGGCGGAACAACGGCTTGCTGAACGTCAGCGGAAAACGAAACCGCTGCTTAGTACCCTGGAAAGCTGGTTGCGTGAAAAAATGAAAACGCTGTCGCGACACTCGGAGCTGGCAAAGGCGTTCACGTACACCCTGAACCAGTGGCCGGCCCTGACGTACTATGCAGAAAACGGCTGGGCCGAAGCCGATAATAACATCGCTGAAAATGCGCTGCGGATGGTCAGTCTGGGTCGTAAAAACTGGTTGTTCTTCGGCTCAGACCACGGTGGTGAGCGGGGAGCGTTGCTGTACAGTCTGATCGGGACGTGCAAACTGAACGGCGTGGATCCAGAAAGCTACCTTCGCCATGTCCTTGACGTCATAGCTGACTGGCCGGTCAACCGGGTCAGCGAGCTGCTACCCTGGCGCATCACACTGCCAACTGAATAACACATCCCCGTCAATACGGTTCTCGCTGTACGCTTACAAATCCCTGGAAAGCTGGCTGCGTGAAAAGATGAAAACCCTGTCGCGACACTCAGAACTGGCGAAAGCGTTCGCATACGCCCTGAACCAGTGGCCGGCGCTGACGTACTATGCAGATGATGGCTGGGCTGAGGCGGACAATAACATCGCTGAAAATGCGCTGCGGATGGTCAGTCTGGGCCGCAAAAACTACCTGTTCTTCGGTTCGGATCATGGAGGAGAGCGGGGAGCGCTGCTGTACAGCCTGATCGGGACGTGCAAACTGAACGGAGTGGAGCCAGAAAGCTACCTCCGCTATGTCCTTGACGTCATAGCCGACTGGCCGATAAACCGGGTCGGCGAACTGCTCCCCTGGCGCGTAGCACTGCCGACTGAATAACACATCCCCGTCAATACGGTTCTTGCTGCACGCTTACTTAAATTCTTTGATGTAAACAATATCATACTCAGGAAATAACAACGCCCAGTTCACCTTACGTTCAGAAAGCCGTTTTCTTCTGACCCCTTCGGCTGCACCGAGGGGGACAGTCGCTCAGGCATCCCCGGTAACTCTACCGGGCGTATTGCCATTCCTGAATGAGGATCGCTTTTTAACCCCCGCGATCCGATGGCCAGTATTTCACTATCCCGACAAACATGGCGGGTATCTCAGACGGCCGTCAGACCGCTAACTCACGTACCACCGGTGCCGCCATGGCCAACAGACTCCGAACATGCGTAAGAGTGGAGACACTGGAAAGCTGTGTTCATCCCATTTGCCTTGCCTGGAAATGAAGAAAACTACTTTACTTATTAAAATGTACGTTTGAAAAGTAGACTTCTGCGGTACACTCTGACGGTATCATTTACACGCATCGTGCCGGATGATTTCGGTCCGGACACAGCCTTGGACTAAATAACTGTTCGGAATAGTAGATCACTTTGAGGGAACTCAGCCCGAATTGTGCGATCTGATCAATCGCTGAATATCCCAAATCACCAACCGGACTGAGCGATGCCGATCATAGCACCAATTCCCCGTGACGAACGACGCCTGATGCAGAAAGCTATCCATAAAACGCGTGATAAAAATTATGCCCGCAGACTGACCGCCATGCTGATGTTGCACCGGGGCGAGCGCGTCAGTCATGTGGCCAGAACACTCTGCTGTGCACGCTCATCGATTGGTCGCTGGATTAACTGGTTCACTCTGTCTGGTGCTGAAGGCCTGAAGTCATTACCGTCAGGACGTGGCAGGCGCTGGCCGTTCGAACATATTTGCGCATTGCTGCGTGAGCTTGTGAAGCATTCTCCCGGCGATTTCGGTTATCAGCGTTCCCGCTGGAGTACCGAACTGCTGGCGATAAAAATCCGTGATGTCACCGGTTGTCCGCTACATGCCTCAACCATCCGGAGATGGTTACCTGCTGCCGGGCTGGTATGGCGCAGAGCAGCGCCGACACTGCGTATCCGTGACCCACACAAAGAAGAAAAAATGGTCGCTATCCATGAAGCACTGGCGAAATGCAGTGCGGAAAATCCCGTGTTTTACGAAGATGAAGTGGATATTCATCTCAACCCGAAAATCGGTGCTGACTGGCAGTTACGCGGGCAGCAAAAACGTGTTGTCACACCGGGCCAGAATGAAAAGTACTATCTTGCCGGTGCGCTGCACAGCGGTACGGGAAAAGTCAGCTACGTAGGTGGAAACAGTAAAGGTTCATCTTTATTTATCAGACTGTTAAAACATCTTAAGGCGACATACCGGCGGGCAAAAACGATTACGCTCATTGTCGATAACTACATTATCCACAAAAGCCGTGAAACGTTGCGCTGGCTGAAAGCAAACCAGAAGTTCAGGGTCATTTATCAGCCGGTTTACTCGCCATGGGTCAATCATGTCGAACGGTTGTGGCAGGCGCTTCATGAGACAATAACCCGAAATCACCAGTGCCGTTCAATGTGGCAACTGTTGAAAAAGGTTCATAACTTTATGGATACCGTCAGCCCATTCCCCGGTGGAAAACACGGGCTGGCTAAAGTGTAGCGGTATTAGGATCAGTTATTTAGAGTTCTCCTGGTCTCTAGCACAACCATAATCAGTGCTGGTACGTCAGCCTACTCAGAAAACCATGTTAGCCGGAAAACCGCCTTCTTTCCTCCCCGGCCTGAAGGACGAGGTTTCCCCAAGGCATCACGGTATCTGGTTGCATTATTTTCCACGGCCCCGGGTTGCTGTCTGTGCTGCGATGTTGCCGCCTTTCGCACTAAAAACTTTCACTATCACCTACTGACTGCCTATTCTGCCGAACAATACATTGCACAGCAATTTACGGTTAGTAGCGTCAAACCCGGGTCAGGATCTTAGGCGAAGGTGGGAAAAATACAGCTCAGCATTTCAGACGTTTTCCGCAGCGAGCCGTGCCGTCCGCAGTGGGACTACCCTGTGTTCATTGCTGTACCTGACCAACTCGGCCATGTAATCCCTTCCGGCTTTTTCAGCGAGATAAGACCTGCCGCATATAAAAAAGTTGGCTACATGCTACTGGTGAGCGTTCATTACAAACCCAGCTGGTTGAGTACAAAAAACAGACAGCTAAATTTACATTTCTTGCCATGGCCTGCCGTCTGTGCTCCCACCTTTTTACCTTGTTCTGGGTCAATAAAAAAGAAAACATCTATGATGCAAATCACTACATTTACAAATTAGAATGCATCTTGTAAACAAAGACATACATAACTCTATTATGTGTCATCCAGCCTCTGTTCGGTGATACTGCCAGATCACTTTGCGTTAAAACAGAGTCTTTTTTTTGGTGGCAAGACTTCGCTCAACTAGTCGTTCCGTCACAGAAGCGCATATAGTGTCGGAGGCCGCCCTGATTCCCGGAGGCGATATGAACAGAGTGTGTCTATGCATTCTTGTTCTAACTCTCTTTGGCTACCCTGTTGGTAGTCAAAGTGGTTGGTCTATATATGTCAGCCATATCAATGTAAATATTTCTTTATAAATCAGATGGTAATAAACAAAAAAAACCACCTGCCAGGGTGGTTTTTTTGCGTTTCCTCTTTCACATTAAAGAACTGGCAAGACTTCGCTCACGGCAAATTATGCTTTGTCCATCATAGACCCGCAACGGATTTATTAGCCAAAATGGCGTATTTTCTATGACAGGAATCAACAAAATCACTCACCTGACTGTGCTAATCACCGACAGTGATCAGATGAAATAAAGGCTATTTGCATTTAGGGCATTTTAGACCGGCTCTATGTCCTGCTATGTGCTAACTTTTCCAGTTTAATGGCCTCTCGTCGAGTTGTGTGGCAACAGTGTTGCCACCGGCGGAAATCCGCCGGTTTGAATGCTTTTTTGTTCAGCAGGCGACGAGGTGCCCGTCGCCAAAATCGGTAAAGCGCTGCGGTACTCTCTGATAGCCGATGGGTTTGATCGGTTCTGGTCTTATCGGCATTGCGCTGGTGGCTCGGGGTTGCCGTCTTTGCTGAACGTCAGGTATAGGAACGGCGCTGAGCAAGTGCTGAGTATAAGGATGCTGCGGATGGTGCAACACTCGATCTCGTGGGCCGATCTCCACGAGCTGGCCGCCAAACATCACCGCTACCCGGTGGCAGATGCGCTCCACCACCGCCATATCATGGGAAATAAACAGATAGCTGAGCCGATAGCGCTGACGCAAATCTTCCAGCAGCGTCAGCACCTGCGCCTGTACTGAAACATCCAGCGCGGAAACCGATTCATCGGCGATGATCACTTTCGGGTTCAGCGCCAGCGCGCGGGCAATGCAAATGCGCTGGCGCTGGCCGCCGGAAAACTGGTGCGGATAACGCCGCATCGCTTCCGCTGGCAGGCCGACCTGCTGCAATAGCTGCGCCACCCGCTCCGTGCGCTGTACTGCGGGCATCTGCTCATGAATCAGCAGCGGCTCCCCAACCAGGTCGAAAATAGTTTTGCGCGGATTGAGCGCCGCCCAGGGATCCTGAAACACCATCTGCAAATCGCGGCGTACCGCTCTTAACGCCTCGTCCTTCAGGCCGTGCAGCTCCTGTCCGTTAAGCTGCGCGCTGCCGCTAAATGGCACCATATTCATCAGCGCTTTTGCCGTCGTCGATTTACCGCAGCCGCTTTCACCGACGATGCCCAACGTCTCGCCGGGGAAAAGATCGAAGCTGACGCCATCGACGGCATGGACTTCGCGACGCACGCGCAGGCCGTCGCCGCGCACCGGAAAGCGCACGCTGAGGTCGCGGACGCTGAGCAACGGTCGCGTCGCCTCGACCGGCGCCAGCGCGGGCGCCTGGCCCAGCACCGGTACCGCCTGCAACAGCTGGCGGGTATAAGCCGCCTGCGGCGAGGTAAACAGCGTTTTTGCCGGAGCCTGCTCCATGATTTTGCCGTGACTCATGACCAGCACATCATCGGCCATTTCTGCCACCACTCCCATATCGTGGGTGATCAACAGCAGGCTGGTGGAAAACGCCTGCTGCAGTTCGCGCATCAACTCGAGGATCTGCGCCTGAATAGTGACGTCGAGGGCCGTGGTCGGCTCATCGGCAATCAGCACCTGTGGCTGGCACAGCATTGCCATGGCGATCATCACCCGCTGGCGCATACCGCCGGAAAGCTCGTGCGGATACTGTTGCAGGCGCTTCTCCACATGACTGATTTTGACCGCGTCCAGCATCGTGCTGACCCGGTTGCGCCGTTCACGGCGGCCCAGCACTTCGTGGCGTTGCAGCGTCTCTTCCAGCTGCTGGCCCACCGTCATCAGCGGATTGAGCGAGGTCATCGGTTCCTGAAAAATCATGGCAACCGACTTGCCGCGCAGCAACTGCATTTGCCGCTCCGGCAGGCTGAGCAAATCCTGGTTATCAAAAATAATCGCGCCGCCTGGAATCTGTGCCTCCTCCGGAAGCAAACCCATGATCGCCAGCGAAGTCAGCGATTTACCGCTGCCCGACTCGCCGGCAATGCACAGAGTTTTTCCCGGCCAGAGCGCAAAGCTGACGTCATCCACCACCCGCTGTGTACCAAACTGGATCGACAGGCGCTCGACCGAGAGCAGCGGCGCCGGAAATAGGACTGCTGACATAACGCTCCTAATTAAACACGCTGTTGGGAAAATAGAACGACACCACCCAGTTAGGCCGATCGACGATTTCGCTGATGCGCAGATCGCCGCACACGGAGCAGAGCATATAGGCCTCTTCCGCCGACATCCCTTGTTCGCGGCACAGCGCATCGATGGTATAGCTTACCGCGTCGCGGGCGGCGGTCATCAGGTCAGGGCCAATGCCGGTGAAGGCGCTGTAGCCGTGCCGATCCAGATGTTGGGTCACTGGGCCAGGGGTGGCGAAACGCGGCGTTTTCAGCGGCATATCTTTAACCACTTCCAGCTTCACCACCACGTCCATCGCGCTTTCAATCGCCGTGCCGCAGACTTCACCATCGCCCTGCGCGGCGTGGGTGTCACCAATAGAAAACAACGCGCCTTCTACTTCCACCGGTAGCCATAATGTGCAGCCAGCGGCCAGATCGCGAATATCCAGATTGCCGCCCACGAGGCGCGGCGGCACCACCGAATGATGGCCCGCGGCGGCGGGAGCGACGCCGAGGGTACCGGCGAAGGGTTTCAGCGGTACGCGGCCATATCGGCCAAAGGCGCAGGGGGTTAAGCCCTGGCGGTCATATTGCCACAGCGTCAGCGCCGGATCAGAAAACTGATCGGCCAGCAGGCCGAAGCCCGGGATATTCGCAGTCCAGCCAAAGCCGCTGGGACGAAAGGATTCCAGCGTCACCTTTAGCGCATCGCCCGGCTGAGCGCCTTCCACATAAACCGGGCCACTGACCGGGTTGAGCTTATCAAACGGCAGCGTTGGGATATCCGCTGCGGTAGAACCGGCGTTGAACCAGCCGTTAGCCGCATCCAGGCAGTGAAACTCCAGTTGGCTGCCGGAAGCTACGTGCAGGACCGGGCTCAGGCTGTTATCCCAGCCGAAATGATGTTGAGCATGATGAATGGTCTTCACCAGACAATTTTGGCACATCCTGACTCTCCTTTAAGCAGCGGCGCCGTCCCGGCGCCATCAAATTATTTCAGTCCGATATAGTCGTAGTTGACTGGTACATGCACTGGATCGACATACAGCGCGTCCTCGCCCCCCATGCGTGCGGAATGTACGGTGTAGCGCTTCTCGTTGAATACCGGCACCCAGGGCGCGTCATCCATTGCAGTGATGAAGATTTTGCGCCAGGCTTCAATGCGCGCGTCCTGCTGGTCGGGTTTCACCATGCTGTCCGCCGCGGCCGCCTGCGCGTCCAGCGCTTTGTTGCAGTAGCGCGCCCAGTTCCAGCCGCCCTCTACCGCCCCGGCGCAGCCGAGGATCGGGCCATAGAAGTTGGAGGGATCCGGGAAATCGGCGATCCACGCCATGCCGCCGGACCAGACCATCGGCGCTTGGCTGGCGGAGCCGCCCGCCGCAATCACATTCGCCTGCGCCAGGGATTTGATGCTGGCGTGGATGCCCACTTTGGCCAGATCCTGCTGGATAGACTGAGCGATACGCGGCTGCGGATCGGTATTCATCACGTACAGTTCGGTAGCAAAACCGTTGGGGAAACCCGCTTCGCTGAGCAGTTGCTTCGCTTTTGCCGGGTCGTAGCTGAAACCCTGATATGCCTTGTCATAACCGGGCATGGCGGGTGGCAGTGGCTGGTTGGCCGGCGCCGCGCGTCCATTAATGATGCGCACGATGCGATCTTTGTTGACCGCCATGTTCACCGCCTGGCGGACTTTGAGATTATCGAAAGGCGGCAGCGTGGTTTTCATCGTCACGTAGCCGGTCTGCAACTGGTCGCCGGTGACCATCAGGCCCTTATAGGCCGGGTTGTTTTTAAACGACAGAAACTGTGCGGGCGGTACGCCGTCGCCGGCAATATCCACTTCGCCTTTTTCCAGCCGCAGCAGAGCGACCGAGGGATCCTGTCCCATTTCGAACTTTATGTGATCCAGCCGCGGCACGCCGGCTTTAAAGTAGTTCGGGTTTTTGCGGAAGATCAGCTCCTGGCCCAGCTTCCACTCCTGGAGCTCAAACGCGCCGCTGCCGACCGGATGCTTGCCGAAGTCGGCACCCCATTTCTCCACCTCCTCACGGGGAACCACCGAGGCAAAGTTCAGCGCCAGCACATGCAGGAAGGTGGCGTTGGGCTCTTTCAGAGTGATTTTTACCGTATGATCGTCGACGACCTCGATACCGCTCAGGGTCGTGCTTTTACCGCTGGCCTCCTCGTCATAGCCCGCGATGGGACTGAAGAACCCGGCGCCCGGACTTTGGGTTTTCGGGTTGACTGTGCGTTCCAGAGAATATTTCACGTCCGCCGCCGTGACCTCGCGGCCGTTGTGGAATTTCACCCCTTTGCGTAGCACAAAGGTGTAGACCTTGCCGTCCTCGGAAATGGCGTAGCTCTCCGCCAGGTCGTTCACCAACTCGGTGGTGCCGGGACGATAGTCCATCAGGCCGTCGAACAGGCTTTTGATCATCGACCAGTTTTGCCAGTCATAGCCAATGGCCGGATCGAGGGTCGCCACGTCGTTCTGGTAGGTCACCACGATATCGCCGCCAGTCTTCTCGTCAGCCTGCGCGCCATAAGAGAAACAGGCCGCGGCCACCGCCATTGTCAATAACGCATTTTTCATCATCTTCCCCTGCTACTTTTTGACATCAATGCGCGGATCGACCCACGGCAGCACCAGATCCGCAATAAGGTTGCCGCCAACAATGGCAACCGCTGACACGGTGGTTACCCCGACAATCACCGGGATATCCACCTGTTGAATCGCCTGCCAGGCCAGCTGACCGATACCCGGCCAGCCAAAGACCGATTCGACTACCACCAGTCCGCCCATAAAAATGCCGATATCAATGCCTATCATCGGAATTAGCGGCAGCACGGCATTCGGCAGCACGTGACGCAGCAGTACGCGGGTTCGGCCCAGCCCTTTGGCCCGCGCGGTACGGATAAAATCCTGATGCAGCACCTCAATCATCGACGAGCGCAACATGCGTGAATACCAGCCGCTGCCGAGCAGGCCGAGGGTTAGCGCCGGTAGCGCCAGATGGCTGAAGCCGCCATAGCCTCCCATCGGGAACCAGTTGAGTACCACGGCGAAAAGATAGAGAAAAAGCATCGCGGCGATGAACTGCGGCGCCGAAACACCGATAAAGGAGAGCGCCATCAGAAGCCGGTCCGCCAGCCCGCCGCGTTTTAACGCCGCCAGGGTGCCGAGTGCGATCCCCAGTACCAACTCGCAGAGAATACCCGCCGCCATCAGCTGCAGTGACGGCCCAATACGGGCGGAAACCAGTTCACTCACTTCGCTGCGCTGAATAAACGAGCGTCCCAGATCGCCGTGCAGCAGCCCCTGCAGATAACGCCAATATTGCTGATAAAACGGCAGATCCAACCCCAACTGATGGCGGATGTTTTCGACTACTTCCGGCGTGGCACTGCGCCCGGCGATTTGGCGCGCTGGATCGGCGGGCAACATAAACAGCAGCAAATAGCAGATCAACGTAACGCCAAGCAGGATCAGCCCGGCATGCAACAGACGTTTTCCCAGAAATAGCATTAGTTTCGTCCTTTTAAGCCGGGATCGAGGGCGTCGCGCAGGGCGTCACCAGCGATATTGAAAGAGAGCGACAGCAGCACAATCGCCGCGCCGGGAAAGAACACCAGCCAGGGAGCCGAAGTAAAATAGCTCTGGCTTTCAAAGATGATGTTGCCCCAACTCGGCGTTGGCGGCTGTACCCCCACCCCGAGGAACGATAGAGTAGCTTCCAGCAGGACTGTGGTGGAGATGCCTAGTGTGGCCCAGACCAGCACCGTTGGCGCCAGATGTGGAATTAAATGCACGCCGAGAATACGCAACGTTCCGGCCCCCAGGGTGCGTTCCACGGCGATAAAGTCGCGGGCGCTAAGCGCGCTAGTTTCGGCGTAGGTAACCCTGGCGATCTGCACCCAGTTCACCATGGCGATCACCAGGGACACGATCCAGACACTTGGCTGGAAAATCGCCGCCAGGGCAATCGCCAGCAGCAGTGCGGGAAACGCCATCATCAGATCGGTAAAGCGCATCAGCAGCCCTCCGATACGCCCCTGCAGATAACCTGCGCTAAGCCCTACCAGGACGCCGATCAGTACTGCAGTGCCGTTGGCGACAACACCGATGAGTAACGAAGTACGAGCTCCGTAAATTAAACGCGAGAAGAGATCGCGTCCCAGCAGATCGGTTCCCAGCCAGTAAGTGCTGTTGGGAGAAAGCGGTGCGCCTTCCAGGCTCAGTCCCTCGACAAACTGTTCATCGGGATCGAAGGGGGTGAGCCAGGGGGCAAACAGCGCGCTCATCACCACCAGGAGAATAAACAGCAGCGAGAGCAGCAGGGCTGGCCGGCGCAGAAAATATCCGACTCTATTCATTGTGCTCCCCGCTTGCCGGACGACATTCGTAGCAGCCACTTCTGCGCCACCTGTGCCACCGACTGGTTCGTACACATTGATTCCGAGCGCAGGCGAACCCATGCCTGTTGTTCATCAATACTTTCCGCTTGCATCTGGGCCGCCAGAGCTTGGGTAATCTGCGGCATTGCTGCCAGACGCTGGCGCAGTAGCATCTGTTGCTGTTGAATGTCATGCAACTGCTGACGCAGCCCCACTGCCATCATCAGGGTGGTATAGATGGCTCGCTGTGTAATAGGCTTGGTAAGGAGCGCTGTTGCCCCTAACTCCAGCGCGCGCTGTACCTGGTAAAGTCCCTCATGTGAGGTCAGCGCGATCACCGGTATTCCCGCCAGATTGATCTGGCTCAGGGTTAGCGGGCTGGCGAATGCCTCCAGTTCCACCAGTACTGCACAGGGGGTGAGAGGAGGTAAAGCCTCATCTCCGGTCAGGTGATGCCAGCGGATACCCATCCGCGTCAGGTTTTTTTCCAGCGCTTCGCGACTCCTTGCTTCACAGTCTACCAGCAGGAGCGGCTGAGCATCTAAATCCGGGGACAGCAGCGTTTTCATTTAACAATCCTCAGAGCAGGTCTGGCTGCAACCGTTCGGCTTTCACGTAGCTCGGTCGCGGAGAGATAGGGATCGGGCATAACCGGCAGCGGTTCGCGATGCAGTATCTGAAAGCAAGTTTGTTGCAACTCAGCGATGTAGCAGGGCAAACAGGCGTGGTTGTTTCGAGCCATTACTGAGCGAGCGCCCGGAGAATCAACGTCGTGCTGACGATGCAGTGCCGCCAGCACCGCACCCGGCTCGCTGTTTCCGGCCTCGCGCAGGCTATTGGCAAACAGCCTTACTGCCCGCCAGCCGCCGATGTAGTAGTGGGAGATGCGCTGTGCGCCATGTTGCAGGTGCTGCCGCGCGCAAAAATCGAGATCGACGCTCTCAAAAAACGGTCCGCAGGAAAGCAAACGTACCGCCCTTAGTGGCGCGACTTCGGCGACTTCGGCTTCGGTAAAATTACAGCTGAGCACCGCTAACGTCCGCCGATCGCGAAGACAGGCCTCGTCCAGTGCGCGCAGAAACGCATAAGAGGTTTCGCCTACCAGGTTATTGAGTACAAAATCTACCTCTGTGCTGAGAATCGCCTCAATCAACTCGGTCACGTTGCTGTTTCTCAGGTGCAGATATTTTTCGCCCACCACCGTACCGCCGGAACCTTCCACTACCTCACGGGCGATACGATTGCTTTCCCAGCCCCAGACGTAGTTAGAGCCGATCAGCCAGGAGCGATTTCCGAACATATCCAGCGCCAGCCGCAGGAGTGGCAGCAGAGTCTGGTTCGGACAACCGCCCAGATATACGACCTGCTCGCAGCTCTCGAACCCCTCGTAAGGACAGCCATACCACAGCAGCAGGTTATGCTGCTCCAGGTCCGGGATAATCTCCTTCCGACTGGCAGAGGTAATGGTTCCGAAGATATGGCGGATGCCGTGAGCGATAAAGGTGCTCACCGCTTCACTGTAGGCTGCGAGTTCACCCGCAGGGTTGATATGTCGGGCCCGCAGCTGAAAAGGATAAGCAGGATCGGCATTGATTTCCTCTAAGGCATGGCGCGCACCAAGCAGTGTGCTGTTCGCCAGGTGGCTGTAGGTACCTTCTGTGGAAAGCAAAATTCCAATATCAATAGTTTGCACGTATGTTTGCTCTCTGCATTAATAAAAAAGCCTGATTGTCCTTATTAGGACAATCAGGCTTCATTACCTGTCGATATTTAATGGATTCAAGGCTTAAGGGTTGCCCCTGCTTGCATATACCCGACATGAAAAATTCATGCCATTTTTAAAGCACAGTTAAATCAATGGATTATTTATTTTTGGAGACACTTTTGCACCAATGGGATGCGGCTTGCTCAGTTATGGTGCAATTTTCTGATGCAGTCTGGTCTCTTCAACATGAGGTGGAGTAATGCACACCTGTTTTAGTTCCACGCACTTTTTGAGAGTTCCGGTTTTTCAGCCATCAGCAGGTGATCCTCCGGCGTCAGGTTATTCAGGGATTCATGGGGACGCTCTGGATGGAAGATCCTCGTGACGAAGCCGAATTTGCCCCCGGCCACGTGCTTTTTTTCGAGCGTAATGTTGTCCATGCATTACCAACCCTTCTTGAAGAACCCGTAATATTTCTGTCATTGGCCAGCCCTCGTCGTGATCCTGAAGATATTACCTTTGTTGACCCGAAAGATGGCACTGCCAGAACCTTTATGGCCAGAAATAATGAGTCAGCATAAAGGGCCAGAACCAAAGGTAAGGTGGAGCGGATGGTGAAATACCTCAAGGAGAACTTCTTCGTCCGGTACCGCCGGTTCGACAGCTTCGCCCAGGTTAATCAGCTACTGGAGCAGTGGATGGCTGACGTTGCCGACAGGCGGGAACTTCGCCAGTTCAGGCAGACACCGGAACAGCGCTTCACGCAGGAACAGGAGCATCTGCAGCCGTTGCCGGATACGGACTTCGATACCAGCTACTTCGATATCCGTCATGTCTCCTGGGATGGCTATATCGAGGTTGGCGGAAACCGTTACAGCGTGCCGGAAAGCCTGTGTGGCCAGCCGGTATCAATACGGATCTCGCTGGATGATGAACTGCGGATCTACAGTAATGAGCAGCAGATGGCATCGCACCGTCTCTGTTCGGCTGCATCCGGCTGGCAGACCGTGCCGGAGCATCACGCCCCGCTCTGGCAGCAGGTCAGTCAGGTGGAACCCGAAATCTGATTTATTCAACAAAGCCGCACCAAATCATCACTCGAAGATATTCAGGCATGGTACATCCGCGGCAAGCCCCTAATTTGTACTGAGGGGCAAAGTGAAAAAAGTTACTTTTTGTTGAAACGACAGTTAGCAATATCCCCCGCTTGCGGGGGCCATACCCACCAGGAGCAAACGCAGAAAGCCCGAGATACTTCTGCTGTACCGGGGGCTGGCGACATTTCAGGCAACACTCATAGTTGACATCCTCCCCGCCCTAAAGGGCGGGGAGGATGTCAATAATAGCAGACCACATCATGATGTCATTCTGACCGACAGATGCCAGAAGCAGAGGATCCATCCCATTTTATACCTACCTTATAACACTTAGAAAAACAACATGTTAAAAATGTTTATTGGAAACAATTTTATTTCCAATTGTAATGATAACCATTCTCATATTAATATGGCTACGTGATAATTAACTTTTGATGCACTCCGCATGTCTGACCGTGCCACTACCACAGCTTCCTTAACGTTCGAGTCGCTTTATGGCACCCATCACGGCTGGTTGAAAAGTTGGCTGACGCGCAAACTCCAGTCTGCCTTTGATGCAGATGACATTGCCCAGGACACTTTTTTGCGGGTAATGAGCAGCGAAACGCTCTCGACGATCCGCGATCCTCGCTCTTTCCTGTGCACTATCGCCAAACGCGTGATGGTGGACCTGTTTCGCCGAAACGCGCTGGAAAAAGCGTATCTGGAGATGCTGGCGCTTATGCCGGAGGGGGTAGCGCCTTCACCTGAGGAACGCGAAAGCCAGCTCGAGACCCTACAACTCGTCGACAGCATGCTGGACGGGCTAAACGGAAAAACACGTGAAGCGTTTCTGCTTTCGCAACTGGATGGCCTGACATACAGCGAGATTGCGCACAAACTCGGTGTTTCCGTCAGCTCCGTGAAAAAATACGTGGCGAAAGCCGTCGAGCACTGCCTGCTGTTTCGTCTGGAGCATGGGTTATGAATCCTTCGTTAACCGATTCCCGCCGTCAGGCGCTGCGTTCAGCTTCCCACTGGTATGCCGTGCTAAGCGGCGAGCGCGTCAGCCCACAACAGGAAGCGCGCTGGCAACAGTGGTATGAACAGGATCAGGATAACCAGTGGGCCTGGCAGCAGGTTGAAAACCTGCGCAACCAGCTTGGCGGTGTGCCTGGCGACGTTGCCAGCCGGGCGCTGCACGATACCCGCCTCACCCGCCGTCACGTGATGAAAGGATTACTGCTGTTGCTCGGCGCTGGCGGAGGCTGGCAACTCTGGCAGTCGGAAACCGGCGAAGGTCTGCGGGCAGATTACCGCACCGCCAAAGGCGCAGTCAGCCGTCAGCAACTGGAAGATGGCTCCCTGCTCACGCTGAATACCCAAAGCGCGGCGGATGTGCGTTTTGATGCGCATCAGCGCACCGTCCGGCTCTGGTACGGTGAAATCGCCATTACTACCGCGAAAGATGCGCAGCAACGCCCCTTCCGCGTCCTGACCCGTCAGGGCCAACTCACCGCTTTAGGGACAGAATTTACCGTCCGCCAGCAGGATAATTTCACGCAGCTTGACGTGCAGCAGCACGCCGTGGAAGTGCTTCTCGCCAGTGCCCCCGCGCAAAAACGCATCGTGAACGCTGGTGAAAGCCTGCAGTTCAGCGCCTCTGAGTTTGGCGCAGTGAAACCGCTGGATGACGAGAGTACAAGCTGGACGAAGGGCATCCTGAGCTTCAGCGATAAACCGCTGGGTGAGGTGATAGCCACGCTAAGCCGTTACCGCAACGGCGTGCTGCGCTGCGATCCCGCCGTTGCCGGGCTGCGCCTGAGCGGGACGTTCCCGCTGAAAAATACCGATGCGATCCTGAACGTTATCGCTCAAACGCTTCCCGTTAAAATTCAGTCTATTACGCGGTACTGGATAAACATTTCACCGCTGTAAGAAAAATAATTCTCATTTCGATTGTCCTTTTTACCTTCTCGTTCGACTCATAGCTGAACACAACAAAAATGATGATGGAGAAGGTATGACGCCGTTACGCGTTTTTCGTAAAACAACACCTTTGGTTAACGCCATTCGCCTGAGCCTGCTGCCGCTGGCCGGTCTCTCGTTTTCCGCTTTTGCTGCACAGGTTGATATCGCACCGGGATCGCTCGACAAAGCGCTCAATCAGTATGCCGCACACAGCGGAATTACCCTCTCGGTTGACGCCAGCCTGACGCGCGGCAAGCAGAGCAACGGCCTGCACGGAGATTACGACGTCGAGAGCGGCCTGCAACAGCTGCTGGACGGCAGCGGACTGCAGGTAAAACCGCTGGGAAATAACAGCTGGACGCTGGAGCCCGCGCCCGCGCCAAAAGAAGATGCCCTGACCGTGGTCGGCGACTGGCTGGGCGATGCGCGTGAAAACGACGTATTTGAACATGCTGGCGCGCGTGACGTGATCCGCCGTGAGGATTTCGCCAAAACCGGCGCAACCACCATGCGTGAGGTGCTTAACCGCATCCCTGGCGTCAGCGCGCCGGAAAACAACGGCACCGGCAGCCACGACCTGGCGATGAACTTTGGCATCCGGGGCCTGAACCCACGCCTCGCCAGCCGCTCGACCGTCCTGATGGACGGCATCCCCGTCCCCTTTGCCCCTTACGGTCAGCCGCAGCTTTCACTGGCTCCCGTTTCGCTCGGCAACATGGATGCCATTGACGTGGTGCGCGGTGGTGGTGCGGTGCGTTACGGACCGCAGAGCGTGGGCGGCGTGGTGAACTTTGTTACCCGCGCCATTCCGCAGGACTTTGGTATCGAGGCGGGGGTGGAAGGTCAGCTCAGCCCAACCTCTTCACAAAACAACCCGAAAGAGACGCACAACCTGATGGTGGGCGGCACAGCGGACAACGGTTTTGGCACCGCGCTGCTCTACTCCGGCACGCGCGGCAGTGACTGGCGCGAGCACAGCGCCACCCGCATCGACGACCTGATGCTGAAAAGCAAATATGCGCCGAATAAGGTGCACACCTTCAACAGCCTGCTGCAATATTACGATGGTGAAGCCGACATGCCCGGCGGCCTGTCCCGCGCGGATTACGACGCCGATCGCTGGCAATCCACCCGCCCGTATGACCGCTTCTGGGGCCGTCGCAAGCTGGCGAGCCTGGGCTACCAGTTCCAGCCGGACAGCCAGCATAAATTCAACATTCTGGGGTTCTACACCCAAACCCTGCGCAGCGGCTACCTGGAGCAAGGCAAACGCATCACCCTCTCGCCGCGTAACTACTGGGTGCGCGGTATTGAGCCACGCTACAGCCAGAGCTTTATGATCGGCCCTTACGCGCACGAAGTGGGCGTGGGCTATCGCTATGTGAATGAATCAACGCATGAAATGCGTTACTACACCGCCACCAGCAGCGGGCAGTTGCCGTCCGGCTCAAGCCCTTACGACCGCGACACGCGTTCCGGCACCGAGGCGCACGCCTGGTATCTGGATGACAAAATCGACATCGGCAACTGGACCATCACGCCGGGTATGCGTTTCGAACATATCGAGTCATACCAGAACAACGCCATCAAAGGCACGCACGAAGAGGTGAGCTATAACGCACCGCTTCCGGCGTTGAACGTGCTCTATCACCTGACTGATAGCTGGAATCTTTATGCAAACACTGAAGGCTCGTTCGGCACCGTACAGTACAGCCAGATTGGCAAGGCTGTGCAAAGCGGCAATGTGGAACCGGAAAAAGCGCGAACCTGGGAACTCGGTACCCGCTACGACGACGGCGCGCTGACGGCGGAAATGGGGCTGTTCCTAATTAACTTTAACAATCAGTACGACTCCAACCAGACCAACGACACCGTCACTGCACGTGGCAAAACGCGCCATACCGGGCTGGAAACGCAGGCACGTTACGACCTGGGTACGCTAACGCCAACGCTTGATAACGTTTCCGTCTACGCCAGCTATGCGTATGTGAACGCGGAAATCCGCGAGAAAGGCGACACCTATGGCAATCAGGTGCCATTCTCCCCGAAACATAAAGGCACGCTGGGCGTGGACTACAAGCCGGGCAACTGGACGTTCAATCTGAACAGCGATTTCCAGTCCAGCCAGTTTGCGGATAACGCCAATACGGTGAAAGAGAGCGCCGACGGCAGTACCGGCCGCATTCCCGGCTTCATGCTCTGGGGCGCACGCGTGGCGTATGACTTTGGCCCGCAGATGGCAGATCTGAACCTGGCGTTCGGTGTGAAAAACATCTTCGACCAGGACTACTTCATCCGCTCTTATGACGACAACAACAAAGGCATCTACGCAGGCCAGCCGCGCACGCTGTATATGCAGGGGTCGTTGAAGTTCTGATGTGTTAACGCCCGGCTTGCCGGGCTTTTAGCTGGAATGTGACTATGTTGGCATTTATCCGTTTTCTTTTTGCAGGCCTGCTGCTGGTGATCGGCCACGCCTTTGCCGCCACGGTTCAGGACGAACACGGCACGTTTACACTCGATAAAACGCCACAACGGATTGTGGTGCTGGAACTCTCGTTCGCCGATGCGCTGGCCGCCGTGGACGTCAGCCCGATCGGTATTGCCGACGATAACGATGCAAAACGCATCCTGCCCGAAGTGCGTGCGCACCTGAAACCGTGGCAGTCCGTCGGAACGCGCGCGCAGCCGAGCCTGGAAGCCATTGCTGCCCTGAAACCAGACCTGATCATTGCCGACAGCAGTCGCCATGCGGGGATTTACACCGCCTTGCAGCAAATCGCGCCGGTACTGCTGCTTAAGTCCCGCAACGAAACCTACGCTGAAAATTTGCACTCAGCGGCTATCATCGGCGAAGTGGTAGGTAAAAAACGAGAGATGCAGGCGCGTCTGGAACAACATAAAGAGAAGATGGCGCAGTGGGCCAGCCAGCTTCCCACAGGGACACGCGTGGCCTTTGGCACATCACGCGAACAGCTATTCAACCTGCATACCCAGGAGACCTGGACCGGCAGCGTGCTGGCTTCTCTGGGGCTGAACGTTCCCGCTGCGATGGCGGGCGCGTCCATGCCGTCCATCGGCCTGGAGCAACTGCTGGCGGTCAATCCTGCCTGGCTGCTGGTTGCCCACTATCGCGAAGAGAGCATTGTTAAACGCTGGCAACAAGATCCGCTCTGGCAGATATTAACCGCCGCGCAGAAGCAGCAGGTTGCTTCAGTCGACAGTAACGCCTGGGCGCGGATGCGCGGTATTTTTGCCGCAGAGCGTATTGCCGCTGACACGGTAAAAATCTTCCACCATCAGCCGCTTACCGATGTGAAATGACCGCGCTAAAACACCCGGTGCTGCTGTGGGGGCTTCCCGTTGCAGTACTTATTATTATTTTCTGGCTGAGTCTGTTTTGCTACTCGGCCATTCCTGTTTCCGGAGCAGACGCAATCCGCGCCCTGCTGCCTGGACACACGCCAACGCTACCAGAAGCGCTGGTGCAAAACCTTCGTTTGCCGCGAAGCCTGGTCGCCGTTCTGATCGGCGCAAGCCTGGCGCTCGCGGGCACGCTGCTGCAAACCCTGACCCACAACCCAATGGCCTCTCCTTCACTGCTCGGCATTAACAGCGGCGCGGCGCTGGCTATGGCGCTTACCAGCGCGCTGAGTCCGACGCCGGTTGCAGGCTATTCCCTGTCGTTCATCGCGGCATGCGGGGGCGGCGTGAGCTGGCTGCTGGTCATGACCGCAGGAGGCGGGTTTCGTCATACCCAGGACAGAAACAAACTGATCCTCGCGGGTATCGCGCTGTCGGCCTTTTGTATGGCCCTGACCCGCATCACCCTACTGCTGGCCGAAGATCATGCTTACGGCATCTTTTACTGGCTGGCAGGCGGAGTGTCCCACGCCCACTGGCAGGATGTCTGGCAGCTCTTGCCGGTGGTGGTCACTGCAGTCCCTGTCGTGTTGCTGCTGGCGAATCAACTGAACCTGCTCAACGTCAGCGACAGTACCGCCCATACGCTGGGAGTGAACCTGCCGAGACTACGTTTGATCATCAATATGTTAGTGCTGCTTCTGGTTGGCGCGTGCGTCAGTGTGGCAGGTCCGGTGGCGTTTATCGGCCTGCTGGTGCCACATCTGGCGCGCTTCTGGGCAGGCTTCGATCAGCGCAACGTACTGCCGGTGAGCATGCTGCTGGGGGCCACGCTGATGCTGATGGCAGATGTACTCGCACGCGCGCTGGCCTTCCCCGGCGATCTGCCCGCAGGCGCAGTGCTGGCGCTGATTGGCAGTCCTTGCTTTGTCTGGCTGGTGAGGAGGCGAGGATGAAAATTGCGCTGGTCATTTCCATCACCCTTGCCCTGGCAGGCTGTGCGCTGTTATCACTCCATATGGGGGTGATCCCCGTGCCGTGGCGCGCGCTGCTGACCGACTGGCAGGACGGACGCGAGCATTATTATGTATTGATGGAGTACCGACTGCCGCGCTTGCTGCTGGCACTGTTTGTCGGTGCAGCCCTCGCCGTGGCGGGCGTGCTGGTACAGGGGATTGTGCGTAACCCGCTAGCATCACCGGATATTCTCGGCATTAACCATGCCGCCAGCCTTGCCTCTGTGGGAGCACTGCTTCTTATGCCATCACTATCCGTGATGGTGCTGCCGCTGCTGGCCTTTGCGGGCGGTATGGCGGGGTTGATCTTGCTGAAGATGCTGGCAAAGACCCACCAGCCGATGAAGCTGGCGCTCACCGGCGTGGCGCTTTCCGCCTGCTGGGCGAGCCTGACGGATTACCTGATGCTCCTGCACCCGCAGGATGTAAACAGTGCCCTGCTGTGGCTGACGGGTAGCTTATGGGGGCGCGACTGGCACTTTGTGAAGATTGCCGTGCCGTTGCTCATTCTGTTTTTGCCGCTGAGCCTGCGCTTTTGTCGCGATCTCGACCTGCTGGCGCTGGGCGATGCACGAGCAGCCACGCTCGGCGTGTCGGTTCAGCGCACCCGGTTCCAGGGGCTGATGCTGGCTGTCGCGATGACAGCAACCGGCGTGGCCGTCTGTGGCCCGATAAGTTTTATTGGTCTCGTCGTGCCGCACATGGTGCGCAGGATCGCCGGCGGGCGTCACCGCTGGCTGATGCCCGTTTCGGCCCTGACGGGCGCGTTGTTGCTGGTCATTGCCGATCTGCTGGCACGAATCATTCATCCGCCGCTGGAGCTTCCGGCAGGCGTGCTGACCGCCATTATCGGCGCACCGTGGTTTGTCTGGCTGCTTGTGAGAATGCGATAAATGAGATTACGTACTGAAAATCTGACCGTCAGCTATGGCGCACAAACCGTGCTGGATGGACTTTCTCTCGCCCTGCCTGCCGGAAAAATCACGGCCCTGCTCGGCCCTAACGGTTGCGGGAAATCGACGCTGTTGAACTGTTTTTCTCGCCTGTTAACACCAGACTCTGGCGAGATATTGCTTGATGAAAAACCCATAGCCGGTTTTTCCGCCCGCCAGCTGGCTCGCCGCCTGGCTTTACTGCCGCAACACCATTTATCCCCCGAGGGGATCACTGTACGGGAACTGGTTTCCTACGGCCGCAGCCCGTGGCTGTCGTTGTGGGGGCGACTCTCCGCGGAAGACAACGAGCGGGTCAACGTGGCAATGAGTCAGACCCGGACGCGCAATCTGGCTGACCGCAGGTTAACCCAGCTTTCCGGCGGCCAGCGCCAGCGTGCGTTTCTGGCGATGGTGCTGGCACAGGATACCCCACTCATTCTTCTTGATGAGCCTACGACCTACCTCGATATCAATCATCAGGTTGAACTGATGCGCCTGATGGTTGAACTCAAAAGGCAGGGGAAAACCGTAGTGACGGTACTCCACGATCTGAATCAGGCCAGCCGCTATTGCGATCATCTGGTGGTACTGGCAAGCGGTCGCGTGATGGCGCAAGGTGCTCCGGAAGCAGTGATGAAACCAGAGCTTCTAAAGACGGTGTTCAGCGTAGAAGCGGAAATCCATCCCGAACCGGTATCTGGCAGACCCATGTGTGTGGTGAAGTAGTCTGGCGAAGTCATAAGGATCATCACAGGACAGATAAAGGAAGTGATAACCACCTGCCAACAGGCACCAAAATCTGGCTGGTTGCCGGTATCACCGACATGCGCAACGGCTTCAATGGTCTCGCCGCAAAGGTGCAGACGATGCTGAAAGATGACCCGATGTCCGGCCATGTCTTCATCTTCCGGGGCCGCAGCGGCAGTAAGGTCAAACTGCTGTGGTCCACCGGCGACGGGCTGTGCCTGCTGACCAAACGGCTGGAACGCGGCCGCTTCGCCTGGCCCTCTGCCCGCGATGGCAAAGTGTTCCTGACCCCGGCGCAGCTGGCAATGCTTCTGGAAGGCATCGACTGGCGGCAGCCTAAAAGACTGCTTACGTCCCTGACCATGTTGTAGGCCTCTTTATCCTGGTTGTCGTTGAATAAGCCTGGTAAAATGCGGGCTTATGAACAACACCTCCCCCTGACGACATCCTTCTGCTGAAACAGCGCCTGTCCGAACAGGAAGCGCTGAACCGCGCCCTGCTGGAAAAGCAGGCCGACCGGGAGCGCGAAATAGACCATCTGCAGGCGCAGCTGGATAAGCTTCGCCGGATGAACTTCGGCAGTCGTTCTGAATAAATCTCCCGCCGCATCGCGCAGATAGAAGCCGACCTGAACCGGCTTCAGACAGAAAGCGATACGCTGACGGGTCGGGTTGCCGATACGGGCCGGGCCCCGTATCGTTTTAACCCTGAATATTCATCGCAGATATTGTTTCGGGTTTTCCGGTATACCAGCCCTGAACTAGGTAACCGGGGCCAAGAGAACGGACGAATTCAAACTGTCCTGGCGTTTCCACCCCTTCAAACACCAGTGGTTTGCCAGTACCACGTAACCCTTTCACCACAGAAACAAGTAGCGCTCGCTTCACCGGGTCATCAATATTGGCAATAAAAATACGGTCTATTTTTATCTCATCGAAATCCAGTACCGTCAGCCATTCAATATGGGGGCCGCTTGGAAAACGGAATCTATGGTCACTCCCGTTTTTGCAACACCGATTTTGACGACAAGTTGGCTTGCTTGAATCTATCCGGCGTCTGAATGGGATTTTATTCCCGCGCCTCGATGAGTTCCGCGCCTGATGAACCTCCAGAAAATATACGGCTTCAATGAGCCTTTCCGTTTTACAGGTTCCTCAACAGGCCGGTGGGCCGTTAGTATCATCAATATCAGTATTCGCAAAACCAGATCAGTGATTCTTTAAACCGGTGTATTTCTGCCGTTATGCTACATAAGTTTGCTGTCGTGCCGTTAGGGCCCAGGCTATTCTGGCCAGCTTGTTTGCCAGAGCACAAGTGACGACAAAGTTGCTTTTCCTACACAGTAGATCCCTGACCCAATCGGCCAATTTGCCAGACTGGTGTTCCAGTTTTTGTATGAATACCCTGGCACATTGAACCAACAAAGTTCGGATCTTTTTGTTACCTCGCTTACTAATTCCCAGCAATGTCGTCCGACCTCCCGTGCTGTACTGTCGAGGCACTAGCCCTGTTGCCGCCGCAAAGTCACGACTGCTGGCGTACTGCTTCCCGTCGCCAATCTCAGTTGAAATAGTACTCGCTGTCAGTGTTCCGACGCAGGGAATGCTCAGCAAGCGCTGTCCAATCTCATCTTCGTCCAACTTTCGTTTCAACTGGGATTCCAAATCTTTAATCTGCTCAACAAGATAGTGATAATGCTGTTGTAATTTCAGCAATAACTGGCTGAGGTATAGAGGCAAACTATTGTCCTCAAGAAGGGTACTCAGTCGGCTAATAACGGCAGCTCCTCGGGGAACGCTGATGCCAAATTCCAGCAGAAAAGCATGCATTTGATTGGTTGTTTTTACCTTATCCTGAACCAGGGATTCACGGACACGATGCAGAGCCCGCATTGCCTGCTGAGATTCCGTTCTGGGCTGCACAAAACGCATAGACGGACGCGATGCAGCTTCACAAATAGCTTCGGCGTCGACAAAGTCGTTTTTATTGCTTTTAACGAACGGGCGGACAAATTGTGGTGATATCAGCTTTGGGGAATGCCCCAACTCTTCCAACTTGCGTGCCATAAAGTGAGAACCGCCACAGGCTTCCATTGCGATGGTTGTAGCGGGGCATGTCGCCAAAAATTCGATCAACTTTGGCCGGGTAAATTTTTTACGGTAAACAGCCTTCCCGCGACGATCCTGGCAATGAATATGGAAAGAGTTTTTACCCAGATCGATACCAATGAGCGCAATGTTTTCCATGATAGTTCTCCGAATGAAAGCCTGTCCTCAGCATAGTACCGGGAAGGAGGGAGTGACCATCTCATTAAATATCCTACGTTAAGCCTGTTTTTTGAGCTGGCATGACGGGCAGCTATGAGCGAAGTATAGTCATTCGCCCTATCTCTTTTGTCGCACTTTCAACAAGGGGGTCGCTTGGAAAGCGGAACGAGGTCAGTCTCCGCCCGGACTGCTCAGCTCTTTAAACAGCAAAAGAGAGGCATCTTATGAGAAGGGATTATTCAGTATGTCAGGGCAGACTGCTTTTTCATCCGCAGGTACTGAGGGTAAATGCTCAATTCCGGTACGATTCTTACTCTATAGCCAGACAGAATTCAGCATTGTGCTGAACCCGAATCTTTTTTTACTCTGACAGGCCTGTTCATCAGAACCCTGAAAAAACAATTTTCCCGTTCACATTTTTATTTTCCATGTCCTCATGAGCCCGGCGAAGTGCTTTAGCATTCAGCCTGCCATACTCTGCCAGCAACGGAGGTTTGAGCTTACCGGAATCCAGCATGCATGAGAGTTTGTTAAGAATATCATGCTGTTTAGACATGTCCGCAGTAGCATGCATGGGGCGGGTAAACATTGCCTCCCAGTGAACAGAAACGCTCTTAAATTTGATCAAACGCAGATCCAGTGGTTCAGGGTCGTCGATGAGTCCGATACGGCCTTGTGGGGCAATAATTTCGGCCATATTTTCCCAGGCAGATGGCGTGGTGTACGTTGAGAAAATCCGGGTAATGGGAGGGAGTCCAGCAAGGCTGGCAACCTGTGGCGCAAGCGCACATGAATGATCCAGGACATAATGCGCACCAAACCCGCGAACCGCTCTGACACTCTCCTGCCGGGAGGCAGTCCCGATGATGTTCACCCGACTCAGAGTGCGGGCAAGCTGTATAGCCATACAAGGGACTCCGCCCGCACCGCCAAGCATCAACAGGGTCTGATCAGCATCTCCGTTCACTGACAACTGCAGACGATCAAATAACATTTCCCAGGCTGTCAGACCGGTCAGAGGAACCGACGCTGCAGCTTCAAAACTTAGTGCTGCCGGCTTTATCCCCGTAATGCGTTCGTCAACCAGCTGAAACTCTGCGTTGGCTCCCTGGCGATCGAGCACACCGGCATAGAAAACGTGGTCACCTGGCCTGAACAGCGTCACATCTGGTCCGGTTGCTTCAACAACACCGGAAGCGTCGTATCCCATAACTACCGGATTGCCTGCAGAGGGACTGATGTTTCGCCGGCTTTTCAGGTCCCGTGGGTTAACCGCGACCGCCCTGACTCTGATCAAAAGATCACGCCCCTTGGGCATGGATGGGTGGGGAAGCGACAAATCTTCAATAACGGATGTACTTTCCCCGGGTTGCCAGAAACCAACGGCTTTCATTCTGTCTCCTTAAAAAGGTCAGTCACCAGATAAATAAATGTAAAAGTGTGCGGAACGCGATACCCGCCAGTGCCTCCGGCAGTGCAAATCGAAAAATACGCAGAAAGCGGGCGCTGATGCCCATGAATATACCAATGCCCGGCAAATCAAAACTGTTGATGAGAAATCCGGCTGAGCGGTTAATTTCGTTAACGGTCAGGTTACCGCTATGGATAAGGTCAGTCGGTAATGCTGTCAACCTGTTGATGACTATTTTAATCTGTAGTCATTCAATCCTTG
>OBJX01000147.1_pt1 | contig 29653 bp, 20 predicted proteins | sample 1481631 | NCBI WGS metagenome assembly OBJX01 (sample SAMN02364490, study PRJEB22542) | human gut metagenome | isolation source: fecal sample | host: premature infant | place: USA: Chicago, IL | collected 2012-01
TTAGGACCGTTATAGTTACGGCCGCCGTTTACTGGGGCTTCAATTCAATGCTTCGCTTACGCTGACACATCCTCTTAACCTTCCAGCACCGGGCAGGCGTCACCCCATATACGTCGTCTTTCGACTTAGCATAGAGCTGTGTTTTTGGTAAACAGTCGCTTGGGCCGTTTCACTGCGGCTCATATCTCTATGAGCACTCCTTATCCCTAAGTTACGGAGTCATTTTGCAGAGTTCCTTAGCTATAGTTCTCTCGCTCACCTTAGGATTCTCTCCTCACCCATGTGTGTCCATTTTCGGTACGGGTTACTGTATGATTATCACTAGAAGCTTTTCTTGGAAGCTGGCTTCACGGACTTCTGTACTTGCCGCAGCTTTCCATACGCCTCACGCCTTTGCCTTTCGACAGCCGGATTTGCCTGGCTGTCGGCTACCTCGCTTGCACCTGCATTTCCATCAGCAGGATCCGCTAGCCTTCTCCGTCACTCCATCATTCATACCGTAAGTACAGGAATCTCTACCTGTTGTCCATCGACTACGCCTCTCGGCCTCGCCTTAGGTCCCGACTTACCCAGAGCGGACGAACCTTCCTCTGGAAACCTTGGGTTTTCGGTGCGTGGGATTCTCACCCACGTTTCGCTACTCACACCGGCATTCTCTCTTCTATGCGCTCCACGGCTCCTTACGGTACCGCTTCTCCGCACATAGAACGCTCCCCTACCACTCACGCTTACGCGTAAATCCATAGCTTCGGTAATATACTTAGCCCCGGTAAATTATCGGCGCAGAGTCATTCGACTAGTGAGCTGTTACGCACTCTTTAAAGGATGGCTGCTTCTGAGCCAACCTCCTAGTTGTCTGGACATCTCCACATCCTTTTCCACTTAGTATATATTTTGGGACCTTAGCTGATGGTCTGGGCTGTTTCCCTTTTGACAATGGACCTTATCACCCACTGTCTGACTGCCGAGTATATCTTTGTGACATTCGGAGTTTGATTATGTTCAGTACCCCGAGATGGGGCCATCACATATTCAGTGCTCTACCTTCACACGACTTTACCTCGACGCTAGCCCTAAAGCTATTTCGGGGAGAACCAGCTATCTCCGAGTTCGATTGGAATTTCACCCCTAGCCACAACTCATCCGCCAACGTTTCAACGGGGGTCGGTTCGGTCCTCCATCGGGTTTTACCCCAACTTCAACCTGGTCATGGCTAGATCACTCGGTTTCGGGTCTACGACATGCAACTTTCGCCCTGTTAAGACTCGCTTTCGCTTCGGCTCCGCATATCCTGCTTAACCTCGCTCCATATCGTAACTCGCCGGTTCATTCTACAAAAGGCACGCTATCACCCTTTAACGGGCTCTAACTTCTTGTAAGCATATGGTTTCAGGTTCTATTTCACTCCCCTCCCGGGGTTCTTTTCACCTTTCCCTCACGGTACTGGTTCACTATCGGTCACAGAGGAGTATTTAGCCTTACCAGATGGTCCTGGTGGATTCCGACAGGATTCCTCGTGTCCCGCCGTACTCAGGTGCTGTCTCGTGCTTCTTCACTATTTCGGCTACGGGGCTGTCACCCTGTTTCGCCGGACTTCCCATTCCGTTCGCCTATAATGATTTCTTGCTCTTTGCCGACAGTCCTACAACCCCGATCCTAAGATCGGTTTGGGCTCTTCCCCTTTCGCTCGCCGCTACTTAGGGAATCATTCGTTTATTTTCTCTTCCTTCAGGTACTTAGATGTTTCAGTTCCCTGAGTCTCGCCTCTCTGAAGCTATTTATTCACTTCAGGATACCTGGTCTCTACTCCAGGTGGGTTCCCCCATTCGGACATCGACGGATCGTTGCATGCTTACTGCTAACCGTCGCATTTCGCTGTTTGCTGCGTCCTTCTTCGCCTCTCTGTGCCTAGGCATCCGCCATACGCTCTTTCTTACTTTACCTATTTTGGTGTTTGCTTGATTACTATTTTCAACTATTTACTAAAATCCATCCATCCGTTTCGATTTATGTTTTTTAGTGATGAAAATTCTTAGTTTTCGACTTTTCTAGAAAGACCTCAATAATAACAATTACTATTTCGATCTCATTTTCTATTTCTATCGCAATTTATTTTCTATTATCCAGTTTTCAATGATCTCTGAGTCATACCTGAGTATCACTCAAAACTAAACAGTATCTTCGAAACATCACTTCTCTTGTGCATCATCTTCGATCATGCGTTTCTCCTTAGAAAGGAGGTGATCCATCCCCACGTTCCCGTAGGGATACCTTGTTACGACTTCACCCCAATCATCAATCCCACCTTAGACAGCTCCTTCCTTGCGGTTAGGCCACCGGCTTCGGGTGTTATCAACTCTCGTGGTGTGACGGGCGGTGTGTACAAGGCCCGAGAACGTATTCACCGCGACATGCTGATTCGCGATTACTAGCGATTCCAACTTCATGTAGTCGAGTTGCAGACTACAATCCGAACTGAGAATGGTTTTATGGGTTTTGCTTCACCTCGCGGCTTCGCTTCCCTCTGCACCATCCATTGTAGCACGTGTGTAGCCCAGGTCATAAGGGGCATGATGATTTGACGTCATCCCCACCTTCCTCCGGTTTGTCACCGGCAGTCTCGCTAGAGTGCCCAACTAAATGATGGCAACTAACAATAAGGGTTGCGCTCGTTGCGGGACTTAACCCAACATCTCACGACACGAGCTGACGACAACCATGCACCACCTGTATCTCATATAGCTATCTCTCCATCTCTGGAGCCTTTATGAGTATGTCAAGACCTGGTAAGGTTCTTCGCGTTGCTTCGAATTAAACCACATGCTCCACCGCTTGTGCGGGCCCCCGTCAATTCCTTTGAGTTTCATTCTTGCGAACGTACTACTCAGGCGGAGTACTTATTGCGTTAACTGCAGCACTGAACTTTGACATCCAACACTTAGTACTCATCGTTTACGGCGTGGACTACTAGGGTATCTAATCCTATTTGCTCCCCACGCTTTCGGGACTGAGCGTCAGTTGCAGGCCAGATCGTCGCCTTCGCCACTGGTGTTCCTCCATATATCTACGCATTTCACCGCTACACATGGAATTCCACGATCCTCTCCTGCACTCTAGCTGCCTGGTTTCTATGGCTTACTGAAGTTAAGCTTCAGGCTTTCACCACAGACCCTTGCTGCCGCCTGCTCCCTCTTTACGCCCAATAATTCCGGATAACGCTTGCCACCTACGTATTACCGCGGCTGCTGGCACGTAGTTAGCCGTGGCTTTCTAATAAAGTACCGTCACTCGGCTACCATTTCCTGTAGCCGCCGTTCTTCCTTTATAACAGAAGTTTACAATCCGAAAACCTTCTTCCTTCACGCGGCGTTGCTCGGTCAGGGTTTCCCCCATTGCCGAAAATTCCCTACTGCTGCCTCCCGTAGGAGTCTGGGCCGTGTCTCAGTCCCAGTGTGGCCGGTCACCCTCTCAGGTCGGCTACGCATCGTCGCCTTGGTGGGCCGTTACCCCGCCAACCAGCTAATGCGCCATAAGTCCATCCTCTACCAGTGCTTTGAGGCACTTTTAATACGGTCACCATGCAGTGTCCGTACCTATGCGGTCTTAGCTATCGTTTCCAATAGTTATCCCCCTGTCTAGGGCAGGTTACTTATGTATTACTCACCCGTTCGCCACTCGAGCACAAGTGCTCGCGTTCGACTTGCATGTATTAGGCACGCCGCCAGCGTTCATCCTGAGCCAGGATCAAACTCTCCATTGTTTATTTAAACAACTCTTCGTTTGTTTAGCTCTTTTTTCTTTTTTATCCTTCTGGATATTGACGTGTGTTTCTTAATTCTGTTTAGTTTTCAATGATCTCCACTCTTATCTCGAGTGCATGATTATTCTATCACTAATATTTGCTCTTGTAAAGAATTTTATACATTTTTTTTATTTTTTTATTTAGTTTCCAAAAAACAGTGTAATAATCAACTATATTTGCAGTCGAATAAGAAAAAATCAGAGGATTTTTCCTCTGATTTAAACTTTTTATGCCATTCTATCTAATCTTAAACGACGTTTTTTAGCATCAGCTAAACATTTCTCCATTAATGCCTCCGCATGTTCTGGATTAACCTTTAACAATTGTGCAAAACGGTTTTCAGATAACAAGAAATCTTTAAATTTATCAAAGTCTGGTGCTTTAGAATCAACTTGCAAAGGATTCTTTCCTGCATCTTCAAGACGAGGATCATATCTCAATAAGTTGAAGTATCCACAAGATACAGCATCTTTTTGTTGTCTTTGATGATTTGCAAGACCACCTTTAATACCATGTTCCATACATGGAGAGTAAGCAATGATTAAAGAAGGTCCATTATAAGCTTCAGCTTCTTTGAATGCTTTAATTGTTTGTACAGGATTTGCTCCCATAGCAACTTGAGCAACATAAACATGTCCATATGCCATAGCGATTTGTGCTAAATCTTTTTTAGCAGCTGATTTACCCCCAGCAGTAAATTTGGCGATTGATCCAGCTTGAGATGATTTAGAAGATTGTCCGCCTGTATTAGAATATACTTCAGTATCAAGTACTAAAATATTAACATTTTGGTTACTTGCAATAACATGATCTAATCCACCATAGCCGATATCATAAGCCCATCCATCACCACCAATGATCCATTGAGATTTACTTACCATATCTCCTTCATGATTTAACAATTCTTTAATTGCTTCGTTGCTTGAAGCTTTAACCGCAGTCATGATTTGAGGCACAAGCTCTCTTTCTTTAGCGCGATCACCATTGATTTCAACATACTCTTCCAATAAAGCCTTCAGTTCCGGTTCACAAGCATCTTTATTTTCTTCAATAATACGTAATAGATGCCCAACTTTATAATTTTCAGCTAATTTCATTCCGAAACCAAATTCAGCATTATCTTCGAATAATGAGTTAGCCCATGCTGGTCCTTGACCATTTCCATCAATCGCACAAGGTGTAGAAGGAGTAGAACCACTATAAATTGAACTACATCCAGTAGCATTAGCAATCATCATATCCTTACCAAATAATTGTGAAGCCAAACGATAGTATGGTGTTTCACCACATCCACCACAAGCACCTGAAACTTCAAAATACGGTCTCATGAAACCAACACCTTTAGCTGTAGTTAATGGATACTTATCATCACGATATTTAACATTAGCATACATGTAATCAGCTAATGGAGCATGTACTAATTCATCTTTCACACTAACCATTTCAAGAGCTTTTTCACCTTTCTTACCTGGACATTCAGTAACACATAAACCACATCCAACACAGTTATCCGGTGAAACTTGGATACGATATACTAATCCACCCATATCTTTACCCATTGGAACTAAAACATCATCACCAATGTTTTCTGGTAAATTAGCCATTTCTTCTTCATCAAGTAAGAACGCTCTGATCGTTGCATGAGGGCAAACCATTACACAGTTATTACATTGAATACAGTTATCTTTATTCCAACGAGGAACTTCAGTTGCAATTGCACGCTTTTCTTTGATTGCCACTCCTGATTTCATTGAACCATCTAATTTATCCATGAAAGCAGAAACAGGTAAATCATAACCATCTAAACTATTGATTACTGAAACAAATTCATCAAAATGTTCATCTCCAGTAGTACTTCTAGTTGCAGTTACTGTTAAATCAGACCAAGAATTATCAACAGCTACTTCTTCAATTGCGTCTTTACCTGCATCAATTGCTTTGTAGTTAAGTTGGACAATAGCATCACCTTTTTTACTATATGTTTTCTTTGCCATTTCTTTCATATATTCAACAGCTTTTTCAATTGGTAAGATTTGGGGATTTAATGCAAAGAATGCAGATTGAAGAATTGTATTAGTTCTTCTTCCCATACCAATTTCACCAGCAATTTTATTGGCATTAATTATATAGAATTTAGCCTTTTTATCTGCTAATTGTTTTTTTACTCGATTTGGTAAATAATCAATAATTTCTTCTTTTGAGAACTCTGTATTTAATAAGAATGTTCCACCATCTTTAAGATTTTTTAACATATCATATTTAATTACATAGTTGTCTAATGAACAAGAAATAAAATCCGCATTATTTACATAATAAGTAGCTCTGATTGGAGTATTCCCAAAGCGTAAATTAGAGCGTGTTGCCCCTCCAGCTTTTTTAGAATCATAAGCAAAATAAGCTTGTGAATATAAATCAGTATGATCCCCAATGATTTTTATTGAAGATTTATTAGCTGAAACAGTACCATCTGAACCTAAACCATAAAATAGACATGCTGTATAATCAGCATCAACATTAAATTCAGGATCCTCTTTTAATGATAGATTAGTTACATCATCATTAATACCAATTGTAAATGAAGTAAATGGAGCATCCTCTAATAAATGATCATATACTGCTTTGATTTGACGAGGAGTAGTATCTTTAGAACCCATACCATAACGTCCACCAACAATTGCTCTTACATGTTTAACGTCTTTAAGGACACTAACAACATCTAAATATAAAGGCTCTCCAGTAGCACCCATTTCTTTAGTACGATCTAGAACAGCTACTTTTTCTACTGTATTAGGTAATACTTTTAATAAGTATTTGGCAGAGAAAGGACGATATAGATGTACTTTAATTAAACCTACGCGATCACCGCGACGGTTCATTTCATCAATTGTTTCTTTAATTGTTTCTGTTACTGATCCCATTGCAACGATTACTCTTGCTGCATCAGGTGCCCCATAATATGTAAATGGAGCATATTCTCTACCGGTAATTTCAGAAATCTTTTTCATATAATCAGCAACTACTTCTACCACTGCATCATAATGCTTGTTTTGAGCTTCACGACCTTGGAAATAAATATCATCATTTTCAGCCCCACCGCGCTCAATTGGGTTAGTGTGTGGATTCATTGCATTTTTCTTGTATTTAGCAAGAGCCTCTTTATCTAAAAGACTTTCTAATACATCATAATCCATTACTTCTACTTTTTGAATTTCATGAGATGTTCTAAATCCATCAAAGAAGTGCATTACAGGAACAGATGATTTAATTGCCGTTAAATGTGCAATTCCTCCTAAATCCATTACTTCTTGAACTGAGTGTGAACAAATCATTGGCATTCCAACTTGGCGACAAGCATAAATATCTTGATGATCACCAAAAATATTTAATGCTCTTGTTGCAAGTGCTCTTGCTGATACATGGAATACACCAGGTAATAATTCCCCAGCAATCTTGTATAAGTTAGGAATCATCAATAATAAACCTTGAGACGCAGTAAAAGTAGTTGCAAGTGCACCACCTTGTAACGCCCCATGGACAGCACCAGCAGCTCCGGCTTCTGATTGCATTTCAATTACATTAACAGGTGAACCAAAGATATTTTTTTTACCTTGGGCAGACCATGCTTCCGCATTTTCAGCCATTGGAGATGAAGGTGTAATTGGATAAATACTTGCTACTTCAGTAAACGCATACGCAACGTGCGCTGCAGCAGTATTACCATCCATTGATAAAAACTTTTTAGCCATTTTTAAAAATCCTCCTTTTGCATACCATTATTATACTACGTAGCCTTTTGTATTGCTAGTTATAATTACTAAAAGACCCTCACAAATATAGAAAGGCATTATTTTTTCATTTTAAATAAAAAGAATGTTTTTATTTAACAATCCATTTACCTTGAATCCATCAATCTTTATTAAAAATAATATAACAAAAAAGCTGATCACTAAAACCGATCAGCCAATTATATTCTTTTAAATTAATATATTTAATCTTTTAATGCCATATATGCCGCAATCGCACCAAATAAATAGATAATTGTACTTAACACATCACCTGTTATCATATTTTGGAAACAATATTTGAATGTTTCAACTAGCATGCTGACATTAAAAAAAGGTAGCGTTATACTTATAAAAATTGCTTGTGCCACGACAATTCCTAAAACAAAAGTAACTGCAGCAATAATGGCTAATTGTTGACCACTTTTATTCAATACTTTTTTTATTGCCTGAGCTTCAAAAATTCCAATTAAAATAGTAAAGTATGAAAAATTAAAACCTATTTTAGAAATAATCCAGGTTAAAATACATCCCATAACGATCGTTGAACCAAATCCAACTAAAATAGCTATTAAATAATCTTTCCCATATACTTTTTGATCATTATTTTGATTAAAAAACGCTTGCGCTTCTTTTCTTTGTTTATACTCTTCATATTTCTCTTGAAAACTCATCATTTAACATCCTTTACAAGTGAATTTATATATGCTTGAACCTTTTCTTTTAAATCTTCGCGCTTTAATGCAAAATCAATCGTTGCCTTAATAAAACCAAACTTATCACCAACATCATAACGAATCCCTTCAAAGTCATACGCATAGACCGCTTGAATATCCATTAAACGTTTGATAGCATCTGTTAACTGGATTTCTCCACCAGCACCTTTCCCTTGAGTTTCTAGCAATTCAAATACTTTTGGTGTCAAAACATATCTTCCTAATACTGCCATATCGCTAGGAGCTTCTTCAACTGCCGGCTTTTCCACCATATTATTTAACTTAACTAAACGCCCACCATTTTCACGAGGATGCGAATGTGACGGACTGACAATTCCATATTTACAAACATCTTTATGTTCAACTGTCTGTACCCCAACAACTGATGCTTCTTTATTTATATACGCATCTATTAATTGCTTTAATGCTGGCTCACCACCATCATTTACAACAATATCATCACCTAATAATACTGCAAATGGCTCATCACCAATAAATGATTTTGCACATAATACCGCATGACCTAATCCCTTTGGCTCTTTTTGACGAATATAATAAATATTTGCCATATCAGCAATATCTTGTATCATTTTAACTTGTTCCATTTTACCTGATTCTGTTAAACGCGCTTCTAATTCATACGACTTATCAAAATGATTTTCCATCGCATGTTTATTTGAATTAGTAATAATCAAAATTTCTTCAATTCCACTATCCACTGCTTCTTGGATAATATATTGAATTGTTGGGGTATCAACAATTGGCAACATCTCCTTTGCTAGTGCTTTAGTTGCTGGTAAAAATCTTGTTCCTAATCCAGCCGCTGGAATAATTGCTTTTCTTACTTTTTGTTTCATTGTACTCTCCTCTATATGTTTATATTTTACTATATCTGATTATTAATTGACAAGATTATGATAATTTTCCGGTTTTTTCTTTTTCCAAATGCGTAAAGGCATAAATTTGATAATTAGTAAAGTTGCAATAAAACCACCAATCATACCTGAAATATGTCCAGATAAAGAAATCGAAGGCACCAATATAGAAATCAGCAGCATCAATAGAACACTTGACGATATTTGCTTGAATAAATATGCATAAACATCTTTAAATTTCCAAGCCAATGCTAATAAAGCTCCCATCAATCCAAAAATAGCTCCAGAAATACCTCCCATAATACTACTAGCACCATTTCCAGTCAAAATATAAAAAACTGTTGGTAAAATCGTAGTTGCAAGGGCAGAAGCAATCAAAATAATCAAATAACGCTTCATTCCCAACAAATATTCCATAACTGAGCCTAGATTAACTAATGAATAACAGTTACAAAAAATATGCATAATTCCAAAATGAATAAAGTTTGCACTAATTAATCGCCAATATTGATTTCCTGCCAAAACCAAAATTGGATTAAATCCACCTGCTCTGATTCCTTGATAAGCATTCATTTCAAAACCGTATTTAACGGTTGTATAACAATAAACTAAAATACATATTCCAATCACCCCGGCTGTCACTGGATATTTTTTATAATCAAAATTCATTCTATTCTCCTATAAATTCAAATATTGACATCTGATCAATATTGACTTCTGCATCTTCAACAATTTTTTTGTTTCTATCATAAATCATATCGAACGAATAATCAGACAATACATCTTTTATATATATTGGTGTCACTCCCATATCAAGTAACCGATCATTTCCTAAATATAACCCTTCAACAGCTAAAGGTGTAGTCCATTTATTGTGTAAATTTTGCAACGAAGTAAACCATGTTGCGCCATTATTAATACTACTTGAAACAATAATTTGATATTTTGACAATGCACATACATAGCTATTACGCTCAATTGCATTAGTTACATCAAAATAGCAGTTTGGATCCTCAGCACTCAGCATCACTAATTGTCCGGATTTAATATATCTAGTATAGTCTTTGCTTTTAGCACCAAGTCGCTCACAAACAAAACTAATACAATGACAACCATGATAAAGTGCGTAATGCAAAGCAACATCATCAATTCCTTTAGCATCATTGGAAATGTAAATTAGATTATCTTCAATTGCTTTATCTACCAATCTTTTGGTATAGGCGCGATCTTTTTTAGTAACCTTATTAAGACCCATCAAAGAAATTCCTTCTCCAACTAATTCAATATTACCACAATAAAACACATATAATGGAGCCCTTTTCTTTAGGTGTTTAGTTAACAATTTAGGGAAATTATCTTCATATTTTGTAGTAACATTAATTCCATTCCCCTCCAGATTATTAAGAACACTTAAAAAAATATTCATCGTTTCAATTCTTCGTGCCATTTTATAAGCAATAAATTCATTTATTTCTAAAATTTCTTCAAGTTCTGTCTGATTCATCGACAGCAAACTAGCAGGTCCTTTTAACCCCTTCTTTTTTATAATCCGCTCAATTAACAACCATTCCTCATTAGAAAGCGGGACCTCTTTATACGCTTTTAATCGAGCACAAAACAGCATCATTGCAATACTATCTAAATTAAGTTTGATTCGTTCCACGTACATGTGCCCCCTTTAATATTCATTAAAAATTCTTTTAATTTCTTTTGTATTCTGAGTAACACTTAAAGCAAGCATTAGAAGCACTCTAGCTTTTTGTCCTGACAAAGTATTAGACGGTATACAGACATTATGAGGATCAAAAACATCACTCTCATATACAATTCCCTGATTAACCCGAGACGCTCTAACAAAAATGATTCCTTTAGCAGCTAGTGTTTCAATTTCATTCAGCCATGCTTGACTATAATTACCACTACCGCTGCCAATTATCACAATCCCTCGATGATTCTGAGCCATCATCGTCAAAATATCAGGTTTAGCACCAGCATAGTAATAGACAATCCCTACCGGAGGCAATTCAGTAATTGGCTTTTCACTAAAAACTGATTGCAATGTATGTTTTTTAAAAGTTCTTGAAAACATCATAACTTTATCATCATTCATATAACCCAAACATCCAAAATCTTTTTGATCAAATGCATCAGTTTTAAAATTACTAATTTTTTGGATATCTCGCCCTGAATAAATTGTACTTGAAAAGACTGCCATTACGCCATGTCCCAAAGCATCATCACACGAAGCCAAACAAACAGCTTGATATAAATTAATCGGACCATCTGCACTAGTTGCACTCGCTGGTCTCATTGCCCCTGTCAAAACGACTGGCTTATATGTATTGATTGTAAGATTTAAAAAATAGGCTGTCTCATCCAATGTATCAGTTCCATGAGTAACTACAATACCATCAACATTTTTTTGAGAAGCCAAATCATTTATTTTATTAGCTAAAATTATCCAATGTTCTTCATTCATCTCATTACTATCGACATTAAAAAGCTGAATTGCTTTTAAATTAGCAACTTCATTAATCATTGGAATAGAGTCAATTATTTCCTTAATATTGATTTTTCCAGCCTGATAATTAGTTGCTTTTCCAACTTTGCCACTTCCTGCAATTGTTCCACCTGTTGCTACAATTATAATATTTTTCATTTTATCACCATATCTATTATACCAAATATCCTACTTTACACAAATAAAAAAACGTCTCTTTAAATTAAGAGACGTTTATCAGCTATTTATCAGCAACTAATACTTTATCAGTAGTGTGTTCTAGGATAATTTCCTCAGCAGCAGCTTGAGCAGCAGCTAAACGTGCAATTAACACACGATATGGAGAACAAGATACATAAGTTAAACCTGTTTTATGACAGAATTTAATTGATTCTGGATCTCCACCATGTTCACCACAAATACCTAATTTAATTTTTGGACGAACACTGCGACCTTTGTTTGCAGCCATTTCTACTAATTGACCAACACCACTTTGATCAAGCGATACGAATGGATCAACTTGAATTACTTTACGATTAATATATTCAGGCAAGAAACTTCCTACATCATCACGAGAGAAACCAAATGTCATTTGAGTTAAATCGTTAGTTCCAAATGAGAAAAATTCAGCATGTTTTGCAATTTCATCAGCTGTTAAAGCAGCTCTTGGAATTTCAATCATTGTACCGATCTTATATTCAATTTTTGCATTTTTAGCCATAATTGCGGCATCAATTGCTTTTGTAACATTATCTTTCACATAAACGATTTCAGATTCACTACCAATCAATGGTAACATGATTTCTGGTACGATTGTACATCCTAATTCTCTTTCAACATCAATCGCTGCATCAATAATTGCTCTAACTTGCATATTATAGATTTCTGGATACGTTACTGCTAAACGTGAACCACGATGTCCTAACATTGGATTAGTTTCTTTTAAAGTTGCGCCCTTAGTTTTCACTTCTTCTAATGTTTTTCCAAGTTTATCAGCAACTGCTTGATATTCTTCATCAGTATGTGGTAAAAATTCATGAAGAGGTGGATCTAATAAACGTACTGTTACCGGTAATCCAACCATCGCACGATAGATTCCTCTGAAGTCTTCAACTTGGAATTTATATAACTCATCTAATGCCTTAATTCTTTCTTCCACTGTATCAGATAAAATCATTTGTCTTACATATTCGATACGATCTCCTTCAAAGAACATATGTTCTGTACGACATAAACCAATACCTTCAGCTCCAAATTTAATAGCTACAGCCGCATCACGAGGGCTATCAGCATTAGCACGAACTTGTAATTTCTTGATTTCATCAGCCCAAGACATCAATTCAGCAAAATCACCTGTTAATTCAGATTCTTCAGAATCTAAAATTCCCATATATACTTTACCACTTGTACCATCTAATGAAATTTCTGTTCCTTCTGGATAAGTTTTTCCATCAATTGTAAATGTTCCTGCATCATAATCAATCGATAATGCTTTTGCACCTACGATACAGCATTTACCCATACCACGAGCAACTACAGCTGCATGACTCGTCATTCCTCCAGTAGAAGTTAAAATACCTTCACAATCAACCATACCTTGAATATCTTCAGGAGAAGTTTCGTGTCTTACTAAAATAACTTTTTCACCAGCTACAGCTTGTTCATGAACTTTTTCAGCAGTTAAATAAACTTTACCAGCACCAGCACCTGGTGAAGCAGGTAATCCTTCAATCAACACTTCAGCAGCAGCTAATGCAGCAGGTGTAAAGTTCGGATGTAATAGTTGTGAGATTTGATCAGGTTCAACTCTTGTCATTGCTTCATATTTATTGATTAAACCTTCATGTACTAAATCTACAGCAATTTTTAATGCTGCTTTACCAGTACGTTTACCATTTCGAGTTTGTAAAATATATAGTTTACCATTCTCAACTGTAAATTCACAGTCTTGCATATCTTTATAATGTTTTTCTAATCCTTTAACAATTGTAACTAATTGTTTATAGATTTCTGGCATATCTTCTTCTAATTTAGCAATTTTTTGTGGTGTACGAATACCAGCAACAACGTCTTCACCTTGAGCGTTAATTAAATACTCACCATAAATATGATTATCCCCATTAGCAGCATTACGAGTAAATAATACCCCAGTACCTGAGTCATCACCCATATTACCAAATACCATTTGTTGTACGTTAACAGCAGTTCCCAAATCATGAGGAATTCCATTTAAGTTACGATAAATAATAGCACGATCATTATTCCATGATCTGAATACAGCTAAAATTGCTCCCATTAATTGTTCTTTAGCTTCTTGTGGAAAGTCTCTACCTAATTGAGTTTTGAAAATTTCTTTATATTGAGGAATAATGATATTTTCAAAATCTTCTGCAGTGATATCTAAATCACTTTCATATCCCTTTGAAGTTTTTAATTCACTTAATTTAGCTTCAAATAACTCTTTATCAACTTCACAAACTACATCAGAGTACATTTGAATAAATCTACGATAACTATCAAAAGCAAAACGACGATTTCCTGTTTGTTTAGCTACAACTTCAACAGTTTCATCATTTAAACCTAAGTTAAGAATTGTATCCATCATTCCAGGCATAGAAAATTTTGCTCCAGAACGAACTGAAACTAATAACGGATTATCTAATCCCCCAAGTTTTTTATCAGCTAATTTTTCTAATCTTTCTAAGCAGTCATCAATTTGTTTTTTCATTTCATCATTGATGATCTTACCATCAGCATAATATTCATTACATGCTTCAGTAGTCACTGTAAATCCTTGTGGTACTGGTAACCCTAAGTTAACCATTGCAGCCAAGTTAGCCCCTTTACCACCTAGAAGGTCACGCATCATTTCGTTTCCTTCGCTAAACATATAAACGTATTTTTTCATTCAATCTAATCCTCCTTAGAATTAATACATAAATATATTATACACGTGTTAGCCTTTTCATTCAAGTGTAAGCGCTTTTAAAATACCATATTTTTATACAAAAAAAGATTGTATTTTTAAAACACAATCTTTTCACCAAATATTTATTTTTTATTTGCAATTTCGATTTCAATCTTTCGATTATTAATCTTTTGCTTATTACACTTATCAACAACTTTATTGATTACCTTCTTATTAATATCAACAAATGTAAATTTTCGTTTGATATCAATATCTCCGATATCTTCTTTTCTCACACCTGCTTTAGAAACAAAGAAATTAACAATTTGTGGTGCTTTGACACGATCCATACTACCAGCAGTAATAAAAATTCTTGTATAATCTTTATTATTTCCACGGCCACGTTCACGCCTTTTACCTTCAGAAGCCTCCTGAATCGTATCACGTTTATAATCATATCCTAACTGTTCTTGGAATGTCATATACATTAATGCTGCCGTAAAGTCTGCTAACATTGTTGGATCAATTTCATTTACCAATTGCTTGAACTTCTTATGGTTACCAGCCAAAATTTGATCTTCAACTTTACTTACCAGAGTTCCAATTTTTGCTTCAGAAATTTCTTGCAGAGTTGGAATAGTCGCTTTGGTAATAGAAGATTTTGTTACACGCTCAATTTGACGTAAAAATCCTTTTTCTCTTGGTGTAATAATTGAATAAGCTTGTCCTTCTTTATCAGCTCGACCAGTACGACCAATTCGATGAACATATGATTCAATATCTTGTGGTAATTCATAATTAATTACATGTGTTACGTTTTCAACATCAATACCACGAGCAGCTACATCAGTTGCAATTAAAAAATTAATTGTTCCTTTTTTAAATTTTCTCAATGTATTCATACGATGATTTTGTGATAAATCTCCATGCATCGCTTCAACATTATAATTTGCCTGCTGCATTTGTTCAGTTACTTCATCAACACTACGTTTTGTTCTACAAAAAATAATTCCTGTTTGAACATTAGCGACGTCAATTAAACGGCACATTGCTTCAAAACGATCTTTTTGTTTCACTTCGTAATAGAATTGTTTAACAGATGTAGCTGTTGTTTGTTTTGATAATACAGCTACATGTTCAAAATTATCATGCATATAATTTTGAGCAATCTTTTTAATTCCTGCTGGCATTGTTGCTGAAAATAAAATTGTTTGACGATCATCATCAACTTTTTCTAAAATAGTTTCGATATCTTCAACAAAGCCCATATTCAACATTTCATCCGCTTCGTCTAATACTACGAATTTTACGTCGTTTAGTTTCAAAACATTACGACGCATTAAATCCATTACTCGCCCTGGTGTCCCTACGATAATATCGATTCCTTTTTTAATGGTCCGAATTTGTCGCTCTATATCACTACCACCGTATACGCAAGTAATTCGACTTCCATTATATTTACCAATACGTTCCATTTCTTCATGGATTTGCATTGCTAGTTCCCTTGTTGGTGACAAAATGATAGCTTGTGGTAACTTTCTTTGAGATGGAGTTATTTTTGACAACAAAACGCTCCCAAATGCTAAAGTTTTACCGGTACCAGTTTGTGCTTGACCAATTACATCAACTCCTGTCAATAATACAGGAATTGCTTCTTCTTGAATTTTTGACGGTTTAGAAAACCCCATATCTTCAATTGCTTTTAATACTTCATTACTTAATCCTAATTCATTAAATTTGTTTTCAATCATTCTTTATACCTTTCTAGACACTTTGGTGAGTATAGCATAATTACGCGATATATACAAACTTATTTGCATAATTTGTTTTATTTTTTTATTTATAATGAGATTATTTCAATAATCATAGAATTGACTACTCTTTACTGTTATAATCATCATAGATAAAATGTTGTAATTGGAGGAACTTATGATGGAAAATAAAATTATTTGGCAAGATCGTAAACATTTTATGTGGTTTCCAATTAGTTTTACTAAATATGAAATAAAAAATGATCGCCTATATCAAGAGACTGGCCTATTTAGTACTCACTATGACGAATTGCTTTTGTATCGTATTACCGATTTATGTCTACGAAGAAATTTATCACAAAAAATCTTTGGTACTGGAACAGTAATTTTGTACACTAAAGCTGACAGTGAACGTGAAATTCATTTAAAGAATATAAAAAATGCTCGAGAAGTTAAAGATTTAATTTCTAAGTTAGTAGAAGATGCCCGTGATAAAAAGAAAGTTGTTGGTAAAGAGTTCTTTGATGAAAATTTAAATTTTGAAGATCATTCTGAATAAAAACATCGTCTTATCGTTAGTATAATAAGACGATGCTTTTTTATTATTCAGTCCAAAATTTATTAGTTGCAATGTCATAACATAAACATGTTTCATGGCTTTCAAATAATGTATCTTCATCACCATCCTTGAACATATGAATGATACGATTTAAAGCGTGATAAAGATATTCAAAATCATTTTGTTTAATTGTTTTATCTTTGTGAAGAATGAAAATATTACGATTAACTCCTTGGTATCCTTTAAAATAAGCTCGATTAGTATCATAAAAAGTTATTAAATATTCTGTATTATCTTCCTTTAAATCATCATTATTGTTATATAAATGAATTTCATATTTATCATCAAGAATATAATAGATGACTTTCGTTGTTAAAAAATCAGCACCATTTTTAAATAAGCGGTAATTATAAATTCCACTAAAACTCATTTCTTTCAACATTTCATAACAGTCAGCCAAAAGACCGTCAATAAACTTTCTTTGACTACTATTTAAATAATATACTTGTTCAGGACGTACTTGTTTGACATTTTTCAACATTTGATTAAACTTCTCTAATATTTTTTTATCAGCTTCAATAATGTAGTCCCAAACGATGATATTAATACTATAAACATTATTACCAGTACCAATAATATAAACTAACTTCTGATCTAATTCTAAAAGATCTGCTAGTTTATTGTTTTTACTATTTTTTCTTGTAACAATAATATCATCATCTTTTTGATATTTATAAGCTCTCGAATCACTTAGCATTAATTTTTCATTAATAATTGAGCTTAATTCATCAAAAGTAATATTTTCCTCAATGTCTAATGTCAATTTAGTATCTTTATATATTATTTTTAATCTATACTTATTTGTCATAATTACCCCACTTCTACTTACTTTTACTTTTATTATAACAAAAAAATATTTTATTAATAGTAATATGAACAAAATAGTCATGTTTTTTCACTTTAATATCTCGTTGTTATTAAACTAAAATGATAGAAGAATTAAGCGCTAAAGAAATGTTATTTCAATACATCTTATGTTGTTATTAAACAGACAGGTTTCTTAAAAAGTTGGGTTTGCTTTATGCATTTCAATACATCTTATGTTGTTATTAAACAGGGATTGCTTTCAATTCATCATTTATAGGTTTCATTATTTCAATACATCTTATGTTGTTATTAAACTTAGCCATACTAGCATTCGCAGCAATAGCAGCAGCTATTTCAATACATCTTATGTTGTTATTAAACTCCAAAGGCATATTTAAAAAAAACCGATAACGCGTATTTCAATACATCTTATGTTGTTATTAAACTTATCGACACTGCAATGTCGAAATTTAAATGAAAGATTTCAATACATCTTATGTTGTTATTAAACGACACCCATCCTTCGCCAGTAAATCCCCAACCATTATTTCAATACATCTTATGTTGTTATTAAACAGAACGATTAAATAGTGTTGGCTTTAGTCTAGGGGTATTTCAATACATCTTATGTTGTTATTAAACTCAAAAGCAGGCAATAATTATAGAGGTTAGATGTTTATTTCAATACATCTTATGTTGTTATTAAACATTAAACTCATTAATCTTTACCACCTTTCTTATTATTTCAATACATCTTATGTTGTTATTAAACAACGGAACTTGAGGAATATATTCCAAATGGTGACGATTTCAATACATCTTATGTTGTTATTAAACTATTTAGTACTGTTTTAATCTTTTCGTAGTGTTTCAATTTCAATACATCTTATGTTGTTATTAAACAGATATTTATATTAGTGAAAATGTAAAAGTAACTATATTTCAATACATCTTATGTTGTTATTAAACAAGTGACTGGGATAAATTCATCAATTCAATTTTCGAATTTCAATACATCTTATGTTGTTATTAAACTTGGATGTAACGAACTGCCAAAATCCCGCGATCTAACATTTCAATACATCTTATGTTGTTATTAAACGTGTCCTAATTGCGGAGAGCCTTTGCCTTATAATTTATTTCAATACATCTTATGTTGTTATTAAACTAAACGAATTATCATAGAAGAATACGAAGAATATAAATTTCAATACATCTTATGTTGTTATTAAACAATGTTAAAACTTCAAAATGCTGCACTAATGGAAGTATTTCAATACATCTTATGTTGTTATTAAACCGTATACTATTCCACAGATTACTATTAAAGGCAAATTTCAATACATCTTATGTTGTTATTAAACGTGGACTGGACATAAATACATATATCTATATCGCATTTCAATACATCTTATGTTGTTATTAAACGGCTTTTCAAAGAGTAGTTTTTATGATTTATTGAAATTTCAATACATCTTATGTTGTTATTAAACCGGGAACCGTACCGATAAAAAGCTCATATACAGATCTATTTCAATACATCTTATGTTGTTATTAAACGTTTATAAGATGGCTTCTCTTTCACGTAGCCATGAAATTTCAATACATCTTATGTTGTTATTAAACGGACAAAACTTTTTTCCCTCAATTATGCATGGCTCTATTTCAATACATCTTATGTTGTTATTAAACGCTTCTCAAGGTTCGTCGCCACAAGGTTCTAAAGGATTTCAATACATCTTATGTTGTTATTAAACAATTACACCACCTTAAACGCAAATTGCATCAATTTCATTTCAATACATCTTATGTTGTTATTAAACCTGCTAAATCTTCAAAATCTGCTTCTAAATACTCCGCATTTCAATACATCTTATGTTGTTATTAAACTTGAAAGCTATTAAAATTGAACGTTTGAAAGGAGCATTTCAATACATCTTATGTTGTTATTAAACACAAGTTTGATTCTATTGTAGGTTTCACCATCAATATTTCAATACATCTTATGTTGTTATTAAACGATAATAATTGTACTCATTGTATGGTTCACACTATCATTTCAATACATCTTATGTTGTTATTAAACGGTAGGGGGTACTATATATATATACGTAGTGATATATTTCAATACATCTTATGTTGTTATTAAACAAGCAAATGCTTTATTTAGCAAATCAATTTGTTAAATTTCAATACATCTTATGTTGTTATTAAACATATCTACATATTTGTAATCCCTACCGTAAAATCTCATTTCAATACATCTTATGTTGTTATTAAACCCTTATATATAGGGGGTATATATAGACCCCCTATATATTTCAATACATCTTATGTTGTTATTAAACATTTTATGAAACGTCTTAGAGATAGGTATAAACGATTTCAATACATCTTATGTTGTTATTAAACGGTAAGGATAATGTTGAAGGCAGTTTGTGCGGTTAATTTCAATACATCTTATGTTGTTATTAAACACCGATTGGCTTGGCGGTGCTTTCGGCGGTATTACATTTCAATACATCTTATGTTGTTATTAAACTAGGTGCTTTAGTTATTGGTACAATTTATGGGTTGCATTTCAATACATCTTATGTTGTTATTAAACACTACTGCCCCCAAAGAAGTAACAAAGTTACTTTTTATTTCAATACATCTTATGTTGTTATTAAACGGTTGTGGGAAAACTATGGTAATGACACAAATTGCTTATTTCAATACATCTTATGTTGTTATTAAACATAAATTTTGTTGCGAAAGTTATGTTATCTACATCAATTTCAATACATCTTATGTTGTTATTAAACAAACAGCAACAGTGATGATCCAAAGATAACTGCGCATTTCAATACATCTTATGTTGTTATTAAACAGATTTAACGAAAGAACTATCACTGTCCGCAGTCACATTTCAATACATCTTATGTTGTTATTAAACGGCTTTGGGTGATGTTGCCGGGCTTTCAGTTACGGCATTTCAATACATCTTATGTTGTTATTAAACTAAAACTCTTTATATCTTTCTTTTGCAAAATCAACATTTCAATACATCTTATGTTGTTATTAAACCCTAGTAAATAAGCCATTTTACACTTTCTATTATACCTCAAAACCTATATCTATCAATACTTTTCTACTTTTTTACCAAATGATTTTACTTTTTTATAATTGCTAGTAAAATTCTCTTAAACGCTTACTCTCCCAACAGTTTTAGGACATTAAAAAGAAATTGAGCCTGGTAAATTATATAATTAAACTATCTTCATTTCCCTCTTTTTGACTCCCTAAAATTTCTTCATCAAATGAATCCTCACTCTGTAATTTAATAATACTTACACAATCTTCTTCTTTGTTTATAGCTTTTTTTAGTTCTTTTTTTAATAAAATTAATTTAGAAGGGGTAATAGGACCCTTAAAAATAGAATATTGATAATGAGGAAGATATTTTTTACATATCTTAAATATTTTATTTACTCTTTTTTCCCCAATATCGTAACAGACGATTACATAGTTATGATTTTTTATTTTCATTAATATTTATCCTTTATAGAAAATGGTATAAATAATTTATTTTCAAAAATTGTTTTAATTAATTTATAACCATCATATTTAATAGCTGTTTTATATGTTATCTTTCTCTTTAATTTAGTATGTAAAAATTTAGTTTCCATTCTATTTTCAAAAGCTTCAATAAATATATCCCTACCTTTATCATTTAAAAGACAATAATTAGTTTTCTTATCAAAATGTTTCTCAACCGTTAATCTTTTAGTATTGACTAATTCAAAGATTGTTTTAAAAACAATGATCGGTTTAAATACTTCACTTAAGTCTAAAGACAAAGAAAATCTTTGTTCTGTAGGTTCATGTAAAAAAGAAATACTTTGATTTAAGTGAGTTTGATATATCGCTGAAATTGTTTTTGTATAAAGTAAAGTGTTTCCAAAAGAAATCAGTGCATTAATTGGATTATCAGGCGGTCTCTTTACTCTTTTGTTCATTATAAAATCTTCAGGTAATATATATCTAAACATACTATAAAAACGTTGCCATATTTCTCCTTCAACCGCCATAATCATTTTAATATCTTCTGCTTTTTTTAAACGTTTTGGCACCTCTTTTCTTAACCAGTCTATTGTTTCTTTAACCTCATTTTTACCATGCTTATAATAGTGATATAAAGTTTCATCAACGTTAATTGCAATGCCATTAACTATTGCCTTTGCAATATCAATACGATAATTATTAAATGTTTCAACCTGTTTAATCAACAATTTACCACTAGTATATTTATCCTTTGGATAAAAGGTACCACTATAACCCTGATAATAGTTAAAAAAATGAATAATTATATTTTTAGATGAGATAAAATCTAATAATTTAGTATTAAGAGAAATTTCATTTAAACAATATATCTCTTTTATATTTTCTACTGGTAAATATATATTCTTACCACTTTTTCTAAAACAAAGTGAATCATCTTTACGTTTTAAATCTCCCATACTAGTTATGTATTTAGTACTTTTCATTACAACACCTCCTATATATAACAATATGCATAATATGCACATTTTTTACATTTACTTTCATTTAAAACTAGTGGTATTTCATCATTTTCTAATAGTTCTTTAATTTTAATAACAATTTTATCTAATTCTTTTTCTTCAATTTCTGTTAGCTCCACTTCAATAAAAGATTTATTTTGTTTATTCTTTTCAATTACTTCTATTCGTCCTTTTCGTATTATTCCTTTTGACTTTAAAATTTTAAGATAATATAAAAGCTGCCACTTTGCTGCAACTAAATCAGCATCAGACTTTTTTGTTTCTGTTAAATATTTTGCAGTTAATTTATCCAATCTAATATTGCCAATTGCAATCTCTGAATTCTTATCATCTTTATACTTTTCTTCATGCAATGCTTTACCAATCTTCACATTTTCACTTTCATCCTCTAAATTAAGTCGATTACCATGAAGATAACATTGTCTTTGACAATGAAAATAATAGTTTATTAATGTTCCATTTACTTCCATATTCTTACCTCTATATAAATAACTCATCCTCAGTTTCAAAAAGGGCTGTATTTAATTTACCATCTAAAATATAATCATCACCATTTTCAATATAATAAATATCTCCAACCTGCTCTTTAAAATCAAATTGATTTTTTTTAATAACTTGATACATAAAATAATTCATCATACTTTTAACCACTGACAACTCATATACTTTTTTAGCATAATCCATTTCATTATTTTTCAATAAATCTACATACTGATTCCAAATATCTTTACCATCAAATTCTTCCCCATCAATATTAATTACCGTTCTTCCTAAAAATATCGTTACTCGATCTCTAGTATCTAATATCAATTCCATTCGTTTACTTACTGCCTGATAATCTAAACACGCAACACTTTCTCTAAAAAAATTGGGAACATTTTTTTCTTCAGGCTTTTTAGCTCTATTTGCTAGAGTCTTAAGAAGTTTTTGGTAATAATAATTAAAGTTCTTTTTTAACAATACTTTTTTCATATCATCATTAAACAATGTTAAATTTTTCTGTGCAACACGTTCATCCCCCTTATAAATATTGGTTGCCTTATTTAAATTAAAGAAATATACTATTCCTTTTCCATCTTCTTTACATGAGCGATTTATTCTTCCCATAAACTGTTCTTCACTATCAAGTTTAGATATATCTTTATAACCGATATCCATATCAATATCGACACCGGCTTCAATTACCTGGGTCGCTACTAAAATAAGATGTTTTGAAGTTTTAACAGTACTAATGATTTTTTCTCTTTCTAATACACTATCAAAACCACTAATAAATAAAACTTCACAATCTAATTCTATCTCTTTTAATTGACGATAGAACTTTTCTGCACTTTTTCTAACAATAAACTCAATCATTATTTTTTTCTTTAATTTATTCATCTCTAAAACATGATTTAATAACGATTCTTCAGTATTTTCTACATTTATTAGACTATAATCTGTTTTTACTCGATCTTTAAAAATTGGATTTAAAAAATATTCTTGAGGATTTGTTATTAATGAAACTGAATTACTACGATCATCTGTAAGTAACTCTAAATCTGGTAATGTCGCTGACATGATAACTATTTTTAGATTAAGAATTTTAGCAAACTCTTTTAAGAAAATGATTATCTCATTCCATATTTCAATTCGATAATTTTGGATTTCATCTAAGACTATTACCGAATTTGCATATTGACATAGGCCAAACGCTGATTCTCGGTTATTTCCAAAAAAAGTATCAAACAGACCTACGTGGGTCGTTAAAATAATTGGATAAGTTAAAAATTGGAGATCCAATAATGCTTTTTGATATTCATCCGAAAAGTTTTCATCCTCATCCTTTTTTAATGGGGTTGTAGAATTAACGACAGCAATATTATTCATAGCCTTACTATTACCAAAAATTTTATTTAACGATGCTAGATTTTGTTCTACTAATGTATTAAAAGGATATACATATACTATCTTATTTAAACTATCATCATTTTCAATTAAACGTAAACTAAGATTTAATGCTGTGTTACTTTTACCACTCCCGGTTGGAGCTTCTAAATAAAAAATATTTTTATCAATATTTTCTAGTAAATTTCTTTCCGCTTCTAAAAATATCTTTGTTCTTAATCCATTGATTTTTTCTTTTCCAACATCATTCTTTCTAATCTTTGTAACTAATTCACTATTATCATATAGTTCCATGATTTCACTAAAATCAGCATCTTTAAGCATTACATTATTTCTATTATCACCATAAAATTCACTTGTTGCATAATAATCACAAAAAACCAGAAGTGAATATAAGAATCTAACATAGACATATAAATCAATTTGCTTATTAGTTTCATATTTTCTTAGTTTTTTAAATAAATTATCACGTCCTTTTTGTTTTAAAGGTATAAGACTAAAACCATCTTTAAACAATTTTGCAAATTCATCATCATTAACCCAATCAATAATTCTCTTTTCTAATTCATCATCACTATCAAACTTATCAATAAAGCGTGTTCTAAAATCATCAATTTTACTATGATGTCGAGAAATTACAAAAGCATTTATATAGATAATAGATTTTAATAATTTGATATCACTTTTTGTTAGTGTTTTTAGTTTATTTAAATAATATCCTAAATAGATATATGCCGATAATTTTGAATGATCAGATTCTAAATTTTTAGGTGGATTTAAATAATTCATTACTGGATTATTCATTTTATCATTTTGAAAAACTGGATTTATTTTTCCGGTATCATGAAAGGTAATTGTGTTAAAAAATAACTCATTAAACATTTCTTTTCCTTCATCTGATAACCCCTCTCCTAAAGAAATGTTAAAAGATTTTAAAATCGAATCCAATTTCTTTAATTTAAATATTTCTTTCAAATATTTCGTGCATAATTGAATATGTTCATTAATTGTTTCTTGATGATCATCATCTCTATGTCCATAGCACTGATCAATATTAATTATTATTTTTTCTAGCGAAACTAGATATCCATCTATATCCATAATATCCTCCCTTTAATAAAACCCGCTTAATAGCGGGTTAATAAAATACAATGTTTTTTTCATCAAAACTATATACACTGCCTTCATCCATATAAAGGTTAGTATGAATAAATGTCATATACTCATACAATCCCGTTTTTTCATTTAATCCAACTGGTAAACTTTCTTGGTATTTATAAAAATCTATATCAATATCATCAGCTTCTTCAAAATCTCCCTTAGGAAATAAACAGGCCAAAGATTCTTCATCAATATTACGTTTCTCTAAATCAACAATTACAGGATCAGTAATATTAGCAGGATGATCATTTTTACCTAAATATGGTATAAAAATACATTTTTTGTTTATTATAGCTTTAGCTAATTTATTTGCCTCCTCATTATCCAACAAAACAACAATATCCCAACAAGGATCTTCTAGCCATTGTTCTTTTATAATTAAATTACCTCCCTGTTCTTTGGAAGCATAACCAACCGAGTTGTTATAATACTGCATTTTTTTTGAAAAATAACCTTTTTTATTATGAGGCAAAATAGATAATTTGATATCTTTCAATTTTTGATAAAACTCTGGTAGTTCAATCGTATTATTATAGCCCTGATAACCTAAAATTGCCCCAAATATTCCTAATAGCGCAACTTTATGAATATTACCAAAAGTAAAATAATAATATGTATTGACCTCCGGACGCCTAAAAAAAGCTGTTTTACCACTTAAAGTAAATTTAAGTGCCTGCATATGTTACACCTCTTTTTTAGTAATCAGGTTATAAGTTTTTGCTTTTTGTAAATTAGATTCTAAAACTGTTGTTTCAGGATTATAATAAATTTCAATATTTAAAATATCTTCTAATTCATTTAACATGTTACATTCGATTTTAATTTTATTAATATCTGTTTTTTCAAAACTAATATACTCACTTAAATTTGGTAAATATGTATCCAATTTAGTTTCCACAAATAAAGCAAATTCATTTTGACATCCCTCTTTAGCATTTGATGAAAAAGAAGTTGCTGCTACTAAAGCCGTTCTTTTAAAATTTAAATAATCTTCTTCAGTGTAGCCATCTGTGACTCCTAAAGCCACAAATTCTTTATAAGCACTAGGATTAATTGAAAAAGGATAGAAATAATGCGCTTCATTACTAACGATCTTAGTACCTAAAGTTGAATTTTTTGCTTCTTCATCTTTTTCTTTATCTTTTGAACTATCTCTAAATGGTGATAAGATTTGTTGTTCTTCAGCTACACTTTCACTATATTTATTAATTCCCTGCCCAAACTGAACAGCACCAGTAATTGAGATATTATTTTTAGCTTCTGCAAATGTTGCTCCAAAGTTTTTAACATCAACCGCACTCATTAAATTAGACAATACTTCTTTAGCATCTTTACATTTTCCTAAATCATCAACATCAAATAATTTTTCATATCTTTCTTTTAATGAATTAGGTACTAATGTTACAGTGCCATCTTTCTGTGGTGAAAATTTCATTGATTTCATATATAAAACTTTTTTACCTTCATTATCCCACATCTTTTTCATTGGGTATTTTAAAGCCTTATCACTACCAAAAATCGTTCCATCAGATAAACTTTTTGGATAGCCAGAAAAATCAGCGTTCCAATTTGCCATGATTGATGATATTCCAATTACTCCATATACTCTTTTATCCATTTTCCTTTTCTCCTTTTTCATAAATTAAATTTTCTCCTAAATATCCAGCTAATAACATCCCTTGATCAATTTTATTTACATCAAGATATTCCATAATCATCGAAAACATATAATTAAACCGTGTTTTCCCTACAAATAAACTGTAATTATACCGCCGATAAAACTGTTTTAATTTTATTTTTAAAACCCGATCATTTCTAATAACAATAAATTGATTAATAATATCCTGAGTTTTATTTTTAGCCTTACTTTTTGATTGCAGATAAGCTAGTGCTTGACCAACCGCAAAGCTATACTCTAAATCATTTTCAATTACATTTTGATGCTCGCTATTTATTTTAGTTCGCAAGCTCTCTCTTACATTTTCCATATTATTCTCCTGTTTATTAAAATATTTATCTAAAGCAAAATAAAGATTTAACTGCTTTTGAGCTAATCTTATATATTCTTTTCTAATTGAATTAATTACAACCCCTAATGCTGCTTTTGGTAATATATATCCAATATTATCAACTCTTCCAGCACGTGTCCAAGCAAAAATTGCATTCCTACAGGTTAAAAGATTACTCTTGTAAACACTATCTGTTTTAATACCTTTTATATCATCTGGAGCGGTAAAATAATTATTAATTAAATACTTAGAAAACAAAATATTATTAATTAATTTTTCAACGTCATTACGATATTTATATTCTCGATAACATTCGTCGTCTAAAGCACCAATAACATTTTCAAAATCAAATAAAGGATTTAGATATTGTTTATAATCAGTAACAACATCCATATAGTGTATTTCTAATTCTTTACCTTTTTTAGTTTTAAGATAAAATCCATTAAATCCCTTATCTATATTTTCAGTATTATCTAAACAATAGATTCTTTTATCATCGTCTTCATTTATGTATACATTGCTCTTACCAGTACTTACTCGATTTAACAAATAATCAAAAAACTGTTTTTGTAATAAGGCATCTTCTAAGGAAACCATATATGGAATTTTATGCATCCGGGTTTTATTCTCTAAAAAAGGCTTCTTTGCATTTAATTGCAAATTATAATTAGGTAATCCATAAACCGTGCCGTTATCATAAACATTATAATCATTACAATTAAATATCTTAGTTAAAAGATAACGATTTCCTTCATCAATATATAATTGGTCATCTACTTCAAAAAAGATTTTTAAATAATCCTTCTCATTATAATCAACGCCTTCTAAATTATATATATGCTCTTTTAACCATTGCTTATTATGTAACAATCTTTCTTGATCAATCTCACTAATATTATCATTTATAAAATTATACATCTGTAAATCTTTACCTTTATATTTGTCTTGGGGATTTTCTAAGGCCTTGAAGTATCTTTCAATTGCTTCATCATTCATTTTACCATTATTAAAACTTTCCTTTTTTACAAATAATGATAAATAGTTATTTGAATGAATCGTTTTCCCTGGATCTTGTGGTTTATTCATACTCACCAACTGACTTTGATAATCATAAAAACATAATTTATCATATATTTCATCTTCTGGCTTTTCGATTAAACAATGATCCTTTTTTGAATATTTAATTTTTTCAACATCATAAGTACCGTCGCTATGTACTAAAACATAATCCCCGTCAGCCAAAATTATTGTATTTAAAACTAAATTTGTATTATCTTTAAGCTCTTGCTTAAAAATTCGTAAACATTCATCAAGCATTATATAACCTCCTTTCAATAATATATGTAATTAACAAAACCAAACCCTCGCGCATTCATCTCCAATAAGCCTGCTCCAATAGCTAACATTGCTAATTTTTGAGCATTATCATTTTCCGCAATTTCTAATTCAATCATATCCCCTAACAATTTAATTCCTTTATATTTTCTTGATACTGGAACTTTATTTTTAAAATTGATTTGATAATATAATTGAAAATCTTCATTAATTTCTTCACCAGTTATATCTTTGTATTTTTTGATTAAATTAGTTTTTAATCGTTTTTCAAAATCCTCTGTTTTAATGCTGTTTTTCCAGTATCCCTGCTCTGTTTTTAAAATCACTGGTGTAAGTGTATATATTTTTTTGATTAATTTTGGTTTAATTATTTTAACCTCAGCGGTCAAACCTTGAAATTCTTTAGTCCGATTTTTAGCTAAAGTATCATATAAATATTGAGCTAATTGATAATCTAACGTTCTTATTCTAAACACATACGAATTATCTTTTTGATAAACCCCATTTTTAGCTAAAGGATACAAACTATCAAAGGTATAAAACTTATACTGATTAGTCTCATGTATACCTAAAAACATATTATCTTTAACCATTACACTATCAATAAAGTATGCTAAATAAGTCTGTGTTTCTTCAATTTTTATATCTTTCAATAAATATAATTTTATCTTTATTTCATATACATCCATATCCATACTCTCCAATTTTTTACATATTTTTATTATAATATATATTTATCCCATAAGCAAAAGCGCTTACATTAATAACAACAAAAATTAACTGTTATTATTTTTAGGTAAAATATTTTTTTATTATTTTTGCAATCAGCCCAATTAAAGATTCCCTTTTTGGACGATTATTAAAATTAATAATTATATCACCTTGTATTATTTAATTATCCGATATCTCCGGTATTTAAATAACATTTTCCTTTCC
>OBJX01000169.1_pt1 | contig 21192 bp, 30 predicted proteins | sample 1481631 | NCBI WGS metagenome assembly OBJX01 (sample SAMN02364490, study PRJEB22542) | human gut metagenome | isolation source: fecal sample | host: premature infant | place: USA: Chicago, IL | collected 2012-01
AGTGGACTATATTTTACGTGAGAGTAAAAATTGCAATATGTGGTGGACCCATACAAGCGGACTGAGCATTTACATGATTCTGGCAACCGCGGGGATAAGCGGCGCGATGGGCTCCGTAGCGCTCACGTATTTCTGGGAACGAATCACCGGAGTGAAAGCACAATGACAGCAGACCAGATTATCGAGGGGATCCTCGGCAAGGAGGGTGGTTATGTCGATCATCCGTCGGATAAAGGCGGGCCGACCCGCTGGGGCATCACGCAGACCACCGCCCGTGCACATGGCTACACCGGTGATATGCGGAACCTGCCCAGGGAAACAGCAAAGCAAATCCTGCTGAGCGATTACTGGACCGGCCCCCGGTTTGACCAGGTGGCAGCTCTATCTACGTTACTGGCAGATGAGCTTTGCGACACTGGCGTGAACATGGGGCCATCTGTAGCCAGTAAGTTTTTCCAGCGCTGGCTGACCGCAATGAATATGCGCGGAAAGCTGTATCCCGATCTGATTCCGGATGGCGCCATTGGTCCCCGAACCATCACCGCGCTTAAGGGATACCTTTCCGCCCGCGGGAAAGAGGGTGAACAGGTTCTGTTGCGTGCGCTGAACTGCAGCCAGGGTGCCAGATACCTCGAACTGGCGGAGGGCCGCGAAGCCAACGAGGATTTTCTCTACGGCTGGGTTAAGGAGCGTGTCCTGTGAAGATGATCATTTTCGCTTTGCTTGTGCTGGTGGCTGTGCTCGTTCTGTTACTTCTGCGCAAATATACCCGGCTGGAGTTCGTAGGGCATGCCAGCTTGCTGCTGAAAACGTGGTCTGTAAAGCTGGGAGCTATCGGCGCGCTGGTTGGTGTATGGGCGCAGTCGTTCCCGGATGCTGCGCTGCACGCCTGGGCGGTGCTGCCGCCGGATATCAAAAACATCCTGCCGCCAAACATCGTTGCGTTGATTAGCCCTGCGCTGGTGGTGCTGGCCGTACTATCGCAATACGTACGCCAGCCAGCATTGAAAGAAAAGGCCGACGAACTGAAGGAGCAGCAATGAGCTTTGAAATTATCGCGGGACTGGTGGTCGTCATCCTGGGTGCTATTGCTGGCGCGTTCGGCATTGGCCATGCTCGCGGGGCCAGTAAGGCGAAAGCCAAAGCTGATCAGCAACGTACCGAAGAGAACGCCGCTGCTACTGTCGCCGCGGCAGAACGCCGTGCTGAAGTCACGAAAGGGGCCAGCGATGTACAGGAAGACGTTAAGCGTATGGGCGATGACGATGTTGATCGGGAGTTGCGCGAAAAGTTTACCCGCCCCGGTAGTCGTTGACACGGCCTGCAGCTGGGTGCGGATCATCTACCTGACTGACCACGATATCGATGTGTTGGATAAGCAGACCAAGCGCGACATTCTGGCGCACAATAAAGCAGTGCAGGCTAACTGCCCGTAACGGAGTATCCATGAAAGAAAGAAAACTCGTAATTGAAATTGATGACAGCGCCATTGATTCAGTCATCGAAAAGGTGCGCCTGCTCAAGGATGAACTGAGAAGCCTTAACCTGCCGATCAACATCTCTGTTGCAGTGCCGGCAGCATTAAAGCCGGAAGAGGAAAGGAACACGCAGGATGCCAGAAGCGTATTCCTTAGCAACCTTGATGCCGAAATTACTCAGGCTTGGTCATCATTGACAGAGCTTTTGAATATACGTCGCGACGCGACCTCCTCCGACTAGCTGCTGCCGCTGTTTTTAGTTCATTCACGGATTTTGTGAATTTAGCCCTCACGTTACTGGCGCTATCTGTTGGCAACTCGCTGAAGAGGCAGGATACAGCGATAGATAAGATCTCGGTCTCACCTTTGAGTGACTCCAGCTCCTCGACGATTTTCTGTAAAAGTTTCTGATTATCAACGGACATTAAAACGCTCCTTACTTTTTGTGTGAAAACTCAAAGATAAGCGAGCGTTACTTTTTGCAACATCCTGATATTCGATCAGTGCCGCCACCGTGCGGCATTTTTATTACCAGAAGTAGGAGAAGAAGCATGTTGACAGTAAAAGTGATGTCGCCTGGCGGCGGCGAAGAAATCCATAGCGGCCTGAGCGTTGGTTTCAACCCCAATCAGCAGAGTATCTCAGTGTCTGGAATGGACCAGAACGTGTTCCTGAAGCAGGGGGAGGTTGCCTATGTGATGAACGCAAACGGCAAGACCATTTCCCGTTACGAACACAGGGCCCAGCAGTAGGCATTACAGAAGCTCCTGAGCTAAGGGGCTTCGATAATGCTAAACCGAAGCATCTGCCTTAAGTGTTATAAAAAACCCCGTGGAGGAAATCCCAAAGCTACGGGGTGCTGTACAGCCAGCCAATGACTGATTGTAGCCACGAAGTTGGTTTATTTTCTACTGGTTGAGAATAAAACTGAGAGCCAGGAAGGCTTGAGAGTGGCTCATCCATAAGCTCACGGGTAGAACGGCAGACTTTGTCATGGCAGAGCAAAGTCATAAGTTAGTTTAGGTAACATTTCGGATATAACAAGCGTAGCGGGGCATTCCTAATAATGGAGCACCGCAGCTAAAGCATTACAGGAGCCATTCTGCCGAGTGGCTTCGATAAGCTCCCCACATCGCACAGAGGTAAGACATGTCAGAGATCACTGCATCCGAGCAAATCCGCCTGGATATAATCAAGAAAGTTAATTATGACACCGCAGCGGCCAAGCTGGCCATTGACTGGGTAGGCGACAGCTATCTGAAGTCTTAGCTATTCGCTGACTCTTTCGATCGTGTTTTCACGGAAAGTGAGATTGTCTCGAAGACCCGTAAGGCAATCCAGGAAGCGACCGAAGCGCTGGCGCTGTTTGATACTGCCGCTGAGAAGGTCAGCTAAGGCATTACAGCAGGCATTCACTGAGTGCCTGTGATAATGTCGATGCGTTACTTAATCGAGAGGGCAAGTAAATGCAATGGACATCAGTAAAATTTAAATTACCACAGCCAACCAAACAGGTTTCTTGGTATATCGTAAATACGGATAAAGGTGTTGGCTTTGCGGAATTCAATCCCCTTACCGGATTTGGCAATATCGTGATTATTGATAACAGCCAGTATTTTAATCTTGAAATAACTCACTGGATGCCTTTACCTCCGCCACCGTCAAGCAATTAAAATACCTTGCTTTCTACCGAGTCATTACTGAGCCACTAGCTTTCGCTGGTGGCTTTTTTATTGGAGTGAATATGGCAACTAATTCACCCTGGCATCATCTCTATAACACTAAAAGGTGGTACCGGTTGCGTTATCACCAGCTTCAGAAACAGCCACTCTGCGAGTTTCACCTCAGGCGAAATCAGGTGATATCCGCAACCGTTGTTGATCACATCAAACCTCACAAGGGCGATGAAACCCTTTTCCACAACCCGGACAATCTTCAGTCGCTATGCAAGCGCTGCCACGACTCGGTTAAGCAACGCATGGAGAAGGGCGGAACGGTTACCGAGTTCGACAATGAAGGCAGGGTAATCTGGTAACAGGAGCGCGCAATGCAAGACCTGAAGATTGAATACCGGGATGGCAAGCTGGTGGAACTGAGCATTGATGGTGTGAGCTTTCTTTCTGCATCCGCCATCTCCTTCAGTCATACAGCAAACGAGACGCTACCAACGATCATCCTGACAATGTCTGTCGGTGTCGGTGAGCGACTGGAGCCCCCCAGCCCTCCCCGTGAAAACCTGCGGATCATCGAGAAATGATAGCTTTTCTCATTATCAGCCCGACAGGGTGGGGGGAGGGGTAAAACTCTGGCGGCAATCGTAAAAAGACCGCGCCCCCAGTTTTCTTTTCAAAAACGTCCAGAAAAAAAGGAAAAAGCGATGGCACAGCGAGGCAGAAAATCTCTTGCCGCGACGACGGCTGTGTCGCTTCCGGCTCTGGCTGAAAGCAGGCTGCAGCCCTCGTTACACCTTAGCGATCCAGAGATAAACGTCTGGATCAGACTGGTTAACGATAACCCGGCCAGCTCATTTACTGAAACACATCGCGACATGATGGAAATGTACTGTCGGCATGTAGTGCAGGCGAGACTGTTAACCACTCAGATCGAGGAGTTTGAGCTGGAGTGGCTGGCTCGGGATGATGGGCTGAAGCGCTACGATAAATTGCTCACGATGCGCGAGCGTGAAGTGCGTTCTGCGTCTTCACTGGCAACGCGACTGCGTATCACCCGGCAGGCGACTGCTGATCCTAAAACAGTAGGACGCGCCAACAAAAATCTGCCGCGGGAGAAAAAACCCTGGGAAATTGAATAAGGCTCTTCGATGGCTAAAAAAACTCTGACAAGAGCCGAGAGGAATATCCTCTGGTGCGAAAGAAATATTTATATTCCCGAAGGTAAGTTTGTCGGCCAGCCGCTGAAAATGGCTGAGTTCATGAAGGATGACTTCAGAGCCATTTTCGACAACAAGCATGGTACACGTCGCGCAATCATCAGTCGCGGGCGAAAAAACGCCAAAACGGTGGAAACCGCCATGCTGATGTTGCTCTACCTGGTAGGGCCCGAGGCTGCACCGAACTCGCAGCTGTATTCTGCGGCACGCTCACGCGACCAGGCGGCCATTCTGTTTAACCTGGCCTCGAAGATGTGCCGGATGAACCCGGTACTAATGCAGTACGTTGCGATCAAGGATTCAGCTAAAGAAATCCACTGCCCTGAGCTGGGTTCTTATTACCGCGCACTGAGTGCCGAAGCTACCACGGCCTATGGTTTCTCGCCGCGATTTGTTGCACACGACGAACTGGGCCAGGTTCGTGGGCCGCGAGACCCGCTTTATGAAGCGCTGGAAACCGCCACCGCTGCACAGGATAACCCTATTTCGATAATCATCAGCACCCAGGCGCCCGATGCGAGCGACCTGCTTAGCCTGCTGATTGATGATGGCCTGACCGGAGCCGATCCCCGGACGGTGGTCCGGCTTCAGACCGCGCCGGAAGATATCGATCCTTTCTCTGTCGAGGCCATCAGGCTGGCAAACCCGGCCTTCGATGTGTTCATGAACCAGAAAGAAGTGCTGGATATGGCCGCCAGTGCGAAACGCCTGCCGTCTCGCCAGGCAGAGTTTGAGAACCTTGTGTTAAACCGCAGGGTTGAAGCGAAAAGCCCGTTCGTTAGCCAGAGTGTATGGCATATGAACAAGGAGGAACCCGGCGAACTTGCGGGGGCTACCGTATGGGGCGGGCTCGATCTTTCCAGCGTGTCAGACCTGACCGCACTGGTGCTGAACACCACGCAGGGCGATGTGCACTGTAAATTCTGGCTACCGGAGGAAGGGCTGGCAGATAAGGCGCGTAACGATCGTGTGCCTTATGACATATGGGCGAAGCAGGGCTGGCTAAACACGACACCTGGTAAGGCTATCGAGTATGGATTTATCGCGAGGGAGCTGCGGCGCGTTTTTGATCTCTGTAACGTCAGGGCGCTGGCGTTTGACCGCTATAACATGCGCTTCCTTCGCCCGCATCTCATCGATGCTGGTTTCACCGATGTGGAGCTCGAACGATTCGTAGAGTTCGGTCAGGGGTTTGTTTCCATGTCGCCTGCTCTCAGGGAGCTGGAAGCCAAACTGCTCGGTGCGCAGCTGAAGCACGGCAATCATCCGATCCTCGAAATGTGCGCCAAAAACGCCACGGTAATCACTGACCCTGCCGGTAACCGCAAGTTTGTGAAAGGTAAGTCGAGCGGACGTATCGACGGCATGGTAGCGCTGGCGATGTCTATTGGCGCGCAGACCAGTGACGAGGTAGAGGAGCAGGGTGACGTTAATGATTTCATTTACAACTTTTTGAGCGTGTAAAAATGGCAGATACCGATTACAGCATTGACCTGCGGACGCGATCGCCATTCTGGGCGCGCATGGCCTCTATCCTGACCGGCGGCCGCCTGGTGACACCCGATAAGGGCTCGCAAATGGCGGGTACGTCAGCGCACGGTGTGGTTGGTGATTCTGTTGTGACTGATGAGCGTAATATGCAAATCAGTACGGTATGGGCCTGCATCAGGTTAATCTCCACCGTAACAGCATCTTTACCACTCGATGTTTATCAGACCAAAAATGATCAGCGCACGAAAGTGGACAACAGTCACCCCCTTGCGAAACTGCTGAGATTCCGTCCCAACAACTTCATGACCGCTCTTGAGTTTCGCGAAGCAATGACTATGCAGCTATGTGCCTACGGCAACGCCTATGCACATGTTGAGCGAAACGGTGTTGGTGACGTGATTAGCATGGTTCCACTGATGAGCGCCAATATGGAAGTTCGGCTCAGCGATAATGGTAAAAATATTATCTACCGCTACCGACGGGACACTGAATACGCTGACTTTTCACAGAAAGAAATTTTTCATCTCAAAGGATTTGGCTTCAATGGTCTGACTGGTCTTTCGCCGCTGGCGTTCAGTGCGAAGTCTGCTGGTGTGGCCATAGCGATGGAAGATAACCAGCGTGAGTTTTTCGCCAACGGTGCGAAGTCTCCGCAGATACTGATGACTGACGGCAAGGTGCTGACGAAAGAGCAGCGCGGGCAGCTGGAGGAAAACTTTAAGGAGATTGCTGGTGGTCCGGTCAAAAAGCGGCTTTGGATCCTTGAGAGCGGCTTCACCACGCAACCTATCGGCGTTTCGCCTCAGGATTCAGAAATTCTGGCTGCACGTAAATTTCAGGTCGCCGAACTGGCGCGATTTTACGGCGTGCCTCCACATCTGGTCGGCGACGTGGACAAAACCACCTCCTGGGGATCGGGGATTGAACAGCAAAACCTGGGCTTTCTCCAGTATACCCTCAAACCCTACCTTGATCGGTGGGAGTACAGCATTGAGCGCTGGCTGGTCAAAGAGTCAGAACAGGGCATCATTCACGCCGAGCATAACCTCGACGGGCTGTTGCGCGGTGATTCAACAAGCCGGGCATCATTTATGCAAATCATGGTCAATACCGGGATTCGGACCGTTAACGAGGTTCGAAGGCTCGATAACCTGCCGCCGCTGCCCGGAGGTGATGTGGCGACACGGCAGTCGCAGAACGTGCCCATTACCGATCTCGGAACAAACAAATAGCCCCGCAATGCCGGGGCTTAATTTTTATGGGGGCTATGATGCCTGACATTCAGAAGACGCTGGCTTTCGACCAGACAGAAATCAAGTTCATCGGCGACGGCAGTAAGGGAACATTTGAAGGGTATGCCTCGGTTTTTAATAACACCGACGCCGATGGCGACATTATTTTGCCTGGTGCGTTCGCTGGTGTGATTGCTAACCAGAGCCGCAAGGTGGCCATGTTCTTTAACCACCAGACACGCGCTATCCCGGTCGGTAAATGGGATGCCATGCATGAAGATGACAAGGGGCTATTTGTCCGTGGTCAACTTACTCCAGGGCTTAGCCTGGCCGAAGACCTGAAAGCTGCCATGCAGCATGGCACGGTTGAAGGGATGTCAGTGGGGTTTTCCGTTGGGCCTGATGATTACACCGTTGGCACGTCAGGGCTCATCTTCAAAAACATCTCTTACCTGCGGGAAATTAGCGTCTGTACTTTCCCGGCCAACGAGCTCGCTGGCGTAACGGCCATGAAGAGCATCGACAGCATCAAATCTATTCGCGATGCGGAGGCCTGGCTGAGGGATTCAGTCGGGCTTTCGCGTTCAGAAGCACAGGCATTTATCGCCCGTGTTAAGTCTGCAGGCCGAAGCGAGTTCGGTAGCGACGACATTGACGCGCTGGCACAGCGCATTAACTCATTTGCCGCTAACCTGCGGACACCTTAACGGAGTGACACATGTCTGAATTATCTGTACTGGAAAAAGCTATCGAAAACTCCCAAAAAGAAGTAAAGGAGCTTATCGAAGAACAGCGTAAATCCATCGACCAGACCGGTGAAATCAACAAGCAGCTGCAGATCGATCTGACGAAAGCACAGGAAGAACTGAAAGCCACCGGCACCCGCCTGTTCGATCTTGAGCAGAAACTGGCCGGAAACTCTCCTGATCAGACTGCGCAGAAGTCATTTGCTCAGCGCGTATCTGAAGACCTGATGAAGGGCTGGGACGGCTCGCGAACCAAAGCGAAAGTTACCAGTTTTGATAAAGCGATTGGTTCGGGCGCAGCGTCGGCAGGCGCCCTGGTCCAGCCGCAGCAGCTGCCGGGTATTCTTATGCCGGGTCTTCGCCGTCTGACCGTGCGTGACTTGCTGGCACAGGGGCGTATCACCAGTAACGCGCTGGAATACGTGCGCGAAAACGTGTTTACCAACGCTGCAGCACCAGTGGCAGAAGGTACCCTCAAGCCGGAAAGTAATATTACCTTCACCAAAGAAACGGCGAACGTGAAAACTATCGCCCACTGGATCCAGGCATCGCGCCAGATCATGGATGATGCCCCGGCGCTCGAGTCTTACATCAATTCCCGCATGATGTACGGACTGGCGCTGGTGGAAGAGAACCAGATGCTGAACGGGGACGGTACCGGCGATAACCTGCAGGGGCTCAACGTAGTAGCGAATGACTACGAAACCACACTCAACGCAGCCGGAGATACTGGCGCTGATGTTCTGGCACACGCCATCTATCAGGTATCGCTGAGTGAGTTCGAAGCAGACGGCATCATTCTGAACCCGGCGGACTGGCACCGTATTGCCCTGCTGAAGGACGCTAACGGCAATTACATTCTCGGTGGCCCGCAGGCGTTTGCCTCGAAAGTGCTTTGGGGGCTTCCGGTGGTGTCGACCACAGCGCAGACGGCAGGCAAATTCACCGTTGGCGCGTTTGGCCTGGCGTCGCAGGTTTGGGATCGCATGGATGCCACCATCGAGATCAGCAACCAGGACCGCGATAACTTCGTTAAAAACATGCTGACCATCCTTTGCGAAGAGCGCCTGGCGCTGGCCCACTATCGCCCGGCAGCGATTGTGACGGGTGATATTGCTGTCAGCACTGGTGCATAACAAAAGGGCGCGGCCAGCAATGGCCGCGTAAATGAGATGAAAATTAAAGCTCTCCGTATGTTCTCGCATTATCACCTGGGTACGGTATCTCAGGGGGAAATCCGCGAGGTGCATAAAGAAATCGGCGAAGTACTGGTGAAACTGCATCTGGCCGAGGCGGTTGAGCCGGAAAAGGCAACAGACTCTGGTTCTGCGGAGCCTGCTAAAGCCAAACCAGGGGGTAAAGGTGGAAATAAGCGAGGAACAGCTGGCGCAGATAAAGGCGCATCTGAAGGTTGATGGTGACGACGAAGATACGCTTATTGCTGCCTATGCTTCGGCCTCCGTCGATTATGTTGAGCGGTTTTGCGACGGTGCGCTGGTCGAAACATTAACGCCGCCAGTGGAAGGGGAAACTCAGCCCCGTGAGGTTATTTTTACTTCCGGCATCTGGGCGGCAATGCTTTTGCTGATTGGACACTGGTATGCGAACCGCGAAGCGGCAGCGCAGAACCTATCGGAAGTTCCGCTGGGCGTTGAGGCGCTGCTGATTAGGCACCGGAGGTGGAACTAATGGGCTGCTCAGGATGTGCTAAACGGCGTGAGTGGTTAAAAAAGTGGACGAAAATAGCCTATGAACGAGCAACTGGTAAACGCGCTGATAGCAGCGTTGAGAGAACAAACAACAGCACAGCGAGAGCAGACGGAAGCGATAAACCGCCTGGCTGAGTCTAACGTCGCCCTGTCCGATGTAATTATCCAGTCGCTTGCCGGCGATCTCGATGAGGCGCCAGAGCAGCAAACCTATCTGAGCGGGAAACCCAGGGGGTGATATGCAGGCCGGAAAATTGCGTCACAGGATCACCCTGCAGGAGCCGGTAAAAGAACAGAACCCGACAACGGGAGCCGTGATTAATACCTGGCGCGATGTCGCAACCCTTTGGGCCGAAGTCGCTCCTTTATCCGCACGTGAGTTTATCGCCGCCCAGGCCTCTCAGGGCGAAGTTACCACACGGATAACGATTCGTTACCGTAAGGGCGTCACCCGCAAACATCGGATCCTGTTTCGTGGCCGCATCTACAACATTGAGGGCGTTTTACCTGACCCCCGGAGCGGCAGGGAATACCTGACACTACCTTGTTCAGAGGGGGCTAACGATGGCTGATGGCGTAGAAGTAAACCTGACTGGCCTCGATTCCGTCCTGGGGAAACTGGATGCCGTCTCACAGGTTACTCGCGATAAATCCGGTCGTGCAGCGCTGCGTAAAGCGGCAAACGTCATCAGGGACAGAGCACGCAATAATGCCGCGCGGGTTGATGATCCTCTCACCAAAGAGGCTATCTACAAAAACATTGTGGTCAGCTTCAGCAGCAAGGCGTTTCGCAGAACCGGCGATCCAACGTTTCGTGTCGGGGTTATGGGCGGCGCCAGGCAATACGCCAATTCAAAGGCCAACGTTCGAAAAGGCAGGGCGGGTAAAAGTTATAACACTGCCGGAGATAAAGGTAATCCCGGTGGGGATACCTGGTACTGGCGATTCCTGGAGTTCGGCACAGAACATGCTGCAGCGAGGCCAATAATTAGGCCTGCACTGAATGGGGTCGATGCCGATGTGATTAACGTTTTTGCTTTGGAGCTGGAAAAGTCCATCGATCGCGCTGTTCGTCGAGCGGCTAAAAAAGGAACTCCGGTATGATTGCTCCAATATTTGCAGTTTGCGCAGCCAGCCAGGCAGTCAGGGATTTGTTAGGTTCAAATCCCGTGCGGCTTTATCCGTTCGGTATGCAGGACGATAATATCGTTTACCCCTATGCAGTCTGGCAAAACATAGGCGGCTCACCTGAAAATTATCTGAACCAGCGGCCAGATGCAGATCACTATTCTCTGCAGGTTGATGTCTATGGTGATACTGACACCGATGTGATCGCCGTTGCCCGCGCTTTGCGTGACGCAATTGAGGGCAAGGCCTATATCACCCGATGGGGTGAACAAAGCCGCGATCCTGGAACAATGCGATACCGCTATTCCTTCGATGTTGACTGGATAACGACCAGATAACCAACAACCCCAAACTGACCCGCCTTGTGCGGGTTTTTCTTTTATGGAGACAAAACATGTCTGTATTAACGCAAGGCACGCAATTTTTTGTGCTCAAGTCTGGCGTGGTCAGCGAGGTTGAATGCATCACCAGTTTCAACCCCGGCGGGAACCCTGCCGATCAGATTGAAGATACCTGTCTGAGTGAGCGGGATTCCAGAACCTACAAAAAGGGACTTAAAACGCCTGCGGCCGCAACCGTCGGGCTTAACGCTGATCCGACGAACGCAAGCCACATTATGTTGCATGGCCTCGCTGAAGCGAATGACCAGACGCCGTTAACTTTTGCGGTTGGCTGGTCAGATGGAACCAGTGTCCCGACAGCCGCCGCTCCTGGCGCTGAGGATGCTGTTGATGGCCTGGTGCTGCCATCGGATCGCACCTGGTTCATTTTCCAGGGTTACGTTTCTGACTTCCCGTTTGATTTTCAGGGTAACGCTGTTGTGACGACCTCCGCCACGATCCAGCGGTCTGGCTCTTCCGTATGGGTGCCGAAGGCCGCAGCGTAATTAATATGCCCGGTTATCCGGGCTTTTCAATTCAGGAGCTGAAATGCAACTTACTCTCGATACGTTAAAAGAAACCGGTGCCTTTACCGGGCGTCCCGTGGAAAAAGAAATTAAGTGGAAAGGCCGTGACGGGAAAGAGCATATCGCAACCGTCTATGTGCGCCCGATGGGCTACCACACCACTAAAGCTGAACTGCTGGCGTATAACGGGAAATCGGACCCGATTGCTGAGCGCATTGCTGCGCATATTTGCGATCAGGACGGCGCCCCAGTGTTTACCGCGGCTGACATTCTTGGGACTGCTACCCCGGATCGTGGGGCGCTGGACGGTCCGATTGTTATGGCCCTCCTGGCTGCAATTCATGATGTAAACGAACTGGGAAAGACTACGAGCTAACCGGCGAGGATGAATTCTGGTGCGAACTGGTGATGAATGGCATCGGCGGCCGCACCATCGCAGAGGCTCAGGAGCGGATGAGTCGCAGGGAATTTCTGGTTTGGCTCAAGTACCGTGAGAAGTACGGACCGCTCAATATCATGATGCGTACCGAGTGGGGGGCTTCGCTGGTGGCGTCTGTCCTGGCTAACATCAATAAGGCAAAGAACACGCCGCCGTTCAAGGTAAGTGACTTTGCACCGCACATCAACGAAGCGCCATTATCTCTGGAAGAAGCTATGAAAAGTTGGCATTGATGACTTTTAAATCGCTGCAGTGATCACTATCATCAGTACGACAATAACCACTGGGATAGGGATATGAAGAAAATAGCGATTATGTTATTTGCATTATTGTTAACTGCGTGCGCAGCAAATCCACCTAGCCAAGTTCAGTTGCATTCGGCTGATTATGGAGTGTTACCGGATAACTATCAGCAGCAGATAAAGGATTGGTGGGGAAGGATGTTAAAAGACCCATATTCTGCTCATTATACTTTTGGTACACCAGAGAAAGCATGGTTTAAGGATGGCATTTTAGCTGAATCAGGAGGGACTATGCGATATGGATGGCTTATTCCAATAACCATTAATGCTAAAAACTCTTATGGTGGATATACAGGTGCTGAAGCACATACTATTTTTTACTCTCATGGGAAAATAGATTCCGCTGATGCTCAAGTGAATGCGGGCTATACGGGAAAAGTTAAATAATTTTAACCAATATATAAACAAACCAAAACCTCGCTTCGGCGGGGTTTTTTGTTGCCTGGAGAAAATTGAATGGCTGGCAAGTCCCTCGGTACGTTAACAATCGATCTGATCGCTAAAGTAGGTGGATTTGTTCAGGGCATGGATAAAGCCGAAAGATCTTCTCAGAAGTGGCGCGACCAGGTAAAAAAAGACGCTAAAGAGGTAAGTTCGTCAATCATTGCTGTTGGGGCTGCGGCGGCTACAGCAGCTGTTGGCATTGGTGCTGCTGGGTTAGCCATTGTTAAAAATACTGCACAGCAGGTTACAGAAGCTGATCGCTGGGCAAAATCTCTTAAAATGTCCACCCAGGATTTGTTATCCTGGCAATACGCTGCTGAACAAGCCGGTTTAACCGGTGACAACATAGCCGATATTTTCAAAGACATTAATGATAAGGTCGGCGATGCGGTCCTGAATAAATCAGGTGAGGCTGCTCAGGCGCTGGATACTTTGGGTCTTTCAGCTCAGAAGCTGGCTCAACAATCCCCAGATAAGCAGCTGATGGCAATCAGTGAAGCATTACAGAAAATTCCCACTCAGGCCGGGAAAACAAATATTCTCGAAAGTCTGGGTAATGATCTGTCAAAAATGCTGCCGTTGTTCGATAACAACAACGAAAAGCTGAAACAGTTTATCCAGCTATCAAAAGATTTTGGTGTCGCTCCACCGCAAGAAGATATTGATAACCTTGTTAAGGTTAATCAGTTCTTTCAGGACATAGAGACTAGCGCCCGCGGCCTTAAAATGGAAATTGCTTCGGGGCTGGCTAAGGTTGACCTTACACCATTGCAGGATGGGCTTGATGATATTCGTGACGTCTTCACCGATCCTGCTGTTCTTCAGGGGCTATCAGACCTGGTTGGTGAAGCCATAAGCCTTGCCGGGGTTGTGGGGCGTATTGCTGGTGGCCTGGGGGCCATTGCAACTTATACCCGCTCTCGTATCGGTGCTGTATCTGGTAATTATAACGCTGCTGATGAAAGTGATATTGCACAGCGCATTGAATTCCTTAACAAACGAGGGAATCAAAGTAAGGAACAAAAAGACGAATTAGACTTTTTAACTAACCGTCTTCAATTTCTTCGCGCGATAAAGTCAAGCATGACTCCGGAGCAGGTAGATAGAGGAGCGAAAGGGCTCACATCTCTACTTTCTGATCTTGGCATTGACACTTCTAAAGATAATGATTTTTCGTTGGGCAAAGGGGAGTCTAACCAGAACCAGCCAAAAACAAAACCAAAAAGCAATCCTACTGACAATGCTTTCAAAAATAGACTGCTTGATTTACAAAAGCAGGCCGCCCTAATTGAAACAACAGGTAAAAAAACTGCAGAAGTAACCGAACTGGAGAAGATTAATTTTGATATAACCAGCGGAAACCTGAAAAAATTATCAGAAGGGCAGAAGGAACAACTTCGAACTGCGGCTAAAATCCTTGATTCCAAGAAGGAAGAGTTACGGCTTAATCAGGAAAATGCGAAAATAGCTGAATATGTTTCAGATCTCGAAAGACAGAATAAGTTAGTCCGCCAAGGGTTTGATAACCAAATAGTAGGCCGTTATTCTGGTAGTCGTGAACGTTCACGCATGCAGGATAATAATGACATTCAGCAAGATTTTGCTGCTTGACAGGAAGAGATTTTAAATCAATTTCAGTCTGGAGATATTGATAAAAGTCCATACGATAAAAAGAAAGAAGCGCTTCAAAACTCGCTGAATGAAAGGCTAAGAATTCAAGAGGAACATTATAAGAAGTTAGATGAGTTACAAAACGATGGTGTTGCAGGTTTCGTTTCTGGAATATCAGATCAAGCTGCTGCATATTCAAACCTATATGCAAATATGCAGCAAGTAGGTGCCCAAACGTTTAGTAGTTTAACTGATATGGTAATTAACTGGGCGGAAACCGGTAAATTAAACGCTCAGGACTTTGCGGCGACATTCATTCAATCTGTTGGGGCTGCATTACTGCAATATGCGGCTGCTCAGGTAGCAATGGCAGCGTTGAGTGCCTTCACTGCCTGGATTGGTGTTCCCTATGTAGGGCCTGTGGTGGCGTCAACCCAAGCAATCGCTGCGGCAGCTGCTGCTGGTGTGTTCATGACTGCTATCGGATCAGCGCTTCAGGGCCAGGCTCATGACGGTATCGACTCTGTGCCCGAAACTGGAACCTGGCTCCTGCAGAAAGGTGAGCGCGTTACGACAGCTAAAACCAGCGCCAAACTGGATGCCACTCTGGATCGAGTAGCAAACCAGTCAACAGGGGGGGCAACCTATGCGCCGAGTATGAGTTTCTATGTCAACGGCGATCCCTCTGATGCTCAAATTGCCATGATGAAGAAAGCTGCATCCGATGGTGCTCAGATGGGGTATCAAAAAGCGGTTCAGTCTATTGCTACCGGGCAGGGTGATTTACATAGAGCTCTGATGGGGAAAACTACCTCGGGGAGGAAAATTAGCTGATGGCAATTTCAACTAATCTCAATTACCCGAAGGATTATCTCCCTTGCCCATTGAAGGAGAACTTTGGTCTTAAAGCGACTTCTCCGCTAAAAAGTACAGCGATGGTTACCGGCAGGCGGCGACAAAGGCGAGCTTATACTTCGGTTCCTACTCAAACGCCAGTTTCATGGATCTTTACTGATGGTCAGGCACAGCTTTTCGAAGCCTGGTACCGCGACATCATTACCGATGGGGCTGACTGGTTCAACATGCCGCTCCTTACCCCTTTAGGTGCGCAAGATTATGTCTGTAGGTTTGTCGATATATACGAGGGACCGACACCAGAGGGCGGTAAATACTGGCGATATAGTGCAACGCTGGAATTATGGGAGCGTCCAATCCTTCCGCCTGGCTGGGCCGAGTTCCCTGACTTCATTGTGAACAGCGATATTCTTGATCTTGCCGTTAACAGGGAGTGGCCTGAAGCATGACAAGACTTAACAGGCTCTATGCCAGCAGCGGGCCGGAGGTGATCATTGAAACGCTGCAGATCACCGTTGGCTCAGATGTTCACTACCTGTGCCAGGGGTACGAGGATATTACGGCGACGACAGAGAGCGGCGATACCGTAACGTTTACCGCCTGTGCGATTGACATTGCGCTACCAGCGCGCAACGCGGACGGTACCCAAGATTTGAAATTCGCCCTGTGTAATGTTGATGGTGTTGTGTCCACGACGATCCGCAATGCCCTGGCTAACAGGTTGTCTGCATCGCTGACATACCGCAGTTTTATCTCCACGGATTTAGCTGCGCCTGCGGCAGTGCCTTATACGCTGAAAATCAAGTCGGGTTACTGGACGGCAACAGAGGTTCAGATCACCGCGGGCTATATGAATGTCCTCGATATGGCCTGGCCGCGTTACCGCTACACGCTCCCTGTCTTCCCCGGACTGCGTTATATCAGCTAAGGAATCCATCATGTTTAACCCTGATAAATACCTTTCAGTCACCTGGCTGAAGGGCGGGCGCTCATGGCCGGATCTCGACTGCTTTGGCATTGTGAACGAGATACGCCGCGATTTGGGCTTGCCTCTCTGGCCTGATTTCGCCGGGGTCACGAAAGACGATGGCGGCCTCGACCGGGAGGCGCGTCGAATGATGCTTACCCTGGAACGCTGCGAGCCCTGTGAAGGTGCGGGGGTGGCCTGCTATTCCGGGTCAACCGTCACCCATGTTGGGATCGTCGTCAGTATTGATGGTCTGCTGCATGTGGCGGAATGCAATCCAGGTTCTAACGTGACGTTTCTGCCGTTAGCGCGGTTTAAGCGGCGATTTGTCAAAGTGGAGTTCTGGCAATGACCATTCGTTTTTATCCGTCCCGGCTTCCCGGAGAACCACTCGAAACGCATGAGCATGGTGTAACCAGTATTCGCAACTGGCTGGTGGCAAATGTTGAAGGCTACGAGGATCGGGATGTCCCACCGCTGACCGTTGAGGTTGAGGGGCTGTCAATTCCGCCAGGCGAGTGGGCCACCTGCGTGATCTGCCCTGATAGTGATGTACGGCTTTATCCGGTTCCCTTCGGGCTGGAAGCCGCGACAATTGCATGGATCGGTGTCGGTATCTCCGTTGCCGCAGCAGCCTATTCGCTTTTTATGATGAGCACCATCGATACGGGCGGCTATACCTCATCCACAGGGCGGAGTCTCGACCTTAACCCGGCAAAGGCGAATACCGCAAAACTCGGTGATGCCATTCGTGAGGTATTTGGCCGGGTGCATATCTACCCTGATTATGTGGTGCAGCCGGTTACCCGGTTTGATGCCGCCGATCCTACGAAAATGCGCGTCCAGATGCTGCTGTGTCTCGGTGTCGGTGATCTGATTTATACCAATGGCGATATCCGGGTTGGCAGTACGCCAGCTTCAACGCTGCCGGGATTCAGCAGCACCCATTACCCGCCAGGCGCGGACGTTTCCGGCGATGAGCGCAGCGAGAACTGGTTCAACTCGACAGAGGTCGGTGGAACATCAAGCGGAACAGGGCTGGACATGGCCCAGACCTCACCTGATTCCGACGATATTATCGCTGACAGCATGACGGTTTCTGGTGCATCCGTAACCTTTACAGGCCTTGATACGGATGATGGTGACGATGACGACGAGGACGATAATTCTCTTCCGGACAGCTGGGTAACGGGGGCCATAGTTGAAATTAAGGCGCCGACAAATTATCTGATCTCCACCTCTTCTGGTTACAGTGTTTTTGCCAGCTCGTTGCTTACCGAACTTGCTCCCGTAGCGGGTATGCCGGTGACGCTGAGTTTCAACAGTGTCGATTATGACCTCGTCATTGCGTCCTATACCCCAGGTCAGGAGGCGGTGCCTGGCGAGGGTGGCAGTGCAGCAAAAATTCAGGCCAGTGCCGCTCCCGTCACCTACGATTTTTCGACCAGCTCCAGTACGTTCATGATCACATGGCAGGGCACCACCTATACGGTGTCGCTGGTAGCGAACTACATCTCGATGTCGGGACTGCTGGCGGCTATCACCGAGGGGCTCACTGGCTCCGGCCTGGTCGCACGGGACAACGGCGTTACCGTACTAATAACCGAGGCGGCCAGTCCGTTCGTTGGTGGGGCAATCACATCCTCCTCACTGCCTGCAGCCGTTTTCGGTGATGCCCCGGTTTACACCTCCGGCACGGCATCAACCGGCGGCAGCCCGGCGGTAACGGCAAACGTGACGCTTGCGTATAACAGCACTACGGGAACCGCATTCTCGGGCATGCCTGAAGGTGTGCAACGGCTTTCACTTGCTCATCGCGGGAATGAGTACCAGATCGTCTCGTCCGACGGTACAACGGCGACGGTGGCGCGCCTGGTTTCCGGTGCCGTTGATGAGTCGTGGCCGGGATTCACCGCCAGGACGATGATCGACTATGAGGCCACTGGTCTTAACGACACGCTGAGCTGGCTGGGGCCGTTCCTGGTTTGCCCTGAAAATGAGACCGTCGATATGTTCGAGGTGAATTTCTCTTTCCCGAACGGTATTTGCGGCTTTGACAGTAAGGGCAAAAAACGGATTCGCCACGTTGAGTGGGAGATACAGTATCGCGTCTACGGTTCCGGATCGGGGTGGGTGAGTCATCAGGGCGAGTACGCGCTGAAAAACATCAACGGGTTAGGTTTCACTGAGCGGATCACCCTCAGTTCTCCGGGGCTGGTGGAAGTTCGCTGTCGTCGGCGCAATGAGCAGGGCTCAAACAACGCCAGGGATTCGATGTACTGGCAGGCACTGCGCGGGCGACTGCTGACGCGCCCTTCATCCTATCCCGGCGTGTCGCTGATGGCGGTGACCGTCGAGACTGGCGGGAAGCTGGCGGCGCAGTCGGACCGCCGTGTAAACGTTGTGGCCACCCGCGCCTATGAAACCGGAACGGCCAGAACTATCTCGGGTGCTCTGCTGCATGTCGGAAACTCGCTGGGGCTGGAGATGGATGTCGACACCATCAACGCGCTGGAGTCCGCGTACTGGACGCCACGGGGAGAGTATTTCGATTTCGCTACCGGCGACAGTATCTCAGCGCTGGAAATGCTGCAGAAGATAGCCAATGCTGGCAAGTCGCGCTTCCTGTTAAGTGATGGCCTGGCGACGGTCAACCGTGAGGGGATTAAGCCCTGGACCGGCGTGATCACTCCGCATGAGATGGTGGAAGAGCTGCAGAGCGGATTTACCGTACCGTCCGACGATGATTTTGATGGTGTCGACGTGACGTACATCAACGGCGTCACCTGGGCAGAGGAGACAGTTAAATGCCGGACGCCGGACAATCCCACGCCGGTGAAAATCGAGGCCTACAAACTCGATGGTGTACTGAATCAGGATCATGCCTACCAAATCGGGATGCGTCGCCTGATGAAATACCTGCAGCAACGGGTGACGTTCCAGACCACTACCGAGCTGGATGCGCTCTGCTACAACACGGGCGATCGCATCGTGCTCACGGATGATATTCCGGGTAACAACACTATTTCCTGTCTGGTGGAGGCGATGACAACGGCTGGTGGCGTGACAACCTTCACTGTTACGGAGCCGCTGGACTGGTCTTTCGAAAATCCCCGTGCGCTGATCCGCTATCAGGATGGCTCTGCGTCCGGTCTGATGGTGGCGAGCAGAGTGGGGGATTATCAGTTGTCCGTTTCCCACCTGAGTGATTTTGATGACCCATTGAAGATTGACCAGACTTCACCAGCCATTGAGCCAGTCCGCCTGGTGTTCTGCGGCTCAACGCGTCATGTCTATGATGCCATTGTTGAGGAGATTGCCCCACAATCAGACGGGACGTGTCAGGTTACCGCCAAAGAGTACCGCGCGTCCTTCTACGACTACGACAACGCCAGTTATCCCGGCGACATTGCATAAAACAGAAATAACTCTCAACAACCCGCTTCGGCGGGTTTTTTTGTTATAGGGCGACTATGAGCACATATAAAACGAAAAATCCTTTAGGTTCCGCCGCCGTAAAGGACCTGTACGATAACGCTGAAAACGTGGATAAATTCGTTAACGACAGGACAAAAGAGGAGTTAGAGGACCGGTTAGGTGTGCTTCGCAAAACCTGGCACGGCATGGAGATGATCTTCAGCCGCTTTATCGACTACATCACTGGTCGCGGCGAGCAGGCAGTTGCAGCTATCGGCTGGCAGGAGCTTGGCAACTGGGCTGTTGGTCTGGCTGTAGATAATCGCCAGCAGATCGTCTACTACAATGGCTCCTGGTACAAATATCTTGGTGAGCTTGAGCACGTCATTGCCGGGGATTCTCCTGAGAACGATGGCGGTGTATGGTCGGCTGCAAACCCCACGGGGAAATGGTCGAACATCGGTGACGCGGCCCTTCGCTCAAACCTGGGTTCAAACGAACTGCCAGGAACAGGCATCGTTTCCCTTAAATACTCCGGGACTGTTGCTGATGCTTTGGTTGATATTTACGTTGATGCACTGGGTGATTTTAAGAACATGCAAGATGGGTGCACCGAAGCTATTCTGGCAGCCGTAGCACACTGGGGTGGAAGAACCGACAGCGCATATGTTCAGGGACAAAAAAAGTATGGCCGAATTCATTTTCCAAATGGTACCTATGCGTTAGAAGATCTGCCTTTTATTGCAGGATGGGATTATGAGCTGGAACCATTCACCCTCATTGTCCCGCACCGTAATGCTAAGTTTGCATTTACCACTGTAGGTACTAAGGGCGTTGTCCCCGGAGACCCGACGTGGCAACGTCTGATGTACTCTCAGATTTCTGGCGGAGTCATCGGAGATTACTGGAAAGAAACGGGTAATGTGCCTGTCGGTGCAGGAGGTATTAACCTGCTGAATGGCTCCTATGTTCGCCTGCGCAACATCGCTATCCGACATATCCGCGGCATCGCAATCTATGGTGGCGAGCTGTTCGACAGCCCGTTTGAGAACGTCAGCGTTATGTATTGCGGAAATGCTGACCCAAACAATTATGCACCCTGTGTGCTGTTTGATAATGCAGGCGGGCATGATGCCACCAACGCCTGTAAATTCGACAGACTGCATCTGGAGGCTAACCATACCGGAGGTATATGGAACAAATGCCGCCATATGATTTTTAACTCCATGAAGGTGGAGCGTGACGAGGGGACGCATGTTCTTGCCGGATGCCTGGGAATGACGTTTATGGCGCCGGGTCTGACGTTTAACCGAAATGATATCCCGCAATTTCTCATTAAGGATTTTGCGAAAGATGACACTACAGAACAGGCTGCATCGGATAGCAGGGGGGTTATTTTTGAGTCTCCAAGCTGTATATCCAGCTCTGCTGGTAACGGCTGGTATTTTCAGCACACAGGTAATGCTGGCCCCCTGGTGATATCAAACCTTTTTGGTAATGGCACAGGTCTTCTGTTTAAAGGTAAGCGTGCAGCGAGAACCGTATTGACGGGGATGTGTTATTCAGTTGGCAGTGC
>OBJX01000177.1_pt1 | contig 19366 bp, 19 predicted proteins | sample 1481631 | NCBI WGS metagenome assembly OBJX01 (sample SAMN02364490, study PRJEB22542) | human gut metagenome | isolation source: fecal sample | host: premature infant | place: USA: Chicago, IL | collected 2012-01
GCTTTGCAAATAGTGTTTCTCAGCAATAAGAAGAAGCTGCTCCTGTCCCGCCGTTTATCTTAAGATTTAAGTCTAGGAAGGTAAGTCATTTCGACTTATGTCCTAGGCTCTTTTTAATTAATAGAATCGAGAGGCTCCCTTGATTTCTCTGCCACTATCCTGTATATTCGAAAGTAGTTAGGAGTGGTTTATCTGAAAGGTCAAATCAGAAAAGCGTTAAGCGGTTTTTATTATGTATACGCAGATGGAGAAACATATCAAACAAGAGCGCGAGGGAATTTTCGTAATCGAAAAATTACGCCACTCGTGGGAGATGAAGTACTTTTTGAAAGCGATAATTTAACAGATGGTTATGTGTTGGAAATTTTACCAAGACGAAATGAATTAGTGCGCCCGCCTGTTGCAAATGTGGATCTAGGTGTGGTTGTCATGAGTATGGTTTCGCCAAATTTTTCGTTTAATTTGTTGGATCGTTTCTTAGTCAGCTTAGAGTATAAGGATATAGAACCAGTTATTTATTTAACGAAAGTTGATCTATTAGATGAGCCGCAACGTCAAGAAGTCACTGAAATTAAACAGATTTATGAAGCGTTAGGTTATGCGGTAATCGCTTCGGAAGACGTAGAAGCCACCAAAGAATTAGAACGCTTTTTCCCAGAACGATTGACTGTTTTTATGGGACAATCAGGCGCTGGAAAATCAACATTGTTGAATCAAATTTCACCAGAATTACAACTAGCAACTGCGGAAATTTCCCAATCTTTAGGACGGGGCAAACATACGACCCGTCACGTGGAATTGATTCCGTTATACGACGGTTTGGTCGCTGATACACCAGGATTTAGTGCCATCGATTTCTTGGAGATGGAAGCAGTGGAATTACCAAAGCAATTTCCTGAATTTGTTGCCGCGGCCTCTCACTGTAAGTTTCGTGAATGTATGCACCACAAAGAACCTGGTTGTGAAGTGAAACGTCAAGTGGAAGCGGGAACCATTGCGACGAGTCGTTACGAAAATTATTTACAGTTTTTAATGGAAATCGAGAATCGACGACCTGTTTATAAGAAAAAATCATAGCAAATATAAAGGGAGCGAGCCAAATGAAACTAGCACCATCCATTTTAAGTGCCGATTTTGCCAATTTAGAAAGAGATATCCGTTTAGTAGAAGAATTAGGAGCAGATTATATTCATGTTGATGTCATGGACGGTCAATTTGTACCCAACATTACCTTAGGACCGAATATCGTTTCAGCGATTCGTCCAGTGACAAAACTACCATTGGATGTTCATTTGATGATTGTACAACCTGAAAACTATATCAATGCCTTTGCGGAAGCCGGTGCGGATATTATTACCGTCCATCAAGAAGCAACACCCCATATTCATCGTGCCTTACAAATGATTAAAAATGCGGGTGTGAAAGCTGGCGTAACCATCAATCCTGGGACACCACTTTCGATGATCGAAAATGTATTAGACTTGGCAGATCAAGTCTTGGTAATGACTGTCAATCCAGGCTTTGGCGGACAATCATTTATTGAAAACTCACTAGAAAAAATTGCTCAATTAAAAGAATGGAAAGAAACAAAAGGATACACCTATGAAATTGAAGTCGATGGCGGGATTGTTCCTGAAACTGCCGCACGTTGTAAAGAAGCCGGTGCGGAAGTGTTTGTTGCAGGCTCCTACATTTATAATGCTGAAAATCCTCAAGAACGAATCGATGCACTGAGAGCAGTGCTAGACAAATGAGTCGTGTCTTACTGGTAGCTGGGGGCAATCCAAGTGATTGGCCAACCATTGAACCAGCTACGTATGATTATTTCGTAGGTATTGATCGCGGCTGTCTCCATTTATTAGAGGCCGATTTACCGTTACAATTAGCGGTGGGCGATTTTGATTCATTATCACGAGAAGAATACCATTTTGTCCAAGAAACTGCCGAAACACTCATTCAAGCACCTGCTGAAAAAGATGATACAGACACACAATTAGCGCTTCAAGAAGCTTTACAACGATTTCCACAAGCAGAGATGACGATTATCGGTGCGACAGGGGGCAGAATTGACCACCTGTTAGCCAATCTTTGGTTACCCTTTGAACCACGATTTCAAGGCGTACTTCGTCAAATCCGTCTATGCGATCGTCAAAATAGCATCCAGTATTACGCCCCTGGTTCGTATATCGTACCAAAAGAGCCAGATAAAGAATATCTGGCCTACTGCTGTTTGACGCCTGTAGAAAACTTGACGCTACGACGCAGTAAATATTTATTAACCAATCAAGATGTTCCTTACCCAATCTCGTATGCAAGTAATGAATTTATCGAAGAAGCCGCTGCTTTTTCCTTCGATGCAGGGATGATTGCGGTTATTCAAAGTAAAGATAAGTAAAAAGAGGTTGGGCCTTCATCAAAGTGATGAAGGTCCAACTTCTTTTTTTTTTGCAATAAAAAAAGCCGAACAACGAACGTCCAGCTTTGCTTATTTAAGTTTATTAAACACGTTCGATTTTACCAGATTTCAAAGCACGAGTTGACACCCAAACTTTTTTAGGTTTACCATCGATTAATACGCGAACTTTTTGTAAGTTAGGTTTCACAGTGCGTTTTGTTGAGTTCATCGCATGTGAACGGTTATTACCACTTGAAGTCTTACGACCAGTGAAGTAACATACTTTTGCCATTTTAAGTTTCCTCCTTTGCCTTGATCTTGGAGCGATAATATTCAGCTCATACTAACTTAATTTATCATATTAGGCACTGATTTGCAAGAAGATTTTTAGTGACTAACAACAAAAGTAGCTTGTCAGGTGATAGTTTTTCATTGTCTGATTTTAAATACTTAAGAAATCCATGCACAAACGTAAGACGATAAAGATGAAAATTTAAGAGTTCAAGAAAAAAATGTAGTGTTCCGTGTTTGATTAATATAATTAAAGTACTTAGATAAATGAAAAAGGAGGAAAATATGAGCTTAGAAATTAAAAAGTTGAAAAAGAAAATGAATGAGCAGGAAATTATTAAAGGAATCAATTTGACTATTCCAGAAGGCGAAATTTACGGCTTCTTAGGCGCAAACGGTGCAGGTAAAACTACTATTTTCCGCCATATTTTAGGCATCTACTCTCCTGATGAAGGGGAAATAACATGGCAGGGACGTAAAGTTGATCGCTTTGATGCTAAAGAGGTCGGTTATCTTCCAGAAGAGCGTGGACTATATCCGAAAAGAACGGTGAGACAACAATTAACTTTCTTTGGGAAGCTCCGTAAAATGAAAAAGAAAGAAATTGAAAAAAGTATCCTCTTTTGGATGGATTTTTTTAAGATACAAAAGAACGTAGATCGAAAAATTAGTGAATTGTCAAAAGGGAATCAACAAAAGATTCAATTTATTGCATCGATCATTCATGGACCCAAGCTTGTCATTTTGGATGAACCATTCTCTGGGCTAGACCCGATTAATGCGAATCAACTAAAAGAAGCAATTCTTTTTTTGAAGGAAAATAGTGCTACGATCATTTTCAGCTCTCATCAAATGGCAAACGTAGAAGAAATCTGTGAAAACATTTGTATGATGAAAAAGGGTGAGGTTCTTGTAGAAGGAAATTTAAAAGAAATCAAAGATGAAACGGATAAAAGAAAAGTGATTGTTCAGGCTGATTTTGACAGAGAAATATTAAAACAAGATTTTGAAATAGAATCGTATAAAGAAGAAAATGATGTTATTTCTTTTTATGTAAAAGATGAATGTACTGCGAAGAAAATTCAAAAATTTATTTTTCAATCAGAAAATATTCAGCAATTCAGAATTGAGCCAATTTCGTTAAATGATATTTTTCTAGAAAGAGTGGGTGAGTAAAGTGAAAAATATAGTGACGATTGCTTTAGAAACATACAAACAAAAAGTCGTGTCAAAAGTGTTTGTTATTATACTGTTGGTTTTGATGGTAGGGACATTTTTGGGAATGAATTATGAAGGGATTCTAAAAAAAGAGGAACCAAGCAAAGAAACCATCCTTGTTGTTTCAAATAATCAAGAAACTGTTACTATGCTGAAAGAAGTTGGTAAAGGTACCAATCTGAACTTTGTTGACGGCGGTCAAAAGTTATCAGATGCTGAGAAAGAGCTGAAAGATAGAGCGAGTAAAACCATTTTGAAAATTGAAAAGAGTAGCGCTGGTCTATACGAAGGAAAAATTTATTACGAAGGAGCTCTCCAATATAATGTGTCTGAACAATTACAAAGTCTTGTAACCACTGTAAATCAATCGATTAAATTAAATCAATTAAATATTGATGCGGCGCAACAACAGTTTTTGAATGAAAGCACACGTTTATCCTTAGAATCTTTAGCTGGAAATCAAGATAATTCGGTTCAAACATTAATACTAGTTTATATTGTTGGCTTTATTCTCTACATTGCAGTTATGCTCTTTTCTACAATGGTTGCTCAAGACATTGCGGTGGAAAAGAGTTCAAGAGTTATGGAAATTTTACTCACAACAATTACACCAGTTCAGCATTTAATTGGTAAAATTGTTGGCATTGGGCTAGTTGGGGTAACGCAAGCAGCAATTTTTGGGGCTGCGTATGCATCTTATGGAATTTTTGGAGATAGTACAGGAGTATTTGACTTTTTGAGTGAAGGCAAAAATAGTCAAGCAATCATCTTAGCTGTCATATGTTTCGTTTTAGGTTATTTGCTATATTCTGTTACGGCTGCTATTTTAGGTTCTGTTGTTTCCTCTGTTCAGGAAGTTCAACAGTTGATGTATATTTTGATTATTCCTTTATTTATTGCGATGTTTATGGTAATGATTCTTGCAACTGGATTAGGAAGTAACCAAGCGACTATCATTTCATCTTATATACCGTATCTATCACCGATAGTCATGTACGCACGTTATATGCTGGGGGATGCATCGTTAAATGCTTTTGCAGTAGCGATGGGAATTAATCTGGTCTTTACTATGATTTTAGCGTTTCTAGGCAAAAGTGTTTATCAAGGGGGCGTATTTATTTATAGTGGAGATAAACTTATAAATGTTTTCAAAAAAGCGTTTAAATCTGGGAAATATTATGTTAGATGAGTATAAAAAATCTTGTCGCAACTCTCATGTATAAAACATTTATTTTGATAAATAAAAAAGTAATTGAAATTGTACACTCAGTATAGCGAGTGTACAATTTTTGTTTATAGCGTAATAGTCGGGCGCTGAAAACTACTTTTTCTCAGTTTCACTTGTAAAGAAAGCTTGAATTGTCTTTTATTAGAGTATATACTTTTTTTATTAACTGAAATATAAGGAGGTTTTAATTTGGTGAGGTTTGTTTTTATTCTAAGTAATATCACGGCAGTGGTTCAAGTGTTCTTTAATTATCTAAAGTCAAAAGTAGTAAAGCTTAATAAAAAAATTACTTTACATAGTATTTTCGGATTGATGGTTATCGCAATTTTGAATGGCAAAATAATTTCTGTATGGATTTGCTTGGATTTATTTGAGTATAATAATTTTAGGTTATTTTTTTATCTCTAAAAGCCTTATTAAAGTTTTAGGTATAAATTCTTATATCGTCATTATTTCAGCTATAAGTGGTCAGTTTGTATCCTTTATAAAGGAAAAAATATTTGGCACAGAACTAATTTTTTCAAGTAATTTAACCATGTTTTTACATAGTACATTTCGGCTAGCACTATCAGTAATTCTGACGATATTAATGATAAAGGGGATAAAAAAACTAGAAAAAAAGTTTTCTATTATCAATGAATGTCTTCTGCTTTTTAATTTGATAGGAATCGGCACAATGATTATCTACTATACCAGCCTGGTTTTAGGAAAATATTTGGGGAATAACAAGGAAATAATTGTAGTAAATTCAATCTTTCTCACGCTCTATTTAGTCGTTTCATTAATTTCTTTTATTGTGTATCTTAGTTCGCTCAAAAATAAATATGATATTCAACAGAAGGAAACAGAATATTTAGAAAATCAGAGATATATGGAGGCAATGGAGAAACAATTCAAGGAGATTCGGAAGTTTCGGCATGATTATAAAAATATCCTAAATTCATTAGAAGATTTTATTGTAAGTGGAGATTACGAGAGTCTTAATGACTATTATTTCAGTAAAATAAAGAAAGCATCAAAATGCATTGACCAAAATGGGTTCAAGTTAGAAGCGATTGGAAACATTCGAGTAAGAGAAGTTAAAAGTCTCCTTGTGTCTAAGTTGATTTCAACGCAAGAAAAAGGAATGGATGTACAGTTAGAAGTGACTGAACCAATTGAAGAATTAGCCATTGATTCAATTTCTTTGGTTAGAATACTAGGTATTTTTTTAGATAACTCTATAGAAGAAATCGAATTTTTAGGTGAGGGTAAGCTTGTAATCGCTGTATATAAAGATGCCTCTGCTGTACATATTATTATCCAAAATTCATGTAGGAAAAATTTACCAAAATTCCATCTACTTAAGCAACGCGGTTTTTCATTAAAAGGCACTGATAGAGGAATGGGATTGAGTAATGTTCAAGAATTGCTTCAATCCCTAAATAATGTTCAACTAGCTACCTCCATCAGTGATGGATGGTTTACTCAAAAATTGACGATTGAAAACAATAGGAGGTGCGAATAAGGTGATTTCTATTATTATTTGCGAAGATGATTGGCGACAACGACAAATGTTGGAAACCTATGTTAAAAATTACATAATGATGGAAAGTCTTGATATGGAACTGGTTTTTTCAACAGGAAATCCGTTAGAAGTACTTGAATTTGTCAAAAGTCAGTCTAGAATAATTGGGTTATATTTTCTAGATGTTGATTTACAACATGAAATGTCAGGATTAACCTTAGCAGCTAAAATCAGAGACTACGATAATTTAGGTAAAATCGTTTTTGTCACAACACATGGGGAACTGTCCTATCTGACGTTTACGTATAAAGTGGAAGCGCTGGACTATATCATTAAAGACAACAAAGAACATCTACAGCAGAAAATCTGTGAAAATATTCAATTGGCTCATGAACGTATAACTAGTGAACGTGGAGATACAAAAAAATTATTTAAATTTAAGGACGGCGATACCATTCGGTCTGTAGATATGACAACAATCATTTTTTTTTGAATCTTCTTCCGTATCGCATAAAATTGTTTTACATCTTGAAAACGGAGAAATTGAATTTTATGGTTCCTTAAAGGAGATTGAAGAACAGTCTAATGACTTTTATCGTTGTCACAAATCATATTTAATCAACCGCAAGCATATAAGTAAAGTTATAAAAAGCGAACGGATTGTCGAAATGAGTAATGGAGAAAGATGTTTAGTCTCAGTGAGAGCCATGAAAAACCTCTAAAATCAGCAGACAAGATTCAATGAACCAAGTCGAATCTTGTCTTTTTCTGCATTGACAATGCACGACAAACGTTGTAAATTGTACAAATGTTGGTAATTATGAGGAAGGGTCTATAATATCTGACGAACTTCCTTTTAATTAAAGGCTGGATATGATAAAATGTTATGGAAGAAAATAGGGCGAATGTGCTCTTATAAGGAGGCTTTCATCAATGGCTGTAAAAATTCAAACACCCGCAGGTACCATTGAGATTACCAATGATGTGATCGCTACAGTAGTTGGCGGAGCTGCGACAGATATTTACGGAATTGTCGGAATGGCAAGCAAAAATCAAATTAAAGATAACTTAAACGATATTTTACGTCGTGAGAATTACTCACGTGGTGTCGTTGTTCGTCAAGAAGACAACGGAATCGCAGTGGATGTCTACACGATTGTTAGTTATGGTACAAAAATTTCTGAAGTTTCTCGTAACGTCCAAGAAAAAGTAAAATATAATCTTGAAACATTATTAGGTGTCACTGCGAATTCAGTTAACGTTTTTGTTCAAGGAGTTCGTGTATTACCGGATTAGAGGTAGTGTACTGTCAACGATGCAATTGCACAAGGAAGTCGTGTGTTGCCGTTAGCGGTAAATCTGAAGGAGGATTTTTTAGGTGAATGTAACAGAAATCAGCGCAGGTCAGTTCCAGGAAATGGTCCAGGCAGGTGCGACTCGTCTGCACACAAATGCAGAATATGTCAACTCATTAAACGTTTTCCCTGTACCCGATGGTGATACAGGAACAAATATGAACTTATCAATGACCAGTGGTGCAAAGGCTGTGGCCGATTCTCGCTCTGAATTAGCAGGTGCGTTATCCAAAGGGTTATTAATGGGTGCTCGTGGAAACTCTGGGGTTATTTTATCTCAATTATTCCGCGGCTTCTCAAAACAAATTCCTGAGGTTACAACATTAAATGCCAAAGACTTGGCCGCTGCATTTACACATGGTGTAGAAACAGCGTATAAAGCAGTGATGAAACCCGTTGAAGGAACAATCTTAACTGTTTCTCGTGAAGCGGCGCGTTCGGGTGAACGTAAAGCGAAAGAAACAGATGACTGTATCGAAGTTATGACAGCTGTTGTAGCAGGCGCTAAACGTGCCTTAGCGAAAACACCTGATTTATTACCTGTCCTAAAAGAAGTCGGCGTTGTAGATAGTGGGGGTCAAGGACTACTATTTATCTATGAAGGATTTTTAGAAGCGCTTAGTGGTGAATTTTTACCAACTGAAACGTATGAACCAAGTCCTGCCGAAATGGACGAAATGGTTAATGCTGAACATCACCGTGGTGTTAGTGGCCACGTTGCGACAGAAGACATTAAATTTGGCTATTGTACAGAAATTATGGTTCGTATCGGCGAAGGCCCAACCGTGGACAGCGCTTTTGATTATGAAACATTCAGAAACTACTTAAATGAACTAGGCGATTCTCTATTAGTCGTTAACGATGACGAAATTATCAAAGTTCACGTACACACTGAGCATCCAGGTGAAGTAATGAACTACGGCCAAAAATTTGGTTCGTTAGTAAAAATAAAAGTAGACAATATGCGTTTACAACATGAAACGTTAGTTGAACGCGATGCTCAGCAAGAAGCGTTGACTGAAAAAGTTCGCGTACCGTTTGCTGTGATTGCTATTGCAGCCGGTGAAGGCGTTCAAGAATTATTCCGAAGTTTAGGTGCAAGCTACATTATTAGTGGTGGCCAAACAATGAACCCAAGTACGGAAGATATTTTAAAAGCAGTCAAAGAAGTGAATGCAGAGCAAGTCATTATTTTACCAAACAACAAAAACATCTTTATGGCGGCTGATCAAGCAGCAGAAGTTGCCGATGTACCAGTAGCGGTTGTTCCATCTAAAACCATTTCTCAAGGAATGACAGCAATGTTAGCTTTCAATGATCAACAATCATTAGAAGAAAACAAAGCAAGTATGACGGAAATGTTAGACAGCGTTGTGAGTGGTCAAGTAACCACAGCTGTTCGTGACACAACCATTGATGACGTTGAAATTAAAAAAGATGACTTCTTAGGAATGATTGATGGTAAAATCGTCGTTTCTGAAGCAGATCGTTTTAATGCATCATTAGACACGTTGAACCGCATGATTGATGAAGACACTGAAATCGTGACAATTATTGTCGGCGAAGATGGTTCGGTTGAAGAAGCTGAAAAGCTAATCGCTATTTTAGTTTCTGAAAACGATGAACTAGAAACAGAACTTCATGAAGGTGGACAACCTGTGTATCCATACTTATTCTCAGCAGAATAGGTTTTCGTGATGAAAAAATAAAAACGAATAGGCTGGTTCATTAGTTAGGGCTAATGAACCAGCCTATTTAATGAATGATCCATTTTTTTTTGCGTATATTAATGAGGAGGGGATTTTATGGACATCACAGATTTAGTCAGCGTATTGCCCGGTGTTGGCCCAAAACGTGCTGAAAATTTACAAGAACTGGGGATTGCTACAATTGAAGACTTATTGACGTATTATCCCTTCCGCTACGATGATATCCAAGAAAAGGATTTAAGCGAGATTCAGGATCAGGAAAAAGTTACGCTAAAAGGGCTAGTGGTTTCGGAAGCAGTCGTTAGTCGGTACGGTTATAAGAAGAGCCGGTTAACGTTTCGAATGATGCAAGAACATGCGGTTATTAATGTTTCCTTCTTCAATCAACCTTTTTTAAAAGACAAAGTAGTTCTTTCCGAAGAAATTGCTGTTTATGGCAAATGGGATGCCAAGAGAAAATCATTAAATGGCATGAAAATCTTAGCTTCTAAAGGAGACAATGAAGATTTCGCCCCCATTTATCATGTGAATAAAAAAGTCCGCCAAAGCACGTTGGTTCAGTTAATCCGCACTGCTTTTGAAGAGTATGGTTCGCTGATTGAAGAGATTTTACCGAATGATTTATTAGAAAAGTACCGCTTGATGCCTAGAAAAGAAGCAATGTGGGCGATGCATTTTCCCAGTAATCCAGAAGAAAGCCATCAAGCCAAACGGCGAGTAGTCTTTGAAGAGTTTTTCCTTTTCCAACTTAAAATGCAAGGACTGAAGAAACAAGAAAAAGCGGAAAAAAATGGTTTAGCTATTCAATATGACGTGGATCGCTTAAAAACGTTCACCCAAGGACTGCCTTTTGAATTGACAGGCGCCCAAAAAAAAGTGACCAATGAAATTTGTCGAGACTTGCGAAGTCCGAAGCATATGCAACGATTGCTTCAAGGTGACGTGGGGAGTGGGAAAACGGTAGTGGCTGCGATTGCGCTATACGCCACCATGACCGCTGGCTTTCAAGGAGCGTTGATGGTTCCAACTGAAATTTTAGCGCAACAGCACATGGAAAGCTTACAGCAGTTGTTTGATCCATTAGAAGTGCGAACGGCCTTATTAACAGGTTCCACCAAAACGAAAGAACGTCGTCTAATCCTCGAAGAACTGGCCAATGGCGAGATTGACATTGTGGTAGGGACCCATGCTTTGATACAACAAGATGTCAGTTTCCATCAATTAGGTTTGGTAATCACCGATGAGCAACATCGTTTTGGTGTGAACCAGAGAAAAATATTAAGAGAAAAAGGCTTAAAACCAGATGTTCTATTTATGACGGCCACTCCGATTCCTCGAACGCTGGCCATTACAGCCTATGGCGAAATGGATGTATCAATCATTGATGAAATGCCAGCTGGACGGATTCCAATCGAAACACGTTGGATTCGGCCGCCGCAGTTAGATACTGTTTTAGAATGGATGGAAAAAGAGCTGGCTCGAGGACATCAAGCCTATATTATTTGTCCCTTGATTGAAGAATCAGAAGCCTTAGATGTGAAAAACGCAACAGAAATTTTTGAACATATGCAAAGCTTTTATTCCCCAAGATATCAAGTGGGATTGCTACACGGTAAAATGAAAAACCAAGAAAAAGATGACATTATGCAGGAGTTCAAAGACAATCAGCTGCAATTATTGGTTTCTACCACCGTTATTGAAGTTGGCGTGAATGTACCAAATGCCACAGTGATGTTAATTATGGATGCGGACCGGTTTGGGTTAGCACAGTTACATCAGTTACGGGGCCGTGTTGGGCGTGGCTCCAGTGCTTCTTATTGTATTTTAGTAGCCAATCCGAAAAATGAAATGGGCGTTGAGCGTATGAAAATCATGACAGAAACCACCAATGGTTTTGTCTTGAGTGAGCGTGATTTGGAACTTCGCGGACCTGGGGAAGTGTTCGGTGCACGGCAATCAGGGGTGCCTCAATTTGCGGTAGGAGATATCGTGACGGACTTTAACATTTTAGAAGTTGCGCGCCAAGAAGCAAGTGCCCTATGGCAAGTGAAAGAGTGGTGGCAATATCCTGCTTATCAAGGCTTAGCCAATCGAGTGAAACCCCAAGATGAGGCAGCCCAATTTTTCGATTAGAAGAGGTAATTTTTGAAGCCAGAAAGTAAAAGCCAATGCGTATTTCTTTGAAAAAAATATGTTATACTTGTTAGGAAACAAAAAAGTAGGAGGGAATCACTCATGAAAATTGCTGTAGATGCAATGGGTGGAGATAACGCCCCACAAGCAATTGTTGAAGGGGTTATGCTAGCCAAACAAGACTTCCCAGACATTGAATTTCAATTATATGGAAAAGAAGCCGAAATAAAAAAATACATCACCGATGAAAAAAAAATTACGATTATTCATACCGATGAAAAAATTGCTAGTGACGATGAGCCAGTTAAAGCAATCCGTCGTAAGAAAACTGCTTCCATGGTTTTAGCAGCGCAAGCAGTTAAAAATGGGGAAGCCGATGCGATTTTTTCTGCAGGCAACACCGGAGCGCTATTAGCAGCGGGTCTGTTCATTGTCGGCCGCATCAAAAATGTGGAACGTCCCGGTTTGATGTCAACTTTACCTGTCATGGGAGAACCAGACAAAGGGTTTGACATGTTAGATTTAGGAGCCAATGCAGACAATAAACCAGAACATTTGGTTCAGTATGCCGTTTTAGGTTCATTCTATGCTGAAAAAGTTCGGAACGTTCAGAATCCTCGTGTCGGTCTATTAAATAACGGGACTGAGGAAACAAAGGGCAGTGAATTAACGAAAAAAGCCTTCGAATTGTTAGCAGCAGATGAAACGATTAATTTTGTCGGTAACGTTGAAGCACGAGAATTATTAAATGGCGTAGCTGACGTGGTGGTGACAGATGGCTTCACAGGGAATGCCGTTTTAAAATCCATCGAAGGCACAGCTATGAACATGATGAGCTTGCTGAAAACAGCGATTCTTTCTGAAGGTGTCAAAGGAAAAATGGGCGCCTTATTATTAAAGAATGCGTTGCGTGGCATGAAAGACGAAATGGACTACTCAAAACATGGGGGAGCGGTTTTATTTGGCTTAAAAGCGCCAGTCATTAAAACGCATGGGGCCACGGGTCCTGATGCCGTCCGCTACACCATTCGTCAAATTCATACAATGTTAGAAACCCAAGTTGTCCCACAATTAGTGGAATATTATGAAGGCAAAGCAGAGTAATTTGCAATTGTCTTGACATCAGTTTGTTACTCAAATGAAAAAAAGATGGACAAATACCCAAATTGTGAGTACAATGTATCTTAGCGTTTTAGTAAAAGAAAGAACCTTTTTTCAAAAGCAGTGGAGGTGAATACAGTTGACTCGTGAAGAAGTACTTCAAAAAGTAGCGAAGATTATCTCAAACCACTTTGATATTGAAGCGGATCAAGTAACAGATCAATTAAACATTAAAGATGATTTGAACGCTGACTCAATTAGCGTAATGGAGTTTGTTTTAGAACTTGAAGATGAATTTGGAACAGAGATTTCAGATGAAGATGCAGAAAAAATTGAAACAGTTGGTGCCGCTGTAGATTATATTGTGAGTAATTCATAAAAAATAATAAGACAAAGTCGATTAACATTCCTGTTAATCGACTTTTTTTGCGTACATAATGGTTATTTTATTAAGCAATAAGGCTATTTTTACACATATTTTTGTAAAAAAAATCATACATGTAAAAAAATAACTGCGAAAAAAGTTATTTTATCTTGCTTTTTATGGAATAATTCTATAAAATTATGAAAAAACAATGAGCTGTAAATTAACATTGATAAAAATTAGAAAGTGCTATCATTAAATATTAGTTAATTTATATAATGTTTTTGAAAGGACGTAAGGGGTGCGTATGGATGCAAGGAAATGAACAATTACTAGAGGTTTCAGGATTAGAAACAGCATTTAGAATCAAAGATGATTATTATAATGCCGTCGATGATGTTTCATTTGAATTGAAGAAAAATGAGATTCTGGCAATCGTCGGAGAATCTGGTTGTGGAAAAAGTACCTTAGCAACAACGATTATGGGCTTACATGATCCCAATCATACCAAAATTACTGGGGAAATTTTATACAACAATTTAAACTTAACTACGTTTAATGAAACATTGTACAACAAAGTCAGAGGAAACGATATTGGGATGATTTTCCAAGATCCGTTGTCTGCACTGAATCCGCTCATGCGAATTGAAGACCAAATTAAAGAAAGTCTCACGTATCATACCAAAATGACCGCACAACAAAAACAAGCACGGGCCATTGAACTGTTAGATCAAGTGGGGATTCCCAACCCAGAGCGTGTCGGGAAACAGTATCCTCATGAATTGTCTGGCGGCATGCGCCAACGGGTGATTATTGCCATTGCAATCGCGTGTAAACCACCGATTTTAATTGCAGATGAACCCACAACGGCCTTAGACGTTACCATTCAGGCACAAATTCTCGATTTGTTAAAAGATTTACAAGAAGAAACAGGGAGCGGCATTATTTTAATTACCCATGACTTAGGTGTAGTTGCGGAAATGGCTGATCGTGTAGCGGTTATGTATGCGGGTCAGTTTGTAGAAGTAGCCACTGCTGAAGAATTGTTTAGTCATCCGAAACATCCATATACACGTTCCTTACTTCAGTCCATTCCCCAAGAGAATTCCGATGAAGAAGAACTTCATGTGATTGAAGGGATTGTTCCTTCGTTAACCAAATTACCTAGAAAAGGTTGTCGGTTTGCTCCACGAATTCCTTGGATTGATGCATCGGAACATGAAGAAAATCCAACATTACATGAAGTTGCACCGAATCATTTTGTTCGTTGTACATGTTATAAACATTTTCATTTTAGAGACGGGGAAGGGGAAGCGTAATGACAGAAATTATTCAAATTAAAGATTTAAAAGTTCATTATCCAATTCGCAGCGGCTTCTTCAATCGAATCACTGATCATGTTTTGGCGGTTGATGGTGTGGATTTCATGATTGAACAAGGTAAAACGTATGGGTTAGTTGGTGAGTCGGGTTCTGGAAAATCAACGACAGGAAAAGCAATTATTGGTTTAGAAAAAATTACAAATGGTGAAATTATTTATCAAGGACAAGATGTAACCAAGCCGCGAAGTCGAAAAGCGATTGGATACAACAAAGATGTCCAAATGATTTTCCAAGATTCGATGTCAAGTTTAAACCCTAAAAAACGAGTACTAGATATTATCGCCGAACCAATTCGAAATTTTGAACGGTTAAGTGACCAAGAAGAAAAGAAAAAAGTCAAAAGTTTGTTGGATATTGTGGGGATGCCAGAAGATGCGTTGTACAAATATCCTCATGAATTTTCTGGTGGGCAACGCCAACGTTTAGGCGTCGCCCGAGCGGTGGCTACCAGCCCCAAATTAATTATTGCAGATGAACCTGTTTCAGCACTGGATTTATCTGTGCAAGCACAGGTATTGAATTTTATGAAAAACATTCAACAGGAATATGGGTTAAGTTACTTATTTATTTCCCATGATTTGGGCGTAGTTAAACATATGTGTGACAACATTGCCATTATGTACAAAGGCCGTTTTGTAGAAATCGGTACACGCCAAGATATTTACACTAATCCACAACACATTTATACCAAACGCTTACTTTCAGCAATTCCTAAAATTGACGTAGCGAACCGAGAAGCTCACAAAGAAGAACGAAGAAGAGTTGAGCAAGAGTATCGGGAAAATCATAAAGACTATTATGATGAAAATGGGCGGGTTTATAACTTACATGCGATTAGTCCAACCCACCAAGTAGCGTTAAAAAATGGAGGTGCTGAATAATGTGGAAAACAATTTTACGCCGTTTGTTATTGATGATTCCGCAAGTGATTATTTTAAGTGTCTTGATTTTCCTGTTGGCTAAAATGATGCCAGGTGATCCGTTTACAGGATTGATTAATCCGAACCAAGACCCGAAAGTGATTGAAGCCATGCGCGAAGCTGCCGGGTTAAATGATCCTTGGTACGAACAATATTTCCGTTGGATTGGCAATGCCTTACATGGAGATTTTGGGCATAGTTTTATCTTTAAGTTACCTGTGTCCACGCTCATTGCTGGTCGGGTGGGGAATACGATTGCATTGGCCGCTGTGTCAGTTATAATCACGTATTTAATCGCCATTCCTTTCGGTTTAATTGCTGGCCGTTACCAAAATTCATGGTTTGACAAAATGGTGGTTATCTACAACTTCTTCAGTTTTGCCGTGCCATTATTCATCTTTGCCTTGATTATGCTCTTTATTTTTGGGTATCGCTTAGACTGGTTCCCAACGAGTGGAACCGTGACTGTTGGTTTGGCTGAGGGAACGTGGCCGTATTATTTAGATAAACTGAAGCATTTAATTTTACCAGGAGTCACTCAAGCGTTGCTAGGGACAGCGGTCACTATTCAATATTTGCGCAGTGAAGTGATTGATGTTAAAAACATGGACTTTGTTCGTACTGCTCGTTCAAAAGGAGTGCCAACGAATAAAATTTTTAATCGACACATTTTTAGAAATGCAGCATTACCAATTGCCTCTCAATTAGGTTATGAAATTACTGCTTTGATTGCCGGATCAGTCGTTATTGAAAAGATTTTTGCTTTCCCAGGAATTGGAAAATTATTTATTGATAGTATCATTCAACGTGACTATTCCGTTATTACCGCTCTCGTGTTGATTTTGGGATTGGCAACCCTTATCGGAACCTTAATTTCTGATATTGTAATGAGTATTGTTGATCCAAGAATTCGAATTCAGTAGAAAAAACACGAAGAAAGGGTGATAAAAATGGAATTGACAGAAGAAAAAAGAGAAGAAGTCTTACAAGAAAGTATTCCACCAATGGGCTTTCGGATGATTGCGCGAGAATTCGTCAAAGAAAAAATGGCGATGTTTTCTTTAATCCTTTTGGTCATTATCTTATTAGCCGTTTTTATCGGTTCGTTAGTGTTAGACCAAAGTGCCGTTATGCATGTAAGTATTTTAGATAAATATGCGGAACCAGGTACCGTTACAATGAATGGCACCAAGTTCATTTTAGGTGCCGATGAAGGTGGTCGTGATGTTTTAGGACAATTGATTATCGGGGCTAGGAACTCGATTTTAATCGGTTTTGCCATTACGATTATTACGTCTATTATCGGGGTCGGTTTAGGGATTATTTCCGGTTATTATGGAGGCATGATTGATAATATTTTGATGCGTATCGTGGATTTTATTATGATTTTGCCAATTATGTTAATTATTATTGTGTTCGTTTCCGTGATTCCTAAATATAGTATCTGGTCCTTTATTTGGATTATGTGTGCGTTTTATTGGGTTGGAAAAGCGCGGTTGTTCCGCAGTAAAACGTTATCTGAAGGGCGCCGAGATTACGTTAGTGCCTCTAAGACAATGGGAACAAGCGATTTTAAAATTATGTTTCGAGAAATTATGCCGAATTTAAGTTCATTAATTATTACGAACTTAACGATTAATTTCGCGGCCAATATCGGGATCGAAACAACGTTAACTTTCTTAGGCTTCGGGTTACCACAAAGTGTCCCAAGTTTAGGAACCTTAATTGGCTACGCTAGCAGTGGCGATGTATTAGTCAATAAACAATGGGTTTGGTTACCTGCATCAATTCTAATTTTAGTCTTGATGTTAAGTATAAACTATGTTGGACAAGCATTTAAGCGCTCAGCAGATGCACGACAACGATTAGGCTAATTAGCCAAAAAATGAGGGAGGAAAAGAGATGAACAAGAAACGGATTTTAGGTGCAATCACGTTAGCTTCTGTGTTAGTATTCGGGTTAGCTGCATGTGGTGGCGGCAATAAAGGCGGGGGCAATAAAGCAACGGAAACAGAAGACATTTCAAAAATGCCAATCGCTGTTAAAAATGATAAAAAAGCAATTGATGGCGGGACATTAGATGTCGCTGTAGTTATGGATACACAATTCCAAGGACTTTTCCAGCAAGAATTTTATCAAGACAACTATGATGCACAATACATGCTTCCAACAGTACAGCCATTATTTAACAATGATGCAGACTTTAAGATTGTCGATGGGGGTCCTGCGGATCTGAAATTAGATGAAGATGCCAATACAGCAACCATTAAATTACGTGACAATTTGAAATGGTCTGACGGTAAAGATGTGACGGCAGATGACGTGATTTTCTCTTATGAAGTCATTGGTCATAAAGACTATACAGGGATTCGTTATGATGATAACTTTACGAATATTGTTGGCATGGAAGACTACCATGCTGGTAAATCACCAACCATTTCTGGCATAGAAAAAGTCAATGATAAAGAAGTTAAAATCACTTATAAAGAAGTTCACCCAGGAATGCAACAATTAGGTGGCGGTGTTTGGGGTTCAGTTTTACCAAAACATGCCTTTGAAGGAATTGCTGTTAAAGACATGGAATCAAGCGATGCAGTTCGTAAAAACCCTGTGACTATTGGACCATACTACATGAGTAATATTGTGACAGGTGAATCTGTTGAATACCTACCAAATGAGCATTACTACGGTGGCAAACCTAAATTAGATAAATTAGTGTTCAAATCTGTTCCTTCTGCGAGCATTGTAGAAGCGATGAAAGCGAAACAATACGATATTGCATTATCAATGCCAACAGATACGTATCCAACATACAAAGATACTGAAGGGTATCAAATCTTAGGACGTCCCGAACAAGCCTACACGTATATTGGCTTTAAAATGGGTACGTTTGACAAAGAAACCAATACAGTGAAATACAATCCAAAAGCTAAAATGGCAGATAAAAGCTTACGTCAAGCCATGGGCTATGCAATTGACAATGATGCAGTCGGCCAAAAATTCTACAACGGCTTACGAACAGGGGCAACAACGTTAATCCCACCAGTCTTCAAGAGCTTGCATGATAGCGAAGCGAAAGGCTATACGCTTGATTTAGACAAAGCGAAAAAATTATTAGACGATGCTGGTTATAAAGACGTAGACGGGGATGGCATTCGCGAAGACAAAGAAGGCAAACCACTAGAAATCAAGTTTGCTTCAATGTCAGGCGGCGAAACTGCACAACCACTTGCTGATTACTATGTCCAACAATGGAAAGAAATTGGCTTAAACGTAACGTATACAACAGGACGCTTAATTGATTTCCAAGCATTCTATGATAAATTGAAAAATGATGACCCAGAAGTAGATATCTATCAAGGCGCGTGGGGCACAGGTTCAGATCCTTCACCAACCGGCTTATATGGTCCAAACTCAGCCTTTAACTATACACGTTTTGAGTCAGAAGAAAATACTAAATTACTTGATGCGATTGATTCAAAAGCATCATTTGATGAAGAAAAACGTAAAAAAGCCTTCTACGATTGGCAAGAGTATGCCATTGATGAAGCGTTTGTAATCCCAACGCTTTACAGAAATGAAGTCTTGCCTGTCAACGACCGTGTAGTTGACTTTACGTGGGCAGTTGATACGAAAGATAATCCATGGGCAACGGTGGGTGTCACTGCGGAAAAACGTTAAACAACGTTCCGCTGATTTAATAGAGATAGAACGAGGTCGGGACAGAAGTGTTTAACTCCGAGAAATAAGAAGGAGTTGCTTC
>OBJX01000183.1_pt1 | contig 18789 bp, 17 predicted proteins | sample 1481631 | NCBI WGS metagenome assembly OBJX01 (sample SAMN02364490, study PRJEB22542) | human gut metagenome | isolation source: fecal sample | host: premature infant | place: USA: Chicago, IL | collected 2012-01
AAGCCAATTAAACCAACCATTTCACCAGACTTGACGTCAAAATTAATATCTTTTAAGACAGGAATATGGCCGTAACCTCCTGTTAAATGTTCAATTGTTAAGCTCATTTCTTTTGCCTCCAACCTTTTCTCTCTACCATTATTAAACCCTAAGCGAACCAAGAATTCAAAAATTACTCCCTTAATTAAATGGATTTTTTTCTTTCTCTTATTATACACGAAATGAAACGAACTTTTTAGCGAACTCACGTACTTTTTCATCCACAGAGAAATCAACTTGTGGTAAAGTAAAGGAAAGAACCTAGAGAAAAGAGGAATTTTTCATGAATGATTGTATTTTTTGTAAAATTATCAACGGCGAAATCCCAAGTTATAAAGTCTATGAAGACGAGAAAGTCTACGCGTTTTTAGACATTACACAAGTGACCAAAGGGCATACCTTAATGATTCCAAAACAACACGTTGCTGATATTTTTGAATATAATGACGTTTTAGCAAGCGACGTCTTTGCTCGTATTCCTAAAGTAGCACGAGCATTAGAAAAAGCTTTTCCAGAAATGGAAGGATTAAACATTTTAAATAACAATAAGGAAGTGGCTTATCAATCCGTTTTCCATTCCCACGTTCATTTGATTCCCCGTTATTCAAAAGAAGATGATTTCTCTATTCATTTTGGCAACCATCAAGAGGACTATTCCGCCAAAGCGATGCAAGAAATTGCTGAGACCATTGCAAAGCAGGTGAACTAAATGAAAAAATTTATTAAAGGTCTCTTTTTTGGTGCAGCTGCTGGTACCATTGGCGGCTTGTTGGCTGCTCCAAGAAGCGGGAAAGAAACACGCCAACATTTAATCAATGAGCTAGAGGACTATCGTTCACTGAAAAATCAAGTCACGAATGACTGGGATCAGGTGCAACGAAATTTGGCAGTTGTCGAAGAAAACGTTCCTCTGGCAACTGAATTTTCAAAAGACCTGCAACAAGAAATCACTGATTTCAAATTCCAAGCGGAACCTCGGATTGCTCAAATTAAAGAACAAATTGCTAAAATCACGGCTGAATTACCTGACACACAAACCAACAAGCAAAAGTAAAGTCTTTTATGTTAATTATTTCTTTTGTTATTAAAAAAATAAAAAGTGTGACGTAAATACGAATTTTGTTTGAAACTATGCCTGAGACTCTTTCTTTTTCAAAATAAGGTATGGTATAGTTATAACAGAAATAAAACTAAAAAAAACAGGAGTGCATAAGAGAATGAAGAAAAAACTAATCTTAGCTGCAGCGGGCGCAATGGCCGTTTTTAGTTTAGCAGCGTGTTCAAGCGGTTCAAAAGATATCGCAACAATGAAAGGTTCAACAATTACTGTTGATGATTTTTATAACCAAATTAAAGAACAAAGCACTAGCCAACAAGCGTTTAGCCAAATGGTTATTTATAAAGTCTTTGAAGAAAAATATGGCGACAAAGTAACTGACAAAGATATTCAAAAAAACTTTGACGAAGCCAAAGAACAAGTAGAAGCACAAGGTGGAAAGTTCTCTGATGCATTAAAACAAGCTGGTTTAACTGAAAAAACATTCAAGAAACAGTTAAAACAAAGAGCAGCCTATGATGCAGGTCTAAAAGCCCACTTAAAAATTACAGATGAAGACTTAAAAACAGCTTGGGCAAGTTTCCATCCAGAAGTAGAAGCACAAATTATCCAAGTTGCTTCAGAAGATGATGCCAAAGCTGTCAAGAAAGAAATCACTGACGGCGGCGATTTCACAAAAATTGCTAAAGAAAAATCAACAGATGCTGCTACGAAAAAAGATGGCGGTAAAATTAAATTTGATTCACAAGCAACAACTGTTCCTGCCGAAGTTAAAGAAGCTGCCTTCAAATTAAAAGATGGCGAAGTGTCAGAACCAATTGCTGCAACAAATATGCAAACCTACCAAACAACCTACTATGTAGTGAAAATGACGAAAAACAAAGCAAAAGGCAATGACATGAAACCTTATGAAAAAGAGATCAAGAAAATTGCTGAAGAAACAAAATTAGCCGATCAAACATTTGTTTCGAAAGTCATTAGTGACGAATTAAAAGCGGCCAATGTGAAAATTAAAGATGATGCCTTCAAGAACGCTTTAGCAGGCTACATGCAAACTGAATCTTCAAGCGCTTCTTCAGAGAAAAAAGAATCAAAATCAAGTGATTCTAAAACAAGCGATACCAAAACAAGCGACTCTGAAAAAGCAACAGATTCTTCAAGCAAAACAACAGAATCTTCTTCTAAATAAGCATAAAAAAGAGAGTGGTCGATTGACCACTCCCTTTTTTTATTTATCTTTTGGAACATAGAAACTGCGGTTATCTAAACCAAAGATTCGTTCCGTATACTCCCCAGGCTGTGTTTGACGAATTGCCCCTAGCATCATTTGAATGGACGCATCCATGGTATCAATTTGATGTAAGATTTCCGCTTCCATAATTCTTGGTCGCACAGGTGAGCCATATTCCAACAATCCATGGTGGGCTAAGACCATGTGCCGAAGAACGACAACGTCTTCTTCTCGATCATCAATTTTCAAAGCCAAACACGCCTTGGTAATTTCCTCATCCACCAAAACTAAATGACCAATTAAGTTCCCTGCCACCGTATATTCTGTCGTAATAGCGCCAGATAACTCTAAAACTTTTCCTAAGTCATGTAAAATAATCCCCGCGTATAATAGTGACGTGTTAATTTCAGGATATTCCTTAGCAATTGCTTTGCCTAGGCGCAACATTGAGACAGTGTGGTAAGCTAAGCCATTCGCAAAAGCATGATGGTTCCGTTTGGCTGCAGGAAATTCATAAAATTCTTGTTGGTATTTCGTCATGAGATAGCGCACAATACGATTCCAATGAGCATTGGTAATCTCAAAAATCACTTGATTGATTTCCTCGACCATCTCTTCTTTTTTCAAAGGCGCTCGTTCCATATATAAACTTGGCTGGCTTGGTTCCTCTGCTGTCGCTAAACGCATGTGTAAAATTTTTACTTGGGGTTTATTTTGATAAACTTCTCGTTTCCCATTCAGTAAAACAACGTTCCCCGCAGTAAATCGTGTAATTTCATCCTCAGAGGCGTCCCAATATTTTCCGTCAATCGTGCCAGATGTGTCTTGAAAGGTAAAGGCAATAAACTTTTTCCCATTTTTAGCTACACGTACATCGGCATTTTTAATTAGAACAAATGATTCAAAAAGTTCTTCTACTGTTAATTCACGTAATTTTTTCACTTGACGCTTCCTCCTTCTAACGCAATTACTCTTTGTTGTAAGTCCTGATAATAGCTTACCATTTCTTGGTCAGAAGAAAAACAAATGACTTGCTGTTTTTGACCAAATTTAGTAAATAATTCAGCTAATTGGGCTTTTCTTTGATGATCATAGTGTAACCAGCCATCATCAATGATAATTGGACAAATCAGTTGCTCGCCTTGGACTGCTAAAAAGGCAAAACGAACAGCCATCATCAATTGATCTTTAGTGCCAGTTGATAATTCATGTAAATAAAACATTTCTTGTTCTTTCGTCACCGCAACTAGTTGACCTTCGGCTACTTGGATTGATTGATAACGCTGATTTGTTAAAAGTGCAAAGTAGCTTGATGCATACTGTAATAAGCTGGGCAATTGTTGTTCCGAAAGCTCTGTTAATAGGTCCATTAGCAGTTGTCCCGCTAGTTGATACCCAGACCAACGTTGAGCTAGTTCTTTGATTTCCGCTTTTAAAATTGCTTGTCGTTGATACAACTCATCTAAGGTACCATCCGTCATTAATTGTTGTTTTTCATAAATCAGCGCTTGATACTGTTCTTGTATTTTATCTAACTGACTTTCTTCCAGTGCTTGTTGCTGCGCCAGTTGTAAAGAACGGTCTTTTAACGCTGCTTCTGTTACCGCTTCTGGAAACAGATTGCCTAATTGTGTCGCTAATTCTTGCCCACGACCAACTTGAGCTTGCTGAGTGGTCAGCTGTTGAATCCTACTTGGAACATCAGCGATTGATAGAATCCGATAACGAATTAGTAAAGGCTGAATTCGTGTTAATGCTTCTTGCTGTTTAGTTTTCAACTCTCGTAACTGCTGTTTGAGATAGCCATCTGCTTGATACTCCTGAGCAAAGCGAACCTTCTCCATTTCTTCAGCAAATCCTTCTAAAAAGTGTAACTTTTCGGAAAGGCTCTTTCCTTGCAAGGGTAAATGCGTCATCAATGGAAAGACTTGTTCTTCAAATCCTTGGCGTTTTTGTTGATTTTCCTTCAATTGACTCATGAGTTCTTCATTTGTTTGAACAAGCAATAAATAGCGCGTAATCAATTCCCGCTGATTCATTAAAGTATCAATTTGTTGCATTTTTCCTAATTGATGGACTTGGGCTTGCTCCGCTACTGCTTGTTCAAGTTGTTCCACTTGCAGTTGTGCCTCACGTTCTTGATTCAGCGCTTGTTGGAACTGTTCATTTAAATAATCTAGTTGCGAAAGTTTCGTCTTCCATTCTTCTTTCACTTCATCAGAGGAAGCTTCTTTTCTAGTGGCGTAGCTAAGCACTTCTTTCGCGATAAAACTAACTCCCACGAGAACTAGGCCCCATTTTAAAGGGCTTGGCAAAAAGAAACCGAGTAATGCAAGGATACTTCCTAGCAATAACCAAAGTGGTTGACTTGTTTTCTGCGCTTTTTGGGCACGCGTCGCTTCACCAAAAAATGCGGCATGCGCTTTTTCAAAATCCGTTAACTGGTCTTCCAGATTTTCAATTTGAGAAGTCAAGAATGCTTTCTGTTCTTGTCCTTTTTGAAGAGCTTGCGTATACGCAACTTGTTGTTGGCGCCACTTTTGAACGGTTTCGTTGTCATAAAAAAGCTGTGGTGGTCGTTCAGGCGACCATGACCATTCGTTCTCTAAAAGGACCATTTCTTGACGATTTTGCTCAAAGGTTTGGGTCATCCATTCCGATTCCGTCATCAATTGTTGCATATCATAGCGTTGATTCAACAATTGTTGAATCAATGCTTCTTGTTCTAGGTAAAAAGCATAGCCTTCTGGAACATCGAGCGCTTCTGACTGAAGAGATAACTCTTTGGTCAAACGTTGTCGTTCTTTGTCTAGGTACATATATTCTTGAAAGGTTTCTTCTAATTGAACTTGGTCTTCTTTTACTAAAACAACGTTCTCTGTTTCTTCAGGTAGTGACTGCCATTCTTCGTACAAGGGAAAGTGACGTTGCTGTTCCGCAACCTGTAACAAGTCCTGTTGCGTTTCTTTTAATTGCTGTTGCAGTGTCACTTGCTGTTGTTCTGTTTCGCGAATCGTTTCTTCTAATTGTTGAAAAGTTTGTTGCTGCGCTTCTTTCTCTTGAATTTGCTCTTTTAGTTCTTGATAAGCCGCCAACTTCTGATTGAGTAATGGCTGCTGTCCTTTACCTTTAAAGATTTTTTGTGCTTCTTTAAAGTACGTATTTCGGTAAGTCAAAAGTTGTTGACTACCAGAAACACCAATGGCTAACAAGGATGTTTGCAGTTCCTCTTCTGTCAACTTATCACTCGTAATTAATTGTTCTTGTTGGAAAGTAAAAACCTCTTGAAATAACTTTTTCGTTAGCGGATGTAACATTTGCTGTAAGGTTTTTTCATCCCCCATTTGTTGTTGATAATAAATGATTGCTTGCCCTTTATTTTTTTCTTTAAAACGCTCGACTTGAACTTCCCCAAACACAGGATGTGCCAACCACAAACGACCACCATACGAACCACCATTTTTAGGTGCGTAATCGCGTTTTCTTTTGCCCTTTGTGGGAAAACCAAACAGCATTGCTTGAATGAATTGATACAATGTGGACTTGCCAACTTCATTTGCGCCGTACAGCAATTGATTACCAGATTCAAATGTAATTTTCTGTTGTTGCCATTTTCCAAAGCCCACAATCTCTACTGCAAGTAATTTCATAGTGGGTCCTCCTGAATAGTAAAGTCTTCATTAATTTGCTCATGTGCTAGGCGCAAGCTCTCTAATCGCCACTGCTCATCCATTGAAAAAATTCCAGCAAATTCTGGATAACGTAACAATTCCTTGGTGGTATCTTCAAAAATAACTGGATCTAAGTATGTTTTTTCTAATGCCGTTAATAAGTTGGGACTAGCGGCTAAATAGATCGGTTCTTTCGTTGGTTCCTCTGCTTGCAATATTAGGTGATAAACAAAAAAATCACCTTGCGTTTTTTGTAAAAGCTGCTGCTGTAAGTAGCTTAATAGTTCACCATTGACAATGGCTTGCACCACGGTCACATCCAAATGTTGCGTTTCTTTCAGTGTCAACGCCATCAATTGCTGTTGCTGATGCGCATGCCACTTCGTCAGCAAACTGGTTTCAAGATAAGACAAAACGCTTTGGGTGTCACGGCATTGCGCAAGAGATACTTCTTCATTCGTCCAATCTATTTCTGCGACTTTTTCAAATTGAACAGTCGCTTGATTTTGGGAAAGTGTGACCACTGCAACCCCTTGTAAAGACTGTTCTTTTTTCGTGTGTCCTTGAGGTGTTCCAGGATAAACAATTAGCGGTTGTTCACTAACAATTTGCGGCTGATGAATGTGGCCCAATGCCCAATAATTATAGCCAGTGGCTTTTAAATCCTTCCATGTAAACGGAGCATAATTTTGTTGCGCTTTCCGACTGGTGTCTCCATGATAAATCCCAATATGAATATCAGATTCTGCTTGTTTGATAGGAAATTCTAGTGCTTTATTTTCATCAATCCAGGGATGCTCATAACTAAACCCTGAAACAGCCACTTGTTCGCCCGCTTTCGTTTCAAAATACAGTGTCTCAACCATTTCTTTTTCAAATAAAAAAACATTGTCTGGAAAAGAAAACCAATAGCGGTCTTTTTTATAGTAATCATGATTCCCAAATGTTAGAATCACAGGGATTTCTGCTTGTTTCAACTGTTCTAATGCAGCCATCAATTGGGCTTGCATTGAAATAGAGGTCTGACTTTGATGAAACGTATCTCCTGCAAAAATAACCAAGTCCACCGCTTCTCGAATGGCAACTGTTACGATATTCATTAACAATTGTTGATTAGCTTCTCTTAAGCGCTTCGCTAAGGCTGTCGGGATCCCAGTTAACCCTTCAAAAGACCGATCCATGTGTAAATCAGCTGTATGCAATAGTTTCATCGTTTCCCCTCCTTTTCTCCTCCCTTTATCATATCATTTTCTGCCAGCTTGGTCAGTAAAAACATACGAAAATTTGTTCGTTTTTTTTATTTTCAGTAAAAGAAAAACTCTGACAAATTGTCTTATAGACAACTTGTCAGAGTTCAATTACGTAAATTAATCGTTATACATATCACGCACAGGAGTCATGATAATTCGGTTTAAATCATTGACAACTAAGCTAAACGCTTGTTCTTTTTGCATTAATTCGTTGATAACTGCTGTTTCTTGCACTTTCGTTGCAATGCTTTGTGCTTTTTCAGCATCTTCATCCGTGAATTCTTCACCGCGCATTTGTTTTTCTTGAAGTCCTTGTTGGAATCCTTGGAATTCTTTAAACAATGTGTAAGCTGCTTCGTCTGCTTTTACTTCTTCATACGCTGCTTGTAATGCTTTAAATTCGTCTAACTCACGTAGTTCACGTTCAATCTGATTGGCTGTATCATAAATGTTACTCAATGGAATCCCTCTTTTCTCAATAGTTTCATCTTTATTGTACCATTTCTCTTAGGTTTTCCCAACTAATTTCCTAATAAGCCTCCGAAAATTCCTTCAATCTTGTCTTTGACTTTTTTCGCGCCGTCTTTAATTTGTCCCCCAACTTCATTCAATGTATCTCCGAAATTGCTAGCGCCGTCTTGAACAGAATTTCCAAAGTCTTTCAAGTTATCCCGCCAATTAGAATTGGCACCACCAGTTAAACTATCGTTGCTATCAACAACTTTCCCACCTGTGGCATAAGCATCCGCGACAGGAAATTGTGCTTGTTTGACTTGTGGCAAGATGCCACTGGCTTGACTGTTGAACACCTGTGAGGCATACGTAGCGCTACTGCCTTCCAAATAATGGGTTTTACTGGTTTCTTGGAAGCCTAACCAAGTAGCAATGACAACTTCTGGTGTATAACCAATCACCCACTGATCGTTCGTTTTACTACTATCGAAGTTGGTTTCTGTCGTACCTGTTTTACCAGCCATTACGTAGCCTGCTGGTTGTGCGTTGACCCCGCTCCCAGAACTAAAGACCCCTAGTAACATACTTGTAATCCCGTCTGCAACATCTTTGGTAATGACTTGTTCTTTCTTGACTTTAGTATTATCAACTACAATTGCGCCAGTTGAGTCGACGATTTTTGTAATTAAATGCGTTTCAGTTTTATAGCCTTCATTGGCAAAGGCACTATAAGCTCCCGCCATAGTTAGTGGCGAAACACCCGTTTGTAATCCCCCAAGTGCTAAACCATAATATCGATCTTTTTCTGATAATGGAATGCCAAATTTCTCTGTTTTTTCATAGCCTTTATCTAAACCAATTTGATGTAATAACCACACCGCTGGTAAATTTAAGCTTTCTCCTAAGGCTTGATACATAGGAACTTCTCCACTGTACGTGCGGCTATAGTTTTGCGCTGGATAATAATCTTGTGGTTTATCTTCTAAAACAGAGTCTGGTTTATAGCCAGCCTCTAAAGCTGGTGTATAGACAGAAATTGGTTTTAAGGACGAGCCTGGTGAACGTTTTGTTTGCGTTGCAAAGTTAAAGCCTCGATAAACGTGTTCCCCTCGACCGCCCACCAGTGCTTGCACGCCGCCGGTTTTCGGATCAATGGCTACAGAGCCACTTTGAACCATGGCACCATCTTCTGCATTGGGTGGAAATAGTGCATCATTTTTATAAGTTGCATCCATCGCATCTTGATATTTTTGATTTAAAGAAGTGTAAATCTTGTAGCCTTTATTTAAAATATCTTCTTCTTTAAATTTATAACGATTGACCGCTTCATCAATTACCGCATCAAAATAATATGGATATTTGTAACTATTTTCGTCGCCAACATAGGTGTCATTTAATAGACTCGCTAAGTTAACACTCGCTTCTTGATTGGCTTCTTCTTGAGATAGTTTTTTATTGTCGACCATTAGTTGTAAAACGGTATTCCGTCGCGCTGTGGCATTGTCAATGTAATCAATTGGGTTATAAATTCCTGGCCCTTTTAACATGCCCACCATTACCAAAATAAGAATTATTTAAATACATTGCTAAGATATCTTTTTTCGAATATTTCTTTTCGATTTCAATCGCTAAGAATAATTCTCTGGCTTTCCTATCTAACGTTTGCTCTTGCGTTAAGTAAGCATTTTTGGCTAATTGCTGCGTAATTGTACTTCCGCCACCACCGCCACCGATTTTCCCAAAGGTCAATTTTCCAACAACCGCACGGGCAATCCCTTTGATGGAATACCCTTTATGTTGATAAAACCCGCGATCTTCAGTTGAAATAACCGCATCTTGAATATAAGGAGAAATATTATCCAGTTCCACAAAAGTCCCTTTTTGCCCGAATAATTTTCCGACTTCCTCTCCTGATTCATCATAAACACGTGTTGATTCACTTAGCCCCGATTTTAGGGTCTCAACGTTTGCGGACTTGGCTAAGTAAAATAAATAAATACTGGCACCTAAAGCGACTACCAAACCAATTAACAAGAAAATTTTATTGATTTGATACTTTTTCCAAATCCGCTTTCTGGCTTGATGGAATTGTATTAAATAAGGCTTTATCCACGTCCAAAAATGACGTAATCCGACACCGACTTTACTAAAAAATTGTTTAAGATTGTCCATAGTACTCCCTCTGTTTACGTTTCTTGGCTAAGTCTACCATATTCTTGTGGGTACGACCTAGGTCTAAAGCATGAAAAATTCTTGAAAAACAATTTCAATGATCTTTTCGCTGTAGCAAAGGAAATGTGGCCTTCGCTAGAGGTAAATAATTGCTTACGTTTAGAAACGAGTCTTTATTTAGCCTCTATTCTATCATGCTTTTCTTCGTTTTTTATGTAAATTTGTTTAAGAATCTCTCAAGGAACTGCCTTTCTAACAAATTTCAGCTTTTTTTCCGTTCTGACTTGACCTTTTGAGTAGCTTTGTTACACTAAATAGCGAATCAGTGAAAGGTGGGATTTGGTGGAATATTCAATGAGATTACCTGAAAATTTTTCAACAATGACTGTAAAAGAACTATTAGAAAATGAGTGGCTAGTCCCTCGAAAAGTGCGCCATTTTTTACGCACGCGAAAAAATGTCAAAATCAACGGAGAAACAGCTGCTTTTCATTTTCCAGTCCAAGCTGGCGATTGTGTCACCTTAACGTTTGAAGAAACCGATTATGTGCGTCCCACTATTCATTTGGGGGAAGCAACGCGTGTGAAGGTTTTATATGAAGACGAACATTTAATGATTGTAAATAAACCTTATGGCATTAAAACCCATCCAAATCAGCCACAGGAAACAGACACCTTGTTAAATCATGTTGCTGCCTATTTAGCTGAGAAAAATCAGGTCCCTTATGTCGTTCATCGATTAGATAAAGAAACCAGTGGTGCGATTGTCTTTGCTAAAAATCCTTTTGTCTTACCTATTTTAGGGCGTTTATTAGAAACAAAACAAATTTACCGTCAATATCAAGCGATTGTAGCTGGTCACTTTAACCAAAAAGAACAGACAATCAATCAGCCGATTGGTCGTGATCGACATGATCGCCGGAAACGACGGATTGATCCTCAAAAAGGGGATTCAGCGATTACACATGTCCAAGTGGTCCAAGCTCTTTCTAACAATCAAACCGCAGTTACCTGTGTTTTAGAAACAGGTCGGACGCACCAAATTCGGGTCCATTTAGCTAGCGAAGGGCATCCAATTATTGGTGATCCGTTATACAACCCAAAATCGCAGGCAGCTCGTTTAATGCTCCATGCTTCACAACTTCATTTACTCCATCCGTTTACAAAAAAACAAATCGTTGTGACTGCAGCGCCTGGCCTATGGTAAAAAAACAGAAGAAATCGGACGGTAACCGCCGATTTCTTCTGTTTTTTTATTTTACCGCACATTCACTGCTGAGAACGGCATATCTGCGTTTGCTCAGTGTCTTGGTGTTAAACAGTTCCTGAGCTAACTCTCAGCCTTAATCATTTGTAGCCACTCTTTTTGTAAAATTCCGTAATTGTAGATATCCAGCCATTGGCCATCTTGAAATAACGCTTCTCTATCAATTCCTTCTTTTTTGAAGCCTACTTTTTCATAAACATGAATCGCTTTTTGATTGTTACTATTGACAGCTAATCTGATTTTGTGCAAGCCCAATTCATAAAAAGCAAATTTACAAATTAAAGACACCGCCTCAAAGCCATATCCTTGACCACGTTGCTCTTTTTGTAAAATAGCAATCCCTAAATTGGCCCCTCTATTTTTCAACTGTACATCAGACAACGAGACCCAACCAATAAATTTCTCTGTCGTATTTTCTAAAATAGCAAATAGAAATCGATCATCTTCTCCTTTATTAATCGTGAAATCTTTCCATTCTTCAAGCCCCCACGGATGTAAAGCATCCCAGCTCAAATGCCGAAGCAATTCATTATCCCATTGCTGTTTTGCAATATGTTCGATATATTCTTCTCTAAAATGAGAAAAGCCAATGTGTTTTCCTTTTAAGACATTTTCCATAAGAACACCTTTAATTTCCTAAATTATTTTCTATTTGCTGACTATCTATTTCCTCGTATTTTTGTAAAAAAGTGGCAATTTTTTCGATGACACACGCATTTTTATCGCTTTGGTCATTCTCTACCTGAAGAACAAGCAACGGTTCATGCAGACTTAAGCGTAGCAAAAACCACCCACTGCCATATTGACCAGACACGTTTCCCCGAACACCTTCTTGGTTTTCACGGTCCACAGCAAAGTCTGCTTGATTTTCTACAAACAATTCAAAGTCTCGCAAGACTTGTTGCCCATAACAAGTCACATCCTCCGCAGTAATTTTGAAGCGAAATTCGTTGGTTTCTGCCGGTTGCTTCAATGTAGCAATCAGATCACCTAACGTTTGATTGTTTTGTTTCAATTCTGGTAACAACATTAAAATTTTTGCCACGACATATGCACCATCATCCAGATTGTAGTTTTCTTGAAACGCTGCATGACCACTGGTTTCAATGGCTAACGGCGTCTGAAAGCCCCCATGATTCAATTCAATCATTTTATTAATGACATTTCGGTAACCAGAAATATAACGAATCTGTTGGCCGCCTTTTTCTTCAATAAATGTTTTTAAATGACTTGAGGTTGGCGAATTTGTCACAATATAACTACCAGGCGCTTCTTTTAAAACAATTGCCGCTAAAACAGCAATTAAATTATTTCGGTTTAGTACCTCACCTGATTGGTCCACTACGGCCGAACGATCTACATCTGTATCAAAAATAATGCCCAAATCTGCCTGATTAGCTAAAACAGCTGTTTGAATACTTTTCATTGCTTCAGAATTATCTGGATTAGGTACATGATTAGGAAAATGCCCATCTGGTTCTAAAAACTGTGATCCCGTCGTATCAGCGCCCAAAACTTGAAGAACCTGCTCCGCAAAGAAGCCCCCAGCCCCATTACCCGCATCAACGATAATTCGAAAGCCCTGTAAAGGTTTCTCTTCTGGCGAATGAATTCCTTGGCGGATTTTTTCCACCAAATGCTCCGCATAAATTGGCAGTAACTCTTGCTTCATCAGTGTGCCATTTTCATTGGCTGTCAGCGGATCAGTATGAGATAAAATATACCGAATATCTTCTTTCTCTGCTCCACCTTCTGCTGTGAAGAACTTCAAGCCATTAAAGTAGTAAGGCAAATGGCTAGCTGTAATCATAATCGCTGCATCACATTGAAACGTTGGAAATTGAGTAGCCATAAACATAGCAGGCGTCGTAGCTAAACCAACGTCAATCACCTGAATACCTAATGAAAGAAACGTATCTACTAATGCTTGCTTAATCGGCTCCGCCGTTAGACGACTATCATGTCCGATTGCAATTGTCAGGCGCTGTTGTGCCTTTCGTGGCAGCTGTTTTTTGTCCTGTAACCAACGAACCACGCCCACCGCAATCTCGGCTACTGCTGTTGCGGTTAATGTTGCAGTTTGCTCTTCCGTATCCAAAGCAATTCCCCGAATATCCGAACCATTTTGTAGCGCTTTCAATTCTACCAAGAAAAAAACTCCCTTCTATTGATGCTTTCAATTTTAAAAAATCATATTTTCGATGCGTTCGATAAAGTGTTCCGCATCCTCTTCTGAACGTGTAATCACAATAATCGTATCCGCACCAGCCACTGTACCAGCCACTTCTGGATAAGCTACTTCATCTAAAAAGTTACTCACCACATCGGCATTTCCCATCTCTGTATGCAAGATGACAATAAATTGTACTCGCTCCATTCGAACAACTGAATCTTTTACTGATTCTCGTAATTTCTCTTCACTGCTTGTGCCTTGTGCTTGAGAAAAAATTGCATATTTGACACGACCATCTGCACCATGTGTTTTAACAATACTCATTTCACGGATATCTCTTGAAACAGTCGCTTGAGTGGCTCGGACGCCAAGTTCTTCCAAACGAGTGATTAATTCATCTTGTGTTTCAATTTCTTGTTGCATAATTAGTTGTTTAATCAAACGTTGACGTTCTGCTTTTTTCATATAGACCACTCCTCTCCATTCATTTCTTTTATTATATCCAAAAATGAGTAAAAATACAGGTACTTTTCACATTAAACTCTTTATTTATCTGAAAAAGACTGGATAAATGTTTATATACCAGTCTTTTTCAGTAAAAAATACTTATTTAAGAAGATTCTTTTCTTTTAAATAGTCTTTCGCCACTATGCTAGGATCTTGCCCCTCCACATTGACTTGATAATTCATCTCACTCATTTCTTCTTCGCTAATTTTTCCTGCCAATTTATTCAATATTTCTGCTAATTCTGGATATTTTTCCAACGTTGCTGTTTTAATAAGTGGTGCTCCTTGATAAGGTGGAAATAGTGCTTGATCATCTTCTAACGTTACTAAATCGTATTGTTTCAATTCACTATCCGTTGAATAGGCATCAATCACATTTACCTCACCATTATTAATCGCTTGATAGCGTAATGCCGGTTCCATCGATTGGACATTCAGATTTAAATGATATTTTTCTTGTAATCCCTTATAACCATCTTGCCGATCAATAAATTCTAACGTAAAACCTGCTTTCAACTGATTGCTGATTTTCTGTAAATCACTAATCGTTTTTAATTGATGCGCTTTTGCAAATGAGCGCTTAACTGCGACGGCATACGTATTTTCATAGCGCATCGGTTTCAACAAAGTAAGGTTTTCTTGGTTTTTCAAGCCAGCGCGTGCCGCTTCATAGACTACTTGAGGTTGATTGTCTAGCTGAGGAGGATTTTTTAAAAAGGTTTCGATCACTGTGCCTGTAAATTCCGGATAAAGATCGATTTCATCTGATTTCAAGGCATTATATAAAAAAGTAGTCTTGCCAAAGTTTGGCTTTAACGTCACCTGAATGTCGCTATTTTCTTCAATTAAGGCTTTATACATATTAATAATAATATCTGGTTCCGCTCCTAATTTGCCAGCAATTGTCAGCTGTTTTTCCTTTGAAGAAGTTTGTTGATTCCAGAAAAATGAACCACCTAACAAAAGGCCTAAAATAGTACCGCCAATGATTAGTCGCCGCCCATTCGCTTTTTCCAACCAATGAATTCCATAATTAAATAAGACTGCTAGTGCAGCTGATGAAAGAGCTCCAATAAAAATCAACGATAAATTATTTCGATCAATTCCTAATAAAATGAAGGTCCCTAAACCGCCTGCTCCAATTAACGCCGCCAACGTGGCCGTACCAATAATTAAAACGGTAGCCGTTCGAATCCCAGAAATAATAAATGGTAACGCCATTTGTAACTCAAACTTAAACAGTTTTTCTTTTTTACTCATCCCAAATGCTTCTGCGGCTTCTTCTAACGAAGGATCAATTTCCGTCAAACCAGTATAGGTGTTTTGTAAAATTGGGAATAAGGCATAAATCACTAGCGCAACAATTGCCGGTGGTCGACCAATACCAATTAACGGAATCAGTAAGCCTAGCAAGGCTAAAGAAGGGATGGTTTGGAAAATCCCAGTCACTTGTAACAGACTTTCCGCTAACTTACGATGACTCGTTAAATAAATGGCTAAAGGAATTGCAATCAACGCAGCGAATAATAACGAGATAAAGGACAATTGCATATGCTCGATTAACGCTTGCAGATATTCTTCTTTTCGAGCGAAAAAAGTTTCAATCAGTGCTTGCATCTACTGTCCCTCGCTTTCCAACAGCTGTTCCATAAAACGAGTAATCGTTTTTGAGGTGATACACCCTAAAACTTGTTGTTTTTCTACTAAATTTGCTTTCTCTTGCGCATTAATGAGTTGGACAATCTCTTTTAAATTGGTTTCCATGAAAACAGTTGGCACTGGCTCAATCGTCTCATCTGCGGCTTCTAAAAATGCAGTCAAGTCAGCGCCACAATAGTTCGCTAGTTCTGGCGAAGATTGTTTAAAAAATTGACCGACAAAATTATTTTTCGGATGTTTTTGAATGGCTTCTGGCGTATCGACTTGAATAATTTTGCCAGCGTCCATAATACAGATGCGCTCCCCTAACAGTAAAGCTTCATTCATATCATGGGTCACAAAAACAATGGTACTCGCTAATTCCTGATGAAGTTCTTTCACCAAACGTTGAAGATGATGTCTTGAAATCGGATCTAGCGCGCTAAAAGGTTCATCCATTAAAATCACTTCTGGTTCGGCTGCAATGGCGCGTAAAATCCCGATACGTTGTTGTTCGCCTCCTGAAAGCGCTGCTGGCTTACGATGCAGATATTCCTCAGGATCCAGCTGAACTTTTTTCAATAGTTCAATGGTTCGCTCTCTGCGTTGCTCTTTGGGCCATTTTTTCATTTCAGGAATCAACTCAATATTTTCCGCCACGGTTAAGTTAGGAAATAAGGCAATTTGCTGAAGAACATAGCCAATTTTTAGTCGTAATTCACGTAAAGGATAATTGGTTACCGCTTGTTCATTGAGAGCCACTTCACCTGTCGTTGGCTCAATGAGCCGATTAATCATTTTCAAAGTCGTCGTTTTTCCACTACCACTCGGCCCTACTAATACAAAAAATTCGCCTTGTTGGATTGTTAAATTCACATCGGACAAAACGGCATTTTCTTGATATACTTTTGAAACATTTTGAAATTTTATCATTTATTTTCACCGCATCTTTCACTTCTTAATAAACAAAATCTTTGGAGGATCGTCACTCTTTCAGTATAATTTAAGACTAACATCCTGCCTAATTTTTTGTTTTAAGCGCAAGTATGTGGGGGCTCATTTAACGGCTGCCGGTTCGTATCTACAATTATCTACTCAATGAATGGAAAAATTGTCCTCTTCTGCCTTAAACAAAAGTGAACTGTTTTCTACTAAAAGGAGTGATCGTTATGGAAAACGACAAGCGAATTTATAAATGGGACAACGTGAAACTTTTTTTAATTTTCTTAGTGATTTTTGGGCATATTTTAGATCGTGAAGCTTCTCCTTCACGACTCATGGAAACGATCAACTTTTGGATCTATTCATTCCATATGCCAGCCTTTATTTTTGTCTCTGGACTCTTTAGTAAACATGCAATTAAACAACGAAAATATCTACGCTTACTTTCCTTTGTTTGGCTTTATCTCTTAGCGAAGTTGTTGATTACACTTGCTAATTTCGCCTTTGCAAATAAAATGAATTTTGATTTACTGAACGAAACAGGCGTTCCTTGGTACTTACTTTCCTTAGCAAGTTTCTACTTAATTACCATCTTTCTTCAGCGCGTTCAGCCGAAAATCATGTTGCCCATCATCATTGTTATCGGCTGCGCCTCAGGCTATTTACCTGTGGAAGGTTTCTTGTCTTTAGGACGGACTCTGGGCTTCTTCCCTTTCTTTTATTGTGGCTACTTAATGGATATTCAAAAGCTACAAACCTTTTTAGATCATCGCAAAGTCAAATGGGCAGCGATAGGCGTAATTTTAAGCTCCTTTTTATTTGTAAATAGTCAATGGTCATTGGCAACGAAATTTTGGGGCTTCTTAACTGGTTGGGCTTCCTACGCTGAAATTAGTCCGGCCTTTGAATACAGTAGTTTCATTCAGCTGTTCTTTTACGTTGCTGCAGCATTGGTGTCTCTTTCTTGGTTTGCATTATTGCCGAAACGAAAGTTACCTTTAAGCGCCCTCGGAAAAGATACCCTCTACCCTTATCTCTTGCATATGCCCTTAATTATTCTGTTGGAAAGTGGTTTGCAATTAGACACACTCTTTAAAGAATGGTTTACTTTCCGAATCCTGGCACTTTTCTTCTTAGCCCTCTTCATTTTAGCTATTACGAATATGCCTGTGGTGAAACGGGGAGCGGATTATCTTTTTAATCCACAATCAATAATGATTCCCAAGAAAATATACAAATAAAGAGCATAGGAAATTAATCCGCTTTCTATGTTTCATGAATCTCATTAAGCATCTTTAACCACATTGAAAGTTCTATCTTTCAATGTGGTTAACTTGACTTTAATTGGGGCCTCAGTTTTACTTTTTTGTATCATCAAATAGTACAACAAAAGCATGAAATATTAATAAAACAGGGAGTGTCATTTTCAATAAATTGGGGATTAATTCTTGATTTATAGATAATCGTATTCTCTATTCGTAAAGTAATAAATAACGTGACTCTAAAATTAAATAATTTCGTAATCGCATCACTTGCTTTAGCAAAGCTTCAATTTATTACTTATATTTTTTATATAATAACCATATTTATACATATTAACGATATTTTTACATCAATCAAATCGTATCTGCGAAAACTAAACAACATGACTCTAAAACATATGTAAATCATAATGAGCATTTACATTGGTTTTGGTACCATTCTAAACAACATGACTCTAAAACTGTTAATTTCCTCATTTCGTCTTGTTTTTAGTTTTGGTACCATTCTAAACAACATGACTCTAAAACGAAACTTGATGTGCTACACCTTTAGCCCCAGTTTTGGTACCATTCTAAACAACATGACTCTAAAACTTGCTTCAGAACTTCCATAGCTTTCTTGAAGTTTTGGTACCATTCTAAACAACATGACTCTAAAACCCACGCTCCGGCAATTTCCCGACAACTGATGTTTTGGTACCATTCTAAACAACATGACTCTAAAACACCATTGACAACAATATTCTTTTGTTGCACGTTTTGGTACCATTCTAAACAACATGACTCTAAAACATTTCACCTTCTGTTTTAGAAGCTGCTTTAGTTTTGGTACCATTCTAAACAACATGACTCTAAAACCAACAATTTCCACCATACGTTTTTTCTCGCGTTTTGGTACCATTCTAAACAACATGACTCTAAAACGCATATCAAGCGCACTACTTAAATGAAAACGTTTTGGTACCATTCTAAACAACATGACTCTAAAACCTATAATGCCTGTGAGTAGCGTGTGTGTGCGTTTTGGTACCATTCTAAACAACATGACTCTAAAACCTCGGAGAATTATTTTTTTCCAAAGTTCCGTACTCGCATCACTTATCCATAGCTAGATTTCAGTTTAGAATG
>OBJX01000184.1_pt1 | contig 18734 bp, 20 predicted proteins | sample 1481631 | NCBI WGS metagenome assembly OBJX01 (sample SAMN02364490, study PRJEB22542) | human gut metagenome | isolation source: fecal sample | host: premature infant | place: USA: Chicago, IL | collected 2012-01
GAACAGGCTGAAACGGAATAAAAAACAGGTTAATACCGGTTAAAAGCGTCACGGCTGCAAACATCAGAGACATACGCATAAAATTTCCTCCCTGGACACACTGACGATAAGAATCACTTCTGCTGCTCATCTCCGGGTTTATTATATTCGGGCGCATTTGCGCGCGGCAGCTGCTGACTGTTCAGTCGATGTACGCGGAGCCGTTCATGGAAATATTCGCGCAGGTGTTCAGGCTGTTCCCGTTCAACAAGTTCCGGCACGACGGGCTTGTTCATGCGCTCCTGCCAGGCAACAGCAGCAGCCACCTTATCGACGGCAACTTTATCCTGCTCCTCCTTTGAAAAAGAGGCGATATTCCACTTTGACATATGCTTCACCGGTCTGCTTTACAGGAAGATATCCCTGATACTACGCGAATTTCGGGGCAACAGCGACTGACAACGGAGAGGAGAGTGCGCGGCGCCGGAGGCGCGGCGACATCTCTCTCCGGCAGGCGCAGCCTGCCAGGGTTTTGCGCGCGGACTGACAGGCGCCCTCCGGCCCGGACGCCTGCCATCGAGCTTATAGGCCCTTGCCGCCCTGTAAGATGAAGTGTCCGCCAATGTAGACGGCACACTGACAGGTCATGTATTCGCAGATTTCATCCATCACCTGCGCAGTGGTCAGTTCCCGCTGACCGGCATCGCGGCGGCGGGCATTAATCAGGGCTTTGTACTGTCGCAGGATATCGCGGCTTTGTGGTGCAAGTTTCATGTGCTTTCTCCTTAACCGGCGGGCTTCCCCGCCGGATAGTAATCAGTTGCTGAATACATAGCCTTCATGGAAGACATAGCCGCTGCTGAACAGATCCCGCGCGTAAGCCTCATAATCGAAATAGACGCGCAGGGATTCAGGCACCTCGTTTAACAGGCCGTGATCCTCCACAAAGCCATAAGCAAAATCCTCCTCGCTTTCAGCCTCGCCGCAATACGCATCATCAAAGGCGTCATAGTCGCACTCGCCGGTATAGTCCGCCCAGGCCACAAACGCGGCTGCGCGCCCGTCGTCCTGCGCCTGCCGGAATGCCTCGATAAACGCCCACTTAACAGAGGATTCAGAGGCAAACTGAGACGGGATCCCTTCCCAGTCCTGAAACATAAACTCGGGGTCATCCTCGGCGGCATGCAACGCCCGGCAGGCGTCATAAAATTCGTCTTCGTCGTCGAAATCGGTTAAATCAAACCATTTGCCAAAAATACTGCCGCAGTTGTACTGGTGATACGTGCCCACGTAGATGGCCGGAGTGGTGATGGATGAATTCATTTTTTCGTCTCCCTGCGGGGCGGCATGGCCGCCCCGGTCGTTAATCAGTCCAGCGCGGCGTAAATGGCGTTGCATTCCGGGTGAAGGGTAATGTGATTCCAGAGCTGGGCATCACGCAGCATATAAAGGCGAGTCAGTGCCGGGTTACTGCTGTCATGATGGGCCGCCAGACGGCGATTAATCGCCAGGCTGGTCAGAATAATGCCCGCCGCGTCGGCGCTGACAGTGCGATCAAACCAGTTTTCGCTACTGACCAGATGTACCCGGCCACAATCCGGCATCATGTAGCCGCCCCCCTCCGGCAGGCGAATAAAATGCCAGAAGCCGCCCTCATAGCCGGGCATCCATTTTTTGGCCAGAGCGTACACCTGTAATTCCGCGAGCATGAAATCCGTGCCGAACAGGTACGGCATAAAAGACAGGCGGTCGGACTCCTCAACATTCAGGACCGGGCATGTATTCACATACTGCATGGATAAACCTCCGTAATCACATAGACTGCGGCACCGGGTAGTGCCGTGCCGACACGACAGCCCGGCGAAAAGCGGAAGATGCAGGGGCGACACCGGAGGCCGCAGCGCAGATATAGCGCGAAGCTGGTCTGGACGGTTTTCGAGCGAAACCTGAGCGAGAAAACGACGGGAAGAACGGCGAGCATCATAAAAAACCTGCGACCGGGCGAGGATGGCGGCGTCAGCGCACCCTTGCATCTGCAGCGGCCGGGCTAAAGTGAAGGCACGGCACTACCCGTCGCGATGCAGGAGGTTGAATACAGGGTTTCTCTCCCCCGTTTTTTGACCACCGGGAGAAAAGCGGAAGCAGATGTCGCAACGCGACAGACGCAGTAATAAGGCCACGGACCGGAGGGATGGGGCCGGGTGAAGCGGAGCCGGCGGCAACGGCAAGCCGGCGACTGCCTTATCCGGGGATGGCGGCGCCAGCGAACTCCAGCCTCTGCGGCTGCCGGGCTAAAGTGAAGGCACGGCACAGCCAGCACACGGCACGGCGATAACAGAGGGTTGTGTTCACCCAAAAGGCCCGGAAACCGGGCCGGGTGGACGCGGAGCCGGCACGGCGACATCCTTATCGCACCACACCTCCTGTGCCGGCAGGCTGACAAGGGAGGGTCCCCCTCCCCTGACGCTCCGGGCTGTCACTCCTGAGTTCTGCTGGCGCGGGCCTCTCTCACCATTTCCCTTAAAACCCGGCGATCAAACCAGCGCCGGACCGGAGTGTCCGTAAAACGCAGCTGATCAGCGATAACCCCTGCGCTCCTGATAGTTTCCTCCCGCTCGTTAACCAGGGTGAGCAGGACCGGGCAGAATCGCGCATCGCGAATCAGAATGGCATCGAGGACCTGATCCAGCCTGTCGGTTTCGTCTTCGTCCAGGCAGTTATCATGATCATACTCCACGGCCAGCAAGCGCCAGTCACCGATCCGCCTGTCCATCAGACGGGGAGTGACGGACGGCGTCAGCGCGGCGGCGATGCGCTTCGTATCCCGGTGGACGATTTCCGATATCTGCGTGAGGGAGGCTTTCAGGAAGGCCAGCAGATCGTCACATTCCGCCGCTGTCAGCCACTCCTGAGCGTAAGGCAGGCGGATAACCTGACAGTCAGCCAGCCGCTCCGGATGCGGATATGCCTGCACCGGAAAGAGATGCAGACGAGCCGGGGTTCCCGCCAGCCGCCGGGCGCTGGCGAGCAACAACGCTGCCCGGCCATACGTCAGCGGCTGACAAAGCTGTTCCGTAAGCGTGAGGATTTCCACGCCACTGAGAGAGCCGCAGGCGGCAAGCCAGCCGGGTACGGTTTCGGGGGCGACGGGCGCCATATCAACAGTGTCGGGCCAGCCAGCCTGGCGCAGCATCCGGTCGCCGTGACGCAGAATAAGCGTGTTAAGGGTTTCTTTTTTCATCATTATCGTCTCTGTCCGGGTTATATCACCCCGCCGCGTGGCGGGGCGATCTGCTGTCAGCTTTTCAGTAATGCCCGCACTTTTGCTGTATCCGCCAGGCGGCGCATTACGCTTTCCGGCACCGGGAGATTGCGATCCCGTGCGGTCCATTCCCTGTCCCACAATGCCTGTTCGGCGGTAATCAGCAGAGTTTCAAGCAGGTCAACCGGCACAGTCACCCTCTGCCCGTTCTCTTTCACCTGGTCTATCAGTGCCATCACCAGGCCGGCTGACACGCCCGACTCAAGCCGTTGTTCTTCCGGTATAGTGTCCATGCGTTCCAGTACTGCCCTTACGTCATGTTCTGAAAAGGAATATTCCATCCCGTCAGCCAGTGCTTCAATATCCGCCGGGGTCCAGATAATCAGGTTCAGCGGGGTTTCTGCGGGATATTGCTCATTCAGCATCCTGCAAAGATCTTCACGGGTTCCGTACATGTTCTCTCCTCAATCCAGAAAGCTTTCATCGAGCATCAGTGCAATATTGAACGCCTCATCCATCAGGACGCTGAGACGTCGCAGACTGATACCGGCAAGCCGTTCCGCCAGTCCGTCGTACCGGTAGTGGTACGTGTCTTCCAGCACTTTCAGGGTGGTTTTCAGGTCGCAAAGATTGTTCGCCAGCCCGGCCATATCGCGGCGCAGGGCTTCGTGTCCGTCGTAATTCATTACGCGGCCTCCGGGAGCCATTCATCGTTCGCCGCCGGGGTATTTACGGCCCGGTGCATGGCGGCCAGTCGTTCGGTTCCGGCCCGGTGGTACTGCGCCAGCATTTCGATGCCGATATAGCGGCGTCCGGCACGGTATGCAGCGACGCAGGTCGAACCGCTTCCGGCAAACGGGTCGAGAACAATCGCGCCCGGGGCGCTGAATGACTCAATCAGCGGCTGTAGCGCCTCCACCGGTTTCTGCGTCGGATGCAGGGTATTACCGGTATACGGGAAGGGCTGCACATCCGGCAGCGGTTTAAGGGGCGGCACGGGGCGGCCTTTGGCAAGGACATAAGCCCCTTCATGGCAGTAGTCCACAAATCCGCGTCGGGCCCTGGCGTTACGACGGTTGGAGGCATAGTTTTTGGTGAACACAAGCTGGCCCACGGCATAGAATCCTGCCGCCTTCCACGCGGCCATAAAGCGGTCCACACGGTTCCAGCTGTAGAAGCTCACCATCAGTGCGTCTTTTTTAAGGACGCGGTACATCTCCAGCGTGGCCGGTTGCAGCCATTCGTCCGTCACATCCCCGGCAATCTGTCTGCCCTGACGGTCCTTAAAACCGACGAGGTAAGGCGGATCGGTCACAATAAGGTCCACGGCACGGTCGGGGAATCCGCGCATCACATCAATACAGTTCCCGAGAATGAATCTGGACATGGCAGCACTCCTGTAGTCAGAGGGGACAGGAGGTATCACCGCGATACCGTTCCCTGCCGCACGCTGCCTGTTCATCGCGTCCGGTCACGGGTCAGGCCGACCGTGGAATACCGCAGCCGTCAGTCTTTTCGACGGTAAGGATATGCCGCGAAAGCGGCTTGAAGGGCGTTCCTTAAAAGGGCGAGGGACTGGCGTACACTCTCAACGACGCCGGGCCGGAGCGGAAAAACCGCCCGTCCCGTACCAGACCGGACGCGAGACACTGGCAGCGGGCGGCAGGCTTGCGTTAACTCCAGGCGAACGGGGAATTACCGGCATACCTGTCCACAAATCCGGGGCTTAAAATTGTGGATAACCTGAAGGCAAACGACGGAGAAGCGCGGGAGAACAGACGCCACCACGTCTGTTCTTTTTTTGAACAACCGGAAAGTTTGTATCAGCGGTTCAGGGATTTATCCCCGGCCAGGGACAGGCCAATATAGACGCCAGCCCCCCAGATGACCTGCGACAAAATGAAAACCCACTGCGGAACGTCGAAAACCAGAAGCGGAAGCAGACATACCGTCACAATGCCAATCAGCCGGCTGCCAAATTTTCTGCGCACCGGTTCACTGCTGTCGACGGGAATGCGGGCGAGACGGAGAACATTTCTGAATCCTGGTGACATGAGAACCTCCCTGGGATGCCAGTCATTTGAAATCGGTGTAGTAGTGGATGTGATTCGTTGTTAGTCACCGAATGCACGCCGCATATTTTTCTTTATTTCCCGGGTATCCGACCCGGACACCGGCGCGGCAGATGCTGCCGGCGTATCCGGTACTGCAGCTGCAGCCCTGTTCACGTCAGCGGTGCCGGCCATCTGCTGAACCAGTGCCTGCAGCTCACTGACCGAGGTGGGCGGTACCGGCATACTGGCCAGCAGGCGCGGCAGCTCCGGTGCCGTCGTGTGGAGGGCAAGACCGGTGATAATCAGGTTTCTCAGCAGATCGCCACGCAGACGGGATGACGCCTCCGTCAGCACACTTTCCACCCGTTCTCCACTCCGGCCATTCTGAAGCGTCAGGGTGTAACGCCGGCGCTGGTATTCTGTCTCCGGTGACACGGGCAGAGCAGCCTCACCATTTTCGGGCTCATCCGGAAGGCCGGTGAGTGAGGACCAGGCTCCGGAGACCAGGGCCATCACGGCGCAAAGGCGGACAGCGCTCAGCTGCCCGGCAAAGAACACCGGGATCAGCGCCGGTAAACGGGCATCCACCTGGTATACCACCGCCCCGGCGGTGGCAGCGGTACGGATGAACTCACCGCGCAGGGGCTGTGAGATGGTGCTGATGGTTGCCATCGCCGCGATGTCGGTGCGATCGTCGCTGTGCAGATAGAAAGAATACTGGCCGTCCGGCACGTTTAGTCCTCTTTATTGTAAAGGGCAATCTCCCTGGCCAGCGCCATTTGCGGATCGCCTATAACCTCGATACGGTCAGGAGCCAGAGGCCAGGCCTGACGGATAGCCTCTTCAATGAGGGATGCCCCTCCCCCGACCAGGAATACCCGGTTAACGTTCCTGAAGGCCGTCAGCTCACTGGTGACACGCGCGCCCAGGGAGGTGATTGCCTCTGTAATTTTGTTCCGAACCTCGTCAATTTTACCGGCATCGTTGATCACACGCTGCAGATACTGACGATCATTGCGGTTGCGGATGATAGTGTCAGCGATGAGGGCGCTGGTTTCGCTGTCTGCCGCCCGCAGCGCGCCTGCAGCTGCCCGGGTGACCTGTGACACGCCGACAGACGGATTACCGTGCACCGCACTGATATCATCAAACTGGCCGACAATCACACCGGCATCGAGCGTGGTGCCACCGAGATCGATAATCAGGGTGGTCTCAGCGGGGCCGGGCTTCAGCTCCGCGAGACGGGAGAACGCCGCCGGCAGTGATTCCGGCATCACCTTCACGTCCGTTACGGTAAATGCCCTGCCCTTATTCAGAACCAGCTCACGCATCAGGTTTTCCCGTTTGCGTCGTATGTTCTCCTCGTTCCGCTGGCAGTCCCCGTCGTAATACTCACTCAGGGGCAGCGTCACGGTCAGGCTCACCGGCTGCGGCTCCAGTCCGCTGTTCAGCAGCGCATGATGCACGGCCAGCAGGTTGAGATCACCGTACTGATATTCCACGTTTGTTGTCGGGATGGCATCCCGGCTGACACTGTCCCAGGTGTATTTCAGCGTGCCCACCTGATAATTGAAGGTTGCCGCACTGAATTCTGCCACTTTCCAGCCATGCCTGAAGGAGTTCGCAGAGACTCGTGTCTGAAGCTCATCTCCTTCAAACCATGCCAGCTTAACATTAGTTGAACCATCATCGCAGTAAATATTCATCAATATGCTCCGTTAATTACACTCAATTTGATACGAATTATAAGAGCAAAATGAAAAAATCAAAGCAATATTTCTCAATATGAGCAATATAAAAATATCAAAATGATTAATAGTAGCATTTTGAACATCTTTATTTACTCAAAATGTTCTTAAGGCAGGGGATCTGGATTATCGTCACGCTGTTAAATATGTCGCGGTAGGGATACCCGTTACCGGATACCCCCCGCACAGAGCCCGGCGTGCGCGATTTACGCACCGGGCTCCTGCCTCGGGTGTCTGGCGGTGAACCGCTCCACAGGCCATGGATGAAGAACCCGAACCCCTGGTAGCCATGCGGCTGCCAGTTTGTTTGCTTTCGTCCAGGTCGTATCATCCTTCTGGCTCCTGCGCCTGAGCGCCCGGCGCCAGAGGTTTGTTACGTGTGTCCTGAACTTCTGCATGGTGGGGAAGTTGCCCGGTACCGAGTGATAGTTCAGGTATCCCTGAACCACTCTCCTGAGCCATTTTCCCTGTTCGGGGATTGAGTAATGCCAGCGCCTTCGCAGACCGTCTTTGATGGCTTTCAGAGTTGCCGTCATCCGATCCCGGCGGGTCTTTCGTATCAGCATGAACCTGCCGTTGCGATCTTTCCCGCTGATGTGCGTGAACCCGAGGAAGTTGAACGTTTCTGGTTTGCCTTTTCCCCTGATGGCACGGTTTTCGGCAGCGAAGCGGCCGAACTCCATCAGACGGGTTTTCTCCGGGTGAACCGTGAGTCCGAACTCCCTCAGTCTGCGCTGCATGGCTATACGGAAGCGCCGGGCATCGTATCGTTTGTCGAACCCGATGACGATGTCATCGGCGTATCTGACCATTACCACATTGCCTGTGGCATAGCGACGTCGCCACTGATGCGCCCACAGATCGAAGACGTAGTGGAGGTATATGTTTGCCAGCAGCGGTGAGATGACCGCACCCTGTGGGGTGCCTTCCTCCGTTGCTCGCCATTGACCCTCCTCCGACGTCCCGGCTGTGAGCCACTTACGTATGAGCCTGATTACCCTCCGGTCGCCGATCCGATGCTCTGTGAACCTGATCAGCCATTCGTGGCTCACCCTGTCGAAGAACTGACTGATGTCGGCATCCAGTACCCAGTTTACGTTAGTGCGTACCAGCCCTGTGGCCAGTGCGTCCAGTGCATCGTGCTGGCTTCGCCCGGGTCTGAACCCGTATGAGAACCCCATAAAGTCGTTTTCATAGACTGCGTTCAGGATTTTCACCAGCGCATACTGGACGATCTTGTCCTCCAGCGAGGCGATGCCGAGCGGGCGTTGTTTTCCATCCGCTTTTGGGATGTAGTGACGCCTGCCGGGCTGCGCCCTGTAGCTGCCCTGATGTAGCCTCCGGTGCAGATCTGTTATGTTGTTCTTCATGTTTCCGGCGTAGTCCATCCACCTGATGCCATCCACTCCGGCGGCCGCTTTCCTGCTCAGGGAGAGGAATGCGGCTTCCAGTGCTTCGACTGTCAGCAGGTGGAACAATGCTGTAAACCGTTCTTTCTTCCGCTGCTTCGCAGCTTCCCGCACGCGTGACAGCCTCTGTGACATGCTTTCCCGGCTCTGTGTCCGGCGCATGTGTGGCTGTTCCGCGTTCCCCTTGGCCCCGCTCCTTCGCTCCACTGACTCCGCTCCTTTCGGGTTGTTCGCCTGCTTCGCCGCTACTATGAGCGAGTCCGACTTCTCCTCTCCGTACATCACCGGCTATGACTCCTCGTCTTCCCGGTGCGGGCCATCTCCGACACTGGCAGATGGTCAGAGGGGAGATCTCCCGGTTCCCGCGTAGAGATCGTATTGACATGCCAGGGTCTCAGACCCCGCCGGGTCCATGTGGCACTCGCAGTATCGCACCCTATGATGTTGCCTTCCGTTAACAGTACAACGTCGGCACCCGGTAATTTAATATACATTTCGTGGCTCAATGGCTGGCCTGTCAACACCCCTGTCAACGCTTCGCCCCATACCTCGCGGTATGCAACGCATGACTCGGGGACCTTGTGGATTGCTGGTCCTTCAATGGTCGGGGACTTTCACCCCTTGATCTCTACCGGTCTCCCGGCGCACACTGTATATATATACAGTTTCAAGCGAGGGGAAAATACGATGAAGTTCATTCCTGCAGTATCAGAAGCCAGCATAGTAAAAATTCCTTTGTTCACAGAGCGATGCCCTGCGGGTTTTCCGTCACCGGCAGCAGACTACACTGAGTCTGAACTGGATCTGAATGAGTACTGCATTCACCGGCGCCACTCCACCTATTTTGTCAGAGCGATTGGCAACTCAATGACTGATATTGGCCTCTATTCCGGCGATCTGATGGTCGTGGATAAAGCAGAACAGCCGCGGCACGGGGATATTGTTATCGCGGAAATTGAGGGTGAATTTACGGTAAAACGCCTGCTTCTGACGCCGCGGCCAGCCCTGCAGGCGATGAACCCGGACTTCCCTTCCCTGTACCCGGATCCAGAAACTCTGCAAATTTTCGGCGTGGTGACGGCCTTCATTCATAAAACCCGGAGGGCAGACTGATGTTCGCCCTGGCAGACGTCAACTCCTTCTACGCCAGTTGCGAGAAGGTTTTCAGGCCGGATTTGCGCGGCAAACCTGTCGTCGTTCTCAGTAACAACGATGGCTGCGTTATTGCCCGGAGTGCTGAAGCCAAACGGCTGGGTATAAAGATGGGAACCCCCTGGTTCCAGCTCAAAGAGGCGCAGTTTCCTGAAAAACTGTACGTTTTTTCCAGCAACTACGAACTCTACGCGAGCCTGAGTAACCGTGTGGTCGCCCTGCTGGAAGAGCTGTCGCCCCGCGTCGAACAATACTCAATTGACGAATGTTTCCTGGATGCCCGGGGAATTGGCCACTGTATGGATCTGGAGGATTTTGGCAGGCAGCTACGTGGGCATGTTCTCAGTGGAACCGGACTGACGATCGGTGTCGGCTTCGGCGCCACAAAAACACTGGCCAAATCGGCGCAGTGGGCGTCAAAGGAATGGCCACAATTCAGGGGGGTGCTGGCGCTGTCGCCCGATAATCCACGCAGAACGGCAAAATTACTCAGCCTGCAGCCGGTGGAAGAAATCTGGGGCGTGGGGAACCGGATAGCGAAAAAGCTGCACGTTATGGGGATCACCACCGCCCTGCAGCTGTCGCTGACGAACCCTACATTTATCCGGAAAAACTTCAACGTAGTGCTGGAGCGCACGGTACGTGAGCTGAACGGCGAGAGTTGCATTTCACTGGAGGAAGCGCCGCCGCCGAAACAGCAGATTGTCTGCAGTCGCAGCTTCGGGCAGCGGATCACCACCTACGAAGAAATGCGCCAGGCCGTCTGCCAGTATGCCGAGCGCGCGGCGGAAAAGTTGCGCGGTGAGCGACAGTACTGCCGGCATATCAGCACCTTCATCAAGACATCCCCTTTTGCGGTTAATGAGCCGTATTACGGTAACGTGGCCACGGAAAAACTGCACACCCCTACCCGTGACACCCGGGACATTATCGCGGCAGCGGTCAGGTCTCTGGACAGGATCTGGCTCGATGGCCACCGCTACGCAAAAGCGGGGATAATGCTCAATGATTTCAGTCCGAACGGCGTCGCGCAGCTGAATCTGTTCGATGACGTGCAGCCACGGCCGCACAGCGATGCGCTGATGAAGGTGCTCGACGGTATTAATCATTCCGGACTCGGGAAAGTCTGGTTTGCCGGACGGGGTATTGCGCCGGACTGGCAGATGAAACGGGAGATGCTGTCACCGGCATATACCACCCGCTGGAAGGAGCTGCCGGTTGCCCGTTTCTGACCGTTGAAATGACAGAAGGGACTTGCCGCCAGAGCTTACTTTACCGATCATACAGATGACTTGTCTCAGGGGGGAACCATGACAAACATCATTCTGTGTGATGTGACTGCCAGCGTCAGCGAACTTAAAAACGATCCGGTGGCCACCGCCAGTGCCGGCGGCGGCTACCCGGTCGCGATTATTGACCGCAACCGCCCTGTTTTTTATTGTGTGCCCGCGGCTCTGTATGAACAAATGCTCGATGCGCTGGACGAAAAAGACCTGGTGCAATTGATCACAGAACGTCAAAACCAGCCGCTGCGTGAAGTGGATCTCAATCAGTATCTGTGATGTGCTCCGGTGCGAGGAGCAAGGAATGTATTAAATCAATGTTAAGGAACAATATGGGTAGCAAAATCGCAGGTGTGGTTTTCTTATTCTTCACTGTCTGGGGAATGGCTTCAGTGATTGAATTGCAGTACTGGCGTAACGCTGATACCTATCCTGTCTGGCTGACAAAACATCTCCGGATCTCTCCCGAAAATAACGAAAAGAGCCTGATAAGGATAGGAATGGAAACCTTTGACAAGGTATGTGGTGATAACAGGGGCCTCCTTGCCGTCACCCAAAAACAAAACGGTATGTTTATGCGCTGTGATGATTCCCCCGGATTTTTTTCATGGATCAGCGGCGTTTACAAAGTCAGTTAATCAGATAACGTGTTGGACTTTCAATATGTTACCCACACGGTTATCCCCCGTTACTGTGGATAATCAATATATTGTGTCTCAGACAGCTGCTTTTTCTACCATATGTTGTGTCCCTGATATCCCCTCGGACGGCGTGACAAACGACATCACACTGGAGACGCTGATGACGGGACCATGTTCATCCAGGGTCGTAAGAACGGCCGGGACTGGTAACCGGCCGGACGAAGGACCGGCCAACGCGCAGCGGCGGCAGCTGGTTTTAAAAATGCTGGCGGAAATTTAAAATTAAGCCGCACACCCCGCGAAATTTTGCAAATTTCACTCAACATGCTTCGTTCAGATCCCAACAGAGCTTTCACCATCACCTGTAATAGCCGCCCTGCTGCGTGATTACTCCGCTCAACAGGTTGCTGGCGACAAGCCAATACCTGTTCGTGACAGGCATTGCTTAACCGTTGTCCCAAACTAATAATGTGCCGACGATGCAGGTGGGACCGTGCTCCCAGGCAGATTACCTGACCGACGATGCAGGTGGGACCGTGGTCCCAGGCAGATTACCTGACCGACGACGCAGGTGGGACCGTGGTCCCAGGCCGATAAGCTGACCGGCGATGCAGGTGGGACCGTGGTCCCAGGCAGATAAGCTGACAGATGACGCAGGTGGGACCGTGGTCCCAGGCAGATTACCTGACCGATGACGCAGGTGGGACCGTGGTCCCAGACAGATAACCTGACCGATGACGCAGGTGGGACCGTGGTCCCAGACAGATAAGCTGACCGATGACGCAGGTGGGACCGTGGTCCCAGACAGATAAGCTGACCGATGACGCAGGTGGGACCGTGGTCCCAGGCAGATAACCTGACCGACGACGCAGGTGGGACCGTGGTCCCAGACAGATAACCTGACCGATGACGCAGGTGGGACCGTGGTCCCAGACAGATAAGCTGACCGATGACGCAGGTGGGACCGTGGTCCCAGACAGATAAGCTGACCGATGACGCAGGTGGGACCGTGGTCCCAGGCAGATAACCTGACCGACGACGCAGGTGGGACCGTGGTCCCAGACAGATTACCTGACCGGCGATGCAGGTGGGACCGTGGTCCCAGAGAGAATATTCAGGCCAGTTATGTTTTCTGGCCTGTGAGAAAGGAAATGAAGTAAAGGGAGATCACCGTAGAATAATGCGTGTCCGCATCAGACTCCTGGTTTCTCAAGCTCCTTAAGAATGGCTTCTATTTTCTCTATACACTCCGCAGGAATGCGGGACTTATCCAGGTTAAGCACCATTTTATCGCCCTTATACAATGCTGTTGCCCCTGGAGCAAACTGATGACGTGAGCTCAGATTAACTCTTGATGCGGGAGATTGTTTCAGTACGGATGTTAAAAGACTAATGACCTCTTCAGCTTCAAAGATTAGTCCCGCTTTCTTCTGATCGTGGAGAGTCTCAGCCTGCTGCTTCAGTAATTCTTCTTTATCTGCAAAAGCCTTCTGAAGGGCTTCACCTGACCGGGCAGACAGTTCTCCAGGATGTGCAAACAGGGCAACAACGGATTTAGGCAGTTTGGCCGTATTGATACAGCGGGTAATGATCTTACGAGAGATGTTTTCCGCATCGGCAAGCGCAGAAATGTTTCCAGCAAACTCATTCTGCAGCCGGCTTGTATAACGCAGGCCACGTTCATAAGCACTTGTTGGGCGATAATCGTTACCCAGTCGGGACAATGCAGCCATCTGCTCATCGTCCAGTTCACCAACCAGAACGCGATAATCACTTTCCGTCAGGATTGCGGCTTTACGGCGACGGCTGCCGTCTGCAATTTCTATGACATCAGAAACCCGGCGGCCAAAAGCTGGAGTCTGCTGACCGGTCAGTAAAAAAGATGGGATAAGATCATCCAGAGCATCTTCGGTAAGCAGTTCCTGATCGCGCTCATTGCCTGACCATACGCGTGAAGCGCTCTCAACAGTGTCTCCCCGGAGCACTTCAAGGGTAAATTTTACTTCACGGCCACATACCGGAAGAGAGATGGCATTACCGCGAGCCATGGCACCCACGCGCGCAATTAATGAATCCACCATAGGCGCGGCTGGCGCCGGTGATGAAGTATCTTCAGTCGATTGAGTGTGTGTGGTATGTCTTGGAATGACAGGAGCACGCTTCATTATCTAATCTCCCAGCGTGGTTTAATCAGACGATCAAAAATCTCATTGCAAACAGGTTCCCAGATAGAAAGGGCGTTACGCCAGGCGCCGGTTGAAGAACGTTGATCAATTGCCTGTTCAAAAACGGTTCTCATACGGATCTGACCTTTGCCGACTTCATCCGTTTCGCGCACAACATTTTTAAGGACCATGCTTCCCCAGGCATCCCGAATTTGTTCTTCCATCCACGGGGACTGCGAGCCATTATTATTACTGTATTTGGTAAGCAGAATACGGACATCTGGCTCGAAGCCTTTAAGATCCACGTTCTTAAGCAGGTCACGAAGCATATCGAAAAACTGCAGTGCGGAGGTGTAGTCGAACAGCTCTGCCGGAGTAGGGACAATCAGAACATCAGCAGCGCATACAACATTTATCGTACCGATACCAAGGTTGGGTGCGCTGTCGATAACTATCACGTCATAATCATGAGCGACAGTTTCAATGGCCAGACGGAGCATCAGGTGCGGGTCAGCAGGTAATTTGCCTTCGTCAAATTTCCCCATCAGCTCGGTTTCAATGCGGTGCAGTGCCAGACAGGACGGGATGATATCAAGGCCAGGCCAGCAGGTGGGCTTTATAGCGTAGCTGGCGTCATCCTTTTCCCCAAGATAAAAGGGCAGGAGAGTGTCCTCAGCATGAATATGAAGATCGGGCACCCATCCGTGATACATAGAAGCAGTTCCCTGTGGGTCATTGCCTTCAACAAGCAGAACACGGAGTCCTTTCAGAGCAAGATCCTGAGCCAGGTGAACGGATACTGAGGTTTTGTAAACACCACCTTTGTGAGCTGCAACGCCAATCACCGGCGGAAACGCATCTTCAGCACGGCGCAGTCGTGTACCAAATACATCCCGCATGTGATTGATTTGTTCGATGGTATAACCAACGCGTTGCTCAACTCTCCCACGGGTTTCCATATCAGGGTGCGGCAGCCGGCCAGCTTTCTCGGCATCCCTGATAGCCTGAGATGACACGCCAACTAAATCTGCCGCTTCACCAATCCTCCAGCGCCGGGTTATTTTCCGGGCTTCCGGACTGTCATCATTAAACTGTGCAATGGCGATTGCTTTCGTCATTTCATGACCAGCACTTATGCACTGGTTGAGTGTATCCATGAGTCCCATACTGAACATCCTTTAATCATCACTTTGCATTATTTTATTAAATCTTGGAATTTATTGCAAAGCAACAATAAAATCGCAAAGTACACGAAAAAGTGCAAAGTGAACCACATTGGGTAATGAAAGAACGCAGGGGATTACAAAAGAGTACATACCGCAGTCAATTTTAATCACTGCCGCTCGCCGCAGTAAGCGATCTCACACAGTGAGAAAGCGGCGAGGAAGCGGAAAATCACAGAATTCACAGATTGCACGTACGTCGGGTTGGTAAAGATGGCTCGGGATCAGCCAGTTATAATGAAATTGACTGCGGTATGTAATATATTGACTATGGTATGATGCTTACCGCATCTGTGTCGAGGAAGAGGAAAGACGACTCAGCATACCGCAGTCAATGTTTTATTGTTGTACCTGTAGATCTCAATCTTCCAGAGCGTATTCAGGAAAATAAGGCCAGGGTTCTGGATATCTGGTGTGGCGCTTCCGGGCTTGTATCTGGGTTATTCATGGTCTCGATCCAATAATTGATCCCAAGGAGATCATAATGAGATCCAAAAGAGATCCCCGGATCGCTCCAGCATGCGCTGTAACTGGCTTTAACGTCTGTCTGGATCGACTGTGGAATGTAAAATGTTGACTGTTATATGCATAATCTAATACTGTGATATGCAACGGTATTTACTGAGGTATGTATATCCGTTGACTGCGATACGTATTACTACATCCTTTTGTGGATAACCGTTGAGGATCAAGATGACGAGCGAAAATAACAGCTTACTTCTGAACCTTCAGGAGGTTGATAAGACAACCGGTGAAGTTGTTAAGCTGGATGTCAACAGCACCAGTACCGTGCAGCCAGTAGCGCTCATGAGACTCGGTCTCTTCGTCCCAACTCTGAAATCAACAGGGAAGAGCAAGGCGAACCGGAAAAACGTTACAGACGCTACTGAGGAGCTTGTACAGCTGTCCATTGCCAAAAGCGAAGGATACACTGACGTTAAGATCACCGGTTCGCGTCTTGATATGGACACGGATTTTAAAGTCTGGCTGGGGATAATACGCTCCATGTCGGAGTATGGGGTAAAAAGTGACACCCTGGAACTGTCGTTCGTCGAATTCGTTAAGATGTGCGGATTTGACTCCCGTCGTTCAAACAAAAAAATGCGCGATCGCATCAGTAATTCCCTGTTTAAACTCGCCTCGGTTACGCTGAAGTTCCAGAGCGAGACCAAAGGATGGACCACCCATCTGGTGCAGTCAGCCTATTATGACATCAACGAGGATATCGTTGAGATCAAGGCTGAACCTAAGCTGTTTGAGCTTTACCACATGGACAGAAGGGTACTGCTGCGGCTGAAAGCCATTGACGCCCTGCAGCGCAAGGAATCAGCCCAGGCGCTTTATACCTACATCGAAAGTCTTCCCCAGAATCCTGCACCTATTTCCATGAAACGGATGCGTGACCGGCTGAATCTCACCTCAAATGTCTATACGCAGAACCACACGGTGCGTAAGGCGATGGAGCAGCTGCGGGATATTGGTTATCTGGATTACACTGAGTTTAAACGTGGCCGAGCCACCTATTTCAGCGTGCATTATCGCAACCCCAAACTCATCAGTGGTCCTGTGAAGGTTCCGCGCAAAGAGGAAGAAGAGAAGGCGCCAGAGCAAAATTATGACGAAGTCATTAAGGCGCTGAAGGCTGCTGGCATCGATCCCCTTAAACTGGCCGAAGCTCTCTCAGCGATGAAGCCAGAAAATTGACTGCGATATGCATAACATGACTGCCGGATGCCGCTAAGGACATTCCATTGACTGTGATATGCATCACGCATACCGCAGTCAATATGTGTTCTCCATCATGTCTGCCATGATCGAACAATATTGACTGTCATATGTGATTTCAGGCCGTGATACGCAGATATTGACTACGGTATGCGGGTTTAACGGCGATATTCCCAGGTCTGTGCACTGCTCCACACGTGTTAACATGCCACAGTCAATTTTTCAGTAAAGCTCTATACCCCTTACGAAAATCTCAATCGGATGCTGAGACGGTCATGTTACCTGACGGTATCCGTTCCCCTGTGTATTGCAGGTTTAGCCCGGCAGGATGAGACTGCAGCTGTCTGTATAACCCGGCGCCAGCTTCACACTGCTAAATGCGAACAGGAGACCGATGGCAGAAGGGAGTGAGCCACAGGGGTGAATGACTTTCGCAATTAACGGGATGATTCACTGAGTTTTCAGGAAACAATACACTGTGGGATGTACGGCCTGTGTCCTGTCTTGTCTGCGGTATGTCGATGCCTGCAGGCTTGCAGGTCACCGTGCAAGACCACGGCTGTTCAGTCATCCGAATGATGTCCTGGTGTGCTGGAGCAGGGAGGGGCACTGAATGCGCTCTGCTCCTGTATTTCGTATTAGCGGAATACAGGACGTCATGCCAGGCCCGTCAATCTCAGCCGGCCGGGGGCAGGGAGCGAAGGATCTCCGCGGCATCTCGCCCATCACCGGTAAAGGGAACGGCCAGGGTGGCAGCCATGTCCAGCGCAAATACCCGGGTATAGACTTCCATCGAGCGCGGATCCTTATGCCCGGCCAGTGCCTGGATGACCTTCCTGGGCTGCCGGTGATAAAGCATGTGCATAATATAGCTGTGACGGAAAGTATGCGGCGTCACGGGGATCGAAAAATGCACGCCGTCAGCTTCAGCCCGCTTCACCGCCTGTTTCAGCCAGTTGCGCATTGTCTCATCCGTGACCGGCCATAACGGCTCACGCCGGCGGGGGCGGGTGGTGACCATCCAGCTTTCCATCTGACGCACAAAACTGGCATCCGTCAGCGGTACCAGACGCACTTCATCTTTTGGCGGCCGGCCACGACGTGCCCGCACTTTTTCCGACAGCACCCGAACAAAAGGGCGCAGACCATCCAGGTCGAACGATTCCGGGGTGAGCGTCCGGGCTTCACCGATACGGATCCCGGTATTCCACATGGTGGCGAACAACATGTGGTGACGCTGGTCAGGCATATACCAGAGGAGGGCGCTCACTTCCGGCGCCAGGAGGTAAGCCGGCGTGGCACCTGTTGAGGTGGCCATCCGCCGGAGTGCCACCGCGGTCGCAAAATCAACGCCCGGGGCGATCGGCAGCAGGGAGACGCGTTCTGGTGAATTCTGCAAGGGAATGATGCTGTTCATGAGTTATTTTTCACGTAGCGCACGCACTGTTTATGGATACAGGTATTTTGCACCTGACGGGCCGATCCTGCCATGACAATAAATCGCAGCGCGCGGATCCTTTTGTTGTCTTATCCCGCATTATTGCGGGAAAAACCAAATGCGTAAAGGATCCTTTTTCTGCTCAGATCCTCCATGAAGCCAGTCATGACGCGGGCTGAGGGCTGTTTTACGGTTTTTGGGAGAATTGGAGTAATGCCAGGATGTACATGTTAGGCAGGAAAAAGAAGAGAAGAGAGCGCTACGCGATTTCCGGCCTGGTACACCCCTGTAACCTTGCGGGATTTCGCGTAACGCTTTCATAAGTTTACAACAGAAGAGAAAAGATATTTGCTGAAAAATGAAGTCCGTAAGTTAAATAAAAAATCATGATCCGTCCGGCACTATGTACTTAGCTGTCGTTTAGGTCTTAGGTGTTTTTGCTAAATTACGATGGTATCCCTTGTCAGAGTAATCTGGCTTGTCCTGCACATCTTCAGGTGACAATCCAGTGCAATTTCAGGGGTTAATCCTTTTGTCGTCAGCAGAATCTATCTATAAACGGGCTGTTTGTTGGTTCGCCAGAAGGAAAAAATTTAGCGTCTGAAGTGGTCAACAAAAACTGGCCACCGCGTTAGAGTTTTTCCAGTATCGGTTT
>OBJX01000191.1_pt1 | contig 16969 bp, 14 predicted proteins | sample 1481631 | NCBI WGS metagenome assembly OBJX01 (sample SAMN02364490, study PRJEB22542) | human gut metagenome | isolation source: fecal sample | host: premature infant | place: USA: Chicago, IL | collected 2012-01
TTGCAGCGGGCTGGAGAAAGGGTCATTCTGAGAATGAAGATTCCGACGTTACTAACTGAGTGTTGTATCTAATCGTGGGGGCAGGTCACCGTGTGTTCTTTATTTTTATTTTTTTCTTGATATCTCAAGCAAAGGCAGGCTCACTCGATGTCGGTGTTTATTATTATCCTGGCTGGAACAAGCCAGGGGTTAAGGTTTGGGAGCCAATAAAAAAATACCCTGAAAGAGAACCAATACTTGGTTGGTATCAAGATGGTGATGACAATATCATACAAAAACAATTAGCATGGATGGAGAAATATGGGGTCACTTATATTGCTTATGACTGGTATTGGGATGAAAATACCGGTGTTAAAAATAGAACGTTTGCTATTGATGCCTATTTAAGGAATTCACAAGCCACTAATGTAAAGTTTGCATTATTGTGGGCAAACCATACGAACACTCCAAAAAACAGTAAAGAGTTTGATAATATAGTTAATTACTGGATAGATAATTATTTTAAGAGTAGTAAGTATTTTACGATAAATCGTCGCCCGGTTGTGTTTGTTTTTTCACCTCAACGACTTGAGATGGATGGACATAAATTTAATATGGATGTACCATCCTTGTTAAAAAGAGCGAGGTTGCTAGGAAATAAGAAAGGCTTGAAAGATATATATTTTGTGGCATCGACTGGATATGATGAAAATAATAATCTAATCTATAAATATCCACCAAACAGTTATGATGCTGTTAGTGCATATAATTATCATATTGGCATTAGTAATGGTATCCCTAAAAAGAATTCATATAGTTACCAAGAGCTTATCGCGGGATATAAGTATACGTGGAATAAAATTCTTAGCGATAGTGATTTGCCATATATTATACCTGTATCGTCGGGATGGGATAGGAGACCTTGGGGAGGCAGTATTCCTCCTGAGCATGATATGTCATATGGTAATCCTAAGGAATTCGGAAATATGTTAAGTGAGGCAAAAGAAGAAATAAAACTTCACCAAGATAAGGCATTAAATAATATAATTATTTGCTGCTGGAATGAATACGGTGAAGGATCCTACATTGAGCCTTCGAAAAAATATGGATTTAAATTTCTAGATGAAATTCAGAAAAATAAAAACTTCTAAACTTATAATTAAATGAGGGGATAATGAATAAAGTCTTGTTTATATGTGTGGTTTATGCAACTCAACCAGAAAAGACAATTACACTCAATAGCCTTGCAAATATTAAATTCGAAAAAAATAATATTATTGCAAGTTTTGCTATTTGGGATAATTCTCAAGAAGGATATGAGAGTGAAGCAGTAAAAACAATGCTAAAAAATCATCAAGTAGATGTTTATCATTATGGGGTAAATGAGAGATTATCTAAAGTTTACAATCAATTAATTGCAAAGTATAAAAGCAGTAATGATTGGGTCGTTATATTAGATGATGATTCTGTCATTGATGATGAATATATACAAGGAGTTCTCAATTTTATTGAAGCATGTTCAAAAAATAAAGCATTAATAGTGGCATTTCCTAAGATATATAATAATAACATCATGATTTCTCCTGGTTATATCAAAGGTGTTCGAGGTTATTTAATACAAGACATACAGCACGGCATGGTAAGCAAGAAGAATATTGTTGCTATGATGAGCGGGACAGTTATCTCTCTTGAATCAAATGTTGAATTGCCTAGATTCGATGAACGTTTGAGTTTTTACGGGGTAGATACGAAGTTTTTCTTGGATATAGATGATGTAAATGGTGGAAAGTATATTTTACCTTCACTTTTAGAACATAATTCTGCTTTGCGTAATCCGGCAATTAAAAATACAGAATATTGTGCAAGATTGATTAATCTTTTCTCAGCAAGAAAAGTTATTTTTGAAAATGTACCTTTTAATCAGATTAGACTTTTTATATACAAGCTATTAGTAACAATTAAATTGATGATAACTAGAAGAAGTCTTGTTTATTTAAAGTTACTTTTCGCATAAGTTAAATAAAAGATATTTAGAGGTTATATGCAACGTATTTTATGTGTGCATCAAGGCGCAGAGTTATATGGCTCAGACAGAAGTTTTGCCAGTGCGGTCAATGGGTTGAAAAAAACAAATAAGGTTGATGTTGTTTTGCCTTTCAATGGTGAACTTGTCGAGTATCTCGATAAAAACAATGGGCAAATATGGTTTAATAGCAATGGTATTTTGCGTAAAAAAGATGTAAAAAAAACGCTAAATTTTTTATTTAATACAGTGAGGGGCGTGAAATACTATTTGCACCTTTACAAAAGGTATGATGTTATATATATAAATACTGTAGTTATGCTTTCAGCCCTCGTCGCTGCTATGTTTTATCGATTTTGTTCAAAAAAGAAAATATTTTGTCATGTCCGTGAAATACCTACGGGTAGGCAACTATCATTCTTTAAATTGCTTTTCAAGATAATAGGTGTAAGGTTAATTTATAATTCGGTTGCTACATATAAGGCATTTAATTTACCCGGTGATGTTGTATACAATGGTGTCCCTGATCCTACTCGAGAATTTGACGAAAAAAATATACAATACGATGCCTATAACATTAAATTGCTTCTCATAGGCCGAATCAACACATGGAAAGGTCATCAACTTCTCATTGATTCTTTAATAAATGCTGATGAGCATTCCAAAGGGGAGCTCCCATTCCAATTAAGAATCGTAGGTAGCGCTTTTGAAGGTTATGAATTCTTATTAGATGAATTAAAAACGAAAATCAACGACAATAATTTACAAAACAATGTCAAATTTTATGAATTTGCGAAGAATCCATCTGAACATTTTTCATGGGCAAATTATATTATTGTACCATCATCTAAGCCGGAACCATTTGGACGTGTCGCAGTAGAAGCATTTGCTATGCAGAGACCAGTGATCGCTGCAAATCATGGCGGGTTATCTGAGATAGTTACTCATGGTTGTGATGGCTTTCTTTTTCTTCCAAATAATGTAGATGAGTTGGTAGAGACTTTATTATCTCTTACTAATATAACAGAACCTGAATACCAGACTCTATCAAATAATGCTAGAGCAAAGTACGAAGCATTGTTTTCGGAAAGCAAATATCAATATAACCTTATCAATATTATATTAGGGAAAAATAAATGAAAGAATTGATTATCACAGGTATTCGTGGGGTCCCTGCAGCGCATGGAGGGTTCGAGACATTTGCTGAAAATCTTGCATTGTATTTGGTGGCTAAAGGATGGAAGGTTTCTGTATATTGCCAAGAAGAGGAAGGTGATTTTTATATTGATTCATGGAAGGGTATAGAAAGAATTCATATCCCTGTTAAGAATAAAGGTGCCCTTGGAACGATAATTTTTGATTACAAATCTGTTATCCATTCGTTGAAAACAAAAGGATTAATCTTAACCCTTGGGTATAATACTGCATTGTTCAATCTATTTTATGTTATCTCAAAACGTAAAAATGTTATTAACATGGATGGGATTGAATGGAAAAGAGATAAATGGGGAGCAATAGCAAAAACATGGTTTTGGATGAATGAGAGGTTTGGTTGCTGGTTTGGTGACCATTTAATAGCCGATCATCCTAAGATTAAAGAGCACCTAGCAACCCGTGTGAGTAAAGATAAAATAACGATGATTCCATATGGTGCATATTCTATTACAAGAGATAATGCAGATAAAAGTGTTTTAGAAAAGTACAATTTAATTGAAAAAAAATACTTTTTAGTAATCGCTAGAGCTGAACCTGAAAATTCTATTTTAGAAATTGTTAAGGGTTTTTGCCTTAACAGTAAAAGAACTGAAAAATTAGTTATCTTGGGTAATTATGATTTTCAACAAAATGATTATCATAAAAGAGTTAAAGAGGCAGCAAATGAAAATGTTCTTTTTTTAGGGGCAATATATGATTCATTAGCGGTATCTTCGCTTAGGTATTTTGCACTTGCATATGTGCATGGTCATACTGTCGGAGGTACTAATCCTTCATTAGTTGAGTCCATTGGTTGTGGAAATGCAATAATAGCTCATGATAATAAGTTTAACCGATGGGTAATTGCGGAAAGTGGTGTCTTTTTCAAATCTGATGAAGAATGTGCTACCCGAATGGATTTTATTTCTTCTAATGAAAATATTCGTATTGATTTAGAGAATAAAGCTAAAGTTATTTTTGATGAAAGATTTACGTGGGATTTAATTTTATCTCAATATGAAACATTATTAGGCGATTGGTTATAAATCTTAGTGTTGTATTATGAGCTTATTGTTTAATAAACATTTCTACAAAAGCTAGCATAATGATGCTGAAATTCACTAAACTAAGATAGAGTTCTTATAATGAAATCTTTTGAGAGTAAAGCACGTACACGTCCCAATGCATCTTTAATATCAATAGCTCAACGGTTTTCAGATATTATTGTAGTGTTTTTGGGGTTATATTTTGTTTGTCTAATCCATAGTTTTGATTTTGATTATCATAAGATATTGATCATATTAATTACACTTGTTTGTTTTCAAATGATTGGTGGAATGACAGATTTTTATCGTTCTTGGAGGGGAACAAAGCTTTCTTTTGAGATTTTTCTAATTATTAAAAATTGGTCTGTTTGTATATTCTTATCTTTAGGGGTTGGTTTTTTCTTCAAAATAAATGAGATCAGTATTCAATATGTATTTGAATGGTATGCCATAGTCTGTATTGGATTCATTTTATCACGCTCAGCAATAAGATGTTTCTTGGCTTTAATTCGTCACATTGGATATAATAGACGATATATTGTAATTGCTGGAGATCTGCCTGTTGGACAAAATTTGGCGAAAGGCTTCTGTGAGCAACCTTGGTTAGGTCTTGTGGTGTTGGGCGTATATAATGATAACAAAACTAACATAACATCTGAAATCCCTTATTTGGGTGATCTCGACCAACTTGTAAAGGATGCTAAAAGTAAGAGGATAGACCGCATATATATATCTATGCCAATGAGTGAGGAAGTGAAGATAAAAAAACTTATTAACGAACTTACTGATACAACCTGTTCGGTGATATTGATCCCAGATATTTTCACTTTTAATATCCTTCAGTCTCGTACTGAGGAAATAAATGGAATTCCTGTTGTACCTCTGTTTGATACTCCTTTAAATGGTATCAATATGGTTATTAAAAGGCTTGAAGATATTGTCCTTTCAGTTGCTATCCTTGTTTTAATATCACCTATTTTATTAATTATATCTGCTGTTATAAAAGCGACTTCATCCGGCCCTATTATATTTAAACAAAAAAGGTATGGGATTGATGGCAAACCGATAAAGGTATGGAAATTTCGAACCATGACAGTTATGGAAGATGGTGGAGATGTTGTTCAAGCGACAAAAGAAGATGCTAGAATTACACCAGTTGGTAAATTCTTACGTAGTACGTCTCTTGATGAATTGCCCCAGTTTATTAATGCATTGCGTGGTGAGATGTCCATCGTAGGCCCTCGTCCGCATGCTGTTGCTCATAATGAACAGTATCGAAGCCTTATTCAAGGCTATATGTTACGTCATAAAGTCAAACCAGGTATCACTGGATGGGCGCAGATTAATGGATGGCGTGGTGAAACGGATACTTTAGAAAAAATGGAAAAGCGAATCGAATATGATCTTGAGTATATACGAAACTGGAGTATCTGGTTTGATCTGAAAATTATATTCTTGACAATCTTCAAAGGATTTGTACATAAGTCTGCTTATTGAGTTTTTTATACAAGCTACTTCAGGTGATGAGGTAGCTGTTGTTTTTTTTCATGCTATGATCATATTTTTAATTTAATTTTTTCTTTCCTAAATCCTTTTAATTAGGTTGATATTTATATGTCAATAAGTGTAGGTATTGCTCTAGCCACCTATAATGGTGAATCTTTTTTAAATGAGATGTTAAATTCTATTGAAAAACAGACTTATAGTAATTTCATGATTCATATATGTGATGATGGCTCATCAGATAAAACGTTAGAAATTATTAGAGGGCACAATCTATTTTTAAAAAATAAAATACAGATTCATTTAACCTCCGGTGGGAATGGAGCAATGAGAAATTTCAGAAGGACTTTGAGCTATTGTACTGAAGAGTTTATTGCCCTTTGTGATCAGGATGATTATTGGGTATCTGATAAGCTTGAGAAAATGTTGCAAAAATTTGAGGGAAAGGATTCCAATATTCCTATTTTAGTATTTTCCGACTTGCAAATTGTTGATGGTTCGTTAAATCAAATCCACGCTTCTTTTTTTACAAGTTCTAGTAAAAGTTCATTAAGTAAAAAACCTCAGGATTTTTTTGTTAATAACCATATTCCCGGTTGTGCTATGCTTTTTAATTCTAGTGCAAAAAAATGTTTTGAGCCAATCCCTGATAATGTAAAAATGCATGATTGGTGGATTGCTTATATGGTTTCTTTTTTTGGTGAAATAGTATATTTGGATGAACCCTTAATTAAATATCGTCAACATTCTAATAATACAATTGGCGCTCCTGGTTTTTATCGCCACTCGATATTGCTTTCGGAGATTAATTCAATTAAACACGTTCCATATGCATTGCATAACTCACGCCACATGCTTGCTTTGTTAAAAGAAGCAGTTAATATAAAAAAAACTCAATTCCCATTAAATCCTGATGGAGAATATTTTTGGCATTGTGTTAATGGTGGGGTACTTTCAAGATTTAGGCTTTTTCGGAAAAGTCATTCTGGGGAGCGATACTTGATGTCATTATTAACTTGGTGTTTATTATGAGTTATAATCCCAAAAAAGAAACAATTTATCTATATTTTGTTCAGATTTCTAATATGGTTGTTCCTCTTTTGGTTATTCCATATTTGACTTCTGTTTTTGGTGTTGAGTATTATGGTAAGTTAAGTTATGCTCAAGTCGTCTCACTAATTGCCCTTTTTTTTGTTGATTTCGGTTTTAATTATTCAGCCGCTAAAGAAATTGGTTCTAATAGAGAATCAGCAGCTGCAGTCAATAAAATATACACTAATGTACAGTGCATCAAAACAGCCATTTATTTTCTTGTTATTTCTGTTGTTTTCTCTTTAACACTTTTTCTTAAACAAAGCGAAATAGACAATGATTTATTATTGATTGGTGCACTGTCTGCTATTAGTTCTATTGTTTCACCTGTTTGGTTGTTTCAAGGGATAGGTAAGTTATCATTAGTAGCCATACCTAATTTAATAGTTAGGTTATTATCCTTGGTCTTTATTTTCACCTTTGTACATGATCGTTCTGATATAATAATGGCAGCTATCATTCAATTATGCTCTCCGTTTTTTGCGGGGCTTTTTGTTATCGTTATTGTTTGGAGAAATAATATTGCTAAATTCGATAGAACTCTATTTTCCTATTCATTTTCTAAGACACTAGTGTCTGAAAGTTTTCATAATTTCTCAGCATCCTTTTTGACGTTAGGATTCACATATTTCAACCCTCTGTTGATAAAATATTTTTTAGGTGATTTTGCTTTAGGACTTTATAGTTTGGCTGATAAACTTGTGACTATCTTAAGACAATTATATACTCCTATAGTCCAAGCGAATTTTAGTCAAGTCTGCGCTTTATATAAAAAAGACATGATCTTGGAGGTGTCTATTAAATTGAGAAAAATATTTCTATTTTTCGTCGCGTTAAGTCTTATTGCTTTCGTTAGCAATTTTTTTGTAGGTCAATATGTTTTGAGTGTTTTTTTTGCAAGAGGATATGGGCTTGAAGAAATTATACAAGTAAATCATTTAATCTCAATAATGATATTTACTCAGTTTATTATATCAATATCATTAATATTAGTAAATCTAATAATTGTTCCATCAGGAAACAGCCATTATCTTAAAAGAGTTTATGCGCTAGCATTCGTTTTATATTTGGCCATTGTTTATTTTATGGTAAAATTAATAGGCGTGTATGGGGTCGCTCTTACTATAACCATTATAGAATCTTTTATAATAATCCTATTTTCTCTTTTTGTATTTAAGCAAAAACTAGTAAGGCTAATATAAATATTATTGTGTTTAATTGGCTTAAAAGGTGTAAATACATTTCTCTCTCAGTTGATTTTATTTTAAATTTATAATTAGTCAAAATATCTATTTGATTATTGAGTGTAATATTGTTTCTTATTTTGCGCTATGATATTTACATGCTTTGAGCTAATATAACCAACCTTTTAAGCTGTGAGTGTCTTGCAGCGATCAAACCAGACAGGAGTATGTAATGTCCAAGCAACAGATTGGGGTTGTTGGTATGGCCGTGATGGGGCGTAACCTTGCGCTGAACATCGAAAGTCGTGGTTATACCGTGTCCGTTTTCAACCGCTCCCGTGGAAAGACCGAAGAAGTGATTGCCGAAAATCCAGGCAAGAAGCTGGTTCCTTACTACACAGTACAAGAGTTTGTTGAATCCCTTGAAACACCACGTCGTATCCTATTGATGGTGAAGGCTGGGGCTGGCACCGACAGCGCCATCGATTCCCTTAAGCCTTACCTTGATAAAGGCGACATCATCATTGATGGCGGCAACACCTTCTTCCATGACACCATCCGTCGTAACCGTGAACTGTCTGCCGAAGGTTTTAACTTTATCGGTACCGGTGTTTCCGGTGGTGAAGAGGGAGCTCTGAAAGGGCCTTCCATCATGCCTGGTGGGCAGAAAGAAGCCTATGAGCTCGTTGCTCCGATTCTGAAGCAGATTGCTGCAGTTGCTGAAGACGGTGAGCCATGTGTGACCTATATCGGTGCTGACGGTGCTGGCCATTATGTGAAGATGGTTCATAACGGCATCGAGTATGGCGACATGCAGCTAATTGCTGAAGCTTATGCGCTGTTGAAAGGCGGTCTGGCTCTTTCCAACGAAGAGCTGGCTCAAACCTTCACCGAATGGAACGAAGGTGAACTGAGCAGCTACTTGATCGACATTACCAAAGATATATTCACCAAGAAGGATGAAGAAGGTAAGTACCTCGTTGATGTTATTCTTGATGAAGCAGCAAACAAAGGTACCGGTAAGTGGACTAGCCAGAGTTCACTGGATCTCGGCGAACCTCTGTCTCTGATCACCGAGTCCGTGTTTGCTCGCTATATTTCTTCGCTTAAAGACCAGCGTGTAGCCGCTTCGAAAGTGCTGAGTGGTCCGCAGGCTCAGCCGGCCGGTGATAAAGCTGAATTTATCGAAAAAGTGCGTCGCGCGTTGTACCTCGGTAAAATCGTTTCCTATGCTCAGGGCTTCTCACAGCTGCGTGCTGCTTCTGATGAATACAACTGGGATCTGAACTACGGCGAGATCGCTAAGATTTTCCGCGCTGGCTGCATCATTCGTGCGCAGTTCCTGCAGAAGATCACCGATGCTTATGCGCAAAACGCTGGCATTGCTAACCTTCTGCTGGCGCCGTACTTCAAACAGATCGCTGATGACTATCAGCAGGCGCTGCGTGATGTCGTGGCCTATGCCGTGCAGAATGGTATTCCGGTACCGACGTTCTCTGCCGCAATTGCCTATTACGACAGCTATCGTTCCGCAGTTCTGCCAGCTAACCTGATTCAGGCTCAGCGCGATTACTTTGGTGCGCACACCTATAAGCGTACCGATAAGGAAGGCGTTTTCCACACTGAGTGGTTAGATTAATATTTATATTATTAGACCTTCATGACTTTATTGGAGGTCTAATAAAAAGCTTGAGTATTATCAAGATCTATTATGATGAATAGTGAAAAATTAAGAATTTCGCTATTTGTTTTTAAAGTGTTCATCCGATATTATCCCCATGAAATTACATCTCAATCATTTTAATATGGAGATGTATGCAATTATTTTCTTTTTGCATGAGTAATCAAAGGTAAATAAAATATGAAGATTCTTGTCACCGGTGGCGCAGGCTTTATCGGCTCTGCCGTGGTTCGTCATATCATTGAAAATACCCGGGATGAAGTCCGCGTGCTGGACTGCCTGACCTACGCCGGCAACCTCGAATCCCTGGCGCCGGTGGCCGGGAGCGAACGCTACTCGTTTTCCCAGACTGATATCACGGATGCTGCTGCCGTGGCGGCCCAGTTCAGCGAGTTCCGCCCGGATATCGTGATGCACCTGGCGGCAGAAAGCCATGTCGACCGCTCAATTGATGGTCCGGCAGCCTTTATTCAGACTAACCTGATCGGCACCTTTACCCTGCTGGAGGCGGCACGTCACTATTACTCTACCCTGGATGCCGCGCAGAAGCAGGCGTTCCGTTTCCACCATATCTCTACTGATGAAGTTTATGGTGACCTGCACGGCACTGATGACCTGTTTACGGAAGAAACGCCGTATGCGCCAAGCAGCCCGTACTCTGCCTCCAAGGCCGGTAGCGATCACCTGGTTCGTGCCTGGAACCGTACCTACGGTCTGCCGGTCGTGGTGACCAACTGCTCCAATAACTATGGCCCGTATCACTTCCCGGAAAAACTGATCCCGCTGACCATTCTCAATGCGCTGGCGGGTAAACCGCTGCCGGTGTATGGCAACGGCGAACAGATTCGTGACTGGCTCTATGTGGAAGATCACGCGCGTGCACTTTATAAAGTCGCCACCGAGGGCGAGAGCGGTGAAACTTACAACATTGGCGGCCATAACGAACGTAAGAATATTGATGTAGTACGTACTATCTGCGCCATTCTCGATAAAGTCGTAGAGCAGAAGCCGGGCAACATCAGCCAGTTTGCCGATCTCATCACCTTTGTGAAAGATCGTCCGGGCCATGATCTGCGCTATGCGATCGATGCGGCAAAAATTCAGCGCGATCTGGGCTGGGTACCACAGGAGACGTTCGAGAGCGGGATTGAAAAAACCGTGCACTGGTATCTGAACAACCAGACCTGGTGGCAGCGCGTGCTGGACGGCTCCTACGCCGGTGAGCGCCTTGGCCTCAATAACTGATATCTGACTGATTAAGGAATAGATTTATGAAAGGTATTGTTCTGGCCGGCGGCTCCGGCACGCGTTTATATCCGATCACCCAGGGCGTCTCCAAGCAGCTGCTGCCAATCTATGACAAGCCGATGATTTTCTACCCGGTGTCCGTCCTGATGCTGGCGGGCATTCGCGACATCCTGATCATCTCCACCCCGGACGACATGCCTTCCTTCCAGCGCCTGCTGGGTGACGGGTCGCAGTTCGGGGTGAACTTCAGCTACGCCATCCAGCCGTCGCCGGACGGCCTGGCGCAGGCCTTTATCATTGGTGAGAAGTTCATCGGCAACGATGCCTGCGCCCTGGTGCTGGGGGATAATATCTACTTTGGCCAGAGCTTCGGTAAAAAACTGGAAGCGGCGGCGGCGAAGACCTCCGGTGCCACGGTGTTTGGTTATCAGGTGCTGGATCCGGAGCGTTTCGGGGTGGTGGAGTTCGACGAGAACTTTAAGGCGCTGTCCATCGAGGAGAAACCGCTGAAGCCGAAATCGGACTGGGCGGTGACCGGGCTCTACTTCTACGACAACAATGTGGTGGAGATGGCGAAGGACGTCAAGCCTTCTGAACGCGGCGAGCTGGAGATCACCACCCTGAACCAGATGTATCTGGAGCGCGGCGATTTGCAGGTGGAACTGCTGGGGCGCGGATTTGCCTGGCTGGATACGGGCACCCATGACAGCCTGATTGAAGCTTCTCAGTTTATTCATACCATTGAGAAGCGCCAGGGGATGAAGGTCGCCTGTCTGGAAGAGATAGCCTACCGTAATCAGTGGCTGTCGGCGGAAGGGGTGGCGGCTCAGGCGGAGCGTCTGAAGAAAACCGAGTACGGTGCCTACCTGAAACGTCTGCTCAGTGAAGACTGAACCCGCACGGCCATTAAAGGAAAATAACAAGATGAAGATATTACTGATTGGCAAGAATGGTCAGGTGGGCTGGGAGCTGCAGCGTTCACTGTCCACGCTCGGTGATGTGGTCGCGGTGGATTACTTTGATAAAGAGCTGTGCGGCGATCTGACTAATCTGGACGGTATCGCGCAGACCGTGCGTACTGTCCGCCCGGACGTGGTGGTGAATGCCGCCGCGCACACGGCAGTTGACAAGGCCGAAAGCGAGCGGGAGCTCTCCGACCTGCTGAACGACAAAGGGGTGGCGGTGCTGGCGGCGGAGTCGGCGAAGCTGGGTGCCCTGATGGTGCACTATTCCACGGACTATGTGTTCGACGGCGCCGGCAGCCATTATCGCCGGGAAGATGAGGCAACCGGCCCGCTGAACGTCTACGGCGAAACCAAGCGCGCAGGTGAACTGGCGCTGGAGCACGGCAACCCGCGTCACCTGATTTTCCGTACCAGCTGGGTGTATGCCACCCGCGGCGCCAACTTTGCCAAAACCATGCTCCGCCTGGCGGGTGAGAAAGAGACGCTCTCCATCATTGACGACCAGCACGGGGCGCCCACCGGAGCAGAGCTGCTGGCAGACTGCACGGCGACGGCAATCCGTGAAACGCTGCGTGATCCGGCGCTGGCCGGTACCTATCATCTGGTGGCCAGCGGCGAGACCAGCTGGTGTGACTACGCCCGCTATGTGTTTGAGGTGGCGAGAGCGCACGGTGCCGAGCTGGCGGTTCAGGAAGTGAAGGGCATCCCGACGACGGCCTATCCGACGCCGGCGAAGCGTCCGCTCAACTCTCGCCTGTCGAATGAAAAATTCCAGCAGGCATTTGGGGTGACTCTCCCGGACTGGCGTCAGGGTGTGGCTCGCGTGGTAACAGAAGTCCTGGGTAAATAAACGGGTAGCAAAAGATGAACATTATTAAAACAGAGATTCCTGAGGTGCTGATTTTTGAACCGCGCGTGTTTGGTGATGCGCGGGGTTTCTTCTTTGAGAGCTTCAGCAGCAAGGTGTTTAATGAGGCGGTGGGCCGCCAGGTGGATTTTGTTCAGGACAACCACTCCCAGTCCCAGAAAGGCGTATTGCGCGGGCTGCACTATCAGCTGGATCCGCACGCTCAGGGCAAACTGGTCCGCTGCGTGGAAGGTGAGGTATTTGACGTGGCGGTGGATATCCGTCGTTCATCGCCAACCTTTGGCAAATGGGTGGGCGCGGTGCTCAGCGCAGAGAATAAACGTCAGCTGTGGATCCCGGAAGGGTTCGCCCACGGGTTTATGGCGCTGAGCGACACGGTGCAGTTTGTCTACAAGGCGACGAACTACTACGCGCCACAGTCAGAGCGGAGCATCATCTGGAACGATCCGGAGATAGGGATTGACTGGCCGGCGCAGAGCGACTGCGCGCTGTCGCTGTCGGAGAAAGATCTGCAGGCACATACTCTGGCCACTGCAGAAGTTTATAAATAATTAGGTTGTTTTTCCTAAAATGGCGGGTTCCAAATGGAACTCGTCATGTTTATTCGTTTACAAGCTTGGTCAACCGACCGACTTGACTTACCTTCCTTCTCAGCGTAAAACCGCGCACAGCATTATTTAAATTCGTGGCTAGCCGCCATTACCCAGTTAACTGATTAAAGTGTAATCGAATGAAAATTACTATTTCCGGTACAGGTTATGTTGGTTTATCGAACGGTGTCCTGATCGCGCAAAACCACGAAGTGGTGGCCCTGGATATCGTACAGGCCAAAGTGGATATGCTTAACCAGAAGATCTCTCCGATTGTCGATAAAGAGATTCAGGAATATCTGGCAGAAAAACCGTTAAATTTCCGTGCCACCACGGACAAGCACGACGCATACCGTAATGCCGACTACGTGATCATTGCCACGCCGACCGACTACGATCCCAAAACCAACTACTTCAACACCTCTACGGTGGAAGCGGTTATTCGCGATGTCACAGAGATCAACCCGAACGCGGTAATGATCATTAAATCGACCATCCCGGTGGGGTTCACCCGCGACATCAAAGAACGTTTAGGGATTGATAATGTTATTTTCTCTCCTGAGTTCCTGCGTGAAGGACGTGCGCTGTACGACAACCTGCACCCGTCGCGTATTGTCATCGGTGAGCGCTCTGCGCGTGCCGAACGTTTTGCTGATCTGCTGAAAGAAGGCGCGATCAAGCAGGATATCCCAACCCTGTTTACCGACTCCACCGAAGCGGAAGCGATCAAACTGTTCGCTAACACCTATCTGGCGCTGCGCGTTGCCTATTTCAACGAGCTCGACAGCTATGCTGAAAGCCAGGGGCTGAACAGCAAGCAGATTATCGAAGGGGTATGCCTGGATCCGCGTATCGGCAACCATTATAACAACCCGTCCTTTGGCTACGGCGGCTACTGCCTGCCGAAAGATACCAAGCAGCTGCTGGCGAACTACGAATCGGTCCCGAACAATATCATCGCGGCTATCGTCGATGCTAACCGTACCCGTAAAGACTTTATCGCGGATTCTATTCTCGCTCGTAAGCCGAAAGTAGTGGGTGTATATCGCCTGATCATGAAGAGTGGTTCGGACAATTTCCGCGCCTCTTCTATTCAGGGCATCATGAAGCGCATCAAGGCGAAAGGTATTCCGGTTATTATCTATGAACCGGTGATGCAGGAAGATGAGTTCTTCAACTCCCGCGTCGTGCGCGACCTGAATGCCTTCAAAAAAGAGGCGGATGTGATCATCTCTAACCGTATGGCGGAAGAGCTAGCGGATGTGGCGGACAAGGTTTACACCCGCGATCTGTTTGGTAACGATTAATTCTGCCTGTCTGACACTGGCGGTTCCCTGCCGCCAGTGTTCTTCTTTCTCTCCCCCGTTATATCCCTCACTACGTGTATTTCTCGCACATTCAGATTAACCTCAATAAATTGTGATGGACATTACGATCCTGCTCAAAAGCCGTTGCGGGTTGAAAACAGGTCCGATAAGTTAAACTTACCTTGTGAAGAGCTACCGTCACTGTGATGTAGATGCCGGAGATAAGCGCCGGGAGGTAAAACAAAGCCTGCAACGCAGGCTTTTGTTATTTCTGTGTGCAGGGAAAATGATGAGCATGGCCAGCCAAGAGTGCTTTTCTCATGCCTTTATGCCATGGCAAATCACAGAATGAATAGTCATTCTGTCATAAAGTTATTTTATCTCTTAATATTATCTTAATGTCATTGTAATATGAAGCCAGCCTTACAACTTGCGTTTATTAAACGTCAGTTTCGTTTTTTTTCTGTCTTTTAAATAAGAAATTAAAAAATAAATGGAAATAGCAAGTAGTATGGCAGCCACCACTAAGAAAAATAGGTTTTCCATAATATCTACCACATAGCGTATGTTGATTAAATTATTAGGTTGATAAGCAATGCGCCAGTTTTGTTCTGTAGCATGGCTTGCTCTAACATATCCTGGATTTAGGAAAATTCCTACAGAGTGTAATGTTTTTTATTACTCAGTATTTCATGCTACTTTTTCGATTGGAAACGGCATGGATACAGCCGAAGTGCAGTACTGTGGCATGTGGAGATTTGCTTTTTTAACAAAGGCTGGATGAAACTGGTTTCAGTTAGGCCAACTAAAGGGTAAAAAAATACGCTATAGCATAAAATATTATATATAACGTAATGCAGCTGCAGTTGATTCACATAACGTAAGGGTATGCAGAGTAGCTGCAAGAAGTTGCCGCAACCTGACGATTGCGGCAGGGCAGGGGGATTAGATCTGATAGTAATCCTTGTACCATTCCACAAAGTTCTTCACGCCGTCCTTCACTGACGTTTGCGGCTTAAAGCCCACCAGGTCATACAGCGGTTGGGTGTCTGCGCTTGTGTCCAGCACATCTCCCGGCTGGATCGGCATCATATTCTTCTGCGCTTCCATTCCCAGCGCCTCTTCCAGGGCGGTGATGTAGTCCATCAGTTCCACTGGTGAGCTGTTGCCAATGTTATATACCCTGTATGGCGCGGAGCTGGTGGCCGGGGAACCGCTCTCAACGGTCCAGTCGGTATTGGCCTGCGGGATCACATCCTGCACCCGAACCACCGCCTCGACGATGTCGTCGATATAGGTGAAGTCGCGCTTCATTTTGCCGTAGTTGTAAACGTCGATACTTTTTCCTTCCAGCATCGCTTTCGTGAACTTGAACAGCGCCATATCCGGGCGACCCCACGGACCATAAACTGTAAAGAAGCGCAGCCCGGTGGTCGGGATGCCGTACAGGTGAGAATAGGTGTGCGCCATCAGCTCATTAGCTTTCTTCGTCGCGGCATAGAGTGAAACCGGGTGGTCAACTGAATCATCGGTAGAAAATGGCATCTTGCGATTTAAACCATAAACCGAGCTGGACGACGCATAGAGTAAATGCTCAACTTGATTATGTCGGCATCCTTCCAGTATGTTCAGATAACCGATCAGATTAGAATCGGCATAAGCAAAGGGATTTTCCAGCGAATAGCGCACGCCGGCCTGGGCAGCAAGATGGATCACCCGGTTAAATTTCTCATTAGCAAAAAGCTGGGCGACACCGTCACGATCCGCCAGATCAATTTTGTGAAAACGGAACAGGGGAGACTGGAGTAAATCCAGACGGGCCTGCTTGAGATTGACGTCATAATAGTCGTTCATATTGTCGAGGCCGACAACCTCATGGCCCGCATTGAGAAGGCGCTTGCAGGTATGAAACCCGATAAAGCCTGCGGCTCCAGTCACTAAAAACTTCATATTTATCCTCCGAGTTAACTTAGTCCCGCTATATATAATTGTCGATTTTACACTGGCTGGCTGCGTGGATCACCTGATTTACCATCATTGTTTACTGGAATCTAGCAATGAAACCAAAGCACGCATTCAATCCCTGAGCGGATTACCCCAATCCGGAGTTAGTGAAAAAATATATATTACTGGAGGAAAAAACACTAAATTTAACAAAATTATTAAAGAGGGAGACAAGGAAAGTTGATAACTGGCTATAGCATTTTGCATGCCTGTAACAAGCACTGACAGGGGGTAATGACTCCAATTTACTGATAGTGTTTTATGTTCAGATAGTGCCCGATGACT
>OBJX01000198.1_pt1 | contig 15750 bp, 15 predicted proteins | sample 1481631 | NCBI WGS metagenome assembly OBJX01 (sample SAMN02364490, study PRJEB22542) | human gut metagenome | isolation source: fecal sample | host: premature infant | place: USA: Chicago, IL | collected 2012-01
ACCACCACCAAAGCGCCAAGCTATGCGGTGACCTATGATGGGAATGACGATTTGACGGTGGTGTATGAGGCGATTCAAGAAGGAAAAGGAATGTCATCTGTTCAGGTGATGAATAAGGCGATTCAGAATCCAGTGACTTTGCCTGATCGCATGTATCGTGTCCTATTTATCAATGAAACAGGGGGGCTGACATTTGCTGATCGTTATGGCTTTACTGGAGAATTAGTTGAGGTTGCGGATGGCAAAGTGACGCCAATTGGCCCAGTCCCGACTAACAATAATAGCGCAGTAAAAGAAATCACTATACCAGGTCGGGTTTTCGATACAGAAAGACCTACGCCGTTGCAATATGGAGTTCGCAATGCAACCTTTACGTTGCCCAAAATGTATAAAACCGTAACGTATCAACCTGGCCCAAATTATACAGGTACAGCCTACTCTATTCCAGAAACGTATCGTCTTAGTTTAAGAAGTGGTGTCAAAAGTGACATCGATACAACTGGATGGCGAATTGGTCTTGACCCGACAACAGATCCACAAAAGTTTACGATGAGCGGTATATACTGGTCATCAATGCCTACAAATGTTAGACTTGCAACACTATTAAGTGCGACTATTACTGGTAAAGGAGTAGAACCGAGTGTCTATACACTAGATGAAAATGCACGTATGTATCTTTACCTAGAAAATCGTCGTGTTACGGAAAACTTCGTAGATACCAATGGTACTAAAATCACCGCACCGTCAGGTTTCGCCCAAGGAAAAAAAACAGTAATTACTAGTGATTCGTACACCTTTAAGCAAAGCGGAGATTTGCCAGATACCTATAAAGTCGGCACGAAAACCTATCAGTTCAAAGGCTGGTACAAAGGTAAAAACAAACCAGACACCTTGACGACGACCAAAGCTCCCAGTTATCCAGTCACTTATAATGATGATGATGATTTGACGGTAGTCTATGAAGAAGTCGTGATGAAAACGTATAATTTACCAGCCAAAGATGTTTACTTTGGTTATGTTGATGAGGCAGGTAACCTATTGAATACAGCAGGCTTTTCTGTAGAAGCCGAATTAGGTGAAAGTGACGAAACTGAATCAACAGTATTAGGGAAAATTCAAGGAACTGATGAAGTGATGAGTAAATTAAAAAAATTATCGATTCCTGGCAAGTCATATGATTTCCCGATAGATAAGCTTAAGACATACGGTGCAAGGTCTGTTAATCATACAATTCCTAAACAATATAAGACAATGTCGATTACACCGCTAGCTACTTATACGGGAGATAAAACAAAGTATTCTATGACCAAAGAGATCCGGAAAAATATAGAAGCGCCATATACGGTTGTTTCTCAAGCTGACGGAGTAGAAGCCTTCAAATTAACTAACGCTGGAACTTTTTTTAGAACCAGACGAGCTTTTTGGACATGGGACCCGAATAACACGTTGTATGCTATGGGAATTTATTCAGGGACAGTCGGAAAAAACTATAACTTAGCTTCTCCAGAGGGAACAATCTACTATTATTTAGAAAACCGTCGTGTCACTGAAAACTTTGTGGATCCAAGCGGCGCTAAAATTACACCGCCAACAGGCTTCACGCAAGGAAAACAAACGGTGATTGACAGTGATAATTTCACTTACGCTAGTACGAAAGCCTTACCAGACACTTATACAACAGGAGATAAATCCTATAAGTTCAAAGGCTGGTACAAAGGTAAAACCAAACCAGGCACCTTGACAACGACTAAAACACCAAGTTACGCCGTGACTTACGACGATAAAGATGACATGACAGCGGTCTATGAGGAAGTCCAACCAACAGCAGAAATGACGGTTAGTCGGTTACTAGAAGTGATCCCAAATGAAGCTTCTATGATGTGGATAGTTAAACTAAAAAATACCAGTGAAGTTCCATTGACCAACGTTAAACTAGCTCCAACGGCCAAATGGGCGGCAGGTATTTCACCACCAACACAATTAGCTGTTCGCATTGGTAATACACCAAATAAAATTATTCCAGTGACGGCAGAACAATGGCAAGCAGGAGTTAACTTAGATATAGAGATTCCTGTGAACGGCGAAGCCTTAGTGACAGTGAACACAGCGAAAATTACGGGAGAACCAAGACAACTTTTAACCGCAGAAATGACAGCTAGTGGAAACTTTTCTGCAGTGACAGCTAGTAACTTTGTACGTATTCAAGGAGAAGATCAAACGATTACGCCAACACCAGTAGAAGAAGGTTTCATTAGTACACCAACGTTTGATTTTGGGAAAATTACGATTAACAGTAGCACTAAGCAGTACGGACTGAAAAAAGCAGCTGATTACTATGGCAACGGCACACGTAATCCATATCTACGAATAAAGACAAGCCAACCTAATTGGCAGTTAACAGCACAATTGTCACAGTTAACAGCGTCAGCTGATAGTTTACCAACTAGTACGCGTTTATTATTAGGAAGTGCGGATGTTATAGCAATCGAAAACTATAATCAAGTCACAGAGTTAACAAATAAAGTTGGGGTTACGAAAGCCTTAACTTTGACGAGTGACGGCACATCTACACCAGTAATTCTTAATAACCAATTTACAGGTAATGATGTCTATCAATTAGATTTTGGTTTTGCCAATGTGAAATTAGAAGTCCCTGCCAACCAAGGGAAAATAAATGAGAAATATCAAGGAACGGTGACGTGGAACTTAGTCACTGGACCTTAAAAAAATAGTAAACCGCCCCCAAAAAGTTAGACTTTTTGAGGGCGGTTTACTATTTTATGGAAAGCCAATTTTATCTAATGGATAATAACGAAAAGTCAAAACACCTTCCACGCTCGCTTGTTTAACAAAGCCAAAGTAACGACTGTCATCTGAGCGCGGGCGATTATCCCCCAAGACAAAATACATGCCTTCTGGAACGGTCAGGGATTGGGTGGCTTCTAAGGTCTCTAGCGTAAAATCTTGGGTATAATTTTCATTTTTAGAGACATTTCGTTTAGCACTTGCTAAGTAATCTTCACTGAGTGATACACCATTAATATAAAGGGTATCATCGCGATACTCGACTGTTTCGCCAGGTAAACCAATTAAACGTTTGGCTACTCGTTGGCCGTTGCGCGGGCTAGGGAAAGCGATAATATCAAAGCGCTGTGGTTTTTTAATCGAGGTCACCCATAAACGGTCGTTGTTATGAAGTGTTGGTTCCATTGAAGAGCCGTTCACCGCAGCAGGGGAGAAAACATAGTGTCGAATTAGCAAGACAGCGACGACTAACAAAACCAACTGAACCAATCGTTTTAATAATGAGGACATGGACTTCACTCCTTTGTCCTTTTAGTGTACTACAGACAAGGAAAAGAAAAAAGTTTTCCCCTTAAGAAAGATGTGCTAAAAAACGTTTCATAAAGCGTTGGCGAATTAAAATACCAACATAAGCAGCTGCGACAGCCTTGATGATACCAGGAATAATAAACGGAGCAAACCCGCCAGCGAAAGCGTTTGGCCACGGCAGATTTGCGGAATATTTCAACCAAATCATGCCGAAAACTAAGGTAACTAAGGCACCGGCAATATTTGCGATAATGGCCCAAGTATAGTTAAAGGTTGTTTTTTCTAAAATATAACCAGTTAATAAGCCGTTAAAGATAAAGCCGATTAAATAGCCGCCAGTTGGTCCAAAGAGTACACCGAACCCGCTAGACATCCCAGCGTAAACGGGTAAACCAATTAATCCTAATAAGAAGTAAATTAAAATAGCGTAGGTCCCCGTTCGCTTGCCCAAAACGGTAGCGGTTAAGCCGATGGCAAATGTTTGCCCGGTTAGTGGGACAATCCCCAATGGAATTGTAAATTGTGAAAGTACAGCAATAATCACAGCGAATTCTGCTGCTAAAATTAAAGAGCGTAACGATGCTTTATTCATAAGAAGCCTCACTTTCTATTGTTAACCAATTTTTTTATTTGGTTAACAATAGTTTAGCGGAAGTAAACAATTTTGTAAAGAGGGCAAAGAAAAAAACCTTGCCAAGAAAGGCAAGGTTTTGAAAGAAGGTAAGAACCGCAGTTCGACCTTTTGAAATCTTAAAGTTTTTGGTTGTAGTATTCAACGACAAGTGCTTCGTCGATTTCTGGGTAAAGTTCATCACGTTCTGGTAAACGAGTGAAGCTACCTTCTAATTTTTCAGTGTCAAAGCTTACGAATGCTGGACGTCCAACAGTTGCTTCAACCGCTTCTTTAATTGTTGAGATGTTTTGAGATTTTTCACGAACACCGATCACTTGACCAACTTCAACGTGGTATGATGGAATATCAACACGTTTGCCGTCTACAGTGATGTGGCCATGGTTAACTAATTGACGTGCTTGACGACGAGTAGTTGCAAGACCTAAACGGTAAACAACGTTATCTAAGCGTTGTTCTAGTAAAACCATGAAGTTAACACCGTGTTTACCTTCTTTGATTTTGCTTGCTTTAATGAACAACGTACGGAATTGACGTTCGTTCATGCCATACATATGACGTAATTTTTGTTTTTCAGTTAATTGCATTCCGTATTCAGAAACTTTACCACGGCTGTTAGGTCCGTGTTGTCCTGGTTTGTAAGGGCGACGAGCTAGTTCTTTACCAGTACCTGATAAAGAGATACCTAGACGACGAGATACTTTCCATGATGGTCCAGTATAACGAGACATTAAAAATTCCTCCAATAAATAAATGTTTTTTTGGAGTAAAATAATTAGATGAAAAATTCATATTCGTTCAGTTCATTCTTCAACCTTCGCCTTTGCAGCCGCGGTTACGCAGTTGAACCAAGTTTGGCAATGAACTGTTGACGAGTTATTATTCTTCTGCTGCAATTATTTTACACAAAATCTAGTATACTTAATAGGATAGGAAACGTCAAGGTTTTAAAGTGAAATCTGAAAAAAAGGTAGACAAAAACACTTTTCCTCATTAGAATAAGGGGAGATGTTTTGAAAATATAAGTTGAAAACGGAATGAAAGGGAGTTTACAATGAAGTCTGGTTCACCATTGTTTGAACAAATTGATAAATCCATCGACAAGAAAGTGAATTTATTCTCAAACAGCTTTTCCCGCTACGCTGTTCGTGCAATGCTTGCTTGTCTATTTTTAACGTTGGGAACAGCCGTTGCTTTTGCAATCGCAATTAAAGGAGAAGGAATTTCTCATGGTTTAGGGAAAATGCTTTATGCCTTCATGTTCAGTTGGTCACTTGTGATGATTTTATATATGAATGCCGAACTTGGTACCTCGAATATGTTGTATATGACTGTTGGGGTCTATCGTAAAAAAGTTAACTTTTCCTTAGCTGCAAAAATTTTATTTACCTGTATCTTATTCAATTTAATTGGTGGCGTCTTGTTTGGTTTCTTGGTATCACTTACGGTGCCGTTCCAAGATTTGCCAAAAGATAGTTTCTTCTTTACATCGATTGCTGGAAAATTAGAAAAAACCACCCTACAGATTTTAGTTGAAGCTATGTTCGCCAATATTGTAGTTAATACAGCCGTATTAGTGAGTATGCGAATGAAAGATGACGCCGGCAAAGTCGCGGCCATTATTTTCATTATCTTTATCTTTGCGTTCCTTGGTTTTGAACACGTGATTGCCAACTTCCCAGCCTTCAGTTTAGCTTACTTTGCTTCGAACGGCGCAATTGAAGCTTTCACAGCTGGTAATGTTGTTCATAATCTGTTCTGGGCCTTTATCGGTAACTTTATCGGTGGTGGCTTAATTATGGGTCTCGGCTATGCCTGGTTAGATAAAGACAACAAAAACTTAACGTATTTTGATTAATTGACCAACCAACTATACTAAAACATGGTACACTGTTTTAGTATAGTTTTTTTATTATAAGGAGCGAAGGAATGGACACACTTCAATTTCAGAAGAACCCAGAAACAGCAGCAAAAATGTCTGCTTATATGAAACATCAATTTGTTTTTGCAGGCATCCCCGCCCCAGAACGTCAAGCGTTAAGTAAACAACTTTTAAAAGAAAGTCATACGTGGCCAAAGGAAAAATTATGCCAAGAGATTGAGGCTTATTATCAAAAAACAGAACGAGAATATCAGTATGTCGCTATTGATTTAGCCCTTCAAAATGTTCGGAGATTTTCATTAGAAGAGGTCGTAGCGTTTAAAGCCTATGTTCCACAAAAAGCGTGGTGGGACAGTGTGGATGCTTGGCGAAAATTTTTTGGGTCGTGGGTGGCGTTGCATCTGACTGAATTGCCAACGATTTTTGCCCTTTTTTATGGCGCTGAAAATTTCTGGAATCGGCGTGTTGCGCTGAATTTACAGTTGATGTTGAAAGAAAAGACCAATCAGGACCTGTTGAAAAAGGCGATTATTTATGATAGAACTACAGAGGAGTTCTTCATTCAAAAAGCGATTGGCTGGTCATTACGCCAATATAGTAAAACGAATCCGCAATGGGTCGAGGAATTGATGAAAGAATTAGTGTTGAGTCCTTTAGCACAACGAGAAGGCAGTAAATATTTAGCGAAAGCGAGCGAATAAGGAGAAATGATGGAAAGAAAACTTTTTGCATTTGATATTGATGGGACGTTGTTAAATTCGGAGAAGAAAGCATTGGATAGCACGAGAGAAGCGCTAGCAAAATTGCGGGAGCAAGGACACTTAGTTACGCTGGCAACTGGCAGAAGTCGTTATATGGCGCAAGAGGTGATTTGGGATTTAGATTTTACCAATTACGTATTATGTAATGGCGCCGCGGCTTTTGTGGATCATGAGCAATATTATCAAAATTTGTTGCACGCTGAAGCGTTGGAACGTTTGGCACAAGACAGTGATCAACGCGGCTTAGGATTTGCTTGTGTGGGCTTAGATGATATTAAGAAGAGCAACCAGCACCGTGCTGAAAAAATGGAAATTGCGATGAACTCTTTTCATTTTCATTCACCTGCTTATGATGAACACTTTTATCGTCAAAATGATATTTACCAAGCGCTGGCTTTTTATGACGCAGAAGATCAGTGTACGTTTGAAGAAGAATACCCAGAATTTCGCTTTATTCGCTGGCATCAACATAGCGTAGATGTTGTGCCTAAAGATGGCTCAAAATCAGCTACGTTAACGTATTTAGCTAAACGTGTGGGTATTGATGCAAAAAATATCATTGCCTTTGGGGACGGCGAAAATGACCGAGAAATGTTAAGTCATGCAGGAATTGGCGTTGCAATGGGCAATGCGAGTCCTTCCATTCAAAAAGCGGCTACGATGGTCACAGATACAAATGATAATGATGGGATTTGGAAAGCCTTAAAAGAAATGAAGGCCATTTAAAAAAACTGGGCCGTTTGTCTGAAAACAAACGGCCCAGTTTTTTTCTTTATTCGATGACTAAAACGCCCTCTTTTAAAGCAAATGGATTTTCTTTGTTAATATGATCGTAGAACATGATGCCATTAATATGATCAATTTCATGTTGAACCACAATCGCTTCGTAGTTTTTTAAACGAACTTTGTGTTTTTCGCCAGCCATGTCAAAATAACTGACGGTAATTTTGTTATGGCGAACGACATACCCAGGCACATCCCGATCGACAGATAAACAGCCTTCCCCTTCACCTAAACATACATCTTGCACAGAATGGCTCAAAATTTTAGGGTTGTACATCACCGTACTTAATGAAGGCGTTTCGTTTTCTGGGTCGTTACTAGGAACATGGACAGCAATAATTCGTTTAGAAATATCTAATTGTGGTGCAGCTAAACCAACGCCACCACGTAATTGTAATTCTTCGGCTTTGACTGGATCTTGACTATTTTTTAAGAAAGTCAACATGTCTTCGCCTAATTGTCGGTCTTCCTCAGTGATAGGGACAGGCACTTCTTCTGCCACAGCACGAAGTGTGGGATTCCCTTCACGAATAATATCTTTCATTGTAATCATTCAATGGTTCCTCCTTTGAAACATAAAAAAATTCTTCTTTTATTTATTCATGCGCTGAAATAATCAGTTGTTTACCACCATTTAGTGTATCACAAAATCACCAAAAAAGGGGCTAGATTGTTTAAAAAAACTATCGAATAATAGAGATTAAGCTTGCATTTTAGCGGTGTTTCCTGTAAAGTAAGCTTGTGTGGAAACACACCATCTATCACTTGGTTTAGCGAGTCACCAACGCTTCACTCAGTGATCAGACGAATAATAGAGAAAGAGGTGGAACAAATGGCAATTTCACAAGAAAGAAAAAACGAAATCATTAAAGAATACGCACGTCATGAAGGAGATACTGGTTCTCCAGAAGTACAAATTGCTGTCTTAACTGAAGACATTAACCAATTGAACGAACATGCGCGTACACACAAAAAAGATCACCATTCTTACCGTGGTTTAATGAAAAAAATCGGTCACCGTCGTAACTTGTTAGCTTACTTACGTAAAACTGACATCCAACGTTACCGCGAATTGATCCAACGTTTAGGATTACGTCGTTAATCATTACGTATAAAGCGAGGTTCAATCAGAATCTCGCTTTTTATCTTATTGTCACTATTGAAGGTCCTCTTTGGAAAGTTTTTAGGAACTACTAACCAAATGAAAGAGCAGCAACGACTTGTTACTTTTTCATTTGTTTAGTAGCCGTCTGACTTTTCCAAAGAGCAAGAGTAAAGGAGAAGAATTATGACAGAAAAACAAGTCTTTAAAACAACTTGGGGCGGCCGCCCACTAGAAGTAGAAATCGGCCAATTAGCCAAACAAGCCAATGGAGCTGTCTTAGTACGTTACGGCGATACGGTCGTTTTAAGTGCTGCTGTTGCCTCTAAAGAAGCAAAAGATGTAGACTTTTTCCCATTAACTGTAAACTATGAAGAAAAAATGTATGCGGTAGGAAAAATTCCTGGCGGCTTCATTAAACGTGAAGGTCGTCCAAGTGAACGTGCGACATTAACCGCTCGTTTAATCGACCGTCCTATTCGTCCAATGTTCTCAGAAGGCTTCCGTAACGAAGTTCAAATTACGAACATCGTTATGAGTGTGGAGCAAGACTGTACACCAGAAATGGCTGCAATGTTTGGGTCTTCCTTAGCGTTAGCAATTTCAGATATTCCGTTTGATGGACCAATTGCTGGTGTTGACGTTGGCCGTATTAATGGCGAATATGTTTTAAATCCAACGGTAGAACAAGCGGAACAAACAGATATTGAATTAACTGTTGCTGGAACAAAAGAAGCCATCAACATGGTTGAAAGTGGTGCCAAAGAAGTATCAGAAGAAGATATGTTAGGTGCCTTACTTTTCGGTTTTGATGCCATTAAAGAACTAGTGGCGTTCCAAGAAGAAATCGTTGCCGCTGTAGGTAAACCAAAAATGGACGTGGACTTATTACAAGTGGACGCTGATCTTAAAAAAGAAATTTTTGATGCGTACTACAATACAATGAAAACAGCCGTAATGACGGAAGAAAAATTAGCACGTGAAGTTGAAATTGACAAAGTAAAAGATACAGTCAAAGAAGTTTACGCTGAAAAATTTGCGGAACACGAAGAAGAAGCGCAATTACTAAAAGAAGTGAAACAAATTGCGGAAGATCTTGAAAAAGATGTCGTACGTGAGTTAATCACGATCGATAAGATTCGCCCGGATGGCCGTAAATTAGACGAAATTCGTCATTTATCATCAGAAGTAAGTATTTTACCACGTGTGCATGGTTCTGGCTTATTTACTCGGGGTCAAACACAAGCTTTATCCGTTTGTACATTAGCGCCTTTAGGGGAACATCAAATTATCGATGGGTTGGGTGTCCAAGATAGCAAACGTTTCATCCATCATTATAACTTCCCACAATTCTCTGTTGGTTCAACAGGACGCGCGGGCTCACCAGGTCGTCGTGAAATCGGTCACGGTGCGTTAGGTGAACGTGCCTTAGCACAAATTATTCCATCAGAAGAAGACTTCCCTTACACAATCCGCTTAGTAGCAGAAGTGTTAGAATCAAATGGTTCTTCTTCACAAGCAAGTATTTGCGCGGGAACATTAGCATTAATGGATGCGGGTGTGCCAATTAAAGCGCCAGTTGCAGGTATTGCAATGGGTCTTGTTAGTGATGGCGAAAACTATACAATCTTAACAGATATTCAAGGTTTAGAAGACCACCTTGGCGATATGGACTTTAAAGTAGCAGGAACGAAAGACGGAATCACTGCTTTACAAATGGACATCAAAATCCAAGGAATTACAGAACAAATTTTAACGGAAGCATTAGACCAAGCGAAGAAAGCACGGATGGAAATTCTAGAAGAATTAACAACAACGATTGCTGCTCCTCGTGAAGAATTAAGTCAATATGCACCGAAAATTGAAATGATTCAAATTAAACCAGCGAAAATTAAAGATGTCATTGGTAAAGGTGGCGAAACAATCAACAGCATTATTGATGAAACCGGCGTTAAGATTGATATCGATCAAGACGGTAACGTAAGTATTGCTTCATCAGATGCTGAAATGATTAAAAAAGCCATCAAGATTATTGAAGAATTAACCAAAGAAGTTGAAGTCGGTCAAGTTTACTTAGCAAAAGTTGTCCGCATTGAAAAATTTGGTGCGTTTGTTAACCTAATTAAAGGCAAAGATGGCTTGATCCATATTTCTCAATTAGCAAACGAACGTGTGAACAACGTTGAAGATGTCGTGAAATTAGGCGACGAAGTCCTTGTCAAAGTAACTGAAATTGACAAACAAGGCCGTGTCAACGTGTCAAGAAAAGCATTATTAAACGAAGAAAACAAAGAAAAATAATTTCTTTTTAAACCAACGAAAACCAAGGAAGCTTCCTTTCTTTTCGTTGGTTTTTTCGTTGAAAACAAGCCCTAAAAAAGAAATGATAAAAAAAGCTAAAGACGATCGCCAACTCTTTTGTTTATAGTCAATTAGTGGTAAAATTAATACTATCAGTCTGAAGAATATCTGGGGTGTCTTTGTGAAAAAATTTAATCCAAATAAAAATATAATCATTACCTTAATTTTAGTCATTATTTTAGTAACCATTATTAGTTTAACTGCTGCGCAACGTTCTGAAAAAGGCAAAACCAATGTCGTTCAAGGTGGCGTCAACAATAGCGTTAGTATGGTGGATCGTGTGATTTCTTTTCCAGCTCGTGTGGTGGAAAACGGCTTGTCTTCAATGGGCAATTTAATTAACACGTTTAAAGAAAACGAACGTCTAAAAGAAAAAATTGATAGCTATAATGAATTAGCTGTCCAAAACAATAACTATAAACGTGAAATTGATAGTTTAAAACAAGAATTGAATCTGAACGAAACGTTGGCCAACTATGAAAAAGTAACTGCGAATGTCATTACGCGTTCGCCTGATACTTGGCAAGACTTATTAATTATCGATAAAGGAACCAATGACGGCATTGAAGCGGGCATGGCGGTCATGGCGCAAAAAGGGTTAGTGGGGCGTGTTATTGAAGTCAATGCAACGACTGCAAAAGTGGAACTACTAACGTCTAAAAATGTTAACTCGAACCATTTCCCTGTGCGAGTAACTTCCGCAAATGGCGAATCGTTTGGTTTACTTAAAAATTACGACAATAAGACGAATGCATTAATTGTGTCACAATTAACTGGCGATGCCACTCTGAAAGAAGGCGATGTCGTTCAGACTTCTGGCTTAGGTGGTAATTCCCCAGCCGATTTAGCGGTAGGGACAGTTATTAAAGTGAAACCAGATAGTTTTGGTTTAGATCGTGAAGTCTATGTGAAACCTTATGCGGATGTCTATGGTATCTCCGTTGTGACGGTCGTGAAAAGATCGGCAGGGGAAAGCGAATGATTCGGAAAGAGTATTTAAAATACGTCACACCTATTCTCTTGTTTTTCTTAATGTTAATTGATGCTCATTTAACAAAGTCTTTTGAAACGTGGACAAGTAATGTTTACTTCGCCAGTTCTCATCTGCTATTACTTGCGTTTATGTTTGCCGTTCCTAATTTTTCTAAACGTTATTTATTAATTACTTCGTTAATTTTAGGCTTTATTTGCGATAGCTACTACATTGGCATTATCGGGATTTATACAGTTGCACTGACGCTTTCGGTTATGTTGATGTATACATTTAAAGAAGTAATTCAAACAAATTTACTAACTGGTTTTTTTGGGATCGTCATTTTTACCACGTTGTATGAACTGATTGCGGTACTGATTCAAGTGGCCTTTCATTTAGCAGATGTCAGCCCAATTTTATTTATTACACGTGTGTTGGGCCCTACATTGCTATTGAACATGGTGTGGTATGTTATTTTATCTTATCCACTGAAAAAACTGTTTTCCGTAAAATAAAAATTGAAAATTTTGTTCGTTTGCGAAAAATGCTCATTTGTTAGCATTTTTCGCTTTTTTTATTCTCTTTAAATAACAAAACAATGAGAAGCTTACCCTGGATCCATGAAGAAAGTTGTGAAAAAAGTGAAGCTTTTTTTTGTCATTTACAAGAAGAAAATTGAAATATTACTGTAACATCCATATTATCTCAGTGACATACAGCTATGCTACAATTGCTCTATCGTTGAAAAAGAGAAATTTATTCAAATTTTAATAAATAATAAAAAAGCTTAACAAAAAAGGATTTTCGGAGGACAACAGATTGAAGAAAAGTGTATTATCGGCTCTAATGGTATGTTCCATTACATTAACAAGCGTAGCGTTGCCATCCGCAGCATTTGCAGATGAATACGATACAAAGATTCAACAACAAGATCAAAAAATTAATGCGTTAACTAGCCAAATGTCAGATGCAGAAGCAAAAGTTGCCGCGATTGAAAATGATATGGTTGAAACGGCCAAACAAATCGATACATTAACAGCTAAAAAGAACAAGCTATCATCAGAAGTATCTAAATTATATAGTGAAATTTCTGATTTGAATGTCCGTATTCAAAAACGTGAAGTACAAATGACAAAACAAGCACGCGATGTCCAAGTGAATGGTCAAAGTGATTCAATTATTGATGCTGTCTTAGATGCAGATTCAGTAGCAGATGCAATTGGTCGCGTTCAAGCGGTCTCAACAATGATGAGCGCCAACAATGAATTACTAGAACAACAAAAAGAAGACAAAGCGACTGTTGAAAAGAAAACAAAGAATGTTGAAAAACAAATTGCTGAATTAGAAGCAGCAACAAAAGAACTAAATGACAAAACAGAATCATTAAAAACATTGAAGATTCAACAAGAAGTGGCTAAAAATGATTTAGAAGCGCAACGTTCTGAAGAACAAGGGAAAAAAGACGGCTTCATTAAACAGAAAAAAGAAGCGGAAAAACGTTTAGCAGAAGAACAAGCACGCCAACGTGCAGCTGCTAAAAAAGCAGAAGAACAAGCGGCAGCGCAAGCACAAGCCGCAGCACAAAAAGCGGCAGCAGAGCAAGCGCAAGCAACAAAAGCAGCCAATGAGGCAGCAGCATCAGCCGCTGAAGAAAAAGCCGCAACACCAGCAGTAGAATCATCAACAACTACTGAAAGTACCACAACGCAAGAAACAACAACTTCAAGTACTGAAACAGAAAGTGTTGTAACAACACCTGCAGCAGCACCTGAAAAAGAAAAAGAAGTTCCTGTAACTAACCCAACGACTCCTGAAAAAGGTAATGAAGCAAAACCAGGGAATGGTGGCGTGACTTCAGGAAAACAAGCCGCAATTAATGCAGCTTTAGCAGATGTTGGTAATTCTTATGCAACAGGTTGGAATCAACCAGGTGAATGTTTAGTATCTGTTCGTCGCTGGTTAGCGGCAGGCGGTATTAACTTCGGTTATGGTGGTCCAAACAGTGGCTATGTTGCTTCTGGCGCAACACAAGTTAGCTGGAGTAACGTGCAACCAGGCGATGTTGTTCAATATGAAAGTGCCTATAGTCCAGATAGCTGGATTGGTGGCGTGCATACTGTCTTAGTTACAGGTGTAAGTGGTGGAAGTGTCCAAATCGTTGAAGCGAACAACCCAGGAGGTTCTGGTTATGTTTCTTCTAACTCTAACTGGTCACCAGCACCACCAGCAGGATTCCGCGCTGTTGTATGGCGTTTTCCAGGCTAAATAGTCATCTATTAATAATTGATAACAAGGAGTGGTAACTAACAAAAATCGTTAGTTGCCGCTTTTTTTATTCATTTAATTTTAAATATATGCATAAAATGTATCTGAAAATATTGTAATCTGGCCGTTTTTTTGCAATTATAGAGGTATATACATATTAGGAGCGGAGGAATCAGCATGAGCGGAACGCACGATACAAAACAAGCAATCGCTTCAGCTTTAATAGAATTATGTGAACAAAAGGATTTTCGTAAAATAAGTGTCCAAGATATTACCAAAAAAGTGGGCTTGAATCGCCAAACATTTTATTATCACTTTACAGATAAATATGATTTATTACGTTGGATTTATCGTCACGATGCATTGATTTACTTAGAAACAGATATTTGTTTGGAAAACTGGGAGGAACAAGCCCTGAAGTTATTAAAAGCGATTAAAGAGAAGAGTCATTTTTACTATACAACGGTGACCTCAGATTCAGAAGTTCTTCTTAATGTTTTTTCCGCTTCGACCAATCGCTTATTTATTTCATTATTTGAACAAGTCGATGTTGAGAATTTCTTTTCCTATGGATGTAGCGGCGTCTTAACGAAATGGATTCTTGAGGAATATCCTCAGACTCCTTTGGAAATGGCGACGCAATTATTCCGTTTAGCGAAAGATACAGAATTTATGGCTTATCATTTGTATGAACAAGAAGCCAATGAGTAATGTGTGAAGGATAAAAAGTTTTATGAAGGAGTGAAACGTTGTGGTAACTGTGTTATTTGTTTGTTTAGGCAATATTTGTCGCTCGCCAATGGCAGAAGCGATTTTTCGTCAGAAAGTCCAACAAGCTGGTTTAGAATCGGCTATTCAAGTGTTTTCAGCAGCTACTAGTCACTGGGAAGTTGGCAGTCAGCCACATAAGGGAACCAGAAAAATTTTGGAGCAACAAGGAATTTCCTATCAAGGAATGCGGGCGACACAAATCCAGCCAAGTGATTTTAAAAAATATGACTATATCATTGGGATGGATGCGAATAATGTGGCAGATCTAAAAGCATTAGCTCCTCAAGAAGAGCAACGGAGGATTCATTTATTTATGGAAGTTGTGGCTGGTAAAGAAACCATGGACGTACCTGATCCTTATTATACTGGTGATTTTGAGGAAACTTACCGCTTAGTGGAAGCAGGTACCTCAGAATGGTTGAAAAAAATAAAAGCACAGCTGAAAGATTAGGACTATAGTCCGATAGTACTTTCTGTTTCCCCTTGGTACAATAGTGTTAACAAATTGTTCAGGGAAAAAGAGACAGGAGGGAAGTAAGATGAACAGTAGTTATTTATCCTATGTTTTTGAATTGAGTTTGTATTATTTATTGTTGATAATGAGTCTGCCGCTAGTGTATGCTGTCACGTATCATTTATCTTTTAGTAGTATGTATACAAGTGAATGGTTAATGATCTCTGTTTTCTTATCTCCGTTAGTTTTATTATTTGCAGGTATTCGTTATGGTTTTGCTCGTTTGAAACAGCAAGAACGTCAAGCGATGAAATAAAGCAAAAAATCCTTGAAAAGTGTCAAAACTTTTCAAGGATTTTTTTATTAAGCCACCCAATCAGCTAAAGTTTTTTGCTCCAATTGGAAAGCCTTCAACATCTCGTATGCCGTCTTCT
>OBJX01000200.1_pt1 | contig 15229 bp, 12 predicted proteins | sample 1481631 | NCBI WGS metagenome assembly OBJX01 (sample SAMN02364490, study PRJEB22542) | human gut metagenome | isolation source: fecal sample | host: premature infant | place: USA: Chicago, IL | collected 2012-01
ATAAATCTCCAAGGGAATTTGCAAAAATGATTATTCAGGATATTTATAAGACAACGGGAATAACAGCAACAGCAGGAATAGGAACAAATCTATATCTTGCAAAAGTAGCGATGGATATTGTTGCCAAGCATGTTAAAGCAGATGAAGACGGAGTGCGGATTGCCTGTTTAGATGAAATGAGATATCGGAAATACTTATGGCATCATCAGCCGATTACAGATTTCTGGAGAGTTGGTAAAGGATATGCAAAAAAGCTTAATGAAGCGGGGTTGTATACTATGGGTGATATTGCCAAATGTTCTGTAGGCAGTAAAGACGAGTATTACAATGAAGATCTTCTTTATGATATGTTCGGAGTCAATGCTGAACTGCTGATTGATCATGCATGGGGATACGAACCTTGTACAATGAAACACATCAAGGCATATAAACCTGAAAGCAGCAGTTTGGGTAGCGGACAGGTTTTAAGCAGACCGTATACTTTTGATGAAGGAAAAATAGTCCTTAAAGAAATGATTGATTCGTTGTGTCTCGATCTTGTGGCAAAAAATCTAGTAACAGATCAGATTACTGTAAGTGTTGGCTATGACAAAGAAAACATCAAAATTGACTATACTGGCGAAATAAAGGATGACAGATATGGACGAAAGATTCCAAAACATGCTCATGGAACTGTCAATATAGGCAGATATGCATCATCAGCAAAGCTGATCACACAAAAAGTTTTAAACTGGTATGACAGCAGTGTTAATAAAAAATTAACAATAAGACGTTTTGCATTGTCTGCTAATCATGTTACTGACGAAAGCAGTATTAAAACAAAACCGACAATACAGCAAATGGATCTGTTTACTGATTACGAGCAGTTAAAAAAAGAAGAAGTAAAGCTTGAAAAAGATTTAGAAAAGGAAAAAAGACTTCAGGAGGCAACTTTGAAACTGAAGCAGAAATATGGAAAAAATGCTGTATTAAAAGGTATGAATTTAGTAGAGGGAGCAACTGGCAAAGACAGAAACAACACTATCGGGGGACATAAAGCGTGAGTGAAATATATAATTAATTAAAAAAACAGTATGGCCAATGATCAAAGAGCTGTTGATATTATTAAAATATATGCGATAATATTAAACGGTGATTATTGTGAGAGACAGAGAAATTATAGCAAGAAACTTAATAAATATTATAGACGTGAAAAACTGTCAGTATTTTAGTCAGTTTATGAATGATGATTTATATGACAAACTGTATGATTATCTTATAAAATTAAGTAGAGGAAATGACAAGGCGGTTGCTCATACAAAACTAATGATGGAAGAGTGCAGACCGATTATTGAAAAAATCGAAAAAGACGAACAGATTTCTAATGATGAATTCAATTCTTTTATGGAAAAATTTAGAGTGTTTAAAAGGAAATATCTTATGTAAAAATGCATTTCCAATATCATAAATACCGTACTGCTGGTATAAAAATTATTTTTTGGAAGAAAAGGATAATCGAGATTTATGATCTAAACGATAAATTAATAACAGGAGTTAGTAATCAGGATCAGCTTGATGAGTTTATGGATGATAATGAATTTGAATATCCAGAAGTTATTATAAAAGAGAACGGTAAATGGAATTCTTCTGGAGATTTTATCATTATAAATTTTAATTATAATAGTTTGACAAAGGAACAGATACATTTTTATAAGTGTATTTTTGTAAAAAATCATGGTTATTTTACAGAATGTAAAATCTTGTCAAGTTTTACTGTGTATAACCCTACACAAAAAACGGCATAAAAGGCTTTTTTTCGTGTAGGTTTATACACGATTTTTATCAATTTTTGGCCTTTGATTACTAATTTCCTAAATATATGAATTTTTTTCTTATGATTTTAACAAAAAAAATCACGCATTTAAGCCGGTTTTAGGAATATCCAACATTAAAATATCTGTTTAGCCTAAAAAGTTGTACTAAAACAGTGTTGAAATTTGTACTAAAAGTGTTATAATTATGTCATACTTGGGGTAAGTGTAATAAGAATTTAAATTCTGTTACTCATAGGAATCCTGGTAAATTTACCAGCCCCTGAAAAATAAATATTTGTACACAGCTTAGGGAATATTGCTGTAAAAGTTATGTAGATAATTATACATAACTTTTTTTATTGCACAAATTTGAAAGGAGATATTTTTATGTGTGAAAATAATTCTAATTCTAAACTATTTGAAGTGTTAGAGATGATTGAGGATGATATTGAAATTAATGATGAGGATATTGATAGTGAACAATTTTTTTCGTTAAAAGAGGTAGGTGTTACTAATGAATAATGAAATGTCTAAAACAAGGCAAATGCTGATAGAGGGCTACATAGAGTCACTTGAACAGGAACAGATTCCCTGGAGAAAAGGATGGGGTAATGGTGATTCTCAGCATAATCCCATAACAAACACTTTTTACCGTGGTATTAATCAACTATTATTAAATTATAAATATGATGAGAGAAGATATGAAGATCCAAGATGGCTTACTTTCAATCAGATCATGAATGAGGGCTGGACTTTAGAAAACGCTAAAGGGCAGGGGGTACCATTAGAAAAATGGGGTATATACGATAGAGAAGAAAAGAAATATATAAATGTTTCGGATATGAAGAAAATTATTGCAGAGGAACAGCTTGAAGGAAGAGAAGTTGATGCAAGATTTTGTTGGAGCTGCAAAACGTTTACGGTATTTAATGCATCGCTTGTTAAAGGCATAGAAAAATATGAAATTATTAGAAATGAATTTGATATTGATGAGGTAGGATTAGAAATGATTGAAAACTATTGTGATGCTACTGATCTTGCAATTATAGAGGGTAGACAGAGCAAGGGAGAAGCTTTTTATAATAAGATCCACGATACTGTTTATGTTCCAGACAGGTATTATTTTGACGATAGTTATGAATATCTTGCAACTATACTGCATGAATGTTGTCATTCTACTGGTCATCCTAATAGATTGAATAGAAATATGCTTAATGAACATGATGAATATGCACTCGAAGAGCTTAGAGCGGAAATAGGCTCTTCTTTTTTGTGTGGTGATTTAGGGTTAGATATCAGTAATGCAAGAATTGATAATCACAAGGCATATATTCAAAGCTGGATATCAGGGTTTAAAGAAAAACCAAATGTTCTATTAAGTACTATAAATGATGCAAAGAAGATTACTGATTATATTGAAAATAAAGGTGAATTAAGTGGAATTATTGAAAGACAAAAGAGTGTTATACAAGGTCGAAAAAGATAAATCCTGGTAATTTTACCAGGGGTGTAAGGAGATGATTATGTGAAGAATTACCCAATCATTTATTTAAATGAAAAAAAATTTGTGACATTAACTGGTGCTAATAATGAATATATCAAAATATTAAAAGGAGCAAAAGATACTAACAATGAAAGTACTATAAGAATTAAAATTAAACAAGACGATAAAATGTCAGGCTTAGGTAGCAGAGAATTTGAACTAGTTATAAGCGAATCGAGTTATCCGAATTTATTTATTGAAATGATGAATTATATGGAAATGGTATATCTGCATGACTGTTTTAAAGGTGTTGATGCAGATGAGGTAATAAAGAAGCTGCATGATAAGCAGGATGAACTTGAATATTGGTATATCGAATATATACTTGAGAATCAAATAGATAACAATTTAAATGAACTACTTAACAACCCGATAGATTACGCATCAACAAATTATTTAGCACCACACGAGATAGCATATATGATATTTCAATGTGAACAGTGGGACAAAGAACATGGTTTTGATTCTGAGTTTAGTTATGATGAGATGGATACAGATTATCTTGAAAATTATTACGCAGATAGATTTAATATCGATTATCATGAAGAAAATATTAATAGATACATAAATAAATATGCAAGTGATAAAATTATAAGTTCTAAATTAAAAAGAAATTTAGATGTCTATAGCAAGTTAAAGAAATATCAAAAAAAAAGGAGAGCAGGAATTGGTATATAAAGTAAAAAAACTGCTTATATTTGTTTTATGCTTGCTATCGTTATTTATCACAGGTTATTCAGGTTAGTTTGGTAATTAGTTATTAGATACTATATTTGCTGACGTATGAAGAATAATTTTATACTTAAATTTTATATTTTGCTCGCCTAATAAATAAACAGTAGAGATATCTCCCATATATAATAATTCTCGGCGGGTTTAGACTATTAAGAACAATAAGGATTTATTCCTCATTGTTCTTAATTTTCATTTTATCTGTTAAGAGTAAAAAACAAGTATACTTATCTTATCCCTATCCAACTCTAACAGATAAAGACTAGATAATATTATTAGCATATTATCTAGTCTACGACATAATGAGAGTCAGGTGAATTGTAAAGCTATGGATAATAGCTTGTTGTTCGTTAATAAGCATGATGTTAATTTTTTCCAATCTTGTAATCGAATCATAAAAAGAAGACTAAGTATTCTTTTGAAAAATGAATAAATTATATTAATGTCACCTAAAATGACATTTTTTTTGATAAATTATATGTGGGTGGGAGATCATGAATATTGGAAAAAGATTAAGAAAATTAAGAATTGAACATAATTTAACTCAAAATGAAGTTTCAATATTAACTGGAATAAAACGTTCGTCAATTGCATCTTATGAGCTTAATGAACAACTTCCACCGGTTGATAAACTGATACAGTTGGCAAATTTATATAAAGTTAGCCTTGATTATTTATGTGGGTTAGATAATAGTGAAATTCGAAATACTAGAAATGAAAAATCAAAGATATAAAGAACTGTTTCACTATGTGGGACAGTTCTTTATTTGAAGGGAGAAGCTGAAATGAAGGTTAAGGAATTATGTTTAAATTATTTAGATACAAGAAACAAAAAAATTATTGCTGGAATTAGTGTAGTGGCAGTGATTTTAGCTAGTACACTGGGTATATATGCTTTAACAAAAGATAATTTACCCGATTTCGTTCTAAGTGATAGTAAAACTATTAAATTAGAATATGGAGATAAATATTCTGTTAACGGCATAAAATTATTAAATACAGAAGGTATGGATGATGAAGATAAAAAAATATTAAAAAATGGTTTAAGTATAAAAACTAATTTTAAATATGAGGATGGTAAAGATTATCCAGCAGTTGGAGAGTATAAGATAACAATGACCTTTAATGATAATACACTTGTTAAAAAGGTTAAAGTTGCTGATACGACTGCACCAGAACTTAATACAGAATTTCGTGATATTGATATTGTTAAAGGTACTGATCTAAATAATTATGATTTCGGCGGTCTTAATTTATTTAATGCAACAGATCTATCGCCTGTAGAGGTAGGATACGACAGCAGTGCAATTAACAATAGTACAGTAGGAACATATGTATTAAAAACTACAGCTAGAGACAGTTCTGGCAATGAAACTGTGAAAGAAATGTCAACTAATATTACTGAAGCTCCAAATGAAAATCAGGAATTAGTAACAGAAACAGTAACTAATGAGGATGGAACAAAATCTATTCGCAATACATTAAGAGATAAAGCGACAGCTCAAGACAATACAGCAAATACTAAAATTAGTTCTAATTCCAGTAAAGGAAGCAGTACAAATAAAAAAGGATCTACTGGTTCATCAAGCAGCAATAGTTCTAATTCATCTTCCAATTCTGGAGTGAATCAAAGTTTTGTTGCTAATATGTCAATTTCGAGACAAACTACACAGGCAATAACAGTTGTTGGAAACGGTGGAAGCTATGCAACGTTAACACTGCATACTAAGCGTAACGGTATCTGGACAGAAACATTAAGCTGTTCAGCAAGAGTGGGGAAAAATGGTATAACTAGCAACAAACGTGAAGGCGATGGGAAAACACCTACGGGAATCTATAGTTTTGGTCAAGCGTTTGGTGTAGCAGGAAATCCAGGTACTTCTAGAGGATGGTTACAGGTCAACAACAATCATTACTGGGTAGATGATGTAAACAGTCCATATTACAATAAATTAGTTGATGCTAGTCAGACTGGAATTCAATGGAGCAGTGCTGAGCATTTAATTGGTTATCCAACAGCATATAAATATGCTATTGCTGTAAATTATAATACAGCTTGTACACCAGGTGCGGGTAGTGCTATCTTTTTACACTGCTCAACTGGTGGTTCTACAGCAGGGTGTATAAGTGTGAGTCAGTCAAATATGATTCGTATATTACAGTCACTGCAGGGTGATACTTTAATAGGAATATATCAAAATTCAAATAGTTTATACTAAAGTTTGAATTATAGAGTAATAAATTATAAAATTTAGATGGAGGGATAAAGTATGGACATCAGAAAAGATATTATTGATAAGTATTTAAATACCAAAAAGAACAGGATCATTGCGGGCTGTGTTACAGGTTTAATTGTCTTAGGTTGTGGTGGAGGAATTGTATATGCGACAAGAGACACCTCACCAAAATTACAACTAAAGAAAAATACGATTAATCTTGAATACGGAAAAGAATTTAAAGCTGATTTTGACACTTTAGTTGATACTAAAGGATTAAATAAAGAAGATAAGGAATATTTGAAAAAAAACCTTAAAATAAAATCAGATATTAAAAATGATACTGAAAGTGTGACCAAAGAGGATGGTACTACAGAAGAAAAAGATCGTGGATTTGCTAAAGTAGGAGATTATAAAGTAAATTTAACATATAAAGATGAAACTAAAACAGTTAAGGTAGTTGTGAAAGATACAACTGCTCCAGAAATTACAGTACCAGAAAATATAGAAATTCTTCAAGGGACAGATTTGAGTACATTTGATTTTAAATCATTGATTACAGCGACTGATTTAGCACAAATGGAATTAAATATTGACTATAGTACAATTAATGTTAATGTACCTATGGAATATATTGCTAAAGCAAACGTTGAGGATGTCAATGGGAATAAGAACGAAAAAGAATTTAAAGTAACAGTAATTGCTCTACCAATAGTCGCTGAGGACGAAGTGGTAGTGCAAGAGACAGTAACAAATGCTGACGGAACGAAAACAGTAAAAAATACTGTTAAGAAAAAAGCAGATTCATCTGGAAATAAAGTAGTATCTAGTGGAAACAATTCAAATAGCAGCTCTAATAGTTCTGGAAACAAACCTTCAGGTTCTGCTGGAACTGGAGGAAGCTCAGGATCATCTGGTAGTGGTTCTAACAAGCCTTCAGGTGGAGGAACATCTGGTGGCAACAATTCAGGAGGAAATAGTGGTAATTCAGGCGGAAGTTCTGGAAGCGGCTCAGGTTCAACTGGTGGAAGTGCGGATGTAGATATATCTGGTTCAACACCAAATGGCGATTATACTGATAATTGGGGAGGTGGACAAGGGAATTTTGACGATATATTTGGATAATATAATATGTTAAGGCAAGCGTAATATCGCCTGCTTTTTTTATTATGAAGGGGGAATATATTATGTATCTTTGTAGAAATCCTACATTAATATGGCGAAAGTCATTTTTTAAGCTTGAAAAGGAGGGCAAAGATGATTAAAAAGAGTACAAGAAATGTTTGGAATAAGTTTATTAAATTTTCACTTGTTGTTATATTACTTTTTGGTGGGGTAATATCTTCAATGGCCAGTTCTTCTTTACATGCAGAAACAGTAAAACTTGAAAAGGGCAGTCCAATATATTATCCGAGTTGGCTCGGTAACTGGTCTACCAACTATTATTACATTAATGGCCAACTGGCATACTGTTTAAATTCTTCTCGAAATGAACCAGTAAATAACAATAGTGCATATGCTGAAATCAGTAATAATATGGAACTTCTTAAAGTTCTTTATTATGGATATGGCGGGCCTGGAGATGTTTTTAAAGATGATCAAGTTACCAATGACACTAATAAATATCTGTATACGCATATTATGGCTAGTTACGCATATAGTGGAGATATTTATGGTGGCAAAAACTGGGATGATTTATTGGCTAATGGAATTGGTTTAAAGTGGAGGTATGAACAGATTCAGTCTATGCCGATTCCATCAAACGAATTTAATTTTGATGGTAGCACTAATTTTAATACCACTGCTTATTATGATTTAAATACAGGAAAACAGCGTACAAAAGATATTAAGTTTAATTCTACTAGTAGTAATACTGTAACATTGCCATTGCCAACTGGTATAAAGCTGCATAATGTTACGAAAGGAACGGTTGCTATTAATAATGCAACTATATATGGTGGAGATATTTTTTATTTAGAAACAGATATATCGAGCAAGCATGGTGACTATAGTTCTGGAAAACTGACAGGCAGCCACAAAACAAGATATGCTCCGCTGATTGTAAAATCAGACAGTACCAGTGTTCAGGATATAGGTTCTTGGAGTTTCACTTATGATCCTACCCAAATAACATTAAATGTTAACTGGATAGATGGAAGCCAGATTAGTATTAATAAAACTGACAATTATGGTGAAAACATTTCTAACGCTAAATTTGATTTATTACAGTGGAATAAGACAACTACTCAATATGAAAAATTAAGGGAGTTAACATATAATTCTGCTGATAAACTATATGAAAGTGGTTTTTTAGAAAAAACAGATCTGAATGAAGGTAAATTTAAGGTAGAGGAAACAGTGCCAAATGGATATACAGCTTCTTCGAGATACGAGCAGGAATTTACATTAGACGGCTATATCGACAGAAGTGTTTTTACAGCAGTGATTGAAGGTAAAGAAGTAAATGTAAAATTATCGTCTACACTTGCGGACAATCATTACATAAAATATGAGGTGGATGGTGTACCAGATAGTGTAACAGAGATTAAATTTCCTACATGGTCGATTAATGGGGGACAAGATGATATTGATTGGGTTCACCTTGCAAAAGAAAGTGACGGGGTATGGCGTGCAAATAAGCAGATGCCTGAAAGTGGACAGTACGTGATTCATATCTATTATAATACTGCTGTACAGCAAAATATTTATTCTTATGCAGTTAATTTTTGGCCAAGTGATACAACGATCAATGTTGTAAACAATAGGATAATGGGTAAAATATCTGTTGATAAATTAGATTATCATGCAGGTGAAAAATTAGCAAACGCAACATTTGATGTGATTGCCAGAAACGATATAAGAACACCACAGGGAACTGTTATATATAGGCAGGGCGAAGTAGTAGGAAATCTTACAACAGATGAAAACGGTTATGGTGAACTGGATAATCTTAATTTAGGGGAATACACCCTAAAGGAGTCTATGGTACCAGATGGTTTCCGTGATGATGGCAGTACATACGATTTTACTATAACTAATGATAAAACTGATTCTAAACTGCATATGGGATTGGATGTGACATGGGAAATAAACAACTATCCTACTTTTATAAATGTTTATAAAGTTGATAAGGATTCGGGCAAAAAACTGGAAAATGCTGAATTTGATTTATACAACGTTACAGATAAAAAGAAAGTAGGAACGTATAAAACAGATAAGAATGGCAATATTGCTGTTTTTTATTTATCAAGACAGAAAACCTATTATCTTCAGGAAACAAAAGCACCTGACTCTTATAAATTAAATGATACCAAATATTATTTTTATGTTGATGAGAAGGGGGCATTCAGTGTTTCAGATCTGAATGGTACTGTAGAAGATGGTACTTTTAATGTGCCGTTTCATGGTACAATGACCATTACTGTTAAAAATGAAATAGATATATGCAATCTTCGAATTACAAAGAAGAATGATAACAGTAAAGTATTAGAGAATGCTGAATTTAGCTTATATTCTGATATGGAATGTACGAAGGAAATAGAAAAAGGAAAAACCGACAAGAACGGTCAATTGAATTTTGATCGGATTTCTGTTGGTGATTTTTATTTAAAAGAAACAAAAGCACCTGCAGGTTATCGTCTGCTGGAAGATCCAATTAAAATATCATTAAAAAATGTGAACGGGAAGTTCACTTTTTTTGTTAATGACAAAGAGATTAAGGAAGATGACAAAAATAACAGCTTAACGTTAGAAAATGGCTTATATACTGGCAATTTGACAGTTATAAACAGTCGAGGATCTATTCTTCCTGCAACTGGAAGTCCTATGACGATTGTTTTAACAGGGGCAGGTATTTTATGTTTATTAATTTCGATCAAAAGGGGAAAAAACAATGATGAATAAAATTAAAAAATTAGGTATAACCGCTTTAGCTTGTGTACTGTCTTTAACGACAGCAGGAACAGTAGCAAACTTAGTCAACAGTGGAAATAATGGAAACATGATTTTTACGAAAGTAAATGCTGAAGGAACAGGACATATAACTATTAATGCTAATGTAGGAGATAATGGAGTTACTCAAAGTCTGGCAGGGAAGAAATTTAATATTTACCGCATCTTTGATGCTCAAAACAGTGCAGGAATGGAAAGTATTAACTATACAATGAATCCTGCATATGAAAAATCATTGAAAAAGGTTACTGGAAAAGATACAGAATATGCAATCATAGATTATATTCAGACATTAAATAACAATCAGGTGATCAATGATGTTTCACAGACACAGAAAAATGAGACTGCATATTCTAATTTTAGATATTTTGTTGAGAGTCTAAGAAATATGTTAGTTGAAGATAAAGCCGATCCTACTCAGGTTTTAACAGTCCCATCTACAGCAACAGACAGTTATACATTAGATGTTGCATACGGGTGGTACGTTATTGATGAAATTACCAGTGTTAATGGAACGCACAGTGCTGCATCTATGATCATGGTCAATACTGCTAATACAGATGTTGCAATCGATATAAAATCAGATTTTCCTGTAATTCAAAAACAGATTTTAGAAGATGATAATCAAAAGAATATAGGAGCGGATAAAGACGGATGGAACGATGTAGGAGATTACGAGATTGGTCAAACCGTGCCTTACCGCTATTTGACATATGCGCCAGATATGAACGGGTATGCAAATTATTATTTTGCAATGCATGACCGCATGGACAGCCAGTTGACATTCAATAAGGATAGTGTAGTTGTTAAAGTCGGGAACAAGACGCTTGTAAAAGATACAGATTATAAAGTTGTAACAACTGGCTTAACTGGAGAAACATTCCAGATCCAGATTACAGATTTAAAAGCGACAATTAATAAATATTTTTATGCATCTGAAGCGGGAGCAAATCCAGAAACAGAGAAGCTGTACGGTCAAAAAATTGTTGTAGAATATAATGCCACTTTAAATGAATCTGCTCAGGCTGATACTGGTAGAGCAGGTTTCGAAAATGATGTAAGACTGGAATATTCTAACGACCCCGACAGTAACGGAACGGGCAAAACAGGGTTAACACCTTGGGATACAGTAGTGGCATTTACATTTAGAATGGACGGTATCAAAGTAAATGACCAGACTCCAGAAAGAAAACTGGAAGGTGCTAAATTTAGATTATACAGTGATGAGGACTGTACTAAAGAAGTATATGTTAAAAAAGCAAGCGGAGGTGACGGTTATACTGTAATCAATCGAGACAGTGTAAAAGGTGATACTGCCCCAAGTGAAGCGGTTGAAATGGTGTCTGATTCAAATGGTGTTTTCAATATCATAGGTTTAGACAGTCAGACATATTATTTGAAAGAAACTAAGGCGCCAGATGGTTACCGTTTATTAAAAGAACCTATAAAAATCGATGTAAAAGCAACTTATGGAGCTGACAACAGATTAAATTATGTTAAGGGCGATGGTGCAACAGCAAAGACATTACAGAAATTAGCAGCAACAGCAAGTTTTAAAGAATTTTACACAGGCGCATATAGTCAATATGACAAAACACTATCAACTGATGCAGATACAGGTACATTTAATATCAAGGTTGTAAACAAAGTTGGATCAAAACTTCCTGCAACAGGTAGTATGGCCACTTTATTATTAGTTGCAACGGGTACTGCGGTGATGGTAACTGTACTTATCAGAAGAAGAAAAAATGAAAAAAATGAGAATTCTCAAATTTCTTAAAAAAGATATTTTAATTTTTATAACAGGACTGGCTCTTGTGAGCTATCCTGTTATTTCTAATTATATAGAGTCCAGAGAACAGGCAGATCAGATCGATACATATAACAGTTCTGTCAGTGAGTTGAGCAGAGCAAATAAACAGTTAATGCTGAACGAAGCTCATGAATGGAATGATAACCTGTATTCAAAACAAAAGGGGCTGTTAGAGAATTCAGAATTAAAATACGATAATATTTTAAATTTTGGAAATGGTGTAATAGGAACTGTAGAAATTCCAAAAATAAAGGTAAATATGCCTGTCTATCATGGTACAGACAGTGATGTATTAAACGTGGGAGCTGGCCATTTAGAGGACAGTTCTTTGCCTGTAGGTGGTAACAATACCCACACTGTTTTAACTGGCCATAGAGGCTTGCCGTCAAGCAAACTTTTTACTCGATTAGACGAACTTAAAAAGGGTGATCTTTTTTTTATTAAAGTAATCGATGAAACTTTAGCATATAAAATAAATAAAATAGAGGTAGTACTGCCTGATAAGGTCAGTTATTCAATTATGGATAATCAGGATTTAGCGACACTGATTACCTGTACTCCTTACGGGCTAAATACTAACAGGCTTGTAATAACTGGCAAAAGAGTTCCATATGAGGAAAAGGAAAAGAAATCAATTAAAAGCAGTATGCCGTCATTAAGAGAAATTATTTTCTATGTTATTCCTGTTCTGTTTTCAGTGGCAGGCATACTATTTTTTAGAAAACGAGGGGTGAAAAATGTGTAAAAAATTAATTACAGCAGTATTCGCGGTTTTTTTATTTTTTATCAGTATAACCGCTGTTTCTGCTTTAGACGAAGTCGGATCTATAACAGTAAATCTTGAAGAAGGAAAAAAGGGAACTAGTGTTAAAAACGTAGAACTAGAATTAATTAAAGTTGGTGATGTAGTTAATGGACAGTACCTTTTTATAGATGATCTGCAGGATATTGAGATTGATTTAAACACTTTAGAAACGGCAGAAGATATGAAAAATGCAGCATACACTATTTCAAAAATTACTGTTTCAAAAAATATAGTTGGAACTAGAAAAACTACCAATGACTATGGAACGGTCAAATTTTATCAATTAGAAAAGGGTGTTTATCTGCTTCAGGCAACAGATATCAATAAATATGAGAATATCGTATCAACACTGATATCCGTACCTGCTTTTAATAATGAAAGCAAAAACAGCATGAATTATGATATCAGTATTGTTCCTAAACATTCACCTGTAATTGCAGTAAAAACAGGTGATGCAGTTGATTTGAAACTATTTGCCGTATTAGCAGGTGTTAGTGCTGTTATTATTGCAATAATACGAAGGGAGGCGATATAGATACAAATTAATATTTATTTAGATATCAAAATGATATCTTTTTTATTTTAACTTAAAGCGAGGTAGAAAAATGAAAGGATTAAACAAAATAAAAAAATGCTGGAAACAGCTTATACTAGCATTAACGATGATATTTAGTATAAGTACAGCTTCATTATCTCAGATCAATGCTGAGACGGTAAAACTTGAAAAAGGCGAGGCGATAAGATATCCAAGCTGGCTTGGAAACTGGTCTACTAACTATTATTATATTAATGGACAGTTATCATATTGTTTAAATTCTTCCCGAAATGAACCAGTAAATAATGATTCGGCGGTAGCAGAAATTCATGAAAATGAAGCTCTTTTAAAAGTATTATACTATGGATTCGGCGGACCAGGTGATGTATTCAGAGACGATCAGGTTACAAATGATACTACTAAATATCTTTATACGCATATTATGGCTAGTTACGCATACAGTGGGGATATTTATGGCGGTAAGAGCTGGGAAGATCTGGAGGCACATGGTGTTGGTTTAAAGACAAGATATGATCAAATTCAGTCAATGCCTGTACCAAAGACTGAATTTAATTTGAATGGCACAAGAAATTTAAATTTAAAGGCGTATTATGAGAATAATTATCAAAGAACTGAAAATATTCAATTTAATTCTTCTGCTAATAATACAATTACAATACCATTAGATAATGGAATTGAACTGCATAATATAACAAAAAATACAGTATCAAGCAATAGTGCTGTTATTAATGGCGGAGATATATTTTATTTACAAGCAAAGCTAAATGTTCGTGATAATTATAGTTCAGGTAAATTAACTGGATCAGCTAAAACAAGATATGCGCCGCTTATTATAAAGTCGGATAATACAAGTGTTCAAGATATAGGTTCTTGGAGTTTCACTTATGATCCTGTTGATTTAATATTTGGAATTGAGTGGGCTGATGTTGGAAGTCTTGAATTAACTAAGACCAATGATACAGGAGAATTATTAAACGGTTCGGAATTCAATTTAAAACATACAACTCTAGAGTTTGAAAAGGATTTAGTTGTAAAAAACGGTAAAATAAAAGCAGATAACTTACCAGTCGGTGATTATGTTTTAACAGAAACCAAAGTTCCTGATGGACATGCTGCTATTCAAAAAACATTTAAAGTTACAATTAATAAAGATCAGACAACAGAAAGAATTGTAGTAAATAATATTAGACCTACTGGTACATTAGAGATAAATAAGACATTAGAAAATTCCAATGTAGAGGTAAATAAAGCTGACTATGATTTAACGAAAGTACAATTCAAGATTACTGCAAACCAAGATATTTATGATAGTGTTTCTTTAGAAAAATTATATTCTAAAGGAGATGCAATCACTGTAGGAAGCGGTAATGGTTCAAATGAAGATACTGTTAAACTGATTAGTGGAAATGAATTAGGTAATGGCATTTATACATGTGATACAAATGGTAAATTAGCTTTATCTGGATTGCCAATGGGAACATATAATGTGGAAGAAATTGCCTGCCCAGATGGTTTTGTTTTGGATAAAGAAGTCAAAACGGTACAGTTTGCACAGCAGGATTTTGTTACATTAACTTACACTTCTTCATTAAATATAAATAATGAATTAACAAAAACAGTTTTCAGCAAGGTAACTGCTGATGGGGACAATCTTTACGGTGTTCCAATGGAAATCGTAGATGTCAAAACTGGTAAGCCTGTTCATACATGGATCACCGATGACAGCAGTTTGGAAATCGACGGATTGCCAACTGGTGATTATATTTGGCGTGAGGTAAATGCTCCAGAAGGTTATGTTTTAGCAAAACCTATCGAGTTCA
>OBJX01000203.1_pt1 | contig 14802 bp, 16 predicted proteins | sample 1481631 | NCBI WGS metagenome assembly OBJX01 (sample SAMN02364490, study PRJEB22542) | human gut metagenome | isolation source: fecal sample | host: premature infant | place: USA: Chicago, IL | collected 2012-01
TAAGGCCTTTGAATAAGACAAAAGGCTGCCTCATCGCTAACTTTGCAACAGTGCCTTCGCGACGGTAATCAGGTGGTGGCCGAGGTGCCGCGCCATGAAAAGGCCCGGCTGGAATGGGAAATCTTCCGGGACGATGAGGTGTTTCGCCAGCAAAGGTGGGAGCTTACAGGCCTGACCGGACGGGTTATCAGCCGGGGGCTGTTGTATACGCCGGCAGTGATGCTGGTCGGTATCGGTATTCTCGCCTGGGGTTCCCCACAGGATGCCATCCGGCTGATTAATGCTCTTCGTAATATGCCTGCTGCGGAACTGGTGCATCAGATTGGTTTTGTCCTGTGCCTCGTCCTGCAGATTAGCGTCATATCAGTTCTGATCGCTGATGTTGTAGCCGGGAGAGGATTGCCGAATGTATTTCGCCGCGCGTTGCTCGACAGGCTGCCGGCAGAGTTCTGCCTTATCAGAAGAGGGACAGAAAGATGAGGACGACGACAGGAAAACGCATCGGGAAAGAAAGGAACATCAGGGAATAAAATACATGGCAAAGATATTAATGATGGCGGGCAGTACCGTTGTTGTGCTGAGTTTGCTGGGGTTTCTGGTGCTGCTTCTGAAAGGACGCGCAGTAACGAAGACTTCCCCGGTTCTGATGTCACTCAAAGCCCTGGGTATTCGCCCCTCAGAGGCTGAGCAACGGTTGTGTCGCCAGCGGGTCTGGGTGGGTAATGACACACTGATGACGCCACGGGAACAACATTTTTTCCGGGCATTACTGAGGCATACCAGCCGAAATCGCTGGCTGTTGTGTCCTCAGGTCCGGGTGGCAGATATTGCCACACTCTCTTCCCATATCCGGCCACGATCCCGAACCTGGTGGCAACTCTTCCGGATGGCATCACAGTGGCACTGCGATGTGGTCATCGTTGACATCCATACCTTCGCTATCGTCGGCGCAGTTGAACTGGATGATGCCTCACACCTGAAAAAACACCGTATCCGGCGCGATATTCTGCTGGAAGAGGTTCTGAGGCAGGCCGGTATTCCACTATTACGCGATCGGGATTCAGAGAGGCTGGTAAGAAGGGTCAGAGAGTTTCTGAAATACCGCGGAGCCGATGCTGCCGAAAAATCCATAACCGGTATGAATTCAACGACAGAGCATACTGAACGCAAGGAGAAAGAAAAATGATTATCGCCGCCGAAGTGAAACGTGATGAACAGGGGTACTGGACACATCCTGTGCTGGCACGCAGTGGTTGTGAAACTTCCGCAGAATTAAGCTACTGGCTCAGAACTCATAAACTTCAGTGCTTTGTGATGACAATGCGCGATGAAGTGCCTGAAGCTTTTGCTCCCGGATTTACGGATGAAGCCCCGGATGCCCGTGGCTGGATACCGGAACCGCCGGATGATGATGGCTGGTTCCTGGGCTCTGTCCACGATACCGGCGACGGACCCGTCTGCTACTGGTTTCGGCATACCACAAAATCCTGACGCCTCCGCATGGCGTCGTTGTCCAACGCCGGGAACGGGGAAAAGCCAGTTTCCCCCGCTCCCGGCGTTTCTTAAAACACCCGTTAAGGAAATACTGTGAAAAAAATTAATCGTACACTCCGCAGATGTTGTCTGTCGGGGCTTATTAGTCTGACTTTGTTTGCACCTGTTCCGGTCGTGTATGCCGCCAGCATCGAGACGGGATATTCACCGGAAGGAACGGCTCTGCAGCTGGTCCTGAAGACTATTGATTCTGCACAGCAGGAAATCCGACTGATGGGGTATTCCTTTACCTCACCTGAAGTCGCCGGTGCGCTTGTCAGGGCAAAGCGGCGTGGTGTCGATGTGAAGGTGGTTCTGGACTGGAAAGCCAATACCGGCAAGCAAAACCAGGCGAGCCTGGCGGCCATGAATCTTCAGGTCAATGCCGGCATCCCGGTTCGCACAGTGTCGCAGTACAAAATCATGCACGATAAAGTCATCATTGCCGATGGCCGCAATATTGAAGTCGGGTCTTTTAACTACACCCGCGCCGCTGATCGGGTCAATTCAGAGAACGTGCTTGTCGTATGGGATGTTCCAGTCGTAGCTCAACGCTATCTGCAGCACTGGCAGTCTCGCTGGAATGGCGGTACTGATTGGCATTCATCGTACTAACGATCACATTGAACACATTTTTTCTGCGCCAACAGGAAAAATGTATTTTACATTAAATTAATGTGTGCACTCGCTGCCTATAAAGACATGTAGTATCTTTGTCCAGGTATTTTGTTAAATGCTTGAGGAGGCAGAGATGTCACAGGTCGTTAACGGAGTTACTTCCTCATCGAAACGTCCCTACCGGAAAGGGAACCCACTTAGCGATGCTGATAAACAGCGATCTTCAGTGGCAAAGAAAAGGGCCACCCATAAAGAAGTTAAAGTGTTCCTGGAACCACAGCTCAAAGACATATTGATGAAAATGTGTCATGACGATGGGTTAACACAGGCTGAAGTACTGTCCCGGTTGATCCAACGCGAAGCATTAGCCAGAAACATATCTTAATGGGCTTACTTTCTTGAACCTTTACCCGATGAGTGTTAAATTGCTGCGAGATTAGAGCTTTTGGTGTGCCACGCCGTAAGGTGGCAGGGAGCTGGTTTTGTGGATGTTTACCCGGAACCAGAAAGCAAAAACCCCGATAATCTTCTTCAATCTTGGCGGACAGAAAAGATTAACGGGGCCTTCATAAACTGCATAGAACGTGTTGCTCTATGCAGGGAGTATAGAATTATGCCCAGAAAAGTTCAAGACCTTCTGTGCTCACTCCTTCCGTGCAACATAAGCGCAGGAAGCGGTGACTGATATCCTTCAAAACCACTATTCACAGGTTAAAAACCCGAATCCGGTATTCACGCCGCGTGAAGGGAAAAAGCCCCTGCCGTTCTGCCGTAAGCTGATGGCGAAAGCCGAAGGCTTCACGTCCCGTTTTGATTTTTCCATTCATGTGGCGTTTTTGCGTTCGCTGGGTAAGCGTCACCGGATGCCACCCCTGTTGCGCCGGCGTGCAATTGACGCGCTACTGCAGGCAATGTGTTTTCACTATGATCCGCTGGCCAATCGCGTGCAGCGCTCGATTACCAATATGGCCATCGAGTGTGGACTGGCCACCGAGTCCAGGAGCGGCAATCTGTCAGTCAGTCGTGCCACCCGGGCGCTGAAGTTTCTGGCGGAGCTGGGACTCATCACCTATCAGACTGAATATGACCCGCAGATCGGCTGTAACATCCCGACCGATATCACCTTCACCCCGGCTCTGTTTTCCGCGCTTGACGTTTCTGAGGTCGCTGTGGTGGCCGCGCGCCGCAGCCGTGTGGAGTGGGAAAACCTGCAGCGCAAAAAGCAGAAACTGAAACCGCTGGAGATGGACGAACTGATCGCAAAAGCGTGGCGGTTTGTGCGTGAGCGTTTTCGCAGCTATCAGGCTGAGCGTAAATCTCACGGCCGGAAGCGGGATACTGCACGGCGGGATGCATCACGGCAGCGTCATGACATCGAGACGCGCGTGCGTCAGCAACTGACCCGCGAATACGCCACCGGCCGCTTCAGGGGTGATAAAGAAGCGCTGAAGCGTGAGGTTGAGCGCCGCGTGCAGGAGCGCATGCTGCTGTCGCGCGGGAACAACTACACGCGACTGGCCACTGTCCCCCTATAACATTCCTTCCTTAAAAAATCCGGCCGGCGCCGGAGGCTTTCGCACGCCTGTTGTCCGGCTACTACGTATTATCTTATCTTCAGACCTGCTTTCCTCACCATAATTCCGGTCTTCCTGGCGTCAACGTGGCCTTAAATGTTATCGCCGGCGTCACTTCTGACGGCCGATTTCTGTTATCCACATATAACTGCAAGGGAGTATTTCATATGGCGCGAACCGATATTTTCGTAGAGCGCCAGCCGTCGGACTTTCAGGGCGCGTGGTTCCTTTTAAACACCAGCTCTGTATCTCTTTTAAAGATCCTTTAATAAATCCTGTAAACACATAACCTGTTCATCGCCTGCCCTGTGGACAGGCCCAGGAGAATGCCCGCCCTTGCAGCGACCTGACGGTCTCGCCGGTTCGGCAACCTCAGAGAGAGCTCCCATCGCTGCGCGACGGGCCCCGACCGGAGAACCACATTAGTTACAGCATTCAAAAGGAAATCCATCATAAAACCGGTGCCGGTTTGCCGGCCAGGTGCCCCTCCCCACCACTGAAAAGCGCCGCCGCCCCGGCCGAAGGCCGGGAGTAGTGTCGCTTTTAATGATGGGTGTTGTAACTATTCTTCTTCCTCGCTGTGAGAGGTGCTGCGGTCAGTGTCTGGTACACGCTCGTAAGCGGCCCTTCGGCCCGCTAACGCGGAGATACGCCCCGACTGCGGCTGTCGCCTTGCCGGAACCACTCCGACCGCGTACAGAAGCGTCTGAGCCGTTTTCAGCGGATATGGCTTTGCAGCTACCATGTTAAGTTCCCTGGTGTTGCTGAATTAATTGAAGAACATCCCCCTAAGCGTCAGCAGCAAGCTGCCGCCGCTAAGGCCCCGGAAATCACGCCCTTTACGTCGTAAACGCCGTAAAGCCCGCTCACCGGGGTTAAAAGGGATTACCTTTACTTCTTCATTGCTGATAGTGGGTTAAGGCTAATCAGGGCTGGGGGCAGACAGGCAGAATTTATGAACCAGTAACCGGCTACGCCGGGCTTTCGGCGCCATTTGACTCTACAGACACATGTAACCTCGTCTGGCGCCTCCATGCCGCTGACGCGGCATTCAGAAGCTTCCCGATGCTGTAAATCTTAACGTCTGATTTGTGCCAGAAGCGGAATTCATTGAAATGATTTACTGTTAACCGATGGAAAAAAATCAAGCATATGTAGTCGTTTGCGCATTACTCGCAAAGAGCTTGTTATGCAAGTTACCGTTGAGTCGTGTCATTTGATTAACGCATAAATAAGCGGGTGCGGTTTATCATTAAATCGCCAGAAAGCTGTTAAAAATTACATTTCTAAAAAAACCTCTAATAACATATAATCACTAATGCTAAAAAATTTTTTACCTTAAGGATAAGTTATGGACGTGTGTTACCTTTGCGGAAATGATTTTAATGAAAATTCTACAGTAGACCATGGAGAGCATGTTATACAACAGGCCATAGGTGGGAGTTTAGTCAGCAAGGGCATCCTTTGCAAAAAATGTGGTGGCGAGCTCAGCCGTAAAATAGATAATCCTTTTAATGCTATATTTGAAGGAATAGCAACACGGCTTGATATAAAAAAAGATAGGAAGGCAAACAAAAGCCCGTCCATACCCGGTACGATAGTAAGCGAAAAAGATGCTTATGGCATGAACCTTAAAGATACTAAAGTTTTTTGGAAAAATTTTAAAGTCTCTCCCATCAAACCCTTTCATAGGTTTACTGAGGATTATAAAAAAGTCATTATCTACTCCCAAAAGAAAAATTTTGAGAACCATAAATCAATAGTTCAAAAAGAAATCCAGAGCATGGAATTGGATACCCCTCCTGAAATAATCATGTGCGACGACATTGATTGCAATGTGCAATATCATTTTCCTATGGATAATATTGCTTTTAAAAGGGGGGTTGCGAAAATTGCCATTGGTTTTGCCTGCACACACGGAATTTCAAGAGAGACTTTAAATTTAGCGTTAAAAATCTCAGAAGACAATCACGGATATATTGATGAAGAAATAATTTTAGTTCAATATGCTCCTTTGAGTATAATTGATAGAATCATTGAAAATGATAAGGCAAGTTTAGCTAATTACCCTTCACATAATTTAATACTATTTACTTCGAAAAAAGATCCTTCTTTATTATGGTGTTATATTGAGTTGTTTTCAACCTTTCAGTATTATGTACTATTAAGTGATAGTTATGATGGCAAGCCTGTTTATGAGTACCATTATCAACGAATCGTAAAATCAGATGACTATGTGTTTACTCCAGACAGAAGACATTATAAAGAGCGTAATTTAATTTTAGGAGGATTGGGAATTACGGATGAGCGCATCCAATCAGCATATGAAAAACAGAAAGATAATAAAAATAAAAAATCATTAGAACAAATCGAAATAGATATAATCAGGGAAGAGACTAATAAGCAGAAAAATAAGGCGGATTTCGAACGTGATATCAATAATTTTGTCGATTATTGTTCGCAGAAAATATTATTAAATAATGACCTTGATATTGAATTTATGATGAATTTTAAGAGGAACTTTTCGCTATTCAGTAGGGTTGCCTTCAATGATGAGGATGAAGTTGAAATTTTCGATATATCAAGCTACCGACGTTACTACATCGAAAATGAAAAACTTGTAGATTACCCTGAGGCCTTAAATTTGATGAAAATGTGTGCTGGATCAGAATTGAGAAAATATAGTTTCTACAAATTTAATCAGCTCGAAAGTTATAGTCAAAACAAGGTGTTAAGAGAGAAAGTAAGGCAGGTAAAAAACCTTATTGAAAAATCAAAAGATGAAAATCACACTGAATGATTTCTAAAGCTGCTTCCCTATGAGCAATAAATTCCCATTTTAAGTTAGCATATTCATTTTTTGTACAGAGCGCTACGCAAACGTCCGCTTCACGCCCTGAGACATTCGACAAGCTTTTTATGGCTTCAGTAAGGGCGACTTTCGCGCTTCCAGAGCCAGCAAATATTTCGCTTCGTCGTACCGGGTTCTGGTCTTCCAGCAGCGATAAATGATCCTTATCCATTTAAATGCCAGAGCCCGGATCGCCGACTGATGAGATTTCCCTTTTTCTCGCTGGCCCTGGTAATAAAGTCTGGCCCAGTACGATGAGTTAACCGTCTTCGCAGTCCATTCCACGAATGTCTGTCGGACGAACTTCGCGCACTGCCAACGCCAGTGTACCCAGGATTTCTGGCCACTTCGTTCTGTCACCGGTGCAATACCCGCGTAATTTTGAATTTCTTCGGCGCTGTTAAACCGATCACGGTTATCACCAAGTGCAGCAAGCATTCGTGGGCCCATACACGGCCCCATACCCGGAAGTGATTTGAACAGCCCAGCATCTGGCAATGAGTCAAACAGCGTTTCGATTCGTTCGTCATAGGTTTTGATAATTTCACTCACGACTTTAATTTGTGTCGCCAGTGCTGTTGCCATCAAAGCATTAGCCTCTATAACACTCGGATCCGTCGTCAACGGGATGGAATTATCAATACTCACAACACGCTGCTCGGTAAGGGCCATTGCGCGGCCTCCTTTGGCATTGAGAAAGTTGCGGATCGTGTCGTGCCTGGCTCGTTTTAGTTGTTGCAGACTGGGCCATCGCATAATCAGTTCACACAATAGCAAGCTACCCCGATGTGAGAACCACTCCAGGGGCTGAGGATAATACTGTTTAAGCGTGTTGATTAGCCGGTTCACAAAACGGCGTTTATCTTCAACCAGCTGACGACGCTGCTCTACCAGTTGCTGAAGTAAGCGAATATCCGCATTATCGGGTTCAATGGCCTTTATCTTTTGGGGATAGCGCAGCATTAACTCTAATGCCAGCTCAGCATCCTGTGGGTCATCTTTTGCGCCGCTGGGTGAGAAGGCCTGCCGGTAACGAGCCAGGGACAAAGCGTGGACAGGGAAAACGGTGATAAACGGATATTTTTGAAGAGCATACACCACGGGGCCCTTCTTCAGTTCGAGAGCTATAGCGATCCTGCCTTTTACCTTCTGATGTAACTCGGTAAGCCAGACGTCAAGCGCTTCTGCTGTATGTTCAATCACATGGAATACACGTTCGCCGTTCTTAAACTGAACACAGACATCGTGTTTTTTATCTGCCCAGTCCAGACCAACGTGTGCAGCAAATTGATTAGTCGCAGTCATCACCAACTCCTTTCATCGGGGATTGGTATGCATTCCACGCTCTTCGAAAGAAATATAGCCAGCAGTTATCTGCATGCCCTGAGTATTCGTTAGCGAACGTGGAGCACCTACTGGCTCGAAAGAAAAGCGGCGATCATCACGTGATTCTCGCTCAATATTCGTAACCAGTAAGCGCATACCCTGAATCACTTAAAAGTGTAATTCTCAGGGTGCGAATGACTATACTTCGCTCACAGCGGATCTCCAGCCCAGTTATCTGGTCCGCTTCGTGCCAAGAGCGGACGTTATCTATCAAACTCTCGATGGGTGTATTTAAAACATATGGTAATTGATTATTATTTTTTTTCACGTCATAATGAGGATGTATTGATAAAAAATTTAAGATGGTAAATATGACTGACGAAACGACTGGATATGTATATATATTAGAGGTTTCTGATATTGACTTACCTGTATGTAAAATTGGAATGACGACCAGAGATCCAACCTCCCGATGTGATGAGATAAATAAGAGCTCAACAGGTGATTTTATTTGGGCTATTTCTCACTCTATTTTTGTTAGTGATTGTAAAAAACTAGAACGATTAATTCACGATAAGTTAAGTCCCTTGCGGCAAAAAAGAAGAGAGTTTTTTAATTTACGCGCAGATGATGCATACAGAGCAGTAATGTCAATTTTTGAATCTCAGGATGAGATAAAAATGATGATTGAGTTGGAGTCAAAATCCTTATCAATAATTAACCCGGACCATAAAGTTAAAAAGAATAACAGATATCTCTCCAAACATGGTTCTGATGAGTATGCAGAGATATTACAGTCTTTTTGCGAAGTTCTGGGTGTGAAAGGAAGGGCTTTTGGCCAGCTCAATAAACCATTTTTTGGTATGAGCGATGGAAATGAAGGCGTCCAATGGAATATTTCTGTCTGTACGCAAAGTAATAATATCCGTATGGGTGTTAATCTTGAAGGTATAAAATACAAAGATTGGCCTATAGCTAAGCTTATTAAATCAGAGTTGGCAGTCCCTGGGTTGCTAAGTGTAATACAAAAATTAGATTCTGAAGACGAAATTAACATGACTTTTTATCGGGATGCCTGGCAGGTGGTTTCTAGACCTGAAATTAGAGAGAAATATATAGGCGGCAAGGAATTTAACCTCAATGAGCTGACTCATGGGGAATGGGAACGTATTTTAAATGAAGCTTTAAATTGCTTGGATAAAGAACGTGATTATAAAGGGAGAAATATGCAGGATGTTACGATGGTAAACAAAAATGGTAGTGTTCTTGTTCGTACCATGCCAGTTTCTCCTCATTTAACAATATGGTCTCCATTAATAATTAACGATAATATTGATGATGCAATCCGAAATAAGTTTAATCAATTGATTCATATTCATCGTTGGATGATGCAGTTAAGTTGAAAAGTTGAGCTTGTTATGTCCGCTCCTCGCTCATAGCAGACTGCGCTCACTAACCTGACCTTAAGGGAAGGGGGCTGGATGAGGCGGAACCTGTCAAAACAGTAGCCGGCTGCGCCGGGCGACGGCGCAGTACTCCATTCAACTGCTGCAGGCGCCTCCATGCCGCAAAGCGGCATCCTGACTCCGGATCCACATCGATCACATCTTCTATAATTTCAGTCTGGCCAATGCAGGTAACCATGTGCGGACGTTTTTCGCAGTCAATGACGCGGGAAGAGTATCTTTCTCTCCTCGCCAATGAAGCCAATCGAAATATTGCCTACGACCCGGAACCCATCGGTCGCTATAACGTCGCCCCGGGTACCAGGGTGTTACTTCTGAGCGAACGCGACGAACAGCTGCAGCTCGATCCGGTTCACTGGGGTTACGCGCCAGGGTGGTGGGATAAACCGCCATTGATTAATGCCCGGGTTGAGACAGCAGCCAGCAGCAGGATGTTTAAACCTCTTTGGCAGCACGGTTGGGCGATCTGCTTTGCTGATGGCTGGTTTGAATGGAAGCGTAAAGGAGACAAGAAGCAGCCCTATTTCATCCACCGTAAAGATGGCCAGCCAATCCTCATGGCCGCGATCGGAAGCACTCCGTTTGAGCGTGGTGATGAGGCGGAAGGGTTTCTGATTGTCACGGCCGCGGCTGATAAAGGTCTCGTTGATATCCATGACCGGCGCCCACTTGTCCTGGTGCCGGACGCCGCCCGGGAGTGGATCAAACAGGACGTTTCGGGTAAGGAGGCTGAAGACATTGCTGCAGATGGATCTGTGTCAGCTGATCGTTTCATATGGCATCCTGTAACGCGCGCTGTTGGCAATGTGAAGAATCAGGGACCAGAGCTCATCGAACCCGTTGGCTGATGAGATGTCGGAGGCTGATCCGTGTTTTAATGCTAATGTACGCATACATTAGCATTAAAATAGCCGTACATTGTAACTACTCCGGCAGCTTTATATGCATTAATGAAGAAAGTTTGACCGATAAATTTTGCCATTCAAAATAAAAACAACATATAATGAATCCGACAGCATTTAGTTAAGGAGTGATTTATGAATGGGTATATCGTCACAATCATTATTGCATTCATTTTTGGTCCCATTCTGGCGTTGCCGATATTGATCGTCGGTTTGTTTAATATAATGGATTTGATGCTGTTTTCATTTCCCATCTTATTCTTTTGCACTCAGGGTTATAAAAAAGAAAGAAAAATTAAAGATGCTTTTAAAGGGGTAATTCCTGGCCTAATTGTATCTCTGATACTGATGGCTGTAGTTCTATTTGTTAAGGATGAAAACGACTGTTCGAATAAATATGAATCTGGCGATCTGCCAGCTGCAGTGTGTGACACCCTTAAGGGACCAGGATTTAGATAACGCACGCCCGGTTCGTCTCTTGGACAGAGACGGACATCTCAAATTAGCTACTACAGTATTTGTCTAGCCAATGTTGAAATGTCGTGCTGAAAACAAAGCTGACCTGACGTCAGTGGAGAGTCTGGACAATGCCTTTTTAAGGTTGAGTCAGGCTTTGGAGGAAGAACGTGGTTGCCAGGTTTTCTCGGCTATCATCAGTTTACGTACGGTCTCTTTTGAAATCCGGACACCGTATTCTGTGGTCAGAATTCGCCAGATGGCTGTCGGATTCATACCCCGGCCGCGTGAGCGAATAAGCTGCAGTGCCTGATCTCTGATGGTGGTGTTTAACTGATGATTGCCTGGCTTTCCACGGCGCCGGCTGACCAGACCGGCTGGCCCCAGCTCGCGATAGCGTTTAATCAGGCGGGAGCACTGACGACGGGTGAGCTCCATGGACTCTGCCACTTCTGCCAGCGTAATTTCCCGCGCCATATAGGCTTCAATCAAATCCAGGCGTAGCGCTTCGTGAAGTGTCAGGAGCACTGGTTTGTTGTCGTCCATTTTTCTCTCATCTGTCGGCCATATCAGATCCGCAGGTGAGGGAAGGGCTCATCGCTTCAGGCTGGGGATATAATCCTGCGGACTGGCCAGCACCGGGTTGATCGCCCTGAGTTCTTCCAGTGCACGCTCCTGAGCGCGCCTGCGGGGCATTTTTGTACTGCGCATTCGCTTTCCTTCAGCCTCCAGCTCGTCCTGTTTCTGCTGTGCCAGCCTCAGAACGGCACCCAGTCGTTTGTTATCAACAACCGCCCCCTGATCAGTAAGCGTACAGCGAGAGCCGTATTGACGGGGAGGTGTTATTCAGTTGGCAGTGTGATGCGCCAGGGTAGCAGTTCACTGACCCGGTTGACCGGCCAGTCAGCTATGACGTCAAGCACATGGCGAAGGTAGCTTTCTGGATCCACGCCGTTCAGTTTGCACGTCCCGATCAGGCTGTACAGCAGCGCTCCCCGCTCACCACCATGGTCAGAGCCGAAGAACAGGAAGTTTTTACGACCCAGACTGACCGTCCGCAGGGCATTTTCAGCGATATTATTGTCTGCTTCTGCCCAGCCATCGTCCACATAGTACGTCAGTGCCAGCCACTGGTTAAGTGCGTACGCGAACGCTTTTGCCAGCTCTGAGTGTCGCGACAGCGTTTTCATCTTTTCACGCAGCCAGCTTTCCAGGCATTTCAACAGCGGTTTCGTTTTTCGCTGACGTTCAGCAAGCCGCTGCTCCGCCGGCATTCCCCTTATATCCGCCTCTATGGCGTACAGCTCGCCGATACGCTTCAGGGCGTCTTCCGTCAGCGCTGACGGGGTGCGGACGTGCACATCGTGGATCTTTCGGCGGGCATGAGCCCAGCAGGCTGCTTCAGTTATCCGGCCATTGCGGTACAGCTCGTTGAACCCGGCGTACGCATCCGCCTGCAGCACACCGCTGAAGCCGGCAAGATGGGTCTGCGGATGGATGCCTTTTCTGTCCGGGCTGTAGGCGAACCAGACCGCCGGTGCCAGCGCTGAACCGGCGTTGCGGTCGTCACGAACATACGTCCACAACCGTCCGGTTTTCGTCTTCTTATTGCCCGGCAACAGCACCTGGACCGGGGTGTCATCGGCATGGAGTTTGCCGTCGGTCAGGACATAGCCCTGAAGCGCCTCTTCCAGCGGGGACAGCAGCCGGCAACATGCATCCACCCAGCCCGACAGCAGTGAGCGGCTCAGCTCCACACCCTGCCGGCCGTATATCTCTGACTGCCGATATAGCGGCGTGTGCTCTGCATACTTCGAGGTCAGCACGCGGGCCAGCAGCCCCGGTCCGGCGATCCCCCGCTCGATGGGCCGCGAAGGCGCCGGGGCCTGCACGATGGCATCGCACTGAGTGCAGGCATGCTTTTCACGTACTGTCCGGATAACCCGGAAGGCGCTGCGCACCAGCTCCAGCTGTTCGGCGGTATTTTCGCCCAGATAGCTCAGTGAACCGCCGCAGTCAGGGCAGCACGACTCCGCAGGCAGCAGTCGCTTTTCGTCACGAGGAAGTGACTCCGGGAACGGTTTGCGGGTGCGGGTCTGACGCAGCGGGCGCTGCACTGCCGGGTCATCCACCCGACCGGTCAGCGTATCGCTTTCTTTCTGAAGCGCCTTCAGGTCAGCTTCCATCTGTGCGGTACGACGGGATACTTTTTCGGAACGGCTGCCGAAGTTCATCCGGCGGAGTTTATCCAGCTGCGCCTGCAGGTGGTCTATTTCGCGTTCACGACCGGCCAGTTTCTCCAGCAAGGCACGGTTCAGCGCTTCCTGTTCGGCCAGGCGCTGTTTCAGCAGAAGGATTTCGTCAGAAGAGGTGTCGTTCATAAGCCCGTATTTTACCAGGCTTATTCAGCAACAACCAGGATAAAGAGATTTACAGCATGGTCAGGGATGTCAGCAGCCGTTTAGGTTGTCGCCAGTCGATACCTTCCATCAGCATCGCCAGCTGTGCCGGGGTCAGGAACACTTTGCCATCGCGGGCCGACGGCCAGGCGAAGCGGCCGCGCTCCAGCCGTTTGGTCAGTAGACACAGTCCATCGCCGGTAGACCAGAGGAGCTTTACCTGACTGCCATTACGCCCACGGAAGATAAAAACGTGACCTGACATCGGATCGTCTTTCAGCGTCGTCTGCACCTTTGCCGCCAGGCCGTTGAAGCCGTTTCTCATATCGGTGATGCCAGCGACCAGCCAGATCTTTGTCCCTGATGGTAATGGGATCAACGTTTGAGCTCCCGTATCAGCAGGTTCAGGATATTTTCGCTGATGGCACCATTCAGACGGAGTGATCCGTGCCGGAACGTTACTTCACAGCTGATATTGAGTGATTCAGGTGCCGCAGCAGCTACAGGTTGTGACCGGGGGGAGGTTGCAGGGACAACATCTTCGGCATCAAGTGTTATCGGGAGCAGCTCAGGCACGTTGTTTTCTGTTGTTGAAGGAGGACGTAGTTTTCCTTCGCGCCAGTACTGGCGCCACTTGAACAGCAAATTATCGTTGATCCCATGCTCACGAGCGAGTTGCGCTACGGAGATCTCTGGTCGATGCGAGAGTTCAACCATTTTGATTTTGAACTCAACGGGATAATTAGGGCTTTTTTTACGCACTGTGGTTAATGATTTCATGGATAGTGTCCACCATATTTGGTGTCCACTATCCTCTCAGGAATTTCAGGATCTGCCAGACGGTGCTGAGACGACGCTTACCCTGATCAACGCAGGTCAGTTTATCGAAAATCTTATAACCCAGTGGCCGGTGCTGATGCCGGAAAGTAATGCTTCCGTCAGGGTAATCATAAACGGTAATTTTTTCACCTGCTATGCGCGTATTTTGTTCGGTGGGTTCAATGATATACATGACTTTATCATACTGAAAAGTCAGTGCTTTCGATAAGGTCCGTAGCTCCTGCCAGGCGAAGATATCATTCAGCTCCAGTGGACTCTGTGTGACCGCACGGTGCAGATCTTTAGGGTATTTTGCCGGCCGGGAGAAACGACGGTTAAAATCAGACATGAAATGTTCAATCCACTGATTGGCTTCAGCAACCGAGCTGATGTTCTGCAGGCGCATCTCTTTAATCAGGCGATCCTGGAGCGTTTTATTTACCCGTTCCACGCGACCTTTTGCCTGGCTGCTGTTGGCACAAATCAATTCGATCGCCAGTTCCCGGAGAGCCCGTCCGAACTGGGTTGTGCCAGTACGTCGACTTTCGGCTCCGCTGACCCTGAACACCGCATGCTTGTCGCTGTAAAATGCGACAGGTTTACCATGTTTATCAATGTATTGCCGGGTAGCCATCATGTAGTCAAACGCGTTTTCTGAATCACAGAATCGCAGGTGCATCAGGCGACCTGTGGCGTCATCCATGAAGACCAGAAGACAGCATTTTGGGGCTCTTCCTTCGAACCAGTCATGGTGAGAGCCATCGATCTGAACCAGTTCGCCGAGACAGTCGCGACGATAGCGCGGCTGGTAAACCCGGGTTCGCCGGCGGGAATGAGGACGCCAGAGACCGTCGGCTG
>OBJX01000205.1_pt1 | contig 14658 bp, 14 predicted proteins | sample 1481631 | NCBI WGS metagenome assembly OBJX01 (sample SAMN02364490, study PRJEB22542) | human gut metagenome | isolation source: fecal sample | host: premature infant | place: USA: Chicago, IL | collected 2012-01
ACACAACCCGCTACGGGGGAGACTTACCCGAAATCTGATTTATTCAACAAAGCCCCTGCAGATATTTCTGGTGGGTGGTGCCGTTTTCCATGCCGATCCGTTTGCCTTTCAGGTCATCGAAAGAATGGAACGCATCTTTTTTGGCGATCACCAGCGCCGAGTTGGCGTAGTACGGGTCGGTGAAGGCCACCTGCTTGCTCCGCTCCGGCGTAATATCCATTCCGGAAATCACCGCATCATATTTCTTGAACTTCAGCGCCGGGATCAAGCTGTCAAACGCGTGGTTGGTAAAGGTACATTCTGCCTGCATTTGTTTGCACAGCGCGTGGGCCAGATCGATATCAAAGCCGACAATCTGGTTATTAGCGTCCATCGATTCAAACGGCGGATAGGTTGCGGAGACGCCAAAGCTGATTTTTTCCGCGGCAGCGGCGCCGAACGCGAAAGAGGTGAGCAGTGCAGCCAGAACTAACTTTTTCATCGTGGAACTCCCGTCTGTCTATCTTATGATTATTCACCGTGTCTGCGGTATAGAGTGACAATGCCATTAAATGAATTTATATGCAATAAAAATGATTAAGTATTTTTATCGTCATAAAAAAAGACGGACAAGTGTTAGACTTATCCGCCTTGCTGTTTGCTTTTTATGCAATATGCTCAGGTGCTAGCTACGTCGCTCGAAGGCCAGCGCTTTGCGTTCCACCAGGCGCATCAGCAGCGTCAGCAGTCCATTAACGATGAGATAGATAATCCCGGCGGCGCCGAACACCATCACGTCGTAGGTGCGTCCATACAGCAGCTGGCCGTGGCCCATCACTTCCATCAGCGTGATGGTGTAGGCCAGAGAGGTACTCTTGAAAACCAGCACCACTTCGTTGGAATAGGACGATAGCGCACGCTTAAAGGCGTACGGCAGCAGGATCGCCAGAGTATCCTTTTTACTCATCCCCAGCGCGCTGCAGGACTGCCATTGCCCGTCGGGGATCGCCCGGATGGCGCCATAAAATAGCTGAGTGGTGTAGGCGGCGCTGTTGAGCGACAGAGCGATCAGGGCGCACAGCCACGGCTCGGAGATAAGATGCCACAGCCACGGATAATCCTGCAGCGAAGGAAACTGTCCCGGGCCGTAGTAGATCAGGAAGATCTGCACCAGCAGCGGCGTACCGGTAAACAAGGTGATATAGCCGCGCACTATCCATACCAGCCCCGGCGTCTTCAGGGTCAGGATAATGGTGAAGATCAGCGACAGGATCAGCGCCACGATAATCGACGCCACGGTCAACGTCAGGCTGGTATGCAGTCCTTTCAGCAGTTCGGGTAAATAGTCGAGCATCAGCCTGGTCTCCGTTCGAAGCGCGTCGCACGCTGGTCAATCCGCTTAAGGATGTATTGACTCAACAGGGTGATGACGAGATAGATTGCCGCCGCAATGATATACCAGTTAAAGGGTTCCTGAGTGCGGGTGGCGATGCTTTTGGTCTGCAGCATCAGATCGTTGACGCTGATCAGGCTCACCAGCGCGGTGTCCTTCAGCAGCACCAGCCACTGGTTACCGAGGCCGGGCAGGGCATGGCGCCACATCTGCGGCATCACCAGACGGAAGAATATGGCTGCTTTCGACAGCCCCAGCGCCTGGCCGGACTCCCACTGGCCCTGCGGAACCGCTTTCAGCGCGCCGCGCAGCGTTTGCGAGGCGTAAGCGGCATACAGCAGCGACAGGGCGATCGCCCCGCAGAGGAACGGGCTGACGTCAAAGTTCTCAATCTGCATCTGCACCGGGATCTGCGTGAACCCGAGCGGGATGGTGAAACCGTCAGAGAGCGTCAGCAGCAGCTGGGAAGAGCCGAAATAGATAAACAGCACCACCAGAATTTCCGGTAGCCCGCGCAGGATGGTCACTATGCCGGTTGCAAGCCAGGCTACCGGGCGCCATTTCACTGACTCCAGTACCGCAAAGAGCATCGCCAGGACCAGGCCGATGACGAGCGCGCAAACGGCAAGGCCGACGGTCATCCCGGCGGCGCTTGCTAATGGAAAAATTTCGTTCATTCAGTCTTACTTCTGGAACCATTTGTTATAGATGGTCTGGTAAGTGCCGTCTTTCTTCACTTTTTCCAGCGCAGCGTTAAATTTCTGCTGCAGGTCGGTGTTGCCCTGACGTACGGCAATGCCCAGCCCGGTGCCGAAATAGGCTTTGTCGGTCACTTTATCGCCCACGGCCGCCAGCTTCGGATTGCTCTTCAGCCATTCGGTCACCACGGCGGTGTCACCAAAGACCGCGTCGATACGACCGTTCTGCAGGTCCAGCTTCGCATTCTGGTAGCTGTCGTAAGGCACGGTAGTGATTTCCGGATGTTTATCGGTGATGAATTTCTGGTGGGTGGTGCCGTTCTGCACGCCCACTTTTTTGCCCTTCAGCTGGTCAATGCTGGTGAACTTACCCTGCTGGCCGACGAACAGCGCCGAGTTGTCATAATACGGGGTAGAGAACAGCACCTGCTTTTCACGCTCCGGCGTGATGTCCATCCCGGCCATGACCGCGTCGAAACGGCGGAATTTCAGTCCCGGGATCAGGCTGTCAAAGGCCTGGTTGGTGAAGGTACAGGTGGCGTCGATCTCTTTACACAACGCGTTCGCCAGATCGACATCGAAACCGACGATCTGGTTGTTGGCGTCCACCAGCTCAAACGGAGGGTAAGAGGCCTCGGTGGCGAAACGAATGGTCTGCGCGGCGGAAGCGGAGAGGCTCATGCCTGCGAGCAGGGCGGCAATCAGTACTTTTTTCATCGTCATTTCCCCGAAAAACATCAATGTGAAAGATAGTTTTTAAACGCGTCAGTTTGCGGATGCGTGAAGCAGGAGGCATCCCCTTGCTCGACGATATGGCCATTTTCCATATACACCACCCGGCTGGCCGTCTTGCGCGCCACTTCAACTTCGTGGGTGACGATAACCTGGGTAATGCCGGTTTCAGCCAGCTCGCGGATGATGCTGACGATCTGGGCAGTGATTTCCGGGTCGAGCGCCGCGGTAGGCTCATCGAACAGCAGAACCTGCGGCTCCATCATCAGCGCGCGGGCGATGGCCACCCGCTGTTGTTGGCCGCCGGATAAATGCAGCGGGTAACGATCGCTGTACGGCTTCAGACGCAGGCGCTCCAGCAGCTTCTCTGCGCGAGCCAGCGCCTGATCCTTGCTTAACCCCAGTACGCGACAGGGGGCCTCGATCAGGTTCTGCTGTACCGTCAGGTGCGGCCACAGGTTGTATTGCTGGAAGACCATGCCGACGTTCTGACGCAGTTCGCGAATCGCTTTATCGGACGGCGCTCTGGTGAAGTCGAATTGGTTGCCGGCGATGGATAACGAACCGGACCGCGGCATCTCCAGCAGGTTGAGTACGCGCAGCAGCGAGCTCTTCCCGGCACCGCTGGGGCCGAGCAGCACCAGCGTTTCCCCCTGCGGGCAATCCAGCGTGATGTCGAACAGCGCCTGGTGTGCGCCGTAGAAGCAATTAATGCCGTTTAGTTTAATACTCATCTGGGCAGTCTGATACGAATAGCTATTGAGGCCGCAAATACTACCTTTGGCAGAATAGTTATGCAATATTTATGCGTTAAAAGTTAAATGTAAACCACGTTTAGCTTTAAAGTTAGCACAAAATATGGCCTGGTGGGTGAGGGGGGCGCAAATGTCGGCATTCCTGGGGCGAATACCGACATTTTACCGGGGTTATCGTTTCAGCGGCGTCGCTTCAACTCCGGAATCAGCGTTTCTCCAGACTCTGTCGCAGCGTCCCGGCTGGCGCATGGCTGTTGTTGCCGAGATAGCGAACGTCATCGACGGCCCAGCACTGGCCTTCCTGGATCATCAGCACTTCATCTTTCCAGCTCTGGGTGCCCTGTTTCAGATCGACGCGCAGCGGAATATTGCGCGCATCGCGGTTCGGGATGGTGGAGGCGCTGGCGACCACGGCGCTGTCTGCCGGGGTGCTGCTGCTGGAGAACGGATTAGCCTGCAGTAATTTGCTGTTGGCGGGATCCTGGCGGGCGTCATTGAGTAACTGCGCCAGGCCGTCGCTCAGATAGGGGCGCAGCGCCGCCGGATCCTGAGTACGATTCTGGATCTGGGTGTCGTAGAATTTTTGCGCTACGTCGTCAGGGCCGCCTTCGACGCAGGGGCCGCTGCGGGTGCCATTATCTTTATAGGCCGGGGTGACGGTCGTACAGGCGCTGAGCGCCAGCGCGCAAGGGAGAAGTACAGCAAAAAGTTTGTAGCGCATGATGATTTCCTTATAAGCGAACTACGTTTTCAGTTTCCGTTAAAGCATAGCGTATAGCGTGCGGATTGTACTTGACGCAAAGAGCTAAGACCTTGATGTGGCTACAGCCTTAGGGCGGGAAATCGGCACGGGGATGACAGAATTCCGTCAGGCGCTAAAAGGCAGGGCAGTATAAAAATAAACTTAATTTTCCCGTGAACAAGAAATATTACCCCGTAAAATAGGGAAATGGCTCTTGAAAGATAAGGGTAATTATTTCTTCTTATAGATGCGAGTGGCGACGTGCATTTTTTTATCCGTTTTACCGGAGGAGGGGACAATGACGCCCCCCTTGTTCATTTGTTTTTTTAATCAGCTCTTCACGGGCATCGTTGGATGCGGTTTGACCAGTAGAGGAAATGGCGCCGATTTTGGTATATTGCGTATGGACTTTATCAAAAGCTGTTTTGTTAAAATTTCTGCGGAGACGGCATTGGCCGCTTAAAACAATGCTGTACCTGCCACTAAAGCTGCATATTTAATATTCTTAGCCCCTATTGTTTATCTCGCTATCATCATGCTCTTCTTTGCATTCACCAATGAATGATTTCAGATTGAACTCACACTGCTTTTTGTAAGCAAAATGCTGCAATTTAATGACGGTTAGTTAACGCTTTTTAGCGAAAAGATGACGTAATTCGCAGTGCTGATGCTTGTTTTTTGAGCCGGTTACCCATCGGGAGCGGACCAGGCTATTTTCTTCGGTCGTTAGCTGAAAATCACCCTGAGAGGCCGGAGCTGAGGGGATAGGGCGCTGACAGACATTCCCGGTAACATGGTTTATCATATAGAAAGGCAGGGGCTGCGCCCATGGTCATGCAGGTCACCAGGGAGTTAAGATGTTAACAAATAAGCAGGAGCGCGCCCGGCAGCAACGAGCCGCGTTGTGGGCCACCAGAGATAATGTCCAGCGCCATGCGCTGTCCATGAGTATGCCCTGGCTGGCCTTTGTCAATATCGCTTTTGCGTTAATGATTTTCTTCCGCAATTTTATCTTTACCTATTTTGATAAGAGGCTACTGACGCACCGGGCGGTTATTCCTTATATCGAAACGGCGTTGATTGCGGTTATTATCATTTCGGCCATTTTAGTGATTATTGCCGTCACGCCGCGACTGGCGCAGGGACGATATACGTTGAATATCATCACCGGGCTGCTGCTGGCGCTCAGTCTGTGCTGGTCCCTGAGTAATTATTGTTTTATTTTTTTCTGGACCTTGCCCTTTGCCTGGCCGCTGCTGGTGATATTAATGACTACCGGCCTCACCGCGCTGTATCACCATTGGCCCGGCATTACCGCTTTTATGCTGCCGCTATGGGTGACCGCCTTGCTGGCGGGAATACAGCTCCACTATCACACCGAGATCCGCTTTTTGATCCTCTGGGCCATTTTTACCGCGATTTTGCTGTATGGCCGACGTATTTTGCAGCGCTGGTATGACGAAGCCTGGGATACCCACCAGGAGAATATGCAGCTTATTCAGCGGCTGGAAAGTATCGCCAACCAGGATGCCTTAACCGGAACCGCTAACCGTCGGGCGCTCAATGCTTACCTGGCGGCGATCTGGCAGCAAAAAACGCCGCTGGCGCTGATGATGATCGATGTCGATTATTTTAAGCGCTATAACGATCGCTATGGCCATCAGGCTGGTGATGAGTGCTTATCTTCTGTCGCGCAGGTGCTTAAAATGGCGGTCCGGGCGGAGGGCGATCTGGTGGCTCGCTACGGCGGCGAAGAGTTTGTCGTCGTGTTGCCCGGGGTGTCCTTAGCGCATGCCACCGCTATTGCCGAGCGCATTCAGCAGAAGATCCGCGAGGCAGGCCTACCGCACGCCGCTTCGGCGGTGGCGTCGGAGGTCACCGTGAGTATCGGGATCGTCGCCTCCGATGGCACGGTCCCGATAGAGACGCTGATCGCCCGGGCGGACAGTGCGCTGTATCAGGCGAAAAATAAAGGACGTAATCAATGGTCTTATTAACCCGGAGACGCTGCCGGGCAAGGGAGAAGGGATGAAAAGGATGATGCGGATCGTGCTGCTGGCGCTGCTGCTAACCGGCTGCGCTGGGGAAAAGGGCATTATCGATCGCGACGGATACCAGCTGGACACCCGTCATCCGGCGCAGGCTGCCTATCCGCGAATAAAGGTGTTAGTGATCCACTATACGGCTGACAATTTTGATGTCTCGCTGGCCACGTTGACCGATAAAGAGGTCAGCTCCCACTATTTAATTCCTGAACAGCCCCCGCGTTATCAGCATAAACCGCGGATCTGGCAGCTGGTGCCGGAAGAGGATTTAGCCTGGCACGCCGGGGTAAGCTATTGGCGCGGCAGTACGCGCATTAACGATACCTCCATTGGCATTGAGCTGGAGAACCGCGGCTGGCAGAAGACGGCGGGCGTCAAAAGTTTTACCCCCTTTCATCCGGAACAGATTGCGGCTCTGATCCCGCTGGCGCGCGATATCATCGCCCGCTACCACATCGCGCCGCAGAATGTGGTCGCCCATGCGGATATCGCCCCGCAGCGCAAAGACGATCCGGGGCCGTTATTCCCCTGGCAACAGCTGGCGCAGCAGGGGATCGGCGCCTGGCCTGACGAGCAGCGGGTGGCCTTTTATCTCAACGGGCGGCCGGCCAGCGAGCCAGTGGATCCCGAAATCGTACTGGATTTGCTCTCGCGCTATGGCTATCAGGTGACGCCGGAGATGACCCCCGCGCAGAAGAAGCGGGTGATTATCGCCTTCCAGATGCACTTCCGTCCGCAGCGCTGGGATGGGGTAGCGGATGCGCAAACCGAAGCGATAGCCGAGGCGCTGTTAGAAAAATATGGCCAGGGTTAGCGGTGTAGTTTACCGTGGTCGCGAAGCCAGGCGGCGGTGCGCACGATGCCGTCGTCAAGCGTCACCACCGGCTGATAGCCCAGCTCGTCCTGCGCGCGGGTGATATCGAGCGTAAAATCAAAGTTAAGCTTGGAGACGCCGTAGTGGGTAAACGCGGGTTCTTTGGCGGTTTTATCGCCAAAGCGCTCCATGCTGCGGGCGATAATATCCAGCATCGGATAGGGAACCGAGCGGATCCGGCATTTGATGCCGAGCTCGTCGATCAATTTCTGCACGATGCTCCGCAAGGTGCGCGGTTCGCCGTTGCTGATATTCCACGCGCGGGCGGAGGGAAGATGATCGCAGGCCGGCTGGCTCGCCAGCCACATCGCATGTACGGCGTTTTCATAATAGGTCATGTCGACCAGCGCGCTGCCGCCGCGCGGGAGCAGGACGCTGCCATAATGCTGCATCATTTGCGCCAGCCGGGGGATAAAGACTTTGTCGTGCGGCCCAAACAGGCTCTGCGGCCGCAGAATGGTAAAACGGGTATGCGGGTTGGCCTGCGCTAGCAGGTTGATCACCTCCTCGCTGGCCGCCTTGCTGCGGGCAAACTCGTTGGCGAAGCGGTGTGGTCGGAAATCTTCCTGGATATCACGATGATGGTGATAATCAAAATAGAGCGATGGCGAAGAGATATGGACGAAATTGCGCACTCCCCATGCCACTGACCATTCGCCCAGACGACGGGTGGCGCGGACGTTAGCGAGATCGAAAGCCTGCTGAGTGCCCCATGGCGAGGTAAAGCTGGAGCAGTGCCATAGGGTATCGATACCGGCGAGCATCACTTTAGCCTGCGAAGAGACCAGCTCGGTTAAATCTGCCGGGATGAATTCCGCCCCCATTTTGCTCAGAAGCTTGCCCATCGCTTCGTTGCGCCCGGTCGCTCGCACGCTGATGCCCTTGTTGCGCAGATATTCCACTGCGTTGCGGCCTAATCCGCTGGTCGCACCGGTAACCAGTACCTTCATATCACTCTACTGTCCCAGAAAAGAATTTCGTGCGCATTTTTCCGTGATTCTCCCGACTATGCAATGAGAATCATGAAAGAATAACGCTTATCCTTCGACTCTGCCTGAGATTTGTTCGGCCAGCCGGGCGATGCGTTGCGCCATACCGCGGAAAATAAACAGGTGCGCCGGGATCATCAGCAGCCAGTAGATCAGGCCTGGCATACCGTGCGGGTGCCACCATGCGCGCACGTCCAGTTCACGACGATCGCCTTTATCGTTAATGGTAAAGCTTAATCGGCCCAGCCCGGGCGCTTTCATACCGAATAGCAGGGTGAGCTGTTTTTCTTCCTCCACGATAATTACCTTCCAGCTGTCGACCGTATCGCCGGTTTGCAGATAAGCGCGCTGCGGCCGCCCTTTGGCCAGCCGGTGGCCGACCAGCAGATCCATCGCGCCGCGGGTTTTCCACAGCAGATTGCCGAAAAAATACCCCTCTTCACCGCCGATTTGGTTAACGACCTGCCACAGGGCCTGGCGGCTTGCCTGAGTGGTGACGGTGCAACCTGCCTGCTTCGGATAGTAGCCGTACTCCGGTCGCCAGCGGGCGAAAGCCTGATCGTCGTAGCCCCAGTCGCTGGAGTTTACTAACTGCTCTTCTTCTTTCAGCGTGCGGCGAACCGCCTGATCGAAGGGGATCAGCGTTTGCGGGATCAGCGCCCGCAGCGCCCGATCGTCAGCGATTAGATCGTGCTTCAGCCCCTGAATCAGCGCCTTGGCGATGGTCGGCGGCACCGAGGTGATGACATTGAGGAACCACACCGAGATCCAGCGCGTCGGCAGGGGAATGGGAATGAGCGGGCGATGTTTACCGCTGACGGCCATAAAGCGAATGAACTGCTGCTGATAGCTTAACACCTCCGGACCGGCGGCTTCGAAGACGCGGTGCGCATCGGAAGGATGATTCAGCAGCTCAACCAGGTCAACGAGCAGGTTTTCCAGTGCGACAGGGGTAGTACGCGAACGTACCCAGCGCGGAGGGGTTAGCACCGGCAGGTTATAAACCATGTCGCGCATCACCTCGAAGGCGGCGGAGCCGGCGCCGACGATAATCCCGGCCCGCAGCTCGGTCACCGGCACGCCCGACTCACGCAGGAGATCGCCGGTAATCTGACGAGCGCGCAGATGGTCGGACTGCTCCTGCGCCGGGGCCTGCAGCGAACTGAGAAATATCACCTGGCGCACTGATGACTGACGCAGGGCATCGCGCACATACGTCGCCACCCGCCGCTCATGGGCGATAAAATCACCGCCTTCGCCCATGCTGTGGACCAGATAATAAAGGGTATCGATACCGGTGAGTAGCGCAGGCAGGTCCTGCGGCTGATTGAGATCGACTGACCGGCAGGTAACGCCGGGCAAAGCGAGTTTTTGCAATCGGTCAATATGGCGTGCCGCCGCCAGCACCGGATAGCCCCGCGCGCTTAATGCGCGCACTAAATGCTGGCCAATATAGCCGCTGGCGCCGAGCACCAGAACTGATTGCGACACGCCTGACTCCTTAGCGTTGTAAAAAAGCCTGCCAGTGGGCGACCACCTCGCTCAGCTGCTGACGGTTGACATCCAGGTGAGTGACCAGACGGACAACAGGCGAGGCGTTAATCAATACCCCCTGCGCCTGCATAAACTTGCCGAGCGCCGGGGCCTGCTCTTCGCCGACGCGAACGAACAGCATGTTGGTATCGTTACGGGTGACGTCGGCGCCGATAGCGCGCAGCTGCTCCGCCATCCACGCGGCGTTGTCATGATCCTCCTGCAGGCGCTGCACGTTATTTTTCAGCGCGTACAGCCCGGCGGCGGCCAGGATGCCCGCCTGGCGCATCCCGCCACCGACCATTTTCCGCCAGCGGACGGCGCGGCGAATGTACGCCTCGCTGCCGAGCAGCAGCGAGCCTACCGGAGCGCCAAGCCCCTTTGACAGGCAGATGGTGAAGGAGTCGCAGTATTGGGCGATATCGCGTAACTCGCAGCCGTAGGCCACCACGGCGTTAAAGATGCGCGCGCCGTCGACGTGCAGCGCCAGATTGCGCTGGCGGGTAAACGCCCAGGCTTCCTGCAGATAGTCGCGCGGCAGCACCTTACCGTTATGGGTGTTTTCCAGGCTCAGCAGGCGGGTGGGGGCAAAATGGATATCGTCGGGTTTGATTTTCGCCGCCACTTTATCCAGCGGCAGCGAACCATCCGCCGCGGCGTCGATCGGCTGCGGCTGAATACTGCCGAGGACCGCCGCGCCGCCGGCTTCGTACAGATAGTTATGCGCCCCCTGGCCGACGATATACTCTTCGCCGCGCTGGCAATGGCTGAGCAGGCCAACGAGATTGGCCTGGGTGCCGGTGGGTAGAAATAGCGCCGCTTCTTTGCCGGCCAGGTCGGCGGCATAGCGCTGCAGTTCATTGACGGTAGGGTCGTCGCCATACACATCGTCCCCGACCGGGGCGGCCATCATGGCCTCCAGCATGGCGCGCCCGGGACGGGTAACGGTATCACTGCGTAAATCGATCACGGCTTTTCCTTGGTCTGGTTCAACGTATTGCTTCTGTTTTACCTGAGCCAGTTGGTTTTCGCCAGTTCGATGACCTCATCGCCGCGCCCGCTGATGATCGCCCGCAGCATATACAGGCTAAAGCCTTTGGCCTGCTCCAGCTTGATCTGCGGCGGGATCGCCAGTTCCTCTTTGGCGACGACGACGTCGACCAGCACCGGACCGTCGGTGCGGAAGGCGGTCTGCAGCGCTTCATCCACCTCGGAGGCTTTTTCAACGCGTATACCTTTGATACCACAGGCCTCGGCGATGCGGGCGAAGTTGGTATCGTGGAGCTCCGTACCGTCGGTGAGATAGCCCCCGGCCTTCATTTCCATCGCCACGAAGCCCAGCACGCTGTTGTTAAAGATGACAATCTTCACCGGCAGCTTCATCTGCGCCAGCGACAGAAAATCGCCCATCAGCATGCTGAACCCGCCGTCGCCGCACATGGCCACTACCTGCCGCTCCGGCGCAGTGGCCTTGGCGCCGATGGCCTGCGGCATGGCGTTGGCCATTGAGCCGTGGTTGAACGAGCCCAGCAGGCGGCGTTTACCATTCATTTTGAGATAGCGTGCCGCCCAGACGGTCGGGGTGCCGACATCACAGGTGAAAATGGCATCTTCATCGGCAAAATGACTGATCTGCTGCGCCAGATATTGCGGGTGAATGGCTTTATCGCTGGGTTTAGCCAGATCGTCGAGCCCTTTTCGCGCGTCGCGATAGTGCTCCAGCGCCTTATCGAGGAAGTGGCGATCGGTTTTCTCTTCCAGCAGCGGCAGCAGCGCCTTCAGCGTCGATTTAATATCGCCCACCAGCGCCATGTCGACCTTACTGTGTGCGCCGATGCTGCCGGGGTTGATGTCGATCTGGATAATTTTCGCGTCGGTTGGGTAGAAGGCGCGATAGGGGAACTGGGTGCCCAGCAGGATCAGGGTATCGGCGTTCATCATGGTGTGGAAGCCAGAGGAGAAGCCAATCAGCCCGGTCATGCCCACATCGTACGGGTTGTCGTACTCCACGTGCTCTTTGCCGCGCAGGGCGTGGACGATGGGGGCTTTAATTTTGGCTGCGAACTCCACCAGTTCCTGGTGGGCGCCGGCGCAACCGCTGCCGCACATGAGCGCGATATTGCTGGAGTAGCGAATAAGCTGCGCCAGCTTGCGCAGCTCTTCTTCCGCCGGGGTGACCGTCGGCAGCGGCGCATGATACCAGTGGCTGCTGGCGCTTTCCGGGGCGGCCTTCAGCGCCACATCGCCGGGTAGCACCACCACCGAGACGCCGCGGTTAATCACTGCCTTACGCATCGCCACTGCCAGCACCTGCGGGATCTGCTCCGGCGTGGAGACCAGTTCGCAGTAATGGCTGCACTCGCGGAACAGCTCCTGAGGATGGGTTTCCTGAAAATAGCCGCTGCCGATTTCGCTGGATGGGATGTGGGCGGCGATGGCCAGCACCGGGACATGGTTGCGATGACAGTCAAACAAACCGTTAATCAGATGCAGGTTGCCCGGTCCGCAGGAGCCGGCGCAGACCGCCAGATCGCCGGTCAGCTGCGCTTCCGCGCCAGCGGCGAAAGCGGCGACCTCTTCGTGCCGGGTGGGCATCCAGTCGATGGTGCCCATGCGGTTAAGGCTATCGCTCAATCCATTGAGGGAATCTCCGGTGACGCCCCAGATACGTTTCACGCCGGCCTGTTCCAGCGTTTTGGCAATGTATGCCGCCACGGTCTGTTTCATGATCTCCATCTCCTTTTTTTGATAACGCCTTCAAGCTTAGATGAAACTGACCGCAATGTAACCGATTACCCCTGATTTTTTGCTGGTTTTATTCCTCTCCGGCTGCGCATACTCTGGAAGTACACAGGATGCAAAACAGGATGCACATCAAATGGTTAAAGGATTGTTAAACACAGTAAATCGCAGGCTGTCGCATGATGACGCCGGTAAACTCTTGTTACGACTTGCCGTCGGCGGCTTAATGCTTTTCCATGGAATCCATAAGCTGATAGATGGTGTGGATGGCATTAGCGGGATGCTGGCGGCCAGGGATTGCCCGGGTTTATCGCCTACGGTGTGCTGGTGGGGGAAGTGGTCGCTCCCTGCTTGTTAATTCTCGGCGTCCTGACCCGCCCGGCGGCGTTGGTGCTGGCGTTCACCATGGTGGTGGCGTGGCTGATGGTCGGCTTAGATAAGACGTTTGCGCTTGATGCGGTGGGAGCGTGGGCCATTGAGAATCTGGTCTATTTCTTTGTTGGCGCACTGGCGATTGCGCTACTCGGCGCGGGGCGTTATTCGCTGGCCGGTCAGTCGGCCTGGCGGTAAAAATGCCTCATTCGTCCTGGGGCGTAAAGTCGATACTGTTGGCGATTTGCAATTTTTTCAGTCCGGGAAAGCGTTTATCTCATGTCGCCTGAGCGTTTGTTTATTGTCGCCAGGGATTTTCCCGGAGGCGGCGCATTGCGCCTTCTCCGGGCTACCAAATCGCACAGCGCTGTAGCCCCGGTAAGCGGTAGCGCCACCGGGGATTTTGACCTCAGGCGAGAACCAGATCGCTCTGCGGATGACAGGAGCAGGCCAGCACATAGCCGTCGGCGATTTCGGCGTCGGTCAGCGTCATGGTGCTGGTGACGCTGTACTTCCCGGAAACCACTTTGGTTTTGCAGCAGCCGCAGACGCCGGCGCGGCAGGCGACGGTCACCGGCACTTTATTGCTCTCCAGCGCGTCGAGCAGCGTAGTGCCCACCGGCGCGTAAAACTCGCGCGCCGGCTGCAGTTTAGTAAATTTCAGCCCGCTGGTGGCGGCCTCAGCCACCGGGGTGAAGAATTTTTCCTTAAAGAAGCGGGTGACGCCCAGGGCGGCAACATCCTGCTCGACCTTCTCCATATAAGGCGCCGGGCCGCAGGTCATCACGGTGCGGCTGGCTAAATCCGGCACGCTCTGCAGCAGCTCCCGGGTCAGACGGCCGGCGACAAAACCGTGCGTCGCGTTGTGCTCCGCTACCAGGGTGACCGGGTAGTTGCGCCACTCTTCGGCAAAGATTACATCTTCCGGCGAACGCACGTTATAAATCACCTGTACGTCGGCCTGCGGTCGATGCTTAGCCAGCCAGCGGCGCATCGCCATGATCGGTGTCACGCCGCAACCGGCGGCCAGCAGCAGGAATTTATCTTCCGCTTTATCGTCGCAGGTAAACTCGCCCATCGCATCGGACAGCCAAAGGTAATCGCCGCGTTTGACCTCGCGGGTCAACCACTGCGAACCCGTACCCTCGTCAATACGGCGAACGGTCAGCGTAATGTATTCGCTGACCCCAGGCGTCGAGGAGAGGGTATAGGCGCGCAGCGTTTCCGCCGAGTTACGCACGCTAACCAGAGCGTACTGGCCAGCGCGGTACGGATAGTAATCGTGGCACAGCAGCGAAAGGGTCCACACGTCCGGGGTTTCCTGGTGAATGTGGTGAACCTGCATCCGCCACGGGCACTGGGAGGTTGGCATAGTCATCAGGGACTCCTTAAGCGCTCAGCAGCTGCTGCATATCTTGTTCCACGGTGGTCACGGAACGCAGACCAAACTTCTCATTGAGGACCGCCAGCAGATCCGGGGTGAAGAAACCTGGCGCCGTCGGACCGGTGACGATGTTTTTCACACCCAGCGACAGCAGCGTCAGCAGGATGACGATCGCTTTCTGTTCGAACCAGGAGAGCACCAGCGACAGCGGCAGATCGTTGACGCCACAGCCCAGTTTCTCCGCCAGCGTGACCGCCAGAATAATCGCCGAGTAAGCGTCATTACACTGCCCGGCGTCGACCAGGCGCGGCAGCCCTTCGATATCGCCAAAGTCCAGTTTGTTGAAGCGGTATTTACCACAGGCCAGGGTCAGGATCAGGCAGTCATCCGGCACGCTGGTGGCGAAATCGGTGAAGTAGT
>OBJX01000206.1_pt1 | contig 14498 bp, 14 predicted proteins | sample 1481631 | NCBI WGS metagenome assembly OBJX01 (sample SAMN02364490, study PRJEB22542) | human gut metagenome | isolation source: fecal sample | host: premature infant | place: USA: Chicago, IL | collected 2012-01
ATGATAAATAGTGATTTCTACATCTCCTAAAATACATAAGTTTTGATTATCTAGCGTTAATCGATAAGATCTCACGATTGTTTTTGCAAGTGTAACAGGTTGCCACCAAATGACATGCCATCGTCTTTTGCTTATGGGAATAAGTCCTGTTTCATCATCCAGACATCCTAATTTTTTTAACTCTCTTTCGTAACTGGCTAGCTTCTTGTTGAATTCTTTCTCTATTCTTCTCATGAAACTCACTCCCAATTAATGAATTTATCTTTTTCTAGTAATCGTTTCAATTCACTTTCAAATTCTTCAGCTGAAAAAACATGCAATCGATCAAACACTTCTTTGTACTCGTCCCCTTCTTTGTCAATAAAATATTCTTTAAACATATCAAGTTCTTCTTTAATGATTGAACTAGGTGTTACATAAATTAAGCGTGCATCTTCATAATTTTTTAAATGTTTAATGTATTTCGGAAACACACCCTGACTATAACGTCGTTTTGTTTTTAGTGTTAATTCTATTTCAAATTGCCACTCTACTTCTCGTCCAATACTATCCAAAAACATAAAAATGAAGTCAGGAACAAAGTATTTTACGCCTTTTTGATTTTTCTTCTCGTCCTTTACTTCATATACTTTTCGACGTTCTGATACTACCGCCTTAAGGTGCGGGTGCTTATTACAAAGTTCCAACATTTTTATCAGATAATCATTAATTTGTAAGTGGTGTTGTAAATTGTATTCAGGAACTTTTGGCAAGGTGTAGTACCCACCAATGTAATTATGCCCTTCTTTTGTTAGGTAATAGAACGTGTGCATTCCATTTTTTGATCGGGCAATTAATCCATCTGTTTTTAATAAATTTAAGTGCTTATAAACTGTGCTTTCTGCTGATAACCGTTCAATTTGGAAAAAGTCAATTAATTGTTGAACTGAGATAACTCTTAATTCATGGAGTAGACATAAAATAATTAGCCTTGTTTTATCTTTCTTAGTGTAATCAATGTAATAGTTATATAGTAATGGTTTCAAAATATCACCGCATTTCTATAAAAAGTACAAATAGGCAAAGCCTATTTGTTTCATTGAAAAAGAGTTTCGGAACAACGTGTAGAAATTCTTTTTCAGCTTTTAAGTCCTCCAAGTTTTGGTGGAGGATTTAGGAGGTTGTTGCTTTGGGTGATAGTCCCTTCAAGGTTTGGTGAAGGGGCGTCTATCGCAAGGGGTAGTTGTTAATCTTTTGAACTTTATCTTTTGAACTTTTTTCTTTAATTTTTATTACTTCTATCACCTTACTCATTCTATTTTTTTACTCTATTCTGTTTGTCCTCGGCGCTTGGTATTTTTTTCGTAGTTGCAAAATTCCTGACCATTTTCGCTTAATGGGGGTTTTAACCCACGTTGAGCGAAAATGGTCAGGAATTTTGCAGGCGGAGAAAGCCTTTTATACCAAGCGCCGAGGACCGCTCTCCTAGATTTTTTATTCTATACCTACTCTATACTTACTCTACGCTTACTCTATGGCTACTCTCGTTTTTCATTTGCTATTTCTTCTAAATCTTACTATTATTTTTAAGCCAATTTAATGCGTTTCGCACGTAAACTTTCTGTGGTGGAAGGTTTACATTTTCTGCTGTACGATAAATAATAAACTCCCCTGTACGCAATTCTTTTATCTTGTTTGGACTAATTTTGAAGCGATCTACATTACGTTTGGTTCCTCTATCTCCTGACCAATCAGATTTTCCAACATCTGAATAGCCATCTTCTTGTTCCGTAACTGAAGTTACATCAATGTCTTGGTACGTTCTCATTGTTTCACTCCAATACTCGGCTTCACCTTTTTCGTTGGTCTTTCCAATGAACAAAGTATTAACATTTCCGACAAGTTGTTCCATTAATTTATCGCCTAATTTTGCAATATCTGCCATCGTTTGAGGGGTGAAAATACCGTAAACACCTGCACCTCTACCTTTATTTACCATATCAATAAACGTTTCATTTAGATAAGAAGCAGGTTCATCAAAAATCACAAGGACTTCACGTTTCACATTTTTTCGATACATTTCAGAAGCAAAATAATTTACGTCTCCGACTAACATTTGCGCTAAAGTGCGGATATATTCTTTGTAAATCAATCCATTGAACGATACGTAAACTAACTTTCGTTGATTGACAATTTCTTGCACATCGAGAACATTTTTTGCGTTTTTAGTATCAAATAATTTTCCTAACTCACTGTCCAATAACATGTTAATGTTTGTCTGTAATGCTTCTGATGTGGCATACAAATAAAACGGTGAATCTTTATGTTCATAACGAATAAATAATCGTTCGAACAATTTTTGTTTGATATTTTCTCCTGTTTCTTTGTCTGTTGGCAAATATCTTAGGTTTCGTTTTAGTAATAAATAGTACGAGTCTAAATCTAATGTTTCTGGATTAAGGACAATCGTTTCCGTTTCTTTTTGTGCTATTCCTAGTTGGGAAATGTTTCTAAATTTACTGTTCTTAATTTGTGAATCTTCCTCTTTTTCTTCTTTATCAAGGTCTGAATCAGGCAGTATCTCGCTTCCTTCTTTCACTGATTTTTTCTTAGGTTTTTGTATTTTCTTTTCTACTTCAATCTCAAATAGTTTGGGATTGTTTGGTAAAATCGCATCCGCAAATAAGTGTAAAACATTTCTCGGAAGTAAAAATCGTTGAACAAATGGTAGACTTCGTTCAACGGTTTCTGTCGTACGAGTGTCTCCAGATAAAGTAACCTTGGCTCCTTTAAACTCGTCTAACAATTGAATTGTTACTTGCAAAAGAGCTTTCGCTGCGCCTGAATAAAAGACACTTTCTGTTTCGGCTAAAGACACTAACTTATCTCGAATAGATATGTCATTTCCATGCTCTACTGGGTTGTATCTCATATCGCCATCATCCGTAAAAGCATGCACTTCTTTGTCATAAAATTTGGCAATTTCTCGCATACTTTCTAATGTATCTCGAGCGCCTTTTCCATCAATCAATATCACCGGAAAATTAAATTTGACTGCGTGTTGGACAAGTAATTGAAGTAACGTTGTTTTCCCTGAACCTGTCGTTGCGGGAACAAGAACATGCTGATTGAACTCTGAAAAGTTGATGATATACGGCAACCCGAACTCACTTGTACCAAGCAATAATTGATTGGATAGTTCTTTATACTTGTCAATATCAACCGTTTCTACTGCTTCTTCATACGCTTCTTCTTGTTCATCTGTGAAGCGTTGCGACTCTTCAAATTTATTTTTTTCTCGGTCTTTGTAGGCTTTTGATTCGGTTATTTTCTTCCGTTCGTCTTCCTTTGAAATCACTTTTCGTTTTGCCACAAATGAAGAAAATGCCAAAAAAATGGCTCCCATTCCACTTGACCCAATAAGTAAAGCGACTATTGTCTCCCAATTAAAACGCAGTGCTGTATGAAGAAGATTTAAGGGGAAAAGAAGATACGCAGACAGATACCCTCTGGGAATCCAGAGGATAAATGCAAAGACATTTATTACAAATAACACAGCTGAAAAACTAAGAAAGACAATACTATTTCGTTTCAAAAAACTCTCATAATCCATATCAAATACGTTTGCAGCCTTGTCTTTTTTATCAACCGCTAGACCAATTAGTAATGGAATACTGCCTAAAATCGCAAAAGGATATAAAAGAACTCCGACTAATCCAAAGACTAGTCGGAGTTGGTGGTAGCGAGTCATTTTTTGTTGTTCTTGCCCTATTGGCGGTTTCTTTGGTTGTAGCAACCCATTGTTAAACAAATTATTTCCTTGCACGAGGTTGTCTCACTCCTTTAGGTTTGTTTGTTATCTTCTGTGTACCAGGTTTCTTGCGTTCTCTGCGAACAACTGGTGGTTGTTTAGTTTTCTTTTCTTTCTTAATGATTGGCGTATTATGTCTATTCATACGTGTGATTGGCTCATTTACCTTGGATTGTACACGTTGTGGTGTAGAATGCGTTTGAGGTACATCAACTTGCGTTACTTGCTTCACTTGATCCATTTTTTTCTGGACGTCGATAGGCAGGATTACTTCCCAACGTTCCACCACTCCGTTTGACCGTTTGGGCCGCTACTTTTGGTTGGATATTTTGACGAGTCGTTGGTTGTCCTGTTCGTCTTGGACTACGAGCAACCACTTGCTTTTTCATATCTTTTGGTTTATTTGTTGGTTGAAGTACTTTTTCTCCTTGTCGTTTCATAAGTGTTTGATGACCTGTTTCGCGTTTTTTACTTCGCTGTCCAGTACGCCGATTTTGATTTCTTAAAGCTGTTAAATTGGTTGATTCGTCGCTTTGATCATTAATTTTTTTAAGTGATTTCTGTTTTTTCAATCGATCTTTTTCATATTCTTTTTGACGAGCTGATTCTTGTTGCTGCCGTTTGAGTTGTTCTTCAGATTTCTGTTCTTGCATACGTCCTTTTTCGTGCGCTTGTCTTAATCCTTCTTGTGCTTTTTCGATAGCATTTGGCGCTTTATGTTGAGGCCTTGGCTTCAACTCACGGCGTAGTGCACTACGTTTTTCTTGTTCTTTATTTAATGGTCGTTGTTTTAAGCCAGTTTCTGCTTTACCATGTTTCCTTGCTTCTTCTTGACGTTTTTTAATAGCTGCTTTACGTTCTTCTTGTGCCTGTTTCCTGCGCTCCTTATTCTCTTGCTTTTGTTCTTTTGCCGCTCTACGCATATTAGCTTCTGTGCCAAAAGGATTTCCGATAAACCCGACACCATCAGAAAGTGAAACACGGCCCGTGACAAGATTAGCAAAGAATTTCCGGAAGACATACAAGCCAAGCGGTGTAAGAAGATAAATAAGTATCGTTAATATCTTCTGCCACACGTTTTCTGTCTGATTGCTTAATTGAAAACCTAGTGATAAGAAACTTGCAAAGAAAATAGTCGCAAAACCAACCATTCCCTTCATAAAAATAGTCATGCCAAAGGTTTTAAAGTAATTCGCAAAGACGTTGGTTTCAGTTAAAAAGAGTCCTGCGAACAACAATAACGGTAACAACGGCAATAGGAACAATTGAATGACAGCAATAATTAATCGTAAGAAACTTAACAGAAAATACACCACTGTTTGAATGAAGTTAACTACCAGGTAAAACAAACCATAAAAAGTATTGGTCCAGTTGTTATAATACATAATTGATCGGTTCTTTAAGTCTTTACTTTCGTAATTTACAACTTCTTCCATTAACTTATCATTTTCTTCGCTATTCATATCGTTGTCTAACAATAAGTTGATTCGATCATATTCTTTGTCTTTATACTTCACTGTTTTCTTACGGATTTTATTAACATCACTTGTTCCGTAGTTCATGAGCAAGTAAGGTTCATACACATTGGTGTAAAAAACACGTGAAGCAATTAAATTTCCTGCACTTTTTGCTCGTTGATCTGCAGATAATTTTTGCTCTACTTCATTTCCGTTCTTATCTTTTCCTTTCTCTGTCATTGGTACACTAACATCACCTAAGACCGGATTAATATTCACAAATGCAGTCTCAACTTCTTTATCTACACTAAACATCATATCAAACAAAGAATTGGACGTGTTGGCATCTTTTAGGACGGAAAGACCCGTAAAAATAAGAATCGTCATTAAAAAAATACCAAAAAACCGTTTGTATCGTTGTTGTCCAATAAATTTTACACCTAAAATAACAAAGACAAAGGCAATACCAATCGTTCCAGCAATGCCCAACATGTTAGTTGCTATGCTAGACGTTAGGTTCATAATCGGTTGCTTAATAGCAGTTATAATATCCATACTAAATAGTGTTTTTACCATAACTGCATTAAACTCTCCGAGTCCTTTTACCATTGACCAGACAAAAGTCTTTATTGTCGCAGAAGCATTTGTGATGGCTTCATTAAAACCCGTTACAGATTCTTTCTCTTTTTCTTTAGTCATTAACTCAAAAGCATTGTCTTTGTAAGTATCATAAATTGTATCTACATTAGTAGTTGGCTCTGTAACAATAACTTTATTTTCATCAGGTTTAGGTGCTGCATTAACAGATGTAGTTTGTGTAACAACAAAAAAACAGCCTACTAGAAACAGTAAGGCTGTTTTAATTAATAATTTCTTGTTCAAGGTATCACCTCTTATTTTTCTTTGACTTTTTCAAGAGATATTGTGTTTTTCCCATAATTAGCAGTTATTTTCCCATTCTTTTCTTTTACATCAGAAAATATATTTTTGCCTATATTACTTATATCTATAGTCAATTTTTCTTCCTTATCATTGTAACTGTATGTTCCGCTATAGCTTGACCCAGACTCTAATAAACTAACTTCTCCATCTTTATAAAAAGTGAATTGAGTTGACACACCAAAACCCGTTCCTTCCCATTTACCACCATCGGCAGTCAATATCTTTTTCATATCTGATCCACAACCTGACAACAATAACAAGCCGACTAAGGCAATAAAAGGTAGTACTTTTTTCATGCTCACTTCTCCTTTTTTATGATCCTTGTTCCATTGCCAACGCCATTTGAGTAGCTTCATCCTCTTTATTAGTAGACGAAACGGCCATTAACCAACTATCGAATAAAACATCAATTGCAATAGGCTGGCTACGCCCTCGATGGTCTTGGAATAAACAAGTCCCTGATTTTAGTTCATTAATTAACTGAATATTTGCTGGGTTCGTATCCATACCAAAAAATTCTAAAACTTTTTTCTGTGCTTCTTTTTGGTTTGGCCGGAACGCAAATTTATAAGACAATAGTTCTTTTTTATCTTCTTTATCATAATCCATAAACGCTTGTGTGACAAGGTATATATCGGTCATGTTCGCACGTCCTTGGCGTAAACTTCCTTCAATTAGAAAACGTCCTTGGGCCGTGTCTTCAAATCCTTTCGCTTCATCGAAAATAATCGCAGCATCTTCAGTTTTATCTGTAGAGAAGATCGTTGTCATTTTCATAATAACTTCCATAATTGACATGCCTGCGATTTGTTCATTGTTTAATCGTCCGCTGTCTATTTCCGCTTGTGTAGGGATTTTAAGCCCCTGGGTACCTAAGACATTGATTTGATTTTCAAAGCGAATAGGTTCACTGTAATCGTTCCCTAAAAGAATTTTACCTAACCCAACATTGTGGCCAGAGATTAAATTGGCTAATTTAGGGTCTTTTTCGCGAATAACCTCGATTACTTTCGTTAGGTGTTTTTTCCCTTTACCTTTCATCACCGCATTGACAGAATCTAAAATTAGCGTCTTCTTGTCACTTGCAGTGTGACTGTCTGTCGTAACTTCACCAAAATTTTCTAACACGTTTCGTGCGGTTTGAATAGCTTCTTCTCTTGGCAGAAATAGCAATGGATCTAACATTCCCCGATACTTTTCTTCACTTGATAACGAAACAAAGTTAATGCGTTGATACAAAGCTTTAAATTCTGGAATATGTCCGAATTTATCTAATGCTCGTTTGAAAAAAAGGACGGTTTCATTTTTAGGATCAATATAAAGTATTTTTTGTCCTAAAAACGTTAACCACAAGAAAATGTACTTAACAAGTACTGACTTTCCTTGCCCAGGTGGGCCAATGATTAGCGTATTCCCATTTGTATATTGTGCGCCTTCTATGGCTTTTTTAGTCAAGTTTGGGAAAAACCATACGATTTTGCTTGATAAAGAAAGTGCCTGTTGTACGGACTTGAATTTTTTAGCAGTTATGACACGACCTAGAGGCATGCCATAGCGGTTACCAATTTCTTTTTCTAAATCCATTCCAAGGTCCGCTACATAACCTGTTGAAACAACATGCTCATAGCTTTTAAATTGACTCTTAGCGCCAATTAAACACTGATTAAACAATGTTAATTGGTCGACTAGCGGACGATACAACTTGTAGTCTGTACCGTCCAAAACAAATTCGAGTTCTTTTATTTTCTCTTCTAATGCTTGTTTACTATCGGCTGAAAGTACAAACGTTGTCGTCATACGACACAATCGTCGTTCTTTACTACGTATCTTTTTACTTAGTTCGTGCAATCGCTCTTCACCAAATAAAATCACTTCGTCTTCGTCTAAAATACCGTCAACTTGTGTTTGCTCTTTGTCCTGTTCATAGATTCTTTTACGACGTTTGTGTACATCGCGTTTATCTTTATCTGGGTGGCGAAATGTAACCTTGACATGGGTTTCAATCGTGGTACTCAAACTATCCTGCAAGTTTTGTATAATCGCACTTCCAAACATACTCGTTGGCAAACTGATCAACGGTAAAAAAGCAAGGTAATGTGTTTTATCCAATTGTTCAATAGTCATATATCCCGTGTTATTTTCAATAATCCCCTCCGTCATTTCTTCCGGAAGTAACGTTCGTTCAGGTAAACGGGTATTTGCACGGTGAAAGAAATAATAAAACAATCGACCTATGGTTCTTGGATCCATGCGTTCCACATTTTTAAAATTTGATAAGTCTTTGTAAATCTTGTTTTCTAATCCTTGATATGCGCGATAAAGTTGGCTAACTGGTACATGAACCCCTGTTAAAGCATTGATTGCCTTACGTCCAACTTCCTTGAACAATTCTATATACTCCATAGGATTAGCAACTTGTATAGGTGCGGTAAAACGAATGAACAAATACGTACTATATTTATTCATTTGGACTTCGTCTTTTAGAATATCACCCGCTTGTCGGAAATAGGTTTCTCCTAAATCCGCAAAGCTTCCCTTTACCAGGTTATCGATTGTCGCTTCAATCTGTTCGTCGAGATCAAAGTATTCTGGAATATTCATAAAATGGTAGTCGAACGTGTCTTGCTCGAATACGCCTTTTCCGTCCTCTATGTATTCCTTGAAAAAGTCTAAATTATTCAAAGGAAATACTTGGTGTGCAAGTTTATAACCTACCCACACGTCGTTAGAGGTTGTAAAAAGAAAATTATTCGTAATGGCTTCAATTGGAAAGTCTAAGCGCGGCTCTTTACTTTTTAATGGCACCTTATCAACTCCTTTCTTTGCAATCACTATTTTTTTACACTTGTACAAAAAAAAGACGAGTGATCTGTTCACTCGTCCTTTGTTGTTTATTCACTTATAAATCATTAAAACGGCAGGTCATTATCAGAAATATCCACTATGCTATTTTCTGGCGAAAATGGATCCAGAGGATCAGGTTTATCCGTTGACTGTTTATCAAACGTAGCTTTACCTGTAGCCTGTTCTTTTCGTTGCTCGTTTACTTCTCTTGATTCTAATAGTTGGAAGCTTTCTGTGACAACCTCAGTTACATAAATACGCTGGCCTTGTTGATTCTCATAGTTTCTTGTTTGAATGCGACCAGTTAAACCGATCAGAGTCCCTTTTGTTGCATAATTTGCTAATGACTCTGCAGCTTTCCGCCAAATAACACAGTTGATAAAATCTGCTTCCCTTTCATTGTTAGCATTGGTAAAGTTGCGATTAATGGCCAACGTAAATTGACCTACGGCTGTTCCACTTTGCGTATACCTTAAATCTGGGTCTTTGGTTAATCGTCCAACTAATGTAACGTTATTAATCAAGATATTTACCTCCTACTCATGTAGTTGTTTTTTGTTACTACTTTTGTAAATAAGGCTTCTTTATGGTTTCTAACCATTATAGCATGTTTTTCTTAGTCCATCCGTTCACTTATCCTATCTAAATAAACACGCCCATCATCACCAATTATTTCGGTTACTTTATCCTTTAAATATTTGCAATTACAACTTCTGTATTCTTTAATTAACTGCCCCAGTTCCCTTAAATTTTTTGCTTTAGCTTTGACGGATAAAGTAGCCTTATGACCTACTTTATTTAATTCATTAATGGTTATATAAAATGACGTGTTAACAAACAATTCTTTTAGCTTTTGTAAATCTTCTTCGCTCTCACAATCAAAAGATAAATCCTCGTTTGTAACAACATAAGTCCCGTTTGACCAAACTTCTATACATAAACTGTCGTCAACAGTATCGTTATACTTATTCTCGTATAATTCATACGATTTCAGAATCAAGTTTCTATACTTAACAGCTACATCCTCGGTGTAATCTTCTACAGTTCCTAAAGACTCTAAAAATTTTGTCACAGCTTCAATTCTTTTATCCACCTTCATCCCTCACAATCTCTTTGTAAACACTTTACTGTTATTTTCTAACTTTGTATTGGACTTTTTCTTTATGGAATTGGACAAGTAGCCCATGTTCATATCTTTTTTTCTTTTGATACAAGAAGTTTCCTCGACCAATTAGATAATCAAGAAAGCTCTTATTATCCCATTTTAAAGAAAAGAGCGTCCACACAAGGACGCCCACTCCTACTATAAGAATCAACCAAAAATTAGCAATAATTGTGGTAAAAAAATTGATTTTAGCGACAAATGAAATAATCGCGAATATCAATAAGAGAATAAGGATACCAATACCTACAAAAATTTGTTCCAATCGAATGCCGTTTGGCGCAAAAGGCAATGCTACCCCTTTGATACTGTAAATCTTGTGAGGTTGTTTAAATTCTCGTGTGTAATTATATTCCATCAAAATCGCCAACCTTTTATTGGGAAAATAAAGCCGGCATTTGGTTTGAAAATTAAGTCTTTCAACCAGGTACCAATTTTTTCAGCATCTTTTAACACTAAAACCAACGCGATTAAAATTAAGATTAAGCAGACTGTCGCAATTCCTCGTGCGGCCCCTTGTGTTGCAACCGCTACAACTAAGGATACCAGTCCTAAAATCACCAATAGTATAATCACCTGTGAGGAAATATTATTTGCTAAACCAGATAAATCAAACATATTCTTACACTCCATTCATTTTTTTAATAAAATAACTATCTTTTGTTGCTTCAATTTGCAATGAGAAGTTAGACGTTAGCGGACTTTTTCCTTCATAACTGAATTGATAGGTTCCTCGAACATCATAGATCCCTTGGCCTGTTTCTCTTAGACTTGTAATATCTACTTTTTCTAACGTCGCATGTTCTAGTCCTTTTACATTCGCAATTAGTCCTAACTTTTCATCATTTTTTACATATAATTCAAAGAAACGATTGGTAAATTCCGTTAGTTTTTTTGTTTCTTCTTCATTGACTTCTTTTCCTTTAGGTATAAAACGTTGCTCGTCATACACAACTTTGTTACTCTCACTTGTCTTCGCTAAATTCATTAACGTTGGTCTATCAAGTAACTTCAGTTCATTTTCTGCATAACTAACAGGCAAAATCACTTGCACTTGGCGCCATTCTTTCCCTTCAGTAAAACGGACATCATAATACAAGCTGTAAAGTGATTCTTTATAATCAACTGTTTCTAATCGAATAAAGCGTACATTTCGTGCAACGCGGTCATCATTTGTCTTATCAAGACCTAAATCTTCTGCACGCAATCCAGCAGCTAAATAAGGGGTTATTTGCGCTTCCCAGTACTCTTTTCCTTCTAATTTTGAAGACACTGTAAATAAGCGATCCACAAGCTTCATTCCGTCATATTTCAATTGATCACTTGCAGCTACGCCTTTATTCACGCTTTCAATAATTTCCTCACGATTTACTTGCTTTTGCATCGCAAGCCTTGTAAGCGTGTTTAATCGTCCAAAACTCATTAATAAAAATAAGCTTATCAAGAAAAATAAAAGGAAAAACACCATTGAGTAAATACTTTTCGCCGAACGTGGCGAAAAACGAATGGTTCGAGAATTTTCTGGTTCTTTCTCTTTCTTCCTGAAGATTGCTCGGATTATTTGAACCACTGAAGAAACACGTGTCTCTTTCCTCACTTTTTCTTTCTGGGCTTGCTTCCCTGCTTGCGGATTGAATACAGCCTTTTTGTTACTCATCTTTTAAAATCCCGTAACGTTGAATTAACGATTGGGGGACTTTACTTTCTACGACAACCTCGTTTACCACCATGCCTGCACCTTCTAAAAAAGCTAATGCTTCTTTATAAGCGGTCTTAGACGTCTTGGTGGCCTTTTCTAATTCGTCGTAAAATATCCGAGCGCCTGTTTGATACTGCTTATTATGCACCCGCCATAAGATAAATAGCGCCGTTTGAATCGCTGGGCGTTCATAAGCATAATTTTTAGCAATACGTTCCGTATTTTCTACGGCTGTCTCCTTTTCATTCACATGATTTTCGTGCATTAATCTTCACTTCTTTCGTCGTTATTTTCAGCAATTAATTGCTGAATTTTTCTCGTATCTGTTCCTACGTATCTTCTTTTCGGTGTAACAAACGTTGGTACTTTTTCCAACGTATAGGTCTTTATATAGTGACGGTTTTTCGGTTGATTTAAATTGATAAATACAATGTTGTTTTCGCCCTGGTCCTCTTCGTAAACCGTCGGATAGACCTTTTGACAATCAGCACACGTATCTTTGTAAAAAAATAAGACACGTGTTTCATTGTCTGCTAAAACTACGGCCGCTCGCTCCTTTTCCTGATTGAGCATTGCCTTTTCATTTTGTTTTACCATAAATAAAAAGAGGCTTATCCCCCCTAAAACAAGCATCAAACTAACAAGCGTTGTAATTCGTACTTTTTTACTGATTTTCCTCACCTAAATTCTCAATGGTTGTAAATTTCTTGCTCTCTTCATTGAAAGTTACCTTATAAATAAAATTGCCACGTTGCGCTTGGCTTCCTGCGATTCGAACTGAATATTCTAGTCGGACCAATGCTGTTTTTTCTTTTCCCGTATCTTTTTGTGTGGTTCGATAAATTTCAGGTGCCTTATCTAATTGAGAAACGGTCACAACACTAGGAACAACTTTATCTGCATCCCTTGGGAATACCCCGGATAGCCCTTGCTCTGTCGCATAAACAGTTGCTTTTTCTTTTCTTTTAGCGACTGTTTGTTCTTTATTGCTAGAATCATAGTCAAACAAAAGTGAAAATAAGGCATTCACTGCTTTTGTTAATGGCTCATTAACAGGATCTTCTTTTTCATCCAATAATTGTTCAATTTTTCTCGATAAATCATTCAGTTGTCCGTTTTTTTCTTCTAAAGTTTTCTTTAGGACTTGCTGCTCTTTCTCTTTTTGATTTTTTATTTGTGCATTTTCTTTTTTCTCATTGAAATAACCGCCTCCTAAAGTGGTCAGTAAAACAAGTAAAAGAACGATCACTAGTGGTTGTGCTTGCTTTAAACGCTCCCTCATTGCTACGCTCCCTTTCCTTGAATAAAATCAATTTGTTCAACCGTTGCTCTGTCTAATACTCGCCATGAACGCGTACCAGAGCCTTGATTAATAACATTTGCTTCACTCACAAGAATACTGCCGTCAGAATTGACATACTCTACAACTGCCACATGCCCATAGGGCGGTGCAGAACCTCCTATGCCACCTTGCATACTAGCTACCCAACCAACACTTGGTTTTCCTTTTACTACTGTGTACCCTTTCGCACGAGCAGAATTAGCCCAACCTGCGCCATTTCCGCCATCACCTGAAAACCATTCAATTGGTTTGCCAATTTGCGCCATACGATTATAGGCGTACCACGTACATTGTCCAAAAGGATAGTTATTTCCAGCGTAATCATTCGAATCGATAGGCGGAAGTGTTAACTTTCCTTTATACGCACTTGGTACTTCTAATGATGGGGCAGTATTTTGTCCTGTAACTTGATCGGATGTATCTGAAGTAACAACGCAATCAGAATTTTTACCAGATTTTTCGTTTGTGATTGGCGATTTTCCGGGAATATTTGGGACAAGTTCGCTCTTTTTAAACGGTGCGTTACCATATTTCTGTATTGCTTCTTGGTCCAACCATTGAAACTGTTTGCCTAAGCTGTTGTATGTGGCCTGTAACTTCATGAGGTAAGTAGGGTCTGTAGCCCATCCTCCTGAATAAATAGCTGATAAAGTACTTAATCCGTCAGTATTATTGATAGCACCTGTATACAGTGTCTGGTGTGCCATAAATTCTGCTTTTCCAACAATTCCAGCATTGTAGTCTTTAAACCAGGTATATGCCCCACCAGTGCCATCACCGACGTTTGACCCTGGCTTTGTACCAGAAATATCAACAGAATCTTGGCCGAATGTTGCTAAAGTTACAGGAAAATCTTCTTTTTTTGACGTTTTAACACCGCCCATATTGTGTGCCTGCCAAAATGACGTCCCCGATGGATTAGTAAAATTAAACCCATTTTCTACCATCGTTTGAGAAATACTAGCAGACGGTAAAAAGCCACCTGCTTTCCATGATAAAAGGTAAGCATCTTTATGGCTTTTTACAAACTGCTCGATCGATTTAGGTGTATCTGTCGCATCAGTTGGATTATTTATACTTGGCTGAATACAATCATTTTTTGAAGTATCTGACGTACTCGTTAATAATAAAAGAAAAAAAAGTAAGCCTCCAAAGACTAAAAATATAGGCAAGAAAAAAGAGAGAAGCCCAAAGACAATTCTTTTCTGGTTCTGTTGCAAAGTTTCCGATAAGCTCATTTTGAGGTAAAATAATTGAAAAAG
>OBJX01000207.1_pt1 | contig 14491 bp, 8 predicted proteins | sample 1481631 | NCBI WGS metagenome assembly OBJX01 (sample SAMN02364490, study PRJEB22542) | human gut metagenome | isolation source: fecal sample | host: premature infant | place: USA: Chicago, IL | collected 2012-01
CAACGACCGGGGCCGATACTACCGAGTCTTCGCAGGATTCGATGGCCAGAAGCAAGATGATGAATGCTGTAGATTCGTATGCTAAAGCTAACCATATTAGCCGTGATGAAGCATTCGGCCAGCTTATGGACAAGTCAGTGAGAGGTGATGTTTCTGGCGAGGCATATGTAGGAGCTAGAGGTGGTGTTGGATTCGAGCTCTTCGGTAATGGCGGTAAAGCTGAATTCGGTGGGAGGATGTCGGCGAGAGGGACAGCAAGTTCTGGATCTCAAGACAATACTACTGAGTCAGGACGCCAATCTAATGCTGACAATCATGATACCAGCAGTCAGGCAGTTAAAGACTTCAGAGAGTCTTCTGATTACTTCATCAACCAGAAATCAAGTCAGTCTGGAAACATCACTGATAACAATGCATCTTCTCGGGTCGATCAATTTTCCGCCTCTTTGGCCAGTGCGAAAAATAGCTATGACCAGTATACGACGAGCAAAACACGTAGCCATGAGTATAGTGAGATGGCCTCACGAACAGAAAGCATGAGCGGCCAGATGAACGAAAACCTGACTCAACAATTTGCTAATTTCGTACAGAAAAATGCCCCACAAAATGCTGAAGCTATTCTTACTGACACGTCTTCACCTGAAATCGCTGCCCAAAGGGAGCAACTGGCTCGTGAATTTGTGAAACAACAGGTTGAACCTAAAGTTGATGAGGCGTACCAGGAGGGCAGAAGAAACATTGGCGCAAATATGCCATCAGTTTCTGAAGGTAAAGGAAGCGGTACAGTATATGCGGACTACAACTCTCACGGTGATAGTATCGATGAGATGACCAAAAATGCAGGTATCAAAAATGATGTTCACCAATCGGTTGAACACATGGTTAGCGATAACCAGCAAGCTCATAAGGATAGGCAAGATAGCATACATAAGCAGGAGGATGATGTTCAGAATGAACACACTCGTCTGGAAAACCACCATAATTTGGAAGGAAATAAATTTGAGAAAGAATACAATGACAAAAAGGCTGAACAGAGAGCACTTCCTGGAGCGGATACAAGAGACGAACTCCTAGCTAAGGCCCAGGAATTTGAGCGGAAGCATAAGCCCTAACTAAGGGGGGAGGAAAGTAAAATATGAAAATGATTGCTTTGCTACTTATTCAGGGTATATCGTGCCTATTAGCAGGATGGCGAGTATCAGAAACTATTTTTATAGTATTAGCATCCGCGATATGGTTGTTGGTGTTCAAATATGTTTTCATTAAAGTTGGTGCGAAAACAAAACGCCGAGTAGCTGATGTTAGTAATCTTTATCTTGTTCTGGCCGGAGTCTGTTGTATTGTTAATCCCATAGCCTGTTTGATAAGTATTGTCCTATACCCAATTTGGGTTATGAATAAAGCAATAAAGTTTGCAACTGTGAAATTTAGTAATGATAATGAAAGTGCATTCGAAAATGGGACCGGCAGGAATTATGTCGGGAGAACACAATCATTGACGACCTTACCATACAAGGAAGTGTTCTCCGAGCGAGAGTTTATGAGTTATCAGCTTGAGCATTGTTCTGACGGTTCAGTCAACCTCGACCAACCTAATAGTACATGTAGCAGTGCTATGGGGCTATATGGAAATGAGATATCTATAAGTACCCATGATATTAATCCTGCGAGTGGGCTTCCTATGATTGAAAATGTAGACGTTGCAGGAAACGTGTATGGTATAGATCGGAATCATTAACAAATGATTAAGCTAATTTGACCACTAAAACTCAGCAGGGAGAGTGGCTGGTTTTAAAAAATCCCCCCTCAAATTTGGCCTATCAATTATGGTGGTTAGTTGGTAGGCTAAAAATACACATGCGAAATTATTAGTGCATTAATTTTAATAAATTTCCACTCAAATAAAAAGTTGGATATAGTAACTGCGCATTCTGGATGCAGAAATGGAATGTGTATGTCTCATAATGATTATGGCACAAGGAATATGTATGCAATTAAATAAATTGATGACTGTTATGGTCGTCAGCTCTGCGCTGGTGTTATCTGGATGTAGTGCAATGGGAACCGCCATTAAAAAGAGAAATCTGGAAGTAAAAACCCAGATGAGCGAAACAATCTGGCTGGAACCTTCAAATAATAAGACGGTTTATCTGCAAATCAAAAATACCTCCGATAAGGATATGAGTGGCCTGCAGGCAAAAATTGCCAGCGCCGTCACTTCAAAGGGATATCAGGTCGTCAGTAACCCGGATACGGCGGGCTACTGGATCCAGGCGAACGTGCTTAAGGCCGATAAAATGGACCTTCGTGAGTCACAGGGCTGGTTAAGCCGGGGTTATGAGGGCGCAGTGACTGGCGCCGCGCTTGGGGCAGGGATTACCGCTTACAACTCCAGTTCTGCAGGGGCGACTCTGGGAGTAGGACTTGCAGCCGGTCTGGTTGGTATGGCTGCTGACGCGATGGTGGAAGATGTGAACTACACCATGATCACCGATGTTCAGATCGCGGAAAGAACCAAAACTCAGGTTCAGACTGATAACGTGGCCGTATTACGTCAGGGAACATCCGGCGCAAAAGTGCAGACAAGTACTGAAACGGGTAATCAGCACAAATACCAAACTCGCGTCGTCTCTAACGCTAATAAAGTTAACCTCAAGTTCCCTGAAGCCCAGCCTGTTCTTGAAGACCAGCTGGCAAAATCGATCGCTAATATTCTGTAAGCTTTCTATTCCACGGCCCGGTCCCCGGGCCATACTGGCATCCCCTTTCTGGTGTGTCAGAATTAATTCGTCAAATAATCTATGAATTCCAGATCTGAACGGTGAACAGTTGCGCAATTTATTTGTGCATCTGTGAGGCGTTGCCGCCTTCGGCGGAGTCTTTTCGTCTTTATTTGATCAGAGGTTATTTATGGCAATATCTGAACCTGTCAGGTCTCTTGAAACACATAAACTGATGCCTGGCGATATTTATCCACATCCTGCTGTGGGGGAGGCTTATTCCCTGCAACCCCGTTAGGTTTGTTTTCGCTGATTGATTTGTCCTTTCGACCCTAATAATTTACTGACGGATTAGTGCCATGAGTTTCAATGCCAAAGATATGACGCAGGGCGGTCAGATCGCCAATATGCGCTTTCGCATGTTTGGTCAGATTGCCAATATTATTTTTTATGTGCTGTTTATTTTATTCTGGGTGCTGTGCGGACTGATGCTGATGTACCGGCTCAGCTGGCAGACCTTTGTGAACGGCTGCGTATACTGGTGGTGTACGACGCTGGGTCCGATGCGCGATATTATTCGCTCCCAGCCGGTATACACCATTCAGTATTACGGCCAGTCGCTGGAATATACCTCAGAACAAATCCTGGCCGATAAATATACTATCTGGTGCGGAGAGCAGCTGTGGACCAGTTTCGTCTTTGCTGCCGTGGTTTCTCTTGTTATCTGTATCGTGACGTTCTTCATCGCCAGCTGGGTGCTGGGCCGCCAGGGGAAACAGCAGAGTGAGGATGAGAACACCGGCGGGCGCCAGCTTTCCGATAAGCCCAAAGAAGTGGCCCGCCAGATGAAGCGTGATGGCGTGGCCTCCGATATTAAAATTGGCGACCTGCCTATTCTTAAAAACTCCGAAATCCAGAACTTCTGCCTCCACGGTACCGTGGGTTCCGGTAAATCCGAAGTTATACGCCGGCTACTGAACTACGTGCGTGCCCGGGGCGATATGGCCATCATTTACGATCGCTCCTGTGAGTTCGTCAAAAGCTATTACGACCCGTCACTGGATAAAATCCTCAACCCGCTGGACTCGCGCTGTGCAGCCTGGGATTTGTGGAAAGAGTGCCTGACGCTGCCGGACTTCGACAACATCTCCAACACCCTTATCCCGATGGGTACCAAAGAAGATCCGTTCTGGCAGGGCTCCGGTCGCACTATCTTTGCCGAAGGCGCGTATCTGATGCGCGAAGACGACGATCGGAGCTACGAGAAGCTGGTCGATACCATGCTGTCCATTAAGATCGACAAGCTGCGCGCCTATCTGCAGAACACGCCGGCAGCGAACCTGGTTGAAGAGAAAATTGAGAAAACCGCCATCTCCATTCGAGCTGTGCTGACCAACTACGTTAAGGCTATTCGTTACCTGCAGGGCATTGAGAAGAACGGCGAACCATTCACTATCCGGGACTGGATGCGCGGCGTCCGTGAGGACCGACCCAATGGCTGGCTGTTTATCTCCTCCAACGCTGACACCCATGCTTCCCTGAAGCCGGTTATCTCGATGTGGCTGTCGATTGCCATTCGCGGCCTCCTGGCGATGGGCGAGAACCGTAACCGGCGCGTGTGGATTTTCGCCGACGAGCTCCCCACGCTGCACAAGCTGCCGGACCTGGTCGAAATCCTCCCTGAGGCGCGTAAATTTGGTGGTTGTTATGTGTTTGGTATTCAGTCCTATGCCCAGCTGGAAGACATCTATGGCGTCAAGCCTGCCGCCACGCTCTTTGACGTAATGAACACCCGGGCCTTCTTCCGCTCCCCGAGTAAGGAGATTGCGGAGTTTGCTGCCGGTGAAATTGGCGAGAAGGAAATCCTCAAGGCCAGTGAGCAGTACTCCTACGGTGCTGACCCGGTGCGTGATGGTGTATCGACCGGGAAAGAAAAAGAGCGGGAAACGCTGGTCAGTTACTCCGATATTCAGACGCTGCCTGACCTGTCCTGCTATGTCACGCTGCCCGGGCCGTATCCGGCCGTGAAACTGGCCCTCAAATACAAACCGCGTCCGAAAATTGCCGAGGGATTTATTCCTCGCTCTCTCGATGCGCGGGTGGATGCGCGGCTCAGTGCGCTGCTTGAAGCGCGGGAAGCTGAAGGCAGTCTTGCCAGGGCGCTTTTCACGCCGGATGCGCCGGAACCGGGGCCAGCGGATACAGACAGTCATGCCGGTGAACAACCTGAGCCAGCAGAAGTGACAGTATCTCCGGCACCGGTAAAAGCGACGCAGACAACGAAGATGCCGGCAGAGGAACCTTCCGTCAGAGCAACGGAGCCTCCCGTCCTGCGGGTCACGACCGTACCGTTGATTAAACCAAAAGCAGCCGCAGCGGCCGCTGCTGCCGCAACAGCATCCTCTGCCGGTACCCCAGCAGCAGCTGCAGGCGGGACAGAACAGGAGCTGGCGCAGCAGTCCGCAGAGCAGGGGCAGGACATGCTGCCGGCCGGTATGAACGAGGACGGCGTCATCGAGGACATGCAGGCGTATGACGCCTGGGCTGATGAGCAAACGCAGCGGGATATGCAGCGGCGTGAGGAAGTCAACATCAACCACAGCCATCGCCACGATGAGCAGGATGATGTCGAGATTGGGGGGAACTTCTGATGCTTAGTTTCAGCCAGGTTAAATCAGCTGGCAGTGCCGGTAATTACTATACGGACAAGGATAATTACTACGTTATCGGGAGTATGGACGAGCGCTGGCAGGGTAAAGGCGCGGAAGCGCTTGGTCTTGAAGGAAAGGTAGACAAGCAGGTCTTCACGGAGCTTCTGCAGGGAAAACTACCTGATGGCAGCGACCTGACCCGGATACAGGATGGCGTGAATAAGCACCGGCCCGGTTACGACCTGACCTTCTCGGCACCGAAAAGTGTATCGATGCTGGCTATGCTGGGCGGCGATAAGCGTCTTATCGATGCTCATAATCGCGCGGTGACAGTAGCTCTTAACCAGGTGGAGTCCCTTGCCTCCACACGGGTAAAGAGAGATGGCGTTTCTGAAACGGTCCTGACCGGGAATCTGATTATTGCCCGCTTTAACCACGATACATCGCGCGCTCAGGACCCACAGATACACACGCACAGCGTGGTTATCAATGCGACACAGAACGGCGATAAATGGCAGACGCTGGCCAGCGATACCGTCGGTAAAACCGGGTTTTCCGAAAACATACTGGCCAACCGCATCGCTTTGGGAAAGATATACCAGAACTCTCTCAGGGCCGATGTTGAGTCTATGGGTTACAAGACAGTGGATGCGGGTAAGAATGGCATGTGGGAGATGGAGGGCGTGCCGGTTGAGTCGTTTTCCACGCGCAGTCAGGAGCTCCGGGAGGCTGCAGGACCCGATGCCTCCCTGAAGTCCCGGGATGTGGCCGCGCTCGATACCCGCAAGTCGAAAGAAGCCATCGATCCGGCAGAGAAGATGGTGGAGTGGATGAACACGCTGAAGGAGACCGGGTTTGACATCCGGGGGTACCGTGAGGCCGCCGATGCGCGAGCCGCAGAGCTGGCCCGTGCACCTGCCGCGCCGGTGAACACTGACGGTCCGGATATCACGGATGTGGTGACGAAAGCGATTGCCGGTCTCAGCGACCGCAAGGTGCAGTTCACGTATGCCGACCTGCTGGCACGCACGGTCGGCCAGCTGGAGGCGAAGGACGGTGTGTTTGAGCTGGCGAGAAAGGGCATCGATGCCGCCATTGAACGGGAGCAGCTTATCCCTCTCGATCGCGAGAAAGGCCTGTTCACCTCAAACATCCACGTTCTCGATGAACTCGCCGTCAAAGCCCTGAGTCAGGAGGTGCAGCGCCAGAATCATGTCTCAGTCACGCCCGATGCGTCTGTGGTGCGCCAGGTCCCTTTCAGCGATGCCGTCAGCGTGCTGGCGCAGGACCGTCCGGTCATGGGTATCGTTTCCGGTCAGGGCGGTGCAACCGGCCAGCGGGAGCGGGTGGCCGAGTTAACCCTGATGGCCCGGGAGCAGGGGCGTGACGTCCATATCCTGGCGGCCGATAACCGCTCACGTGATTTTCTCGCCGGTGATGTGCGTCTGGCCGGGGAAACGGTGACCGGTAAATCCGCCCTGCAGGACGGGACGGCGTTTATTCCAGGCGGAACACTCATCGTGGATCAGGCGGAGAAGCTGAGCCTGAAGGAAACGATTTCCCTGCTCGATGGCGCGATGCGCCATAACGTGCAGGTCCTGCTCTCCGACAGCGGGAAGCGCAGCGGGACCGGCAGCGCGCTGACCGTGCTGAAGGACAGCGGCGTGAATACGTATCGCTGGCAGGGTGGCCATCAGACCACAGCCGACATCATCAGTGAACCGGATAAAGGCGCACGCTACAGCCGGCTGGCACAGGAGTTTGCCGTCAGCGTGCGGGAAGGGCTGGAAAGCGTGGCGCAAATCAGCGGGACGCGTGAACAGAGCGTACTCAACGGCCTTATCCGTGACTCCCTCAGAAATGAGGGAGTGCTGGGTGAGAAAGACACGACCATTACAGCCCTGACGCCGGTATGGCTGGACAGCAAAAGCCGGGGCGTGCGGGATTATTACCGGGAGGGGATGGTGATGGAACGCTGGGATCCGGAGACCCGGACGCACGATCGCTTTGTCATTGACCGGGTGACCGCGAGCAGCAATATGCTGACCCTGAAAGACCGGGAAGGGGGCCGTCTGGATCTGAAGGTTTCCGCGGTCGACAGCCAGTGGACGCTGTTCCGGGCAGAGACACTGCCGGTGGCCGAGGGGGAACGTCTGGCGGTGCTCGGGAAGATACCGGACACACGCCTGAAGGGCGGGGAAAGCATCACGGTGATGAAAGTGGAGGACGGGCAACTGACGGTACAGCGTCCGGGGCAGAAAACCACGCAGACCCTGGCCGTGGGCGCGGGCGTGTTTGACGGGATTAAAATCGGCCACGGCTGGGTGGAAAGTCCCGGCAGGTCGGTTAGCGAGACGGCAACGGTTTTTGCGTCGGTGACGCAGCGTGAGCTGGATAACGCCACTCTAAACCAGCTGGCGCAGAGCGGAAGTCATCTCCGGCTGTACTCAGCGCAGGATGCGGCGCGCACGACGGAGAAGCTGTCGCGGCATACCGCCTTCAGCGTGGTCTCAGAGCAGCTGAAGGCCCGATCCGGAGAGACGGACCTGGATGCGGCCATTGCGCAGCAGAAGGCCGGACTGCATACCCCGGCAGAACAGGCCATTCACCTGGCCATCCCGCTGCTTGAGAGCCAGGACCTGACCTTCTCCCGGCCCCAGCTGCTGGCGACGGCGCTGGAAACCGGGGGCGGGAAGGTTTCGATGGCGGACATCGACACAACCATTCAGGCACAAATCAGGTCGGGGCAGTTGCTGAATGTACCGGTGGCGCACGGCCACGGCAATGACCTGCTGATTTCCCGTCAGACCTGGGACGCCGAAAAAAGCATCCTGACCCGGGTGCTGGAAGGTAAAGACGCGGTGGCCCCCCTGATGGACCGCGTGCCGGCCAGTCTGATGACGGACCTGACCGCCGGACAGCGGGCGGCGACCCGGATGATTCTGGAAAGCACGGACCGGTTCACGGTGGTTCAGGGGTATGCCGGGGTGGGGAAAACCACCCAGTTCCGGGCCGTCATGAGTGCCATCAGTCTGCTGCCGGAAGAGACCCGTCCGCGCGTCATCGGTCTGGCGCCGACGCATCGCGCGGTCGGGGAAATGCAGAGTGCCGGCGTGGATGCGCGCACGACGGCGTCGTTCCTCCACGACACGCAGTTGCTGCAGCGCAATGGCCAGACACCCGATTTCAGCAACACCCTGTTCCTGCTCGACGAGAGCTCAATGGTGGGGCTGGCCGATATGGCAAAAGCCCACTCCCTCATCGTCGCTGGCGGTGGACGGGCGGTGTCCAGCGGGGATAACGACCAGCTGCAGCCCATCGCGCCGGGCCAGCCGTTCAGGCTGATGCAGCAGCGCAGCGCCGCCGACATTGCCATCATGAAAGAGATTGTGCGCCAGGTGCCTGAGCTGCGACCGGCGGTCTACAGCCTGATTGAGCGGGATGTGCACCGCGCCCTGACCACCATTGAGCAGGTCACGCCGGAGCAGGTGCCGAGAAAAGAAGGCGTCTGGGCGCCGGGCAGTTCTGTGGTGGAATTCACGCCAAAGCAGGAAAAGGCGATAGAAAAGGCGCTGAGCGAGGGGAAAACCCTGCCGGCAGGTCAGCCCGCGACGCTCTACGAGGCGCTGGTGAAGGACTATACCGGACGGACCCCGGAGGCACAGTCGCAGACGCTGGTGATCACCCATCTGAATAAGGACCGGCGGGCGCTGAACAGTCTGATCCATGACGCACGGCGGGAGAACGGGGAAACCGGCAAAGAGGAAATCACCCTGCCGGTGCTGGTCACGAGTAACATCCGTGACGGTGAACTGCGCAAACTGTCGACCTGGACGGCTCACAAGGAGGCGGTGGCGCTGGTTGATAACGTATACCACCGTATCAGCAAAGTGGATAAGGATAATCAGCTGATCACCCTGACAGACAGTGAAGGAAAGGAGCGATTTATCTCACCCCGGGAGGCATCGGCAGAAGGCGTCACGCTCTATCGTCAGGAAAAGATCACCGTGTCTCAGGGGGACCGAATGCGCTTCAGCAAAAGTGACCCGGAGCGCGGCTATGTGGCCAACAGTATCTGGGAGGTGCAGTCTGTTTCGGGTGACAGTGTCACGCTGTCTGATGGCAAACTCACCCGCACGCTGACCCCGAAGGCGGATCAGGCGCAGCAGCATATCGACCTCGCCTACGCCATCACCGCCCACGGCGCCCAGGGGGCCAGCGAACCGTATGCCATCGCGCTGGAAGGGGTGGCCGGTGGTCGGGAACAGATGGCCAGCTTTGAGTCTGCCTATGTGGCTTTATCCCGCATGAAACAGCATGTGCAGGTTTACACCGACAGCCGTGAGGGCTGGATAAAGGCCATCCAGCATTCACCTGAGAAAGCGACGGCGCACGATATTCTTGAACCCCGTAACGACCGGGCGGTGAAAAGCGCCGATCTGCTGTTCGGGCGGGCAAGACCACTGGATGAAACCGCCGCTGGCCGGGCAGCCCTGCAGCAGTCCGGTCTGGCACAGGGAAATTCACCGGGAAAATTCATTTCTCCGGGGAAAAAGTACCCTCAGCCGCATGTGGCGCTGCCGGCATTTGATAAAAACGGGAAAGCCGCCGGTATCTGGCTCAGCCCGCTGACCGACAGGGACGGACGGCTGGAGGCCATCGGCGGAGAGGGACGGATTATGGGCAATGACGCCGCCCGGTTCGTGGCGCTGCAGAACAGCCGCAACGGTGAAAGCCTGCTGGCCGGGAATATGGGGGAGGGCGTCAGAATGGCCCGCGACAATCCCGATACCGGGGTGGTGGTGCGGCTGGCCGGTGATGACCGCCCCTGGAACCCCGGGGCCATGACCGGCGGGCGGGTATGGGCTGAACCGGCGCCGGTGGCTCCGGTACCGCAGGCCGGGGCTGACATTATCCTCCCGCCAGAGGTTCTGGCGCAGCGGGCGGCAGAAGAACAGCAGCGCCGGGAAATGGAAAAACAGGCGGAACAGACTGCCCGGGAAGTGGCCGGGGAGGCGCGTAAAGCCGGCGAGCCGGCGGACCGGGTGAAAGAGGTTATCGGGGACGTCATTCGCGGACTGGAGCGTGACCGGCCGGGTACGGAGAAAACGACGCTACCGGATGATCCTCAGTTCCGGCGCCAGGAGGCGGCGATTCAGCAGGTGGCCTCAGAAAGTCTGCAGCGTGAGCGTCTGCAGGCTGTGGAGCGGGACATGGTTCGTGACCTGAACCGCGAGAAAACCCTCGGGGGCGACTGACGCGCCTGCGGCTTGTCTGCCCCGGCAGGGCCTCCGGTTAACACCGGACCCCCTGCCGGGGCGCGGTAAAAAGAGAGAAGGATACAGAGATGACAGCACACACAATGGGTTTCAGAGCCGCTGACCGCTGGCTGCAGGCATTACTGACCTGGACACCGGGTCAGACGGATATGATTAAAACGGTGGCCCTGGTCCTGATGGTCACCGACCATGCCGGGTTACTGCTGGCACACAATAACGAGATAATGCGGCTTCTGGGACGGGGCTGTTTTCCGCTGTTTGGTCTGGCATGGGGAATGAATCTGGCCCGGCACGCGGAAATACGCCAGTCGCAGCTGAACAGCCTGTGGGGCTGGGCGCTGGTTGCCCAGGTGTCGTTTATGCTCATCGGGTACCCGTGGTATACCGGGAATATTCTGTTTGCCTTTGCCGTCACGGGCCAGGTCCTGCGGTGGGTCAGCCAGCCGTCCTGGTATTACACCCTCCCGGCGGCTGGACTGCTTGTCACCTGGATACCCCTGTCGACCGCCAGCTACGGCATGGCCGGAGTGGGTATGCTCACCGCCAGCTGGCTGCTTTGTCGCGCACAGCATGCACCGGAACGGCTGGGATACGGGGTGCTGTGGGCCCTCATGGTGTTGCTGATGAATATGCATAACGTGAGTGAATCGGCGGCCGGGCTGGCGATTGCGCTGCTGACGCTGATCGTGTGTTCATCTGCCGGAGAACGTGTGAAACGCTTCTGGCCGCGGCATTTCTTTGTGATGTTCTATGCAGTGCACCTGGCGGTACTGGGTATTGTCATCTCGATGTAAAAAAAAACCGGACACAGGTCCGGGGGAGGGCACATTGCCCGTAAACGTGACAAGGGGATATCATCGTTGTGTCCACTGCATTGTGAGGTGAAACGATGATACCGTTAGCGTATCGTATAGCACAGACCTGTAGCTTTTATTGATATGGCCCCTTATGAGTGAAGAAAAACGCCCTGTACTGAGCCTGAAACGAAAACCGGCGGAGAACAGTACGGCTCCCGCAGATACAACCCCTGCTCCTGGTGTGGTGCGCCGAAAGAAGGTCGTGGTGGTCTCGTCCCCGCCAGCCTGGAAGGCAAAAAAAGAGAAACTTGAGAAGGTTAAACAAGCGGCCGAAGCCGCCGCGCGCAACGCTGCGCCGGTGCCGGTTAAAGCAGTAAAGACGCCACCTCCGGTGCGTTATCTTCGCCTGCTGCCGCCGGAACAGGCCATTATGACGCTGAAGGCATTCTGGCCACAGCTGTTCGACGGAAACTCACCCCGTCTGCTGGCAACGGGCATGCGCGAACAGCTGTTTGCCGACATTGTGAACCGTGACCTGCCGCTGTCGCATAAACAGGTGATTAAGTGCCTGAAGAGTCTGACCCGGTCTGCGGGCTATCTGTCCCGGATGAAGGTGGGGGCCTCCCGCTATGATCTGCAGGGGAATGCCGTCGCGACCGTCGCTGCAGAGGAAGCGCAGTACGCCAGCGAGCGCATGATGAAAGAACTCCTGCGAACTGAGCGTATGCGGAGCCAGTCAGCTGGCTGAATACAATCGAGGAGAGGAAATGGATTTTGAAGCGCGGAAACAAAAGGCGCTGGCAATCATGGCCAGCCGTAAGATGTGGAAAAGCAATTATGCACCGCTTCTGATACGACTGTTGTGGCGGCTGGGGATAAACATTCCCCCGCTGCCGTTTGCTCCGTTCTGGCAGGTTTTTGTCGTAATGACAGGCTATTTCTCCCTTGGATATGGGCTGTGGATGTACTGGACGGTGTGGCGGGCCCAGGGGATGCCTCTCCTGTTCGCCTGCGAAATCAGTCTTATCGCGGGCGTGTTATTTGGCCTGACGATGGCACTTTTTCATCTGTGGCGGCGAAAGGTGAATAAATTACCTGACTGGAAAGATCTGTAATGTAATAAATATAAGCTGTCAGGTTGTGAATATTCCTGGCCTGACAGACCCCTCGTTTTCTTAAAAACATTTACCCTGTATGGTGTGGTTATTATACGTGACTACGTCCGTTCTGGTATTACTCCTGTCCGGAAGGGGCTGTTGTGTTTCTTATTGTCGTATATAGTCAGAACAAATATATTCAAACGAAAGAGAGGTAAAGGGTGAAAGGCATTGTGGCTGAGGCATGTGTGTTGTCCGGGTATGGGCAGACGCGAAGAATGACAAGCCATTCGGTGCCGTGAATGGCTGCTTCGGGACTGCCACGTCCCGGGGCGATGTGACGCTTATAAGTGCTCAATTTTCAATTTAAGTCATCCACTATCAGTATTTAACTGATTTCAATATTTTTATTACATCACGACGTGCGATTTATGAAATGCACAGGCTTTCATTTCGTGCGTAAATCATCAAATAAAAAGGAATAACACTATGTTTAAATATTTTATTCTGCGCAAACAGCAGCAGCTGTTCTGTTATTTCTGCGGTATCGTGCTAGCGATGGTTCTTATGCTCCTGTTCCCTTCCGTTTTTCGGGGGAGTGGGTTTTATCTGCTTTTATCGTCTGTTGCGCTGTTCTGGGCAGGCCTTGCCCTATATAGGGGTCGGTTCCGGCTGAGGGCGAAATGACACCCTAAGCTTTCGGTTCCTTGGGCCAAAGATATTCGCCAGTCAGTAGAATGTGCGCCCAGCCCAATGGGGATATGTGGGGAAGAAATTCAGGGGGAACATCCAACCCTTCGTTCCGCCGCTCCGTGACGGCATGACCAAGATGGACGGTATTCCAGTAAATGATCACCGCAGTCAATAAATTGAGCCCAGCGATTCGGTAGTGCTGCCCCTCTGTCGTGCGATCGCGAATTTCCCCCTGCCTCCCGATACGGAGCGCATTTTTGAGCGCATGGTGGGCCTCTCCCTTGTTAAGACCGATCTGAGCACGCCGCTGCATGTCCGTATCCAGGATCCACTCAATAATGAAAAGGGTCCGTTCAATACGACCAACTTCACGAAGCGCAACTGCAAGGTTGTTTTGTCGTGGGTAAGAAGCGAGCTTGCGCAGGAGTTGGCTGGGCCTGATTTTGCCAGCGGTCATCGTCGCGGCACAACGGAAAATATCAGGCCAGTTCGCAACGATAAGATCCTCCCGGGCTTTTCCACCTACCAACTTGCGTAACTCCCTGGGGGTCGTATCGGGATTAAATACGTACAACCGCTTCGATGGCAGATCCCTGATTCGCAGAACGAGATTGTAGCCGAGCAGGCTACTGGCTCCGAACAAATGGTCGGTGAATCCTGCTGTATCGGCATACTGTTCGCGAACATGGCGACCGACCTCGTTCATCAGTAGTCCATCGAGAATATACGGTGCCTCGCTCACGGTCGCCGGGATCGACTGACAAGCGAATGGCGCGAACTGGTCGCTTACGTGAGTATACGCTTTGAGGCCGGGAACAGAACCATATTTGGCATTGACCATGTTCATGGCTTCGCCATGCCGCGCTGTCGGGAAAAACTGACCATCGCTCGATGCTGACGTGCCCATCCCCCAGACGCGTGACATCGGCAGTTTACCCTGCGCGGCCACCACAATTGCCAATGCCTGGTTCATGGCTTCGCTTTCAACATGCCAGCGGGCAAGGCGTGAGAGCTGCCAGTAATCATGCGTGTTTGTAGCTTCCGCCATCTTACGCAGGCCCAGATTGAGCCCTTCAGCGAGCAGGACGTTGAGCAGACCGATCCGGTCGCGACATGGAGCCCCGGTTCTCAGATGGGTAAACGCATCTGTGAAACCAAGGGCTGCATCAACTTCAAGCAGCATGTCGGTAATCCGAACGGGCACTGTTGCAAAGTTAGCGATGAGGCAGCCTTTTGTCTTATTCAAAGGCCTTA
>OBJX01000210.1_pt1 | contig 14314 bp, 19 predicted proteins | sample 1481631 | NCBI WGS metagenome assembly OBJX01 (sample SAMN02364490, study PRJEB22542) | human gut metagenome | isolation source: fecal sample | host: premature infant | place: USA: Chicago, IL | collected 2012-01
TAAGCTAGCGATCCCGGGACTGGAATCACAGGCGGCAGTGACTTGACGCTTACGGAAATGGAGAAGTACGGCACGGAAAAGGCGGTAAGTGATGAAATCCGGCGGCAGGAGGAGAAGATAGCTCAACTGAGGAAGCAGGCATCGTTTACACCGGATGAAGAAAAGCAGTATATGGCACTCAGACTGCGCACGGACAACCTTCAATCCCGTCGGCGCGCGATAGAAGATCTTACTGATGCCAGCAGAAGCCTTAAAGAAAGCCTTTATCGGCATGCCGGTAGCACGATACAAAGCCTTACCGACCAACTCAGGCTGGATATTCCGCTCTCTGAGAATTCCTCTTTTTTGGAGAAAAGCCTTCGTCAGCTGGAGGCCAGTCTTTCAGCTGCTGTCAGTGACTTCATTGGTCGCCACGAGGCCCGTTTTGGCTGCATCCCCGCAAGGCTGAGGCGGATTGATACCGAAAGCGCAGCCAAAAAGGAAACGCTGCTTCCCCTGTCAGTAAAAATTACCGATCAGGAAACGCTCAAAGCATCCATGGCTGCGCTTGAAAAGGAAAGAGAAAAACTCAGACAGCTACAACAGCTCTCTGAACGCCGTCGGTCCATTTTACAGGAAGGTAATGATACAAAAAACCAGCTCCAGACCGAGTATGCGCGCCTTACTGACCTTTACCAGGCTTACGTGGACGAGCTAAGCAAGCCTGAATACCACCCTGAAGGCGAAATTAGCGTAATTGCTCGCATATCCTTCAATGCTGAGAAGTTTGATCGCTTCACCGGCTGCTTTGACCGGCGAGGGAACATAAACCTCCTGCTCGGCGATCTGGCCAGCCCGAAAGGCGGCTACACATTTTCCGCTGATAGCCATGCGGATACGATCGCAGGCATCTATGACCGCTACAGAAGCGGCGGGGTTGCTCCCGCTCTTCGTAAGGGCATTGAGGATTCCGATATTCTGAGTTATCTCTATGATGACTGCTACCTGATTGATTTTTCTGTCCGTTACCGCAACGACGATATCGTGCAGATGTCGCCAGGCAAACGGGGTCTGGTGCTGCTTAACCTGATCCTTCACCTGAGCAATTCGCGACACCCTATCCTTATTGATCAGCCTGAAGACAATCTCGATAACCGGACGATTTATTCCCAGCTCAATGATTTCGTCAGGCTGCGCAAGGCGGACCGGCAGATCATTATGGTGACGCACAATGCCAACCTCGTCGTGGGAACGGATGCTGAATGCGTGATCGTATCTAACCAGAGTGGGCAGCGCTCGGGCATTGAGAACAGTGAATTCCGGTTTGAATATTATACCGGCTCACTGGAATGCTCGTTCACTTCACAGGACGATTCCGGCCGTCTGCATACCCGGGGTATCAGAGAACACGTTTGTGAAATTCTGGAAGGCGGGATCCAGGCCTTTAAGGAAAGGGAACGCAAGTACGGCCTTTAGACTAAAACAACGCTTCAGTTCTTGCCGTACGCTGGGCATCGGCAAGAACTGACCATATTTCTGCTCTTCTATTATCATCCTGATCCGAACCTCAATAACCCGGAAGGTATCCGGGTCAAAAAGGGCCAGTAAAGATATGGGAACCTAGAGAATGGCGATGGAATTATCATTGCCGATGGTAAGTACCGTCTGACCCTCCTTCACAATCCGGATGAACTCATTTTTTTCGAGGATCCTGATTAACCTGCTGATACCTTTACCACCCCGTGAAACCTTAATCTGCGCCTTAATTTTTTCCGGGGCGATGTAGCTGTTCAGTCCGTCCACCGAGCACAGGGCATAGAAACGCAGATTTCCTGAATGACTCAGGAAATTAGCCTTCCGGTCGGGACTCATCCAGCCTATCATTTCCAGAATGTCATCATAGTGTTTCCTCAGAAGACTGCAGCTGGCTTGCGTACCGTATACTGGTTTGGAGTAATCCGTTTTCCCGGTAACGGGATCGCGTTGGTGAAATTTCCACACAGCTTCATGGTGCGACAGCCGGTTTCTCAGTTCTTTTATTTGAAAGAACGCTTTACAAATATCTGTCCGAGTAAAACCTGCGGGGGCGTTCGGGAACACATGCGAAGTCAGGGCCGGCCAGAGTAATCGATCGCTCTGGTTATCTTCATACATGTCTGTCAGCAACGTGGTCCAGAACCCAAACGTAAGACCTGAGATAATCCGGTCTGGCGTTGGTTTTTTACCTTCCTTACTAATCTGGGACTTAGCCATGGCTACCTGGTTTTCTTCTGACAATGTTCGCGCCAGGAGCCTGTTACCCCATCTGTCCACTTTATAGCCTGCCGCATCCTGGCGATCTCTTGGCGTCCTGGCTCGCTGGTAACGTTCAGCCGGATTAATACGGGTATCCCCCATGTATTTAGGGAGACTGGTAACCCAGTTTGCGTTTGTGTCCCACAGGCCTTTCGCCCCGGCAGGCGGGAAAGACTGTATAGCGGTATTCAACGCATTACGGAGCGTGACTTCAAGGCACTGCATGGCAGGGAGTAGAGCCCCTGCCAACGCCTTATTCCAGTGATATGCAGCCATGACCTGAGAGGGTTTAACCTTCAGATTCTTTTTATATATATCCAGCCTCTCTGTCGTTATGTAGCGTTGTGCTGTCATTGTTCTTTCCCAGAAAACGTTTGACATACGTGGTATATGTCTGGCCTAATAGTCACATCAAGGCGGAGTCGCCTCCTCTGGAGGTCTCTCGCGGAAAAAGTAGTCTGGAAAAGCCATCCTTCGGGGTGGCTTTTCTCGTTTCAGAGTCCGGTTATTGGCAACAGGGATTTCGCGATTCTGATCTCATTAATCTCCTTGTAATACTCCTCCTGCCCGATAACAAACCAGAGAGAAGTATAGAACTGGGCGATGGTCAGTCCGTCCCGTCCGGCCACTTCACAGAACAGAGCCATTATCATCGAAATTCCTTTAGGCAGAAAAGGGATCATACCGTAACGAAGCTGTCGTGCACGAAGCTCGAGATAAGGAATATTATTCATCATTATACGCTTGAGATCGTCTTCATTATTAAGTTCGAGGATACGACAGTATTCCCGGTTATAGATCGGGACAAGATCGCTTTCAAAGCTCTGAGAAGTGATCTCCCGTTCAGTCAGTCGGGCAACCTCCTTGTCCATCAAGGCAACCAGTTCGCTGGTACGCACAAAATTTCCCAACAGATCGCCGAATGTGGCTGTCAGTAGCTCAAGCACAAGATCGTTCTTGGATTTACCTGTCAGTCGGGCCTGCTCTGTAATAGCAGCATCGACATCAGAAGGTATTTTTCGCAGCGTCATCACCCGATTTGTTTCTTCCTGGCATTTATTCATTACCTCCCCCATCATTGCAACCATAACTAACATTAGAAATGAACTGGCATCATTTATCTCATGCAAAGCCAGTTGAAGTCAATTAATGTGATTTGTAATCAATTTATAATTATGATGCAAAATATCAGTATGTGACATTTCATGATTTGTTCTATTTTCACCTCAGATCCGATTTCTGGTGGTTCCGGATCTGCTTTCCGGCCTCCGGCGCGCTGCGGCCCGTAAACACAAGATATAGCGGTTTTCCCAGCTGACAGTGACGCTATATGTTGTATCCCTCCCCTGCCCCGTGACCGGCCGCTCACCACCGGAAAACGCCGCTTTGCTTATTCCCTGACCGTGGTACACTTCCGGAAACTTATCAAAATGTGAAAAGTCGGATCTCACCGGAACGGCCATCCGGTAATTTAGCTGAGTGGTTATATGACTGCTTATTATCTCTCAAGGGGTGATTACGGCAGGTACAATAACCCTGGGTGACGGTCTGATATGTCAGCGGGTGATTGTGCGGATGCGTCATCATTACTCTGCGTGACTATTCCAAAGGAGGGGTGATGCTAATTGATGACATTCTAGCCAACCTGGTTAGCCATAATATAACCAGTTTCTGGTTGTTCCAGACAAATGATCCTTATGGCACAGGGATGTTTGTTCTGCTGGACTCAAATGGAGCTGAACTGGCATGGCGGTGGCTACCAGATGGCCCCAAAGGGTGGCGTACTGAAGAATCGTTGCTCGATGAATTTTCTAAACTACCTGAAGATACAATCGAATTTGATTTCACAGATGGGCTAGACCATGTGCTAGCTACATTTGGCGCGGTGGACGCGTCGAATGGAGTCCCTCCTCCACCTCGACCGCCGTGGTTAAGCTAAGCCTCGGCAAAAACACTGTGGGGGCGGGATTTCTCGATAAGGAATAAGCATGGCTGACTGGTTTATTGCGACCGAAGGCGTGAAGGTGGTGAAAGACAGCGCCAGTCTGTGGCCGCAGATATTTACTGCCGGTGCTGCATTCGGTGGTGTGTGGTTCGGGCAATGGCTGATAACGCAGCGGGAAGCAAAAGCGACCGCAGGTAAACGTGATGAAGAGTGTCTATATATTTCCACGGAGCTGGTTTTTTTGCTGGAGCAGTTTGCCGAAGGTTGTGCAAGGATAGCGACAGACACTGGGCATACCGATGCGCAGGGTTTTACCCGCTCGAATGAAAGCACTCCTGAAATTGACCTCTCGGTGGTATCCGGGGACTGGCGGGTTCTGCCTCCACGTCTGATGTATGCCATTCGTGAAATACCGATGCTGCAGAAAGGAGCTGACAGACTGATACTGGCTACTGAAGAGCACGATGATCCACCTGATTACTTCAGGACATTCGGAGAACGCAGGTATCAGTACACCCGGCTGGGGCTCAGGGCGATAATTCAGGCGCGTCGTCTGAGAAAAAATGCTGGTTTTCCTGCAACCCGCCTCGATGCCACTGAATGGTCTGCCCAGCCCGTGCTCTGGAGTGTGTGGCGGCTGGAGCGTAACAGACGTTCGGTTCAGGCAAGGCTGCGGCTTCAGACCATTGCACAGATGAATATTGCTCTTCAGCAGAGTATTAAAAATAACGGTCAGTCCGGGGGAAGTCAGTGAATTTACCTGCCCATTTTACCCCGACACCCTCCTTACATTTGCCGGTAGCCATCGACTATCCGGCAGCGCTGGCGCTGCGCCAGATGGCACTTGTTCAGGATGAACTGCCAAAATATCTGCTGGCGCCGGAGGTGAGCGCCCTGCTTCACTATGTCCCGGATCTGCACCGCAAGATGCTGCTGGCAACACTCTGGAACACCGGTGCACGTATTAACGAAGCTCTGGCGTTGACGCGAGGGGATTTTTCGCTGGCGCCGCCGTATCCGTTCGTGCAGCTGGCCACGCTCAAGCAGCGCACCGAGAAAGCGGCCAGAACAGCAGGTCGAGCGCCGGCCGGTAGTCAGGCTCATCGTCTAGTTCCGCTTTCCGATCACCACTACGTCAGCCAGCTGCAGATGATGGTGGCAACCCTGAAAATTCCGCTGGAAAGACGAAACAAGCGCACCGGCAAAGTGGAGAAGGCGCGTATCTGGGAAATCACAGACCGTACCGTCCGCACCTGGCTTAGCGAAGCGGTGGAGGCCGCAGCAGCCGACGGGGTGACGTTCTCAGTACCTGTGACCCCCCATACGTTCCGTCACTCCTACGCGATGCACATGCTGTACGCCGGTATACCACTGAAGGTTTTGCAGAGCCTGATGGGCCACAAATCGATTAGCTCGACGGAGGTCTATACGAAGGTGTTTGCGCTCGATGTCGCGGCGCGCCATCGTGTGCAGTTCGCCATGCCGGAAGCCGATGCGGTAGCGCTGATGAAACAACTTGAGAGGCGCTAAAAGCTGCATTCGCGGTTCTGTAACGTTAAGCTATGGCGCGGGAGTGGAAGACAGGCGTAAAAAAGGCTACTGGCGCGGCCTTAGTTAGGTAACCTGTGATATCAAACTGCTCTCTCAGCTAAGACTTACAGTGTAAATGCAGTATTTTATCTAATTCGCGTAGTCTGGCCAGATAGCCAGCACTCATTGCCTTACCGCTTTCATCATTGCCAAGACCATTCTCAAGCAGATCTGAGCCGAAATTAGAACAGGCGCAGCGGAGAGTCATTACTTGTGCATCTGTAAGTGTAGTGCCGTTAATAATAATTGCCGGTTCGGATTGGGAATTCATCATTGTCTCCACTTATCGTAGTGCTTTGATATAACCAGCCCCGATCCAGCACAGCCAGCAGAACTGGACAGAATAGGCAGTATGTCTAACTTCTGGCCGCGGATATGATCGAGCCAGCAGTGCTCGCCGCAGCCGAGCGACAGGGCGAAGCCCCGAGTGAGCGAGGAAGCACCAGGGAACAAAACTTATAAATTCTGCTTACGCTAAATGCCTGAAAAATCACCTCCCCCTCGGGGTTATCCACTTATCCACGGGCATAATTTTATAAAGTACTTTTTAATTCTTTTTCTTAATTTTACACCTTTTAGGGAGCCTGAAAGCCGCGTACAGTGCGGCCTGAGAGGGAGCCTGTATGGGCAACTGGTAAACATAATATGGGAAATTAATCACGTATCAGTGGGTTTTGTCTCAACAAGCTATGGGATACGCATCAACAAGCTATGGGAAAGAGGTCAAGTTCAGTTCTCAATTATCCACTTGTGGATAAAGTGCAGATTTTCCCGGTGGATAAGTATCGCGATAGCTTGCAATTTCTGTTTTCACTGTCATTATGGGTGGGTAAAAATCTACCCATAGGCATTGAAATGGATACTCAAGCACTCTTGCCAGCTACTAAAACGTTTAAAAAACGCGCCAGTATAAAGCAATCTAACGAATTGACCGAAGCTGCATATTACCTGCCTCTTCAGGCAAAACGTGTGCTGTGGTTATGCCTCATGCAGGCCTATTTTAATGACAGCCAGGAAGATGACTCTGACGTATTGCCGCTCTTCAAAATCAGCGTTTCCGATTACGTCAAATACTTCAATGTCGCTACGTCTGTCGCCAGTCGTGATGTGAAGGCTGGCGTAAATGCTCTGGGCGAATCAACGGTTACCTTTTATCCAAAAGAAGGTGAGTTTGAAGAAGTTAAACGTCCGTGGTTGGCTGAAGCAGGAATGAAGCGAGGCCGGGGTTCCTGGCAGATTGAATTTAACTACAAGGTCATGCCATTCCTTGTCGGCTTAACCTCCCAGTTCACTACCTATTCTCTCTATGACTGTGGCCAGCTTAATAGTGTTCGTGTCATCCGGCTTTATGAAAGCCTGTGTCAGTTCCGGAGTACTGGTGTCTGGATCACCACACATGACTGGTTATGTGAAAGGTTTATGCTCCCTGCCTCGCAGAAAAACAATATTGCTGAAATGAAGCGTACCTTCCTGGAACCTGCGCTGAAGAAAATTAATGAGAAGACGCCATTAAAGGTAACATATACCACTGAAGAAGATGGTCGCTTGCTGTTTAATTTTCTTGATAAAAAACAATAACCTGTATTTATTATTTCCTCCCCCCTTAGTTTGTTGCTGACATATGGGGGGATACTAAACTTGCTGTATTTCCCATAGTGCTTGCCTAACTTGACCTGTTTCCCGCAATCCCGGCTGTCCGCGTAGTTGACCTGTTTCCCACAGTCCCGGACGTCTGCAAAGTTGACCTGTTTCCCACAGTACGCGCCGTCCGCGGAGTTGACCTGTTTCCCATAGTCCGGGCCGTCCGCGAAGTTGACCTGTTTCCCACAGTCCCGGTCGTCTGCAAAGTTGACCTGTTTCCCATAGTCCGGGCCGTCCGCGGAGTTGACCTGTTTCCCACAGTCCCGGTCGTCTGCAAAGTTGACCTGTTTCCCGCAGTCCCGGCCGTCTGCAAAGTTGACCTGTTTCCCACAGTCTTGGCCGTCCGCGGAGTTGACCTGTTTCCCACAGTCCCGGTCATCTGCAAAGTTGACCTGTTTCCCACAGTCTTGGCCGTCCGCGGAGTTGACCTGTTTCCCACAGTCCCGGTCGTCTGCAAAGTTGACCTGTTTCCCATAGTCCGGGCCGTCCGCGGAGTTGACCTGTTTCCCACACTCCCGGCCATCCGCGAAGTTGACCTGTTTCCCATAGTCCGGGCCGTCCGCGAAGTTGACCTGTTTCCCATAGTCCTGAGCGTCCATAAAGTTGACCTGTTTCCCACAGAGGATGGAAAACTCTTCTTGTGCTGAGCGTAAGAGCTATCTGCCGGACGGTTCCTCTTCGCTTCCTCGCCAGTTCGCTCGCTACGCTCGGTCACATGGCTGCGGCGAGCGCTGCCTGATTCTAGTAGCAATCTTTCAGCATGCTAGTAGCAATAAAATAGATTGCTGCTAGCATGCTTCATGCAGCCATCGGGGCTTATAATGACGTAGTTTCCAGACAGTGATTTTCTGGTGGTATAGCATAGCGCTCGTCACATGTTGTGCTGGCTGCATGATTGCTGCAACCTTGCCGCTATATTGCCGATCTATCGATGCAATCCTCAATGAGCTCTCTTTGATTATTGCTGCAAGAGTGCATAAAGCTTGCCGCTTTCGTTATCGCTAACGTGGCACAAGTATTCGGCTATCCATTCCTGTACTCTTCTGAATGGCAAGATTTAATCTTGCTGCTAGATTTTTGATTATTGCAATGTTGCTGCAAGCTGTTATCTTGTTCCGGAAGAGTTACTTTTCCTAACCTCAATCAGGTATATACTAATGTTTGCTGCAAGATAGCAGCAAGTAAAGGGGGCTAGATGGCCTGGATAGTTGGTTTTATTTCCCAGAAAGGTGGTGTGGGCAAAAGCACTAAAGCGAGAGCGTTAGCGCGTGAAGCATCCGCCTGTGGCATCAAAACAAAATTAGCTGACCTCGACCTGGAACAGGCAACGAGTGCTGAGTGGCACCGCCGACGTCTGTCAGCTGGTTTGCCACCGGTTGCTTCAGTCGAAGTATTTTCAACAGCAAAGCAGGCCATAGAATCTGCCGGCGAGTTTGACCTTCTCATTCTTGATGGACCAGCTCGTGCAAGCAAAGGGACTTCGGAAATTGCTAAGGTGGCCGACCTTATCGTCCAGCCAACGGGGGCTTCCCTTGACGATCTTGTCCCGGCTATTAAAGTTTTCAACGCGCTGGTAAAAGAAGGCGTGCCACGTTCAAAACTGGTCTTTGCTTTAAGCCGTGTAGGTACCGAAGCGGAAGAGCTGGATGCTCGTGCATATATCAGTGAGGCGGGTTATGAAACTTTAGCTGGATGTCTTTTTGAGAAGCCAGCTTACAGAAAAGCGATGAACTCAGGACTTGCAGTGACAGAAACACGCTATAAAGGTTTAAACGAGAGAGCTGATGAACTTATCCAGGCGCTCATCGATAAGATTGGAGAAGAGTAATGGCTGATGCATCAAAACTTAAAACTAAAAGAGCCCGTGGTGGGCTGGGTGTACCCCCAGGCCCTGACGAAGTGGCTACCAGCCTGAACGCGCCTGAGATAGCTCCTGCAGTCGCTGCCACTGATGTACAGATACAGCAGGCGGACTTATCGCCAGTGCACCATGATCCTGTGGGTACGCAAACAGTGACCGAGGCATATACCCGCCGCGATGGACGTTCTGCCAGAAAAACAAACAGGACGCTGGCATTTGCAACACGTGTCACACCTGCTTTCGACCAGGAGATCCGGGATATCGCAGAGCGTGAGGGGTTGAAACTGGTGGAAGTTCTGGAAAAAGCAGTTGAGGCATATAAGGAAAAACAGGGGTACTAATCCGGAATGCAGCAATCTTGCTGCATTCTTTTTATTATTTAAATCTTGCAGCAAGATTTATTCTAGCTAAATGCTAGATTGCTGCAAGATAAATGATATAATACTCAAACTGAGTAATTAAACGACCCGGCGAAGTACGCAGTTTGAGTACTTACCTGCGGTTTTTGAACGTATTTACTCAATGTGAGTAGTTATGGGTTGAAGATTAATACTCAAACTGAGTATCAATGGAGATAGGTATGAAAATTTTTTGCGATGATGGTTCTACAAACGTGAAACTTGCTTGGTTTGAAGGGAAGACGCTGAAAAGTGCGGTATCAGTGAATTCTTTTCGCCATAACTGGAAAGTCGAGGGCTTAGGCAGCAGTCGTACCTATAACTATCTGCTCGATGGCCGCAAATATACCTACGACCCGGTCAGCGAAGCTGCGATCAGCACGACTCACATTGAGTACCAGTACTCTGATACAAACGTGCTGGCAGTTCACCACGCATTACTGAACAGTGGAATTGAACCCCAGGAGATAGATCTCACCGTTACGTTACCTATCAGCGAGTTTTACACGGCCGACTGCCAGAAAAACACGCTTAACATAGAGAGAAAAATTAGCAACCTGATGCGGGAAGTCACCCTGAACAAAGGGGTAACTTTTACCATTAAAAGCGTTGAAGTTATGCCTGAATCACTCCCAGCTGTATTTACTCGCCTGGTTGCTGACAATGTTGGTCAGTACGAAAAATCACTGGTTATCGACCTCGGTGGTACGACTCTGGACGTCGGGGTTATTGTTGGCCAGTTTGAGGACGTTTCGGCAGTACATGGTAATCCTGATATTGGTGTATCAATGGTCACGAAAGCCACGCTCACTGCACTGAAGATGGCGAGCAGTGATACCAGTCCAATGATTGCTGACGAGCTGATCAAAAACAGGCAGAACCTGGATTTTGTGGGGCAGGTTGTAAATGAGGTAGCTAAACAAAATCTGGTACTGGATACCATTGATACAGCGATACATAAGCTGGGCGAGCTGGTTGTTGATGATTTGCTGCAGTATCGAAACGTAAACCGCGTATATATTGTCGGTGGCGGTGCAGCACTCATTGCCGATGCTGTTCGTAAGGCATGGAATCACCTTGGCGAAAAGGTTGTTCTTATGGACGAACCTCAGACAGCGCTGGTCCTGGCTATTGCACGCTTCAAAGCGGAGGAGTAATCGATGCACGACGGCGAAGAAAGGAAAAAACTTTCACTGTACCTTCACCCGGAGGATTCTGCCGATCGTCTTGCTCTGGCTGAAATCGAAACTATCCCCCGGAAAAACCGGGGGGAGTTATATCGACAAGCTTTGATAACCGGCCTGATTATGCATCAACTCGATGAGAGAATTCCTGCGATCTTAACAGCATTGTTCACCAGAAAGCTGAATACAGATGAGGTCATTAGTCAGATCGCGCAGATTACAGGCTGGAAACCTTCTGTTGCTGATTTAAAAGACGTACTGGCGGCATTGGAAGGGAATCAGGAGACGTCTTCTTTCAAGCCCACTGGGGATGACGTGGAACAGGCATGCCTGAAAGCTGCTCGGGCTAAGATGAAAAATCTGATGTGATATCGAACGCACTCTGTGAAATCTGCAAAATTTCGCAGGGTAAGTGACTCAATTTTTTAATCTCCGCATCCTCAGTAAAAACTAGCTGTCGCGGCTGCGCGCTTCGTCCGGTCGGAGTTTTCCGGTTAAAAGGGACAAGGGTATGACTGTACATATGGCCAATCCGTAGATTTTGTACTGTCGTCTTGACGTTCTGAATTATCTATATGACACAGGTTTGTGGTCTGATGGCGTTAAGCAACGAATATATGAGATTATGAGTATGAGACCTGGCTGTGTTATCTTTGATAAGATGGGATTTACTCCTGGCTGGGTTAGTAATCAAGAGCGGTTAATCAACCATTAAAACATTAGACTGTTATCCAACACTGAGCAGAATTATTCAATTATTCAATTTGTTAGCGAGGTTTTCTATGACAGATTTAATTAATAAGACTTCAAATCAACACTATATATCTCAAGTGGAATTTAGATGGAATAGTATAAACCCTAAAGCCGAAAATGACCTGATGAAAGTATATAGGTTTAAGTTGATTAATGAAGGTTTTTTAAAACTAAGATGCCCCGAAAAGAAACGAATAAAATATCTTTCATGCGGGGACGATCTTTTCTCTCTAGCTGTATTTGATGATGACACTCGCCTTAACATGGAGAAATATTTTGGATACTTTGAAGCAGAATACAATGATAGGGTCTCAAAATTCCTTTCAGATATTGCAACCAAAATACAAAATTCTGGAGAAGGACTATATAAAGTAGATGGTAGTGAGTTTATTTCTGATATTAAATTCTTCCAGAAGATTAAATTCTTAAATTTTATCAGAAACCCTCATAATATAAGAAGGGCTTTAAAATTATTCGATTTTGCTAGAGATTATATTGTTCATGGGACTGGTGGGGATTTTCAATTAATTTTAAATGCCCTCATTAAAAACAAAAAAACTCATCGTGATTATGTTTGTAGGACATATGGAGTAACTTCAAGTGAATTTGATAGCTGGATTAAACTAATTCTATTATTCGTTTATTTTGATGATAATATGATGAACCCTACTTTAGATGGTATGATGGATGAGTTTTTTAAAGCAAAAGAATTACATACAGCGGTGATTATTGCATATTACCCTGAGGAAACACGAAAGTCACCTTTAATTCCTGATGTGGGATCTGTAGTAAATGATGATATGACATATGCTTTTAATATATCTAGGAGTTGCTTTATTGTATTGGAACATACTTTATTGGAAAGTGAATACAGTAGAAATAATGCTAAGAAGGTAGCGGATCTTATGGGTGTACCATTTACTGATGATTTTTTTGAAGTATACAAAAAACATCTGCAAGGAGAAAAATTAATTTCAATTTACATTGATGATGACGAATTACTCAGTGGATATAACAGCAAATGTATTGAGGTGTCAAAAGAGTTCGTTTATTCCAGCTCGGCAGTGGTTCATGGTGCTGATGTCATCAGAGCGTGATTTGCAACAACAGCTTCCAGAACGGCGATCAATACCCGTAATCCAGCGAGTGCGGTGGTGTACCGAATGACCAAGTTGGCCGATGAAGATGGAAAATGGAGGTGAGGGATGGTTGATGAAGGTTAGAAAGCACAAAACCCCGGTTAGTAGGCCGGGGTTTTGCAATCTGTCGATACTGTTTGGTGGTCAGCTTCGGCAAGGTGGTGAACTGTCCCTTCTTCATTTATATTTTTATCTGATGGTGAATATTTATTTTTTTTCTGCGTTGCAGCTCGGCTATAATCGCCTCTAGCTGACGGGTATTGATTTTTATCCACTCGCGGCTTGTCATACCGCCTCTAGAAAAAACCTGCTCGCGCCATTCAGGACTTTCCCATTTGGCAACACGCTGAACGTTTTCGATGCCGAAGTAGGAGAGTGGGTATATTCGAAAATATCTATCCCATAAAATGTAGATCACCGGTACGGAGATGATGGTCAGGGTTACCAGAATTTCCATGTCTATTCCTTAAGTTCGTCTGACTTGATTATCAAAGCAGTTTTCCCCGGTTTTTTAAACGTAGGGTTCTTTTTCTTCTCAGGGAAAGCAACATGAGCTATCCATAGCTCATCGATGAATAATTTTACCTGTTTTATCTGTCCGTTTTGCATGCTTTTTTGGTCATTCATCATGCGTTATCTCATCCTTTCGCTGGCCAGATTGTACACGTCACTGCGTTCACGCTTTCCAACAGCAACAACCGCGATAATTAATTGATCATCTATCACCTGATACACCAGGCGAAAACCTGATGCACGAAGTTTAATTTTATAACAGTCCTTTATTCCTCTCAGCTTTGCAGAGGGGATATGTGGTTCGTCACAGCATTTCTTCAGTTTCTTCGCAAACTGCTGCTGAATGGACTTATCCAGCTTTTGCCACTCTTTCAGCGCATCTTCCCTGAATTTGACCGTATAAGTCATAGATAAGTGTCCAGGTCCACGTCAAGCAGCTGCTGGTTACTGCGTTCTAAAACCAGCTTTGCCAGTTCCTGGTCATCTAGGGCATCGAGCATCTTCTCGTAAAGCTCTGCCGGGATACAGTAAAAAGCGGGCTGGTTACGGTTCAGAATAGCAACCGGGAAGCCGTCGCCGGCACTGACCGTCGCCATCGGGTTTTTTTTAAGTTCGCTGATGCTCGCGCTTGTGTCACTCAGAATAATGTTGGGCATAGTGCACCTTTAAGACTCATTAACAGGTCTCAAATATAGTCCTCACATGACCAGTTAACAAGTCTTTTAGACGGTGGCTGCGTAAAATACCCGGAGGGCGAGGGCACTGGTGATCGTACCCATTATGGTGGACATGCAAACCAGGGCTGGGCTGAGCCGCAGGTTAAAACCTGGCTACCGGTAACTCTTTCCAGCGGGTTGTATATGCTGGCGACAACATCTCCCGCTTCATCTGCCACTCAGGAGCAATACCTCTGCCGGCAAACCAGACTTTCCCGAGTCCGGAATGATTAATGCCGTCGAGTACCTTCATCAGCGCATCGCTGTGCGGCCGTGGCTGCACGTCATCGAACAGATTCA
>OBJX01000213.1_pt1 | contig 13773 bp, 9 predicted proteins | sample 1481631 | NCBI WGS metagenome assembly OBJX01 (sample SAMN02364490, study PRJEB22542) | human gut metagenome | isolation source: fecal sample | host: premature infant | place: USA: Chicago, IL | collected 2012-01
CGTTGCGGTTAGTGTCCCTGTTTTTTTCTTGATGGCGGTACAAAAAGATTTTGGAACATCCCTTGTTTTCGTAACGATTATTCTATCTCTTTTAGTTATTTCAGGAATTGATCGCAAAATTTTAATCATTATTTTCAGTGCTTTAGCAACGTTAGGCGTGGTCTTGATTCTGTTAGTCTTTACAGAGTGGGGGCACAAAGTACTCTTCTTTTTACATTTTAAACAATATCAATTGGATCGAATTTTAGCATGGATTCATCCCTATGATTATGTCGATAAAATCTCCTATCAACAAGTGCAAGGCTTATTGGCAATCGGTTCGGGTGGTTTATTTGGTAAGGGTGTACATGGGATTGAAGTGTATGTTCCTGTTCGTGAGTCTGATATGGTTTTTACTTTTATCGGGGAAGCCTGGGGCTTTGTGGGCAGTGCCACTGTTGTTTTTCTCTATTTTTACTTGTTTTATCAAGTTTTAGTAGCTGGCTTGCGGAGCAATTCGCGTTTTTGTATGTACATCTGTGTCGCCCTCATTTTTTCGCTGGTCTTTCAAACGGTGGAGAATATCGGTGCGGTGATTGGACTGTTGCCGTTAAAAGGTATTCCGCTTCCGTTTTTAAGTCAAGGAGGCACTTCGTTAGTGATGGCTATCTTCTTTAGGATTTGTTAAAGGAAGAGAAGCCGCTACCTGAAAACACAAATAAAAACCAAGACTGGAACTCGCTTGCCGACAAGCTCTAGTCTTGGTTTTTACTATTGGAATTGTTTTTGGCATTCAGCCAAAAGTTGTTGAAGTTGTCGACTCATGTAACGTTCTTTTAAATAATAAACTGCCATGTTTCGTTTAGGTAGTTCTTGGTAAGTTAGTGTATGGATCGAATTGTCTAAAAGTTGAATATTTGTGTATTCGGGGACAATAGCGAAACTATCGGAATGAGACACCAAGTGAGTAATAAGTGAAAGAGTATCCACTTGAATGACTTTCTCTGGAGAAAAATTAGAAAACGTAGTATCTAGCCAATTGGTTAATTTGTTTTGCTCGGAAAATTCGGTATTTAAACGGACGAAGGGGTACATTGTTAGTTCTTTTAAAATTTCTTCCGTCGTGGCTTTGGCCAAAGCTGGATGATCATTTCTTAAAATGAATTGATAATTTGCTGTAAATAAATCAATTTTACCAATATGTTCAGGTAATGGTAAGTCAGCAAAGGAAATACCAAAATCTGCATCCATTGTTTCCAAGGATTGAAGAATATTTTCTGTAATAATAGTGTGGACTTGTAAGTTGGATGAACGATCCGTTAATGTTGTCATTAGTAAGTCATTCAATTTATATTCTAAATCACAGAGATAAGTGGCTACATAAATATGGTTGGAAGAATGATTAATTTCTTTTAGCTCTTCTTCAATTGAGACCAACTCATTGGTGATGCGCCAACAATATTTTTCTAAAATTAATCCAGCCGGTGTTAAGGTGGTAGTTTGACCTTGGCGATTAAAAAGTTCAGCGCCTAACGTTGCTTCAAGAATTTTTATTTGCTTACTTAGGGCAGCTTGAGAAATTGCTAAATTTTCGGCTGCTTTAGTAAATTGTTTCACTTTGCATAACTCTAAAAAATAATGCAAACGAAATAGTTCCATGGAAATTCCTCCTTTTTCTATTCCTAGAATAAATAACGTAATTGTTCGAATAAATAACGGTGTGCTTCACAATGTCCGTGATGATTATTCTGAACTAAATAGATGGCTCGTTCTGGACTATCTTCCAGAGGAATACCAACTAAGTTACGTCTGTTTAGTTCATCAGTGAGTGAATAGGGAAGGATGCTACAGGCTTTTTCTCGTTGGACCATGTCTAAGACTAAATGAAGAGAAGGGAGTTCGATGACGATTTGCCGATTTTCCCAATTGATTTTACGTTCCCAACGTTTAAACACTTTTTTTTCATATACTTGATCGGAATATGCAGCAAAAGGTAAAGAACGAATTTCGTCAATCGTTACGCTATCGGCATGGGCTAAAGGATGATTTTTATTGACACAAAGGAGATAGCTTTCTGTATAAATTAATTCTTTCTCTAATGGAATCGAGGTATCCAAAAATATCCCAATCCCAATGTCAATTAAATCTGTTTCCAAGGCTGTTTCAAGATCGTAATAATACTTAAAATCAATACTTACATACGGATAGGATTGATTAAATAACAACAAGACTTCTCCAAATGCTTTATCTATATCAATTAAGTTTGTTCCAATCCGAATGGTCGTTGTCGATCCTTGGGTCACTAATTCATTAATCTCTTCTTGCGCTTCCTTAATGAGTGCAAAAATCATTTCTGTTCGCTTGGCGACGACTTCGCCTGCTGGAGAAAGCCGACAATGTTTCTTGTCTCTTAAAATTAATGAAGCACCTAATTCACGTTCCAACTCCTTGAGCTGGGTACTTAAATAAGGTTGACTCGTATGGAGCTTTTGAGAAGCTAAAGTAAAACTCGCATACTTTGAAACTGCCATAAAATATTCTAGTTGTTGTAATTTCATTTTCCTCACCGCCGTTTCTTTAACTATACAAAAAATAGCAGAAGAAAAGCTTCTCGACAAGGCTATCTGACGGTCTTTAGATTAATTTAACCAGTTATGATTCTATGAATAAATACGAATCATACCAGAAAACCATAGTAAATAAGCGGATTATTTTTCTTTTTGTTACTGAATGGACAAAAAGTTATCTGCTAAAAACTTTTTCTATATCGTTATTTTTTCAAGGAAGAATTATACTTGCTGTTGTAATTAAATAAGATTTGTTAGGTGAGGCTCCTATACAAACATAGGCTACTGCCCAAAAATGTCGAGAGACGCCAATGGGTAGAACAGGAACTGTCGAATGAAGGCTTTTCTTAAGGTAGCTAAAAGCAATCGCTTTTTACGTTGTATAGTGCTAAAGCTCAACGATAAGAACGATTATTCTTTGACACGTTGAGTTTTCAGCGTGTCTTTTTTTGTGGAAAGGGTGAGGAAAATGGAAGATGAACCGATCGTCAATTCAAGTCAACAACAGATAAATGAGGTGAAAGAAAATGGAAAAGAAAATGCGTCACTTGGGCCATGACTATAGTTACAAAAAGTTTGCCCATTCAGAAGTAGAAAAAGTTTTACAACGTTTCGGCTCAACTTGGGATGGCATTAAACACCAAGATATTGAAGAATTACAAGAACGTTATGGCCGCAATAAAATTATGAATGAAAAAAAAGCTTCACGGCTGCGACTTTTTATAAAATCGTATATCACGCCGTTTACTTTGGTGTTATTAGCACTAGCCACAATTTCATTTTTTACAGAATATGTCTATGCTGCGCCAGAGGAAAAAGATGTTACTGGCGTGTTAATCATGTTAGCGATGGTCATCTTAAGTGGCACGATGAGTTTTGTCCAATCAGTCAAATCAAGCAATGCAGTTGAAAAATTACAAAATATGATTAAAGTTACAGCGACAGTCATTCGCGACAAGAAGCAAATGGAAATTCCTATTGAGGAAGTTGTGTGTGGCGACTTAGTCCAACTATCCGCTGGCGATATGATTCCAGCCGATTTACGTTTAATCCAATCTAAGGACTTATTTGTTTCCCAATCATCCTTGACTGGAGAGAGTTTTCCCATTGAAAAACACGCGACTCATCAAAAAGATAGTGATCAAATTGATACAGAATACGACAATCTTTTGTTTTTAGGAACAAATGTCATTAGTGGCACTGGTTTGGGCATTGTCATTAAAGTTGGTAATCAAACTTTATTCGGACGGATGGCTTCTGATAACGGAGAAGAGCAGCAGCAGACGAGTTTTGAAACAGGAATTAATAAAACAACGTGGGTGCTGATTCGCTTTATGTTGGTTATTACGCCAACTGTTTTTCTAATTAATGGGTTAACAAAAGGCGATTGGGTGGAAGCGTTAATGTTTGCGATTGCCACAGCTGTCGGCTTGACACCAGAAATGTTACCCATGATTGTAACAACCAATTTAGTCAAAGTTTCTCGAGAAATGGCTAAAGAAGGCACGATTATGAAAAATGTCAATGCCATTCAAAATTTTGGCGGGATGGATGTACTTTGTACGGATAAAACAGGTACCTTAACACAAGATAAAGTAATTTTAGAATACCACTATAATATTGGGTGCCAAGAAGATCAAAAAGTCTTGGATTTAGCATTTCTAAACAGTTATTTTCAAACAGGTTTGCGTAATTTAATGGATAACGCCGTTATTCAAGCGGCGACACAAGAAAGTGATATACAATCAGATGATTTTTATAAAGTAGATGAAATTCCTTTCGATTTCAATCGACGTCGAATGAGCGTGATTATCAAAGAGTTTAAAACGCGAGAAACACGCTTAATTACCAAAGGTGCGGTTGAAGAAATGCTCTTGGTCTGCACACAGGTACTTTTAGATGGCGAAATTGTGCCCTTAACAGAGACGCTGCGTCAAAAAATTACCAAAGACGTTGAAGCTTTAAATCGAGATGGTTTGCGCGTTCTAGCAATTGCCGATAAAAAAGTCGAAGCGGCTGAATGGGAGTATACAACTAAAGATGAATCAGAGTTGATTTTACAAGGCTATCTTGCTTTCTTAGATCCACCAAAAGAAACAGCGGCGGCAGCTATTCACGCCTTGCATCAACATAATGTAGCTGTGAAAGTATTAACGGGGGACAATCAGTATGTGACGCATTCTGTTTGTAAAGAAGTTGGTCTGGCTGGCGAAAAAATTATTACAGGAAATGAACTTCAACAATTAAACCAAGAAGAATTAAGAAAAACCGTTCAAGCGTATAATATTTTCGCCAAAATTACGCCTGACCAAAAAGTTCGTATTGTAAATGCGTTAACTGAAAATGGTCAAACTGTTGGCTTTTTAGGTGATGGAATAAATGATGCTGGAGCAATGCGTGCTGCTGATGTAGGAATCTCTGTTGATACAGCTGTCGATGTGGCGAAAGAATCGGCGGATGTAATTTTATTGAGAAAAGATTTAATGGTTTTAGAAAAAGGAATTTTATCTGGACGGCGCGTGTTTACGAACACGATGAAGTACGTCAAATTAACAGCAAGTTCTAATTTTGGCAATGTTTTTTCCGTGATCCCAGCAAGTATCTTTTTACCATTTTTACCGATTGCTCCGATTCAATCGCTATTATTAAATCTAATTTACGATACTTCGTGTATGTCAGTTCCTTGGGACAAAGTAGATGAAGAATACGTAGAAAAACCAAAAAAATGGGAACCAAAATCAATTGGTAATTTTATGCGTTGGTTTGGCCCAACGAGTTCTATTTTTGATATTGTTACCTATTTATTTATGTATTTCATTGTGTGTCCGGCTATCCTAGGTGGCTCATTCTTTGAATTAAATGGAGCAGATCAATTGCTCTTTATCGGTATTTTCCATGCAGGGTGGTTCATTGAGTCCTTATGGTCCCAAATGCTCGTCTTGCATTTCCTACGAACAGAAAAAATGCCTTTCCTTCAAAGTAGTGCTTCTGGAATTATGACGTTAGTCACTACAGCAGGGATTGTTCTCGGAACTGTTTTACCCTTTACCGCTTTCGGTGCAGAACTAGGATTTGTCGGTTTATCACCAAGCTATTTCTTGTATTTAATCCCGACAATTATTGCTTATTTAGCACTGGTTGCGTTCATTAAAGTTTTATACGTCAAACGTTACGGTCAATTACTGTAACTGATTTGTACTATTATATATAGTATATATAGAAAAATTTTTTTACTTTTCTTTCAAGGTTGAGGAGGTGTCGGTTTTTATGACAGCTCCTCGTTGTTGTTTTAAGTGACTGTGCGAATTTTTTTATGGATTTATTTGTCATTTACAGTTAGTATGGCTAGTAGAGACTTTCCAAAAAGAACGAGCTTTTTGGTAATAAGGAGATAAAACGAGCTAATGACCAAAACAAACCAACTTTCAACTTCAACGCCGATGTTCGATCGGTCGGCCTATATTCATATTCCATTTTGTGAGCATATTTGTTATTATTGCGATTTTAACAAGGTCTTTTTAGAAGGACAACCAGTTGATGAATATATTCAGAGTTTATTAAAAGAAATTCAACTTACGCAAGCATTGTATCCAGAACAAGAAATGAAAACCATCTATATTGGCGGAGGCACGCCAACTTCATTATCAGCGAAACAGTTAGATGTGCTACTAAAAGGGGTTCGCGAACAGCTAACGTTTGATGACCGAAATGAATTTACGGTGGAAGCAAACCCTGGTGATTTAACCCAAGAAAAATTACAAGTCATGAAAAACTATGGCGTCAATCGTCTTTCGATGGGCGTTCAGACATTTGATGATCGCTTGCTCAAAAAAATCGGTCGCAAGCACACCGCCGCAGATGTTTATGAAACAATGAAATTTTTAGAGAAAGAAAATTTTACCAATGTCAGTATTGACTTAATCTATGCTTTACCTGGACAAACATTGGAAAGTTTTCGCGATACTTTGACAAGAGCCTTAGCATTGGACTTGCCGCACTATTCGCTTTATTCATTAATTCTTGAAAATAAAACAATGTTCATGAACTGGGTTCGTCAAGGACGGTTACAGCTGCCTGAAGAAGAAATCTTTGACGAAACGATTGAAGCAATGGAGAAAAAAGGACGTCACCAATATGAAGTCAGTAATTTTGCTTTAACAGGAAAAGAAAGCCAGCATAATCTGGCTTATTGGAATAATGACCACTACTATGGATTTGGCGCAGGTGCCAGCGGCTATCTTGGGCAAACTCGTTACAAAAATCACGGTCCAATCCAACATTATTTGAAACCCTTGCGAGAAAATCAATTGCCAATTGTGGAGACTGAAGAATTAACTCGTCTAAATCAAATAGAAGAAGAGCTATTTTTAGGCTTACGTAAAAAAGTAGGCATTTCTAAACAAAAATTCCAACAAAAATTTCATGAACCAATTGAAGCAATTTATGGAGAGGTCATTCAACGCTTAATCAAAGAAGAATTATTAATTGAAGAAGCAGATATCTTACGTTTAACGAAAAAAGGACTATTTGTGGGGAATAATGTTTTTGAAGCATTTTTGTTAAGTGAAAAAGAGTAAAAAAATAAAAAAATCATCGAAGTGTGACCAAGCATTTCGATGATTTTTTTATTACAAAAGTTGGTATTGATGGTTTTTGAAGGTGGTTTGCAGCGATTAGCACTCTTGCGTTAAGAGTGCTAAAAAGTTGCGTATTTCCCTTGACAAAAAGGTAAGGACTTGTTATATTAGTATATGTAGTTAGCACTTAGATGTTAAGAGTGCTAATGAAGGGTGGTAATAACGATGATTACAGAAAGACAACAAAATATCTTGAGACTTATCATCCAAAATTACACGAACACGGGCTTACCTGTCGGTTCTAAGAAATTGATGGAGGATGGCATTGCCTCTAGTTCTGCCACAATTCGTAATGATATGAAAGCATTAGAAGAATACGGCTTATTAGCTAAGACTCATTCTTCTTCAGGGCGAATTCCCTCAATGGCTGGTTATCGTTACTACGTGGATCATCTTTTACAACCAACACAAGTAGAAGAGAACGAACTTAGAAGAATCCGTCAATCTTTTGGAAAAGAATTTCATGAGATTAATGATATTATTCGACAATCAGCTGAAATTCTATCAGAATTGACAAGTTATACTGCTTTTTCATTAGGACCTGAAGTGAAAGAACGGAAATTAACCGGCTTTCGAATGGTTCCTTTGAATGATCGGCAAGTCCTTGCTATTATAGTGACAGATAAAGGCAATGTTGAAAACCAAGTATTTGCCATTCCTGCCGCTGTTTCTAGCCAAGATCTTGAAAAAATGACACAAATCATCAATGATAAGTTGGTTGGACAACCTTTGTTGACCGTTTATCATCGTTTGCGGACGGAGATTCCGATGATTTTACATCGCTATTTCCAAACGCCAGAAGGAATGATGAACTTATTCGATGAGATGTTAGGACATGCCTTTGAAGAAAAAGTCTTTGTCGGTGGTCGCATGAATTTGTTAGATTTTGGCATCAAACAAGATATTGAACAATTGAAATCTGTCTATTCCTTTATGCAAAATTCTGATGAGCTGACGCATTTATTAAATGGTTCTGCAACAACAGAAAATCCAATTGTTTTTCGTATCGGCTCAGAAATTGGCAACAATCTCTTAGAAGATATGAGCATGATCACTGCTACGTATGAAGTATCAGGACATGGCAAAGGAACAATTGCCCTGCTAGGACCAACCAGTATGCCGTATTCAAAAATATTCGGTTTGGTAGACACGTTTCGACATGAGCTAGCTTCACAACTAGGTGACTATTACCGTTTTTTAGGTAATTAAGCAAACCTTGTTAGGATAAGAAGTAGATGCATAAAGAGAAAGGAAGTTGCTGAAGTGAGTAAAAAAGAAGAGAAGCAAGAAGAATTACAAGAAGAAATGGAAGCTGTTGATGCTGCTGGCGTTTCTGAAGTAGAAGTTGAAGCAACAGAGATTGAAAATCTTAAAGCAGAGCTTTCCGAAATGGAAGACAAGTTCTTGCGGGCAAGAGCCGAAATTGCTAATATGAGCAATCGAAATAAAAACGAACGAGAATTATTAGTTCGTTACCGCTCACAAGATTTAGGTAAAAAGATTTTACCATCCATTGATAATTTAGAACGAGCAATGGCCATTGAAGTATCAGATGAACAAGGCGAAAGCTTGAAAAAAGGTATTTCGATGGTGCTAGAAAGTATTACTGTGGCTTTAAAAGAAGAAGGAATTGAAGAAATCCCAGCAATGGGTGAAACCTTTGATCCAAATTTACATCAAGCCGTTCAAACAGTCCCTGCTTCTGAAGAAACCCCAGCAGATACCATTGTTGAAGTTCTACAAAAAGGGTACAAATTACAAGATCGTGTGTTACGACCATCAATGGTCATTGTTGCACAATAACAAACGTTAATTAAAAATATATTATTATAGAAAACTAATACAGATTGGAGATATTCACTATGAGTAAAATTATTGGTATTGACTTAGGAACAACAAACTCAGCTGTCGCAGTGCTAGAAGGCGGCGAAGCGAAAATTATTGCAAACCCAGAAGGTAACCGCACAACTCCTTCGGTCGTTTCATTCAAAAACGGTGAAATTCAAGTGGGCGAAGTAGCAAAACGTCAAGCTGTTACAAATCCTAACACGATTTCATCTATTAAACGTCACATGGGTGAAGCTGGCTACAAAGTTGATGTTGAAGGAAAATCATATACACCACAAGAAGTTTCTGCAATGATCTTACAATATTTAAAAGGTTTTGCTGAAGACTATTTAGGTGAAAAAGTTGAAAAAGCAGTTATTACAGTTCCTGCATATTTCAACGATGCGCAACGTCAAGCAACAAAAGATGCTGGTAAAATTGCTGGTTTAGAAGTAGAACGGATCGTTAACGAACCAACAGCAGCAGCTTTAGCTTATGGCTTAGATAAAACAGACAAAGATGAAAAAATTCTTGTCTTTGACCTTGGTGGTGGTACATTCGACGTGTCAATCCTTGAATTAGGCGATGGCGTTTTCGATGTATTATCAACAGCCGGTGATAACAACCTAGGTGGGGATGACTTTGATAATAAAATCATTGACTACATGGTTGCAGAATTTAAAAAAGAAAATGGCATTGACTTAGCTAACGATAAAATGGCATTACAACGTTTGAAAGATGCTGCTGAAAAAGCGAAAAAAGACTTATCAGGTGTAACAAGCACACAAATCAGCTTGCCATTTATTACTGCTGGCGAAGCAGGACCATTGCACTTAGAAATGAACTTAACTCGTGCAAAATTTGATGAATTAACAAGTGATTTAGTTGAACGTACAAAAGTACCAGTACGTCAAGCCTTGAAAGATGCTGGTTTAAATCCTTCTGAAATCGACGAAGTTATCCTAGTTGGTGGTTCAACACGTATTCCAGCTGTAGTTGAAGCTGTTCGCAAAGAAACAAACAAAGAACCAAACAAATCAGTTAACCCTGACGAAGTAGTAGCAATGGGTGCTGCAATCCAAGGTGGCGTAATCACTGGTGATGTTAAAGACGTTGTCTTATTAGACGTAACACCGTTGTCATTAGGGATTGAAACAATGGGTGGCGTATTTACAAAATTAATTGATCGTAACACTACGATTCCAACAAGTAAATCACAAGTCTTCTCAACTGCTGCTGACAATCAACCAGCTGTTGATATTCACGTTTTACAAGGTGAACGTCCAATGGCCGCTGATAATAAAACATTAGGTCGTTTCCAATTAACAGATATTCCTGCAGCTCCTCGTGGTGTGCCACAAATTGAAGTAAGCTTTGACATTGATAAAAACGGGATTGTAAATGTTCGTGCGAAAGACTTAGGCACTCAAAAAGAACAAACAATCACGATTAAATCTTCTTCAGGTTTATCTGATGATGAAATCGAACGTATGGTGAAAGATGCTGAAGCAAACGCTGAAGCAGATAAACAACGTAAAGAAGAAGTTGACTTACGTAACGATGCAGATGCTTTATTATTCACTGTTGATAAAACATTGAAAGAATTAGAAGGCAAAGTAGACGCTGAAGAAGTGAAAAAAGCAGAAGATGCGCGTGATGAATTAAAAGCAGCCATCGAAGCAAACGATATCGAACAAATGAAAGCAAAACGTGATTCATTGAATGAAATCGTCCAAAACTTAACAGTAAAACTTTACGAACAAGCTGCGCAACAACAAGCACAAGAAAATCCTGAAGCTGCCCAAGGTGGCGCTGATGATGTTGTTGATGCTGATTTTGAAGAAGTAAATGGTGATGACAAATAATCAATAACAATTGATTTTAGGGACTGGATCATTAGTACAATGACTAATGTCCCAGTCCCTTGTCTTTTGTGAGAAAATCAACCACAATCAAGTTAGCAAGAAACTATTTAGGTTTTGAAAGAACTGTGGTATGATTACAACGATGTTAAACAAGCTGAAAATACCTATTCACAGCTAGTAACACTGATTCAAGGTGTGACAGATAATCCAACCAGAGAGACCGAAAGCAATCGATGAATTTGGCTGGTTCTAAACACATTGTAAAGTTTGAAGAAAGTTGGAGGGAAGTCAATGGCGACGAAACGAGATTATTATGAAGTGCTAGGATTAGCAAAAGGTGCTTCAGATGATGAAATTAAAAAAGCATACCGCAAACTTTCCAAAAAGTACCATCCAGATATTAACAAAGAAGCCGATGCGGAAGAAAAATTTAAAGAAGTTTCTGAAGCGTATGAAGTATTAAGTGATCCACAGAAAAAAGCGGCCTATGACCAATATGGCCATGCAGGAACTGATCCTAATTACGGTGGCGGCGCTGGTGGCTTTGGCGGTTTCGGTGGCGGCGGATTTAGCAGTAGTGGTTTTGGTGGATTCGAAGATATTTTCGATTCATTCTTTGGTGGCGGCGGTGGCCGTTCTGTTGATCCAAATGCACCAAGACAAGGCGCCGATTTACAATATACAATTCAATTGAAATTTGAAGAAGCTATTTTCGGTGTCGAAAAAGAGATTAAGTACAATCGAGAAGATACTTGTGCAACCTGTGGCGGTAATGGCGCCAAACCAGGCACACACCCAGAAACTTGTCATAAATGTCATGGCTCTGGAACAATCAATGTTGAACGTCAAACGCCATTAGGTCGTATGATGAGTCGTCAAACTTGTGATGTGTGTCATGGCACAGGGAAAGAAATTAAAGAACCATGTCCAACTTGTCATGGCACAGGTCATGAGAAAAAAGCACATACTGTCAAAGTAAATGTGCCTGCTGGAGTAGAAGACGGTCAACAAATGCGCTTAGCTAACCAAGGAGAAGCGGGTACCAATGGTGGACCATATGGTGATTTATATGTAGTCTTTCGTGTTGAAGATAGTGATATTTTCGATCGAGATGGCGCAGAAATCTACTACGATTTACCAGTAAGTTTCGTCCAAGCGGCTCTAGGGGACGAAGTAACTGTCCCAACTGTTCATGGTGACGTGAAATTAAAAATTCCGGCTGGAACACAAACTGGCACAAACTTCCGCTTAAGAGGCAAAGGTGCGCCACGTTTACGTGGTGGGGGCAATGGTGATCAACACGTGAAAGTGAAATTAATAACACCAAAAAATCTTAATGAAGAACAAAAGGATGCCCTACGAGCTTTTGCAAAAGCTGGCGGACAAAATGTAACTGAACAACAAGAAGAAGGCTTCTTTGATAAAATGAAAGATGCGTTTGGCGGTAAGAAGAAAAAATAAACCAATCGAGTCAGAGACAAAAGTAGTTAGCTCCAAGTGTTCATCACTCTTGAAAGCTAAATTGCAACGAGTAATTGCAGATACTGCTTTTGTTTAGCTGATTATTTTAAGATTTAGAGAGTGGGACATAAGTCGTTTTGACTTATGTCCTATTTTCGTTTTTTATTTCCAAACATTTTACGAGAATATTTTAAAATTTAGCGTATACTTAATATAAGCAAGTTAGGAGGGCTTATTTATGAAACCATATGTTTATGTAATCAGTGATATTCATGGACAAGCAGATTTGTTTGATGCCTTACTTACAGACTATGACCCAGTTGAGCATCAGCTAGTTTTAATTGGTGATTTAAACGACCGTGGTCCGGATTCTAAAGCCTGTTTTCTCAAAGGAAAAGAACTTGTCGAGCAACACGGCGCTGTTTATTTACGAGGCAATCATGAAGAATATTTTTTGCAGTTTCTTCAAAATCCAGAGGACTGGTTTGCAGGATATATTCGCAATGGTGGCAAGGAAACAATTGAAAGCCTCTTGCATCCAGGAGCTACTGCAGAATACTCACCAACAGAAATGGCCTTAATGATCCGTAGTCGCTATCCAGAGTTAATTGATTTTTTAACAAAACGACCACTTTATTTTGAATGGCAGCATTACTTATTTGTGCATGCTGGGGTTGATTTAACGATGGAAGATTGGCGGCAAACAGCACCTAAGGATTTTTTGTGGATTCGCGAACCCTTTCATCAAGGGAAAAATAATACAGGCAAGACCATTGTTTTTGGTCATACCATTACTCCGATGTTACATGGTGATATGCAGACCACGGACCTTTGGCAAAGTGATGGAAAAATTGGGATAGATGGTGGTGCTATTTTTGGCGGCTCTGTACATGGTGTGATTTTTAATGAAAAAGGCATTGTCCAAGATATCGAATATCAAAAACGCACCCCTGCGTGGCAACCAGAATTTTGATTCCTTAATCGCACGAATCAGTTACCTCACTTCTATATTTAGAAGCAAAAATATGCTAAAATAGATAAGTATGCATAAGAAAAGAGGTATCTAGTTAATGGCAGAAGCTTATAACGAAGAAGTAGTAGCGCTACTTCAAAAAGAATTGACAACGTATCGTTCAAAACAAATAACAACGGTTTTAACTTTATTAAATGAAGGAAATACAGTTCCTTTTATTGCCCGTTACCGGAAAGAAATGACTGGAAGTTTAGATGAAGTCCAAATCCGTGAAATAGAAGAACGTTATCATTATTTACAAAACTTGAAAAAGCGGAAAGAAGAAGTTCTCCGTTTAATTGAAGAGCAAGGAAAACTAACAAAAGAACTCAAAACAGATATTCAAAAAGCAGTAAAAATGCAACAAGTGGAAGATTTATATCGACCATATAAACAAAAACGTCGGACTAAAGCGACTATCGCGA
>OBJX01000214.1_pt1 | contig 13756 bp, 14 predicted proteins | sample 1481631 | NCBI WGS metagenome assembly OBJX01 (sample SAMN02364490, study PRJEB22542) | human gut metagenome | isolation source: fecal sample | host: premature infant | place: USA: Chicago, IL | collected 2012-01
TGTAAATGCCCCTGTCCCATCAGCAGTACCTGTACCTATCACGGCACCTCCTGCATTTCGGATTTCAACCGTGGCATTGGCATCGGCAGTTCCTTTAACTTCGTAACCTGCCGTTGAATTGCCTGTTACTCCTGTTACGGTAGGTGCGGTTACTTCACTAGTAGTACCTGCAGCAAAATAAATGTTGGATACACCGTCTGCTGTTGCTAATAAATTAACGTCTAAAAGATCTGTTTGAACGACTGTTCCTACAAAACGAGCATCTAAATTATTGGATAAATTTTGAGGTGTTGAAACGGTAGTTGGTAAAGTAACCGTAGTTGCGCCTAGTAAAGAAGCATCCACTAACTCATTCACACCTGAACCACCAACCGCTAATAAAGGCAAAGCACCTGAAACAGCCACGTTTACCGTGCCTTTGACAGGAAGCAAGGCTGCATTTATGGCTGTGGCGACAAGATTACTTGGGATACTGGTTCCTTTTGCCTCCAAAGCTTGAACTGCCGCATTCAAATCTTGTAAGATGTTTGAAACATTTTGGGCTAAAACTAACCCTAAACCATCACTAATTGGTGCGCTAATGTATGAGCCGTCAGCTGCTAACGTTTCCGGAGCTGTAAATGAAGCAGCACCTAAGTTTTCAATGTTATTCACTAATTCCAATTGACGATTCACTTCCGTCAAATCAATATCAACACCAGTTAAATTCCCTAACGCTCCACTGGTAATTTGAGTAATCACATTGGTTAAATCATTGGCTGCATTCAAAACGGCAGTCAAAAAAGTAACTTTTGAAAGATCAATCGTAACGTTGGTATTGATTGCTGCGCTGCCTGCTGCAGCTACATTTCCTCTTAACTCAGGAGGAACCACTAACACCGCTTGTTTTTGTCCACTAAACACAGCGGAAGCATCTGCTAAAGCGCCACCAGAAACCGTGAAATTAACTGGTTGATTTTGGTTTGCGGCTGTCCAACGATTACTCGTTGAAGTGCCACTGTCATTATTTGACGTAACATTTGATAATAGTTCGATATCCAAGACCGCTGCTGATGCACTGATTGTGCCAGAGGTAACAGCTATACTTACAGGGATTGCTAATGACGTAAATAATAAACCACTTGATATTGCTAAATTAAGCATCTTGCGTTTTGTCCATTTTTTATGCTGACTTTTCCGATTAAAATCCTCAACAATTTTCTTTTTCATCTGATCGTCCCTCTTTTCTTTAAAATAAACGATAAATACCAAGATCATTAGCTTCCCCTAGTTGTTCATCTCCCCCTTTAGCGATTTAAATGGATTTAACACCTGCAGTTTAGTACATTTCCTCAGCTTTTCAAAATATAATGCTGTGAATTTTTATATAAAAATTCATTTGATAACAAACATCCTGGATATGTTAAAAAACTCACTAATTCATTAGTGAGTTATTATACAATGAGAGGAAAATGAGGAAGTTTATACATTTCTCCTCAATCATTAAAGATAAATAAATTATTTTATTATAACTTATCGTTTGATAAATCGATAATTAAATAACGGAAAATTTTTTTATTTTTTTGAGAAATTCCACTATTATTTTTTCTGCTTCTTTGACTGTTTTTATCAATTTTATGGCTGTAAGTCATAAAAACTTTACATCAAAAAAATGACTCTAATCTATAACAATTTTTTCTGTTTTTAAGATTTTTTTATGAAATTTTTTATATTAAAAAAATTTCATAAAAAAAGGCGACAGCCGTTTTTGAACGAATGCCGCCTTTTAGATAAACAAAAACCTGATTCTAAAAGAATCAGGTTTAGGAAAAGCAAATCAAGATTCGCTTCAACTGTTTATCATCGTATTTGTATACTCTGATAAGAATGATTTCGTAATAAAATATACTGTGTTTCGTGGTATTTGTCAATCGCTTTCTTGAATTCTCTTGAGACCTTTCCATAAGCATATAAGGTCAAAATAACTGACCAAATCAGCGTTGTAACTATCTTTTTAATTAAGGGGTCAGCCAATTTAATTTCATTAGTTTATCTAAAAACACCACCAAAATTAAAGCATCTGCACTGCCACCAATACTCCAATTTTTTTCTTTGAATAAGTGATTCAATCTTTCTAAACAAAGGGTTCCCCGTAACGTTTGTGTCCCCCCTAAAGCAAAATATTCCTGGATTAACGGTTGATATATTTCAAAAATTTGGACATTTTGACTTCGTTTAATCAAATTCGTATCCTCAACATAGAGCGATAAATAAAGGAGCGTATCAATGAGTTTTTGTTGTTGTGTGCCTTGATGTTTTTGATAATAAGGCACTCCCTGTTCAAAGACAGCGGGATAACCTTGTTGCGCCTCACCACGGATTCCAGTCAAGCCATGCTGAACAAATAGTCGTTCACCCCAAGTTAGTTTTTCTAGCTCATTCGTAGCGAGATTTTCAAAATCGGCCAGTAAGTCTTGCGTCATTGTTTGAAGCGTTTGTTGAAACAATTGTAAGGTGCAAGGGGTCTCCCAAATCATTAAACGACCACAGATAGCTAAAAAAATACCTAGAGAAAAAATCGCTCCTTTATGTGTATTGATACCTTCTGTTGCCTCAAACATCGCTCGTTCTGCTTCTAAACCAACTTGTCGAATTGCGCGAAATGTTGCCTCAATCGGCAAATGACGTAGCTCTGTCCCAGCTTGAACGAAGGTTTCAAAATAAGGAGTCAAAACCACACTACTTTCTAAAAAAGTGAAAACATCCATATCTTGATGGGCGCCTGCATCGACTGGATCCACCAAGCCTGGTTTATTTAAACAGGTCACTTCATAGAGTAGTGCCAATTGTGCTTGCTGCGCTAATTTACTCCTTGCTTGCTTTGTCATTGCCTTTTACGTCCCTTCTTCTGCCGTGGCCTTTTCTTGTTTTATATAGTCTAGTACAGCATTAAAAACCGTGTCAACTACTCCGCCATCAAATACATTAGGTATGAATTTTTCTGCTGTGGGTTCTGAAATCATAGCGGCCAAGCTTCGTGCTACTGTCATTTGCAAACCGACATCGACTTTTCTGCCTTTCGCTGCCAATAACCCTTTAAAAAGACCTGGAAAAGCTAAAATGTTGTTCACTTGATTCGGATATTTGGAAGAACCAGTTGCTAATAAACGGACGCCATTGGCTTGGGCGAGGTCTGGTTCAATTTCTGGTTTAGGATTTGCTAAAGCAAAGATAATTGGGTCTTGGTTCATTGATTTAATCAGGGCTGGCGTTAGCACATCCGCTTCTGATAAGCCTAAAAAAACATCCTGATTGACGACAGCGGTGGCTAAATCTTTGTTTTCTACTGATGGTTTTATTACCTGTCGAAGCAAAGCACGTTGGTAAGGATTCAATGTCGGGTCTTCTTCTCTTAAAACACCTTGGCGATCTACTAAGGTGAGATGCGTAATTCCCGCTTGAATACATAACTTAGCGGTCGCTACACCAGAAGCACCAACTCCGTTAATCACCACACGTAATTCATTTAAAGGTTTTCCTTTAATTTTAGCTGCGTTAATTAGTCCAGCTAAAACGACGATGGCTGTTCCTTATTGGTCATCATGATACACAGGAATGTTCAAACGTTGTTGAAGTTTTTCTTCAATTTCAAAACATTTTGGTGCAGAAATATCTTCTAAATGGATTCCTGCAAAACTATTTTGTAAATTTTCAATTGTTTGAACCATCTCGTCAACTGATTTTTGTTCCAGTGCTAAAGGAATAGCATCGACCCCCGCCAAATTTTTATAAAGTAAAGCTTTGCCTTCAACAATTGGCAAGCCCGCTTGCGTGCCCATATTGCCGAGACCCAGAACAGCTGATCCATCTGTAATAACCGCAATTAACTTACCACTAATGGTCCACTCGCGCGCTAATTCATGATTTTGGGCAATCATTAAACTCAATTCTGCGACACCAGGTGTATACATTTTGGCTAAATCATGATGGTTTAATACCGCTTCTGTTGCTTCAAGACTTAGCACACCAATATTTTTTTGATGAATTGCTAGAACTTCTTCTAACACATTGTCACTTCCTTTCACGGGCTGCCTTTTTTCTATTTGATGAAGCAAGGGTTTGAACAACCGTTATCGTCGCTCAAACCCTTGCTTCTTTATACATTTGCGGAGCACTTGCCCGTTCTATTCTGGCAAGTCAAGTTTGACTGTCACTTTCTGTAACGGTACATCGTAAAAAGGATCTTCGCGACGTCCTAAAAAGTCTTTTCCTTGTTGTGGGAACATCGCATATAATAGGACATCCTCTTCAGATTTTGCATATTGTTGGATTTCATTTTCTAAACTATGCAACTCTGGTTTCAATAAATCCGCTGGTCGACAAGTGATTACCTCTTCATCCCCAATGATTTTTTGCTTAATCTCTTCTGCGATAGGTGCTGGTGATTTGCCATATTCTCCGCGCACATAATCTTTGATTTCATTCGGTATTAAGGAATATCTTTCCCCAGAAATCACATTCATTAAGGCTTGTGTTCCAACCATTTGTGAAAGCGGCGTAACTAGTGGTGGGTACCCTAAATCTGCTCTTACTTTAGGTACTTCAGCTAAAACTTCTTCATATTTGTCTTGTAAGCCTTGCTCCGTTAATTGACTTAATAAGTTTGATAACATACCACCAGGCACTTGATAAATCAAGGTTTTCGGTTCCGTATCTTTAACTTTAGGGTTTAAAATGCCTTCACTTCTAAAGCGATCACGAATCGGATTGAAATAGTCAGCAATCTCTGTTACTTTTTCCATATTTAAACCTGTTTCAAAGCCTAAATCTTCTAACGCAATGGCTACAGATTCTGTGGCTGGTTGACTCGTACCGCCAGCGAAAGAAGAAATAGCTGTATCGATGATATCCGCACCTGCTTCAGCAACTTTTAAATAGGTCATCTCAGAAATACCACTAGTCGCATGCGTATGCACCTCTAAAGGTAAATCAATGGCATCTTTCATTTTGCTCACTAATTCAAAACCAGTTTGTGGCGTCAAAACGCCTGCCATGTCCTTAATACAAATGGAATCCGCTCCTGTTTGACTTAATTCTTTGGCTAATTTTACAAAGTAATCGATGGTATGAATTTCACTCGTGGTATAAGAAATCGCTGCTTGACAGTGTCCGCCAGCTTCTTTTGTTGTTTGAATTGCTGTTTGTAAATTACGGACATCATTCAAGGCATCGAAAATACGAATAATATCAATCCCATTTTCAACTGATTTTTCGACAAAGGCCCGCACCACATCATCAGCGTAATGACGATATCCTAGTAAATTTTGTCCTCGTAATAACATTTGAAGTTTGGTATTTTTAACTTCTTTGCGAATTTGGCGAAGACGTTCCCAAGGATCCTCGTTTAAATAGCGGACACAGGAATCAAACGTTGCCCCGCCCCACATTTCTAATGCATGAAATCCTGCCTCGTCCATTGTTTTAATAATCGGCAGCATATCTGAGGTTGGCATCCGTGTTGCAATTAAACTTTGTTGTCCATCCCGTAGCACCGTTTCTGTAAAACGAATTTTTTTACTCACTTGGCTGCTCCTTTCGTGTCAAAATTATTTCTGTTATTTTTTCTTGCATTACTTCAAGACTGTGACGTCGATTTCGTCCACAGACTTTCGCCTCTTCTTGGCAAATAAAACAGCTCCGTGGTGGCAAGCCTAAATCTCCTCGATGAAGGCTTTTTAGTTCCTCATTTCCCCATAAAACATCTAGGTCCACTAAACGACCATAAGGATGTGTTTCTTCAATTTTGACCATTCTTTGTTTTAATTCTTGTGGGGCTAACGAAACCGCCAAATAATATTCAGGACCTGTTTTTTCATTCCGGTAAAAATTAACAATCGGTACTTGATCCAGCAATTGTTGCTCGACTTCGTCAATTACTTCTAAAAAAACAGCCGTTAAGGTGGGCGAATTTTTTACTTCTCCAGGAATATTCATTGTGGCAGATAAGAGACTAGCTTCTGGTGCTGTTTCTAACAACTCCTTCTGTGTGGCAGCTCTTTGTTCGCGAGCATCCAACATCTCTAAAAGTGTTACTTTTTCCCCATTAAACATTGCGTACCACATCAATTAGACTACCATCTCGGTATTCAATTAACGCAACAACTTTGTCTCCATATTTAATTGGTTCCGGGGTGCCAACAATGTTGTAGGCTTTGTCTTTCAACTCTTCTAACGTAAACTGAGGAACGTCTAAGGTTTTAAAACAATCAATTAAGTCTGTTCTTTTTGGATTGATTGCAATGCCGACTTCTGTTACTACGACATCGACACTCGTACCTGGTGTAACGACTGTATTTACTTGCTCAACGATTGTTGGAATCACTAGACTCATTTTACAAGCCATACTTGTATCGGAATGTCCGCCAGAAGCACCACGGATGACACCATCTGAACCAGTAATGACATTTACATTAAAATCTGTGTCCACTTCTAAAGCAGATAAAATAGCTGTGTCTAATTGATTAATAACCGCCCCTTTGCTAAGCGGTGAAGCATACATATTGGCATCAATTTCATAATGATTGGCATTTTCTCCTAAAGAAATAGCTGATGGATGATCAAAGTCTTGGACGTCAATAATTTTTTCTACTAAACCTTCTTCCAAAAGTTCCACCATTGCATTCGTAATTCCACCTAAAGCGAAACTTGCTTTAATGCCATCTTTAAGCATTTGTTCTCTCATGAACCGCGTAACTGCTAGTGAAGAGCCACCTGTTCCTGTTTGGAATGAGAAGCCTTCTTTGTAGTAAGGAGAATGTGTAATTATTTTTGCGGCATATTCAGCAATCAATAATTCTTTAGGATTCTTTGTAAAACGTGTCGCGCCTTTGGCAATTCCATCTGGATCACCAATTGCATCAATTTCTACCACATAATCAACATCTGTTTGTGGAATACTAATAGGGGTATTAGGATATGGTACTAATGTGTCAGTAATGATGACCACTTGATCCGCATATTTTGCATCGACCATCGCATATCCAAGAGAACCACAGGTAGCTTTTCCTTTGGTTCCATTCGCATTTCCATAAGCGTCTGAACTTGGTGCACCTAAGAAAGCTACATCAATATGGATATCACCTGCTGCTACTGCCCGTGCCCGGCCACCATGTGAACGAATCACCACAGGATTTTCCATGATACCTGCTGAAATAGCGGCGCCTACTTTATCTCTCAAACCTGAAGAAGTAATGTTGGTGACTACTCCATTTTTAATGTGTTCGATCAAAGGTTCATGAACATTTGCAATTGAACTAGGTGCAATCGAAATGTTTTTCAGCCCCATGGCGGCAATCTCGGCTAAAACTAAATTCATCACATAGTCTCCTTCACGGAAATGGTGATGGAAAGAGATGGTCATACCATCTTTTAAACCTGTTTTTTCAATTGCTTCACGAATACTTCCTAAAAGTTTTGTCTCCCGAGGTTTCACTGGTTTAATTGCTCGGCTCGCTTCTTGATAAGCATCAATGTGTGCTAATTCTCCTTCATAAATGCCGTATTGCTCTGCATAAGATTGAGGAATGTCTTTGCCTACTTTATTTACTACCATGTCTATATTTCCTCCTCGGTAATTAATTTAGCCGCCAATGCTAACGCAATGACCCGTTCAGCTCGTTCAACAATTGGTTTATCAACCATTTTTCCATTTACGGAGATAACACCGGAACCTTTTGCTTCGGCTTCCCGAATGCCCCAGATTACTTCCTTAGCATTCTGGATTTCTTTTTCTGTTGGCGCATAAATATTATTAACTAATGGGATTTGACGAGGGTTAATCACCGATTTCCCATCGAAACCTAGCTGTTTAATCAAACGAACTTCGGCTTCAAAGCCTTCCGTATTGTCTACATCTGAATAGACCGTATCAATAGCTGCAATCCCAGCTGCTCGAGCGGCATGTAAAATCATGCTACGAGCAAAGAATAGTTCTTGGCCATCTGGATGGCGCCGTGTTTTCATATTGGTAACATAGTCTTCGGCGCCTAACGCGATGCCAATCAAGCGAGTTGAACTTTTGGCAATCGCGGGCGCATTTAGAACACCTTCGGCCGATTCGATGGCAGCCATCATTTTCGTTGTTCCTACGGGAATGTCATTTTGCTGTTCTACTTCTGTAATGACTGCCTCGACATCAATGATATCTTGGGCTGTTTCTGTTTTTGGTAAACGAATCACATCGACACCAGCTAAGACCATTGCTTCAATATCTTCTGCACCACCAGCATCTAAAGCATTGATCCGAACAACAATTTCAATATTGCCATAATCGAAAGTTTTCAAAGCAGAATGGACTAAAACACGGGCAGAGTCTTTTTCTTTTAATGAAACTGCATCTTCTAAATCAAACATGATTGAATCTGCCCCATACAAAGGTGCATCTCTTAGCATTGCCGCGTTCGCTCCAGGGACAAACATCATTGTTCTTCTTAAACGTTCCATGAGTCCAACTCCTTCCAATCATACGTTTCTTTTTCAGCGCCTCGATGTAAAACTGTAATCATCCGAGCTTTGATTGTACAATCTAATGCCCCTTTATCAATCGCCTTGACCGCAACGCCTTGGACATCTAAATGTTCCAAAGTTGTCGTAATCACCTGACGAATTTGATTGCCAAATTGTTTTTCGACACTACTTTCTAATTCAATGGTATTTTCTGTTGATTCAATGGGTTGGACGGTAATCATAATATCACTTGATTCTACTGTCCCTGCAGTAGCATTTTTGATAATCTTCACTTTCTTCACCTCATTAGTTTCTTGTGTTCTACTAAGTATTGATAACTTGTTGCTGGTAAAAACTTCTTGAGTGTCTCTTTGTCGCCTTCAGCCATCGCTTTGCGAACTTTCGTCGCACTAATCAGCTCTCCATCACTCGCTAATCGCGGGACAATGGTTAGCGTTATCGTTTGTCCGAAAACTTGTTGCATTGCTTGATTGTAGACAGCGGTCACTTCTGAATAAGGCTCTTCTCCCACATAACGTTGCTGAATTTCAAGTATTGGCGCAATTCTTTCTTTAAATAACGTTGCATCAAGCGTTGCTTGAATTGCAGCTACCTCTAATGGCGCTTTTTCTTTCAAAAAATAGGTAGGAAAAGTCGCAGACGAAACTAAGTAATCTTCTGTAGATAGGACTGTCACATTGGGTAAATGGGCGACCCCTTTTTGCACCATTGCGAAACGTGCTTCTTTTGAAAACAGCGATTTATCTTCAGATAAAACAAACACATAAACGTGCGGACTTTCTTTGGCTGCTTTTTCGACTAAGTACTGATGGCCTTTCGTAAAAGGATTTGCATTCATGACAATGCTACTGGCTGGCCCTGCTTTTTTATGCTGTGTCAGGTAACCAAGATAATCGGCAAAATCTGGTTTGCCTTGCTCCATAAATAGCACCTCTTGGTTCGCAACCACTTTTTGAAAGCCTAGCGACTGAAAAATTTGTTCATTTTTTGGTTTTGTATACAAAAAACTGTGTAATTGGTTTTCTTCTCTCAGTTTTTCAAGTAGATGAACCACCAATTGGGTTAACAAATTTTCAGATTGATATTTTTTACAAACGGCCACGCACTTAATCGTTTTGCCTGAAAGCGAGCCAGAGGCGATTAATGCTGTGTCATCATATATGCCAACGGTGTAATCAAGTGCTTCTGTCGTTTGCAATTCGGCTTTTTCCATTAATTCGCGCCAAGCTTGATAAGCTTTTTTATCTTTTTGCAACCAGATTCTTTTCATTGTATATACGCTGCTCACAGCAATAACCTCCTTTATTTTTTAATTGGAAATAATTTTGTTAGTAATTTAGATGCTAGATAAATGATAAATAAAACAACGAAAACGCCGCCCCAACCAAAACCTAACAGTTCAAAAGCAATTTTTAAATCTTCCATGTTAACAGACATGTATTCGTTCTCCTTTCCGTCCTATGTTAAAAAGGCTAATAGTAAGCCACCAGCAATTACAGAAGCGATTTGTCCTGAAACGTTGGCACCAGCAGCATGCATTAAAATAAAGTTTTGTGGGTCTTCATCTGTAGCCATTTTTTGAATGACCCGACTAGACATTGGGAAAGCGGAAATACCTGCAGCACCAATCATTGGATTGATTTTTTCTTTTCTAAATAAATTCAAGAATTTAGCAAAAAGCACGCCGCCGACTGAGTCCATAATAAAGGCGACTAACCCTAAGCCAATAACCATCAACGTATCGACTTTTAAGAACTCTGCATAGTTCATGCTAACGGAAATAGATAGTCCTAGCAAGATACTAATAATATTTACCAATTCATTTTGAGCTGTAATGGATAAACGATCCAAAACGCCACATTCTCTTAATAAGTTCCCAAACATTAAGAAACCAACTAATGGTAATGACACCGGCGCAATTAACCCTGCGACAATCGTAATAACAACCGGGAAAAGAATTTTCGCTGTTTGAGAAACTTCACCGGCCCGATAAGTCATACGGATCCGACGTTCGGCTTTCGTCGTCACTGCTTTAATCGCTACTGGTTGAATAATCGGAACTAACGCCATGTAGGAGTAAGCGGCAACCATTATGGCCCCCATGTATTTTGAATGTAAGGTATTTGCTACGAAAATAGACGTTGGGCCATCAGCGGCACCAATAATCCCAATCGAAGCAGCATCGTTTAAATCAAAACCTAATAAAACAGCCATAATAACTGTAAAGAAAATCCCAAACTGTGCAGCGGCACCAAACATCAACATAAACGGATTTTGTAACAATGGCCCGAAATCAATCATTGCCCCAATCCCAATAAATAATAATAACGGGAATAATTCTGTTTTTATTCCAAAATCAAAAAGAACATTAAACGGACCTGGCTCGCCGCCAGCGCTCAATACGCCGGAATTAGGAAAGTTCACTAAAATCGTTCCTAAACCCATCGGCACTAAAAGTGTTGGTTCATACTCTTTTTTTATTCCTAAATACATTAATAGTCCACCAATCAGCATCATCACAATGCGTCCTGGTTCTTGGCCCATTCCTATAACACCTTGAATCAGTGTCTCCACACAAATCACTTCCTCTTCTTAAATTAATTCTAGTTAATTGTTATTAATGGTTCCCCTGGGTTCACAATTTGACCTTGGGTAACATGAATTCCTGTTACCGTACCTGCTTTTCCTGCAACGATTTCATTTTCCATCTTCATTGCTTCTAAAATTAACAATGGTTGGTTCTCAGACACCGTATCACCAACATTGACTAATACTTTTAACACAGTTCCTGGCATTGGCGCAGGCATTGCATCTGCTCCTGCTGGGGCGGCTGGCTGTGCTGCTGGTGCTGGGGCTTCTTCAACAGCAGGGGCTGGTGTTTCTGTCGTAGCAACTGGCGCTGTTGGTTGTGGCGCAACAGGTGCTGGTTGTGGGACGCCACCGATTTCTTCCATCTCGACTAAATATTCTTTCCCATCAATTGAAATTTTAAATTTGCGTAACATAATGATCCTCCTCAAGGTTTTGTTTTGAAATTCTTTTGACAACTAGCTGAGACTCTTCTGAAAGCTCTGCAGCTATACTGGCTGCAATAATGGCAACTTCTTTTGCTTCTGGATTTCGTTTTGCGATTTTTTTGATAACAAAACGACTTTCTGGAAACTCTCCTGCTGCGATGGCAGTGGCCACAATACTTACCAATTGATATTCTTTTGACTCAGCAGGAATATATGCTGGTATATCTATCCATCGCTTTTCCAAGTTATCCGCTTCACGTTGGATAACGCTTTCATTAATCTCGGTATCCTGCGTGTGTTGCTCTTTCTTGAATAAGGACTTAAATAGGCCCATATTGTCTCTCCTTTCACTAATTCTTGGTATACGTTCATTATAGAAAAAACCGTTAAAAAACCTAGTGAAAACACTAGCTCAGATTGTTCTTTTATTGTTTATTTTGTGAAAAAAACTCTGTAAACATTGGTATATAAGCATTTATCAGCCGTTAAGATTCTATTAATATTATATTAAGTTATTAATAAGAATTTGATTGTTGAATTGTTTTTTTGATGTTCTTTTTGTTTTAGGCTATTTATTCTCTGCGAAAGTTTGTATATTCTCACACTATAGACAAACACAAAAAATATTTTTTGTTGTAAACCAGAATACTGTGAAACATTTCTCATGGCTATTCTTTTTTATTAACACCGGTTGTTAACGCTTACAAAAAAGTTCTAAAAAAAGAAAGGAAGAAAAACATGTTACTCACTATTTTAGCTTATGGTATGATTATCATCTTTATGTATGTAATCATGAAAAAGAAATTGTCACCGTTTACATCTTTAGTAATTATTCCTCTTATTTTTACTTTGATTGCAATTGCAACTGGAGTAGCGAGTCCGCCACCTGGTGCTGACGGTGTTGTCCCTGAAGTCAACATTGGGAATTTCGTCTTAGATGGGATTTCAACTACTTCAAAAACTGGTATTATGTTATTATTTGCCATTCTTTACTTCTCTATTATGTTGGATGCTGGTTTGTTTGACCCAATCACTAAAAAAATGATTTACTTTGCTAAAGGCGATCCAATGAAAGTCTTGATGGCTACTGCGGTAGTTGCTGCTGCTGTTTCCTTAAACGGAGATGGAACAACTACGACCTTGATTTGCTGTTCTGCGTTTATTCCCATCTACAAAAAACTTAATATGAAATTGATGAATTTAGGTGTGCTTGTTATCTTACAAAACACCATTATGAACTTATTACCTTGGGGCGGTCCAACAGCTCGTGCCATGGCCGTACTAGAAGTTGATGCCGACATTCTTTCTTATTTAGCACCTGGTATGATTTTATCTGTATTGTATGTTATCTTCTTTGTTGCTTATCGCATGGGGAAAAAAGAACGTGCTCGCTTAGGCGTGACAACGCTTACTGATAAAGAATTGGAAGAAATGACTATTGTTAACGATCCTGAGTTATTAGAAATTCGTCGTCCAAAGAATTTTGCATTCAATGGTATTTTAACGATTGTCTTAATCGGTTGGTTAGTCCTAAGTTCATTCGTTGGTCAATTAGGTTTGCCTTCGTGGATTGAAATGCCACCGTTATTATTATTCCTAGTTGGTACTTGTATCGCTTTAATGATTAACTATCCAAAATTAAAAGATCAAAGCAGCCGTATCAGTGCAAATGCTGGTGATGCTGTGCAAGTAGTTATCTTAGTTTTTGCTGCTGGCGTCTTCATGGGCTTATTCCAAGGTTCTGGTATGGCCAATGCCTTAGCAAATAGCTTTGTTAATATTATTCCAAAACAATTAGCCGGCGCTTGGGGCTTAGTGATTGCGTTCATTTCAGCACCAGGAACATTCTTTATTTCAAACGATGGTTTCTATTTCGGTGTCTTACCAGTCCTAGCAGAAGCTGGACGTTCTTATGGATTTGACAATATGTCTATGGCTTTAGCTTCCTTAATGGGGCAAGCGTTCCACTTATTAAGTCCATTAGTGGCATTTATTTACTTGCTATTACGTTTAACTGGTTTAGATATGGGCCAATGGCAAAAAGAATCGGCAAAATATGCCTTAGGAATTTTCGTTATTTTCGTTGTTACAATTGTTGCTTTAGGTCACATGCCTTTATTTATTCCACAAAATTAAACGTCGTCGCTGAAACCGTAGGAGTGCCTTTTCTCCTCGGTTTTCTTTTCATTTTGTCTTTTCTTGCGTTATATTTTCATTTTTAATATTATATTTAT
>OBJX01000221.1_pt1 | contig 12854 bp, 10 predicted proteins | sample 1481631 | NCBI WGS metagenome assembly OBJX01 (sample SAMN02364490, study PRJEB22542) | human gut metagenome | isolation source: fecal sample | host: premature infant | place: USA: Chicago, IL | collected 2012-01
TGCCCCATAATAATACTTGGTAATACCCCGTAAGATTCTTGTAATTCACGTGCATACGGTGTGATTTCAGCAACAAATTCTTCTTTTGAGATGTTTTCATTTTGGCGATTGACTGACTCGCTTTGTCCCTTATCTGAATCAGAAAGGACAGATAACGAAAAGACAAAGGCCAAACCGACGACAACTACGCCTAAGAATAACTTTGGCAAATTCAGCTGCTTTTTTCTTTTTTTCTGATAGTTGCTCACTTCATTAATTCCCCACTTCATCTTTTATTTTCCGATAAAATGTTTCACTATCTTTCACTTTCGTGATTGATTTCATTTGTTACTATAACCGAATAATTGTATCATTTTCACAGAAAATTATCAACTTTCATCACTGCTTACGCTCGTGATTTCAGTACTTGATTCAGTGGTAGCAGTTGAAGAAACTGTACTACTTTCAGAAATTTTAGTGGATGATTTCACTGTTGTTTCAGTTGATGTGTGAACAGATTCTTCAACTGGCTTTTTGCCAAAAAAGACAAAAATTACCGCACCAAACATAATAATCACAGATAAAATCCCAGCAATTGTGTATTTCAAAAGACCATCCTTCCTATTCGTTATTCACCTACGTAAGTATCCATCAGATTTTCATTGACCCAATCTAATAATTCAACTTTTGAACCTTCCAATTGTCGTTGAATCGTAGCTGGTAACCGGAATGTAATAATATCATCAAAACCCCATTCGCCATAGGCCAGCGTCACTTTCAAATCAATATAACCAGCAGCAATTTCTTGTTCCTGTTTATTGTTAGGAATCAATTCTACAACGCCCAAATCAGATTGTAACCATTTTTTGGCAATTGTTGTTTTTAACCGTTTATATTCCGAAACAGCTAGGTTACGTTTTTCCGGAAATAAGATGGTTTGGCGGAGTATTTTTTGAGTCAGCATCCACTCATAATCCGTAAACAAATTCTTAATTTTTTGCATGACTTCATTGTCCAAACCAAATTGGCCTTCTTTCCAAGCTTGCCAATCGGCTGCTTGAATTTGATAAGCGGAGTAAAAATTTTCTTCTGTTTGGTACTGTTCAATAATTGCGTCAACAATAATATCTACATAAACTTGATGCATAATCATTCGCCTCCATTTTCTATTTTACTGAAATTCTCTAAAAAAAGCATCTTTTTATCTCTGGATTTTATCATATTTACAAAATTGTCCTTGTTTTCTAATTTCTCTTGTTTACAGTATAATAAATAATGAAGAAGATTTGAAGAAATTGCATAGATTAGGAGGATTTCTTTTGACAAAAAAATTATATCAATGGGGCATCGTAGGATTAGGTGGAATTGCCCACGAATTTGCTTCAACGTTTAAACAAGAAACTAGCCAACTTGCAGCTGTTGCTTCACGGACATTGACTAAAGCAGAACAATTTGCCGCTGATTATTCAATCCCTAAAGCCTATGGTTCTTATGAAGAATTGCTAGCAGATGAAACGATCGATGTTGTCTATATAGCAGTGCCAAATAAACAACATGCTGAACACATTTTAAAAGCGCTCCAGGCCGGAAAACATGTGTTGTGTGAAAAAGCTATTACGATGAACGCGGCAGAATTAAAACAAGCCTTGGCAGTTGCAGAAAAAAATGACCTTATTTTAGCAGAAGCCATGACTATTTTTAACATGCCACTATACGACGAATTACGTCGCTTGATGGATGCTGGCAAATTTGGTCAGTTAAAAATGATTCAAGCACCATTTGGAAGTTACAAAGAACCCGATCCTAAAAATCGCTTTTTTAATCCTGACTTAGCAGGCGGCGCATTGTTAGATATTGGTACTTATGCGGTTTCGTTTGCTCGTTGGTTTCTCAGCTCACAACCTGACGTTTTAGCTTCTAGCATGGTTCCCTTCTCTACTGGCGTTGATGAACAATCGGTGACATTGCTTCGGAATAAAGAAAATGAGTTGGCGACTATTTCATTAACATTCCAAGCAAAAATGCCAAAGCAAGGAATTGTTGCTTTTGAAGATGCCTATATTACCATTACAGATTATCCACGCGCAGATGAAGCGATTGTTCACTACAACGACGGTACGGTTGAGACCATCGTTTCTGGGTATTCAGCTGAAGCCATGAATTACGAAATCTACAATATGGTTGAAGCAATCAAAGGTACACAACCCAACCGCTCCTTATTTTTCACGACAGAAGTCATTGATATTTTGGACCAGATGCAAAAATTATGGCAGAATTAAAAAAAGAACTTCGGCTTTTGCCGAAGTTCTCTTTTTTATTTGTTCTCTATGGATAAATACGGTTTAACATACGTGGGAACGGAATCGCTTCACGAATGTGTTCATTACCAGTAATGAACGTAACAGCACGTTCTAAACCTAATCCGAAGCCAGAATGTGGAACAGAACCGTATTTACGTAAATCTAAATACCAGCTGTATTCTTCTTCAGATAAGCCAAACTCAGCTACTTTTTCTTTCAAATAATCATAATCAGTTGCACGCTCTGAACCACCGATAATTTCACCATAACCTTCTGGTGCAATTAAATCGGCACAAATTACAACATCTTCACGTGTTGGATGTGGTTTCATATAGAAGGCTTTAATTGCTTTTGGATAATTTAAAATGAATGTTGGAACGCCATAGTAATTTGAAATAAAGGTTTCATGTGGACTACCAAAGTCTTCGCCCCATTCAATGTGATCATAATCATTGTTTGCTTCTTCTTTTTGTAATAACTCAATCGCATCATCGTAAGTAATACGTTTGAATGGTTCCGAAACATATTTCTCTAGTAACGCTGTATCACGTTCTAAAACATCCAATGGATATTGTTGATTTTTCAATACCGATTTAATTAAATGTTTTACATAGGCTTCTTGAATATCTAGTGATTCTTCATGAGTTGTGTATGCCATTTCCGGTTCAATCATCCAGAATTCTGTTAAGTGACGACGAGTTTTGGATTTTTCCGCACGGAAGGTTGGTCCAAAAGTAAAGACTTTTCCAAATGCCATCGCACCAGCTTCTGCATATAATTGACCTGTTTGTGATAAGAATGCTGGTTGTCCGAAGTAATCTGTTTCAAATAATTCTGTTGTGCCTTCTGGTGCTGAGCCTGTTAAAATTGGGCTATCAATTTTAATGAATCCTTGTTCGTTAAAGAACTCGTAAGTAGCACGAATAATTTCGTTACGAACTAACATGATTGCATGTTGTTTGCTTGAACGTAACCATAAATGACGATGATCCATTAAGAAATCTGTGCCGTGTTCTTTCGGCGTAATTGGGTAATCTTCTGAAGCGCCAACGACTTCTAAATCAGTGATATCCATTTCATAGCCGAACTTAGAACGACTATCTTCTTTAATAACACCAGTAACCATGACTGCTGTTTCTTGTGATAAATGTTTAATTTCTTGGAATTTTTCTGTACCAGCTTCTTCACCAAAGGCTCCAATGAAGTTTGGTTTGAACACGACACCTTGGAAAAAGGCTGTCCCGTCACGTAATTGTAAAAAGGCAATTTTTCCGCTTGAGCGTTTGTTAGCAATCCAAGCGCCAATTTTTACTGTTTCTCCAACATGTTTGTTTGAATCAATAATTTGAATTTGTTCCACGTTTGTCTCTCCGTTCATTTCTTAGTTTATTCTTTTAGGCGTTGTGCTGAATTCGTTTCTTTTCTATAAAGTCGTTCATTCGCTCAATCGCTTTTTCTAACGTCATTAAATCTGTCGCATAGCTCATCCGCACATGTTCTGGTGCACCAAAGCCCTCTCCCGTTACCAGAGCAACATGCGCTTCTTGTAATAAATCTTCCACCCAGTTAGTCACGTTATCATACCCACAAATTTCTAACGTTTTTTTGACATTCGGGAATAGATAAAAGGCGCCTTCAGGTTTTGTTAGCGAAACGCCTGGCAAAGCTGCTACTTTTGGATAGATATGATTTAGGCGTTTTTCAAAGGCCTGACGCATGTCTTCAACTGCCGACTGTTCACCTGTTAAAGCCTCAATTGCCGCATATTGGCTAACCGCGACTGGATTACTGGTGGATTGTGAAGCGAGTTGTGTCATTGCTTGAATAATTTTTTCATCCCCGACTGCAAAACCAATGCGCCATCCTGTCATTGCATATGTTTTGGAAACACCATTAATAATGATTGTCTGTTGACGAATTGCTTCTGAGATGGTTGCAATTGGTGTGAACCGATGTCCATTGTACACCAAACGGCCATAAATATCATCTGCAATAATGAGGATATCATGAGCAACTGCCCATTCACCAATTTGGCGTAATTCTTCTTCCGTATAAATAACACCAGTTGGGTTAGATGGTGAATTTAAAATGATTGCTTTTGTTTTGTCCGTTCGTACAGTTTCTAATTGTGCGACTGACACTTTAAATGATTGCTCTTGCTTGCTTGATACAAATACTGGCTTGCCTTCTGCTAACTTGACTTGTTCACCATAACTTACCCAATAAGGGACAGGGATAATCACTTCGTCCCCAACGTTCAAAATGGCTTGAAATAATAGATATAGCGCATATTTGGCACCATCTGTCACAATAACTTGCTTGGGTTGATAACAAAGTTGATATTCTCGTTCCACATAAGAAACAATCGCTTGCTTTAATTCAGGAATACCGCCAGAAGGAGTGTAATAACTTGCTCTTCCATCCTCAATTGAAGCAATTGCTGCTTTTTGAATATTTTTTGGGGTTACAAAATCTGGTTCCCCAACCGTTAAGCTTAAAACATCTACACCTTTCGCTTTTAATGCTTTCGCTTTGGCGGCAGCTGCTAATGTAACAGAAGGAGTCAATTGCTGTGCTCGATTTGATACGTTCATACACCTTTCACTCCCACTTTCATCAAAACCTATCTAAATTAAATATCTTTGACAACGTTGATCTCTTCGCCTTTATCAAAGCTCATCAGATAATACGTCAGTACTCCTTGATCATTTTCGGTGACCACTTCCCATGCAGGGCGCTTATCATAAAGCCCTAACGTAGCTTTCATCACCGATTCATCGGGATGGGCTTTAGCAACAATGTCTGTTATTTGTTGTTCAGTTTGACCATCTTTTTGATTTAAGACCGTGACTTTTTCTCCCGATTTAGGGACAATCACGACAATCTCTGTGCCTTTATCATTTTTGCCGGTTAAAGTAAAATACGTATTTTTGCGTGTAAACCAGTAAAATTTATCAACTGTTTCTAAATTAGCAGAAGTTTTGGCAATTGCGGTTGCTTCTTTTTTAGCTTGAGCCATTGGTTGATTGGTTCGTACAAAAAAGATAATTATTGTTACAAGAATTGCTAAAAGGATTGCCAATAGGGTTAAAAGGACAGTAATCCGTTTCTTCTCTTTCTTTTCTTCTAATTCCTCCAAAAATCCTTCCATCCTCTCTAAACTTACTGGGTCTTATTATAGCAGAAAAATAGCGGCCTTTCACAAATATGACCTAAAAATAATCAATTATTTGTTTAAAAATTCCTTTAATTCTTCTAAAATTTCAGGCATGGGCGCTTCTTTTACTGAGAGTCCCTTGGGAAACGCTTTGATTAATCGTTTGCCATATTTTGCAGTGACTAAACGACGATCCAGAATCAGCAATGCCCCTCTATCTTCTTCAGAACGGATTAAACGGCCCAGTGCTTGTCGCAAACGTAAGGCTGCTTTCGGTACCGCTTCTTGAGCAAATGGTTGTATCCCTTCTGCTTCTAAATACGCATATTTTGCTTGCACAAGTGGTCGTTTCGGGTTTTCAAAAGGTAAACGCGTGACTATCAATAACTGTAAAGCTGTTCCTGGTAAGTCCACACCTTCCCAAAAGCTATCGGCTCCTAGCAAGACATTCGGTTTTCCATTAGAGAACCGTTTAAGAATTTTTTCACGACTGCCGCTAATCCCTTGGGCGAGGACCTCTTGTCCTTTTTCCAATAATCTTGGCTGGACTTGATGATACACGGTGGACAATAATTCATGCGAAGTAAAAAGAACCAACATCGAACGTTCCTCTTGCGCCATCAATTTTTCAATGGTATCTGAAATGTATTGACCCATTTCATAGGAAGAGGCATTTTGAATGGCTACTGCTTCTTCCGGTACATAGACTCGCGCATTTTCTGCATAGTTATATGGCGTTGGCAGGGTTTTGAACGTCACCTCTGTTAAACCTAACCGTTGCGGTAAATACTTTTTATTGTTGCCAAACTTCAATGTGCCGCTTGTATAAATAATTCGTTCATACCGCGGATACCACTTTGTTTCAGGAAGCAAACTAGCTTCTAAGTCATGAATTTCAATCAAGCCATGGTCATCATTTTGTGGTAAATATTCTTTTACCCAACGTGGACGCCAATCATCAAGATAAATGGTAAAACAGTGATGAATACGTTCAATTTCATCAAAAAATTGAAACAAGCGAACAAAAACGATGCGATCAGCCAAACTAAAGGTTTCCAACTGACTCATAATTGTTTGCTGTAACTTACTTTGAATAGTTAACAGCTCCTGCAGTAAAAGCTGGAGCGTTTGACTATGTTTTTCTCCCGCAGCAGATAAATAATCAATACGTTCTTTGGTTAAAAGCAACTCCTGATGGTCTATGCGCTTCTGCGTTTTACTAAATAAACGATGCAATTCAAAAAGAAAATCTTGCCATTCATCCACAAAATCCAGTAAACCTTGCTGATAAATTTTTACAAGCCGCTGCTCTTCAGAAAACTGTTGAAAAATTTGCTGTAAAGCAACAAAAAGTTGCTCTTTTTCAATAAAATGCGTGACTTGTTTTTTTAGTATCACACTGTTCACTCGTTCGCTCGCCATCCGACTAGCGATGTCTGGTAAATGATGTGCTTCATCAATAATTAGCCACGGACTTTCAGGTAATAACGATTGTTTTCTTAGCGACTCTTGCGCCAAAAATGCATGATTAACAATCAACACGTTACTTTGAGCGACTTTTTTATACAGATGTCTTAAAAAGTCAACTTCATAAAGTTCATCTTTTTTTGAAAGAAAATCCAATCCGCGATGTGTAACTTCTTTCCAGAATAAATGATTTAAATTCGTCAATTGTAGTTCATCTAAATCGCCCGTTTCTGTTTCTAGCAACCAGACGAGAACGCCCATTTGATAAAGAGCGTATTGTTTTTGCGGAGTTGGCTGATTCAACGTTGCCTTAAAGCGTTGTAAATCAAGATAGTGTCGATGGCTTTTAATAACAATGCCTCGTAATTTTCCTTGGCAGATTTGATTGGCTAATGGTAAATCTTTTTCCACTAATTGATTTTGTAAAACAATCGAAACTGTTGAAATGATGACTGGTTTTTCTGGCGTTGCTAAATAGCTCATCGGCAACAGATAGCCTAATGTTTTTCCCGTTCCAGTCGCCGCTTCAATAAATAAATCTTTTGTCGTTCCTCCTGTAAAATGATCATAGACTAAATTCATCATCCGACTCTGTTCCGCACGATAAGCGAAACGTTCGCCAAACAGTTTTTCTTTGGCTTTTTTAGTTTTGGGATACGTGCTAGTCTGATAGAACGTTTCTTCAAAAAGAGGAACTTCTTTTTTGCGTAAAGCAATGCCACTGACCACTTGATAAGCTGGATTTAATGGTGTGACTTGTTTTTTCATTTGTTCATACGTTTGTTGAATAAAAGTACTGGTTTCCCGCGCTGTCTGTTGACTTAATTCCGCAATTTTTTCCATAGTGACTAATGGTAAAGATTTCATTTTTTCTTGAATTAATAACAAAAGTTCGGCTGTAACCTGCGCATCACTATCTGCTTGATGGGGATTCTCATGAGACAAACCTAAGCTTTCCGACAAATCACTTAAACGGAAACTTTTTTCTGTCGGTAAAAAAATCTGTGCCAATTCCACTGTATCAATGGCTGGAATGGTAAGTGGCGGCGTGCCACACCGTACCAGTTCACGAGCTAAAAAATTATAATCAAAGTGGACGTTATGCGCCACAAAAATAGTATCTTCCAGATAATGATAAATTGTATGTGCTACATCTTCAAAATAAGGCGCTTTTTGAACTTGCGTATTACTAATCCCCGTTAAACTTTGAATTTGTTTTGGTACTACTTGATTGGGATTCACATCTGTCGCAAAGTTCGCAATAATCTTTCCATCTTGAACGAGAACGCATCCAAACTGAATGATCCGATCACTTGTAGGATCTGTTCCAGTCGTTTCAAGGTCAACTACTGCATACACTTGTTTGTCTTTCAATGACTTCACGCCTTTCATTCATCTTTGAAAATTATACTACAATTTATAGGATTTTCACTAGTATTTCAAAAATTCTCTTGAAATCTTTTCCAGAGATAATAAGAAAGAACCTGAAACAAAAATCCAAAGTGATTTTTGTTTCAGGTTTAAAAACTGATAAACTGAACGTTTTTGTCTTACCTTCTCCTAAATAAACGATTAATAACAGTCAAGGATTTTCTGCATATACTGGTTTAATTGCCCATAGCCTTCCAATTCTCTAATTACTGGTAGCGGACAACGAACCTTTTTATTAAATAGTGTCCGCTTTTCAACATATTCTGTAACTTCGTCTAAAAATTTATCTAATCCTTTTTCTAATTTCATACAACTTAACTGATTGCAAATTCGCACGTCTCCTGCTTTTTTCTTTTGAACTTGTTTAAATGATTGTGAGAATGCTTTTGCTTCAAACATTTGTGCTTCTAACTGTCTTTTTTCAATCGTTATTTTCGGTACTGCTTGATTTCCATCAGTATCCTCTAACTGGCGACTCATAAAGCGACGATAAATTTCCTCTTCTAATTCGTCCAATTGTCGTTGAAAGTCTGCAGGAATTGTCCGACTTAATGAATTTTCTTTCTCACTTTCCATAGAGACAGCTTCTTTTTCTGGCTTCTGCTCCTCTTCTTTTTCGGCAGACTTATTTACTGAATTTAACGAGCTTTTTTCTGTTTCTTGTGGAAAAGTAAATAAAGGTTTTGCCGCGGTACTCTGCTGGTTTTCTTGTTTTTTTCTGGCAGCGCTTCTTTAATTGGCGCTGGTTCAGATAACACTGGTTCTTTCGCTGGTTCTTCAAGCACTAGTTTGTTAACGGGAAGCACTGCTTCACTTGTTGCTACAGTTGTTTCACCTTCTTGATTTTCCCGATTATCAGGCGAGAGATTGACGTCTGGTTGTTCCAGATTAGTATCCTCTGATACTTTCAGCGATGCCTGTTCTGCGGCTATCACAGGAGAAGCTCTTTTCAAATGGATCGTTTTTATTTGTCTAGAAATGACGGGATTTCTCGTTTGATTAACGGCTTCATTTAAGGAGGCTAAATTTTCTTTTAAAAGTGTCAACATTTCACGTAAGACAGCAATTTCACCAGCTAATTCCGTTAATTGATTTTCTTGCGGCACTACTTGCACATTGGTTTCATTCATACGGACTGTTTTTTTATTTTTAGTTGTCGGTATTTCATACATCCATTGTTTCAGTGCGGATCGTAAGTCACGAGTGGTCGGCTCAAAACTTCCAAAATAAACAGTGTAGTACATTAACTCCGTTTCAACATAGACATAAATCTTTTTAACAATTAACTCTTCAAACTGTTCTGATTCATCCCAACTTTCGCATAAAGCCTCAAAAAATTGTTCCCCTTCTGCTAAATTTTGATACTCTTTCGCTAAATAAAGCTTGCGAATTAAGTAAAAATTATACGGTGTTTCAACATTATCCGCATAAATTTCTCGTCCTAAAAAATCTGGATTCGTTTCTTTACAAAGAAAGACCGTTTTCTCTTCTGTTTGTGTTTCAAGTGTTTTAGTCATGAGATTCACTTCCTTTTTCTCCGTTAATAACCATTTTTTAATGATAGATACTTTTAGTATACAGGAGAAATTCTTCTGATTTTCTCATATTTTTAAGAGACAATAGAAATTTTAGAGAAAAATCGACAGAAAAAAAACGTGAGATAAACAGTCCTATTGACCATTTATCTCACGTAAAATACTTAAACTGACTATTTTATCCTTGGACATGTAACCAATTATTCTGCTGAATCAATTGGCAAAATCGTGTCTTTTTTCTCGCGACGTGCAATTGCTGGTAAAATCATTCCTAATAGAATTAAGACGATTGGTGTCACAATGTTAGAAGCTAATTGGAACAACCAGCCTTGAGGGTCTGAAGCATACTCAAATTTAGGCACCATTCCTAGGATACAAGCAAAGGCTGTAAATAGGAAACACCAAAGACCAAACACAAAACCAATTTTAGGATTTTTAACAAATTTATATTCTGAATTAAATTGTTTGTATGCTTTGTTTAGAAGCATATAGGCAAAGAAGACCCACAAGTAACGCATTGGCATAACTACAGAATTTAAGTTAGTTAGCCATTTAACCACTTCGTTCATGTCCTTCAACCCAAACATCGGTAAAGCAATAATAATACTTACTAAAATACCTGTTAATAAGTAACCATTAATTAACGTACCTTTTTTCGTACGTTTACGTAACCAACTTGGAACAAATTCTGGATCTGCTTCAGCTAAAAGAATTTTCAGTGGAGCATCAATTGAAAAGGCTAACGCAGCCACTTGACCCACTGTATTCGTCAAAGCATAAACAATCATTAAGAGATTACCGACACCATAATATGCGCCTAATTTTTGGAAGGCACTGTAGGCACCATTTGCCATTAAATCTTTAGGAATATTGTCACTTGAGAATAACATTCCCATTGCAAATGAACCTAAAACAGCCGATAAACCAACCATTGCCGCTAGGAAAATCATTCCTTTAGGGAACTCTTTGGCTGGATTTTTAGTTGCATTTACGTAAGGAGAAATTTTTTCAGCGCCACCTACCGCAAAAACTAACATTGATACGGTTGTAAAATAACTAAAATCAAATTTAGGAATGTAGGTGCTGACTTGTGACATGTTTGGCGTCGCAAATTCAACCGTTGAATTAATAAATGGTGCGCCTACCGCTAATAAAATGAATAAAATAGACATCACAAACATGGCGGTTCCAGCTAAACCACCAATAACTTTTAAGGTGGTTAACCCTTTTGTTGATAATAACAAGAAAACCAAGAAAATTATTAATGAAATAAATGATACCGTTACGATTGGCATCGTATTGACTAGGTTTCCATTCCCTTGAACTGCCCAACCTAAGGCAATTAAAATTGCTTGTGGTTTTTGTGCCAAGTAAGGAATGTGCACTACCCAATAAGTCCATGCTGCATAATAGGCTAGACGTTTAGTACTGGTATTTTGCACCCACGAACTAACCCCACCATTGCTGTCTTTAAATGTTGAACCTAACTGTCCTACGATTAACGCATAGGGAATAAAATATAAAACTAAAATCAAAAGCCATGAAGTGACCACTGAAATCCCTTGTTGTGCATAATTATTCACAACATTTCCAAGACCCCAGACCATGTTAAAGGCAATTAACCCGACGGTGAACCATCGTAATTGCTTTTTGTCCATATAACCAATTCCTTTCTTATTAAAAAAAATAAAGCTCTTCATTTATCATAAGCATTTTACTTTTTATGCACAAGCTCAACATAATTAAATAAAGATGGCTTTTTAATAAGTAATTAAAACGCTTCTAGCAATGATTTTCTAATTTATTTGATGACTAAAAAAGGCCGGTGAATAAGTTGCTTCACCGGCCTTTTTCTAAGAGATTTTTCTTTTATAACATATCAAATAATGATAATTGGTTTTCATCTGGCAAGTCTTTTAAGACACCATTTTCATTCATGTATTCAATCAATGTTTTAGAAACTTTACCTCGTGTTGCCAAATCTTCTTTCGACAAGAACGGTTGCTCTTCTCGCGCAGCGACAATGGCTTTCGCTACGTTGAGTCCTAAACTTGGCACTGCTCGGAAAGGTGCAATCAAGGTATCCCCTTCAATCACAAAATTTTCAGCATCCGATTTGTACAAATCAATCATGCCAAATTTATAGCCCCGTTCCAACATTTCATTACATAATTCTAAAACCGTTAATAAGTTTTTCTCTTTAGTGGAGGCATCCATCCCTTTGTCCGTAATTTCTTTCATTCGTGCTTTCACAGCTTCTTTCCCTTGTGACATTGCCACTAAGTCGAAGTCATCCGCCCGAACGGAGAAAAACGCACAGTAATATAAGATTGGGAAATAAACTTTAAAGTAAGCGACCCGCAACGCCATTAATACGTATGCTGCCGCATGGGCTTTCGGGAACATATATTTAATTTTAGAACAAGAATCAATATACCAGTCAGGGACGTTGTTTTCTTTCATCGCATTTAAATACGTATCCCGTAGTTCATCAGGAATCTTATTCCATTGTCCTTTACGTACCGTTTCCATAATCTTAAAGGCCATCCCACTGTCCAAACCAGCATGAATTAAATAAACCATGATATCATCCCGACAACCAATTACTTCAGCAAGATTGGCTTCGCCACGACGAATCAATTCTTCTGCATTCCCTAGCCACACATCGGTTCCGTGAGACAGTCCAGAAATTTGAAGTAATTCTGCAAAAGTTGATGGATGGGTCTGTTCTAACATACCTCGAACGAAACGTGTCCCAAATTCAGGAATTCCTAAAGTTCCTGTTTTAGAATAAATTTGCTCTGCATCCACACCTAGAACATCAGGTCCTTCAAAAATACGCATCACTTCTGGATCGTCTGTTGGGATGGTTTTTGGCTCAATCCCAGATAAATCTTGTAACATCCGAATCACGGTTGGATCATCATGTCCCAGAATATCAAGTTTTAAAATATTATCGTGAATAGAATGGAAATCAAAGTGCGT
>OBJX01000222.1_pt1 | contig 12717 bp, 12 predicted proteins | sample 1481631 | NCBI WGS metagenome assembly OBJX01 (sample SAMN02364490, study PRJEB22542) | human gut metagenome | isolation source: fecal sample | host: premature infant | place: USA: Chicago, IL | collected 2012-01
TCTTTCTTTGTCAGCCAGCAAGACTATGGATCAGGTCTATTCAGACCTTCTAAAATTGCAAGACGATTATTTGCTGCACTTAGAACGCCACAGACGAACTAAAAAAATTATAGACGAAGAATGATATTGTAATATCACACTATTGTAACATCGTATAGTCAAACTATAATAATATTGTATTATTACAATATCACGTTGCTACAATTTCACTATATCGCGAAGTAACAATACTATACAATTGTAATATCGTAATATTAATAAATCGCAATAGTATGACTCCACGATCGAACAATATTGTAATATTAATAAATTATGATATTGCAATATTGCGATATTGTGATATAATAATGACATAACATCACAAGGAGGACATTATTATGGCACGAATAATTTCAGTTGCAAACCAAAAAGGCGGTGTTTCAAAGACAACGACTAGCATTAACCTTGGAGCGGCATTGCATTTTACTTTTAACAAAAGCGTACTTGTAATTGACATGGACCCCCAGGGAAATGCCACTGATAATTTTGGATTCGACATTGATGGCACGAATGTTCCAACAATATATGAAGTATTAAAAGATGAGGCTTCGATTACTGAAGCTATTCTAAATTACAAAGGAATCGATGTAATTCCTGCTGATATTGCTCTTTCTTCAGCAGAACGTGAATTTACACAAGTTGGAAGTGAACATAGACTTAAAAGAGTTCTTCAACCAATTGAAGAAAACTATGATTATATTATTATTGATTGCCCACCAAGTTTAGGTATATTAACAGTAAATGCGTTCACTGTCTCTGATGAAATTATTATTCCTGTAGAAGCCGCATATTTTTCACTAAAAGGATTAGTTAAATTGAACGAAACAATCGAGACTGTTAAAGAATACACAAATGAGAGATTAATCATACGAGGTGTTCTTTTCACAAAATATAATGAAAGATTTAACATTTCAAAAGAAATGAATAAAACAGCAAATCAAATTTCTGATGCCCTCCACGTAAACATATTTGATACTTACATTAGACGAACTATCACTGTTGATGAAGCCCAAGCAGCAGGTTCCGACTTGATTAGCTTTAATAAGACTTCGACCGCTGAAGACGATTATATCCAGTTTACAAAAGAATTTTTAGAGAAGGTAGGAGATTTGAATGAGTAATAATAGAGGAAAATCAGCCGCGGAACGACTTTTGGGTGCAGGAAAAGAAGACACCAATCCAACTAAAGCAACTACTTCTAATGAAAAAGAATTAAAAACTACACATGAACACATTGTTATGAATAAAAAAAACATAGAAAAATTGATTAAACAACAAGGTAACAGCAAAAGAAATGCTGATAGTATTCGGATCAATCCAATCCTTGCAAATGCTTTAAAATACTGGACTTCAATTGGCGAACCAGAAAAAAGTAAACCTGATGTTATCGAAGAAACGCTTTTGAAATCTATTCCTGAAGAGTATTTAATTAAAGGATATGAAATGGCAAAAAAACAAAATAAAATTTGATAATATTGTGGAATCACAATATTACAATATTAGACAACAACAATATCATAATATTGTTGTTGTTTTTTTTCTAGAAACGCTGTTGTATCAATAATAATCTTTTAAATATTGTAATATCACGATATTCCGATATCGCAATTGTATTATATCACAATATCGTGATATAATAAGAAAGTAGGGAAATACTGTTATATCAGTATTTGCAAGGGAAATAAAAGTAGGTTAAACTATAAACTAACAAAAACAGAGAGGTAAAGCTATGAACGATTTTCAATTTATTTCAGCTAATGAAACCTATAGAAATTTGTATTACCAATTACCTAAAGTACTTTTTACATCAGAATTTTATAAGACTATGTCTAATGATAGTAAAATAGCTTACGCAATGCTCCAAGACCGATGTGAATATTCAATTCAAAATAATTGGATTGATCAAGATGGGCATATATATTTTATCTTTACACGAAATGAACTGATGGATATTTTAGGGTGTAAAGAAAATAAAATTGCAAAAATAAAAAAAGAATTAAAAGACAAAAATTTACTTTATGAAAAACGTATTCCTCCGAAAAAACTCTCTACTGGTGAATTCAAAAACTATCCAAACAGATTGTATTTAGGTAAGCTGGAAGTTTCAGCAACAGATGTTTACGCCATCAGTAATGCTAGCTATACAAATGAGTTTCCCGAAAGTGGGAAAAACCAACCTTCGGATAAACATGATAAAATCGGCGTTTCTTTCGAAAGTGGGAAAAACCAACGTCCAGAAGAATCCAATAATACCAGTACTTTGTTCGAAAGTGGGAAAAACCAACCCAATCTATATCTAACTAATTCTTTAGATACAATAGATACAATAGATACTGAAAAAGAACGATTGCAACAACAATTATTGCTCGATCAATTTTCAGAAGTTCAAGAGCATACATTTCTTAGCAAAGATAGCTTAAAATTTATTGCTGCCTTTTCTAATACTATTCAAGAAGCTCATGAAATGGTTGGAACAATTATACGTGCAAAAACTAAAGTTGAAAAAGAATACAATGTTGTTTTAATTGGGGAAGATTATCAAGATGAAATAGACAAATGTTTGCGACGAGTGATGCATAAAATCAAGACAGATTCTACTGTTAAAAGTCCTAAAGGTTTATTTTACAAGTCTTTTTACAATTTATTTGTTGAATGTGCGTTAGAAAAAGAAAATATAAAAAATAGGGATAATTCTAAAGGTTCTGAAATCACTTTGCATAATTGGATTGAAAAATAAGTAATTGATTCATTTGTTTGGATAAATTTCATTCTGTATTTTGTATCCCTTTTAAAGTTTATTTGATAAAATTGTAAATATAATAGCTATTAATTGGTTATTTTATTTGTATATCGCTAGAATTAGTTAGCAAATTTAAACTACGGAGGTTGATAAAAATGAAGAAGTACAAGAAGTTTTGTTTTTTAGGTATTGGGTTATTACCTTTGGTATTAGCTAGTTGTGGAACAAATACTGCCACAAAAGATTCACAAGATGCAACAGAAAAAAAGTAGAACAGGTAGCGACTTTGACTGCAGGGACACCTGTCCAAAGTTTAGACCCAGCAACTGCTGTAGATCAAACGAGTATAACTTTATTAGCCAATGTGATGGAGGGGTTGTATCGATTAGATGAAAAAAATCAACCGCAACCAGCCATTGCAGCTGGTCAACCAAAAGTATCGAATAATGGCAAAACTTATACCATTGTGATTAGAGATGGCGCTAAGTGGTCTGATGGTACACAAATAACTGCTAGTGATTTTGTGGCCGCGTGGCAAAGAGTTGTAGATCCTAAAACAGCTTCTCCAAATGTGGAACTGTTTTCTGCTATAAAAAATGCCAAAGAAATTGCTTCAGGAAAACAAGCAAAAGATACTTTAGCAGTGAAAAGTATTGGTGAGAAAACATTAGAAATTGAATTAGTTGAACCAACACCTTATTTTACTGATCTGTTATCCTTAACCGCTTACTATCCAGTACAGCAGAAAGCAATTAAAGAGTATGGGAAAGACTATGGGGTTTTTCAAAAAGCAATTGTAACAAATGGAGCATTTAACTTAACAAACTTAGAGGGAGTAGGAACTTCTGATAAGTGGACGATTTCTAAAAATAAAGAGTACTGGGATCAAAAAGATGTTTCTATGGATAAAATTAATTTTCAAGTCGTCAAAGAAATTAATACAGGAATAAATTTGTATAATGATGGACAATTAGATGATGCGCCTTTAGCTGGTGAATATGCAAAACAATACAAGAAAGATAAAGAATATTCAACAACATTAATGGCTAATACAATGTTTTTAGAAATGAACCAAACTGGGGAAAATAAGCTTTTACAAAACAAAAATGTCCGAAAAGCGATTAGCTATGCAATTGATCGGGAAAGTCTAGTTAAAAAATTACTAGATAATGGGTCCGTTGCTTCTGTTGGCGTAGTACCAAAAGAAATGGCCTTTAATCCGGTAAATAAAAAAGATTTTGCTAATGAAAAATTAGTTGAATTTAACAAAAAACAAGCAGAAGAGTATTGGGATAAGGCTAAAAAAGAAATTGATTTATCCAAAAATACTTCTTTAGATTTACTTGTAAGTGATGGAGAGTTTGAAAAAAAGGCAGGAGAATTTCTGCAAGGACAGTTGCAAGATAGCTTAGAAGGATTGAAGGTTAATGTGACGCCAATTCCTGCAAATGTCTTTATGGAACGCCTAACAAAAAAGGATTTTACTTTGAGCCTAAGTGGATGGCAAGCTGATTATGCAGACCCTATTAGCTTTTTAGCAAACTTTGAAACAAATAGTCCAATGAATCATGGTGGATATTCAAATAAAAATTTTGATGAATTACTAAAGGATTCTTCTTCTAAACGTTGGCAAGAATTGAAAAAAGCTGAAAAATTGTTGATCAATGATATGGGGGTCGTTCCAATTTTTCAAGTTGGAACAGCAAAATTAGAAAAAAGTAAAATAAAAAATGTTTTAATGCATTCAATAGGAGCAAAATATGACTACAAAAAAATGAGAATAGAGAAGTAATGGAGGGTATATGGAATTAATTCGTCGCGTTTTTATAAAGGACAAGGAAATTATTTTAGTTGGGACTGCACATATTTCCAGTGAAAGTGCTGAATTAGTTAAAAATATAATCGAAGAAGAAAATCCAGATGTAGTTTGCCTTGAATGGGATCAAAGTCGATATGACAAGTACCTGAACCCTGATGAATGGTCGGATACAGATATTGTTCAAGTAATTAAACAAAAAAGACTAACTGTATTAATTTCTAGCGTTATTTACAAATTAATTCAAAAACATTTGGCTAAGATTAATGATTCTGTAGCTGGAGCTGAATTTTTTGAGGCTGTTAGTAGTGCAGAAAAAGTTGGTGCTAAAATAGCGTTAGTAGACAGAGACTCACAAGTAACTTTTAAACGATTTTGGCGCTTAATACCATTAAGAAAAAAAGCGTTACTTCCTTATGCTTTTGGTAGTGTTTTGGAAGGTGCGGAAGAATCTGAAGAAGAAATGCTAAAATTGTTGAATTCTGAGAATTTTGAGCCTATTTTTGAACAGCTACAAGAAGCATATCCAGAACTATGGAAAGTTCTTTTAGTAGAACGAGACCAATATTTAGCTCAGAAAATTTCAGATCAGGAAGCTGGTAAAATCGTAGTTGTTATTGGGCAGGCGCATTTACGTGGTGTGGAGAAAAACTTAAAAAGTAATCAACAAATCAATATAAAAGAATTAGAAACTTTACCGCCAAAGCTTTGGTCAACTAAAGTTTTAGAGAGTATCATACCTTTGATTATCATAGGTTTGTTAATTTATTCCTTTTTCTTAGGTGTAGATGTAGGTAAAGACCAAATAATGAGATGGGGCATTTGGAACGGTGGTTTATCAGCACTATTTACTTTATTAGCGTTGGCTCACCCCTTAACAATTGTCACTTCCCTAGTGTTTGCCCCCCTTGCTACCTTGCTACCAATGGTGTCTGTAGGAGTGTTTTCTGCTATTGTAGAGGCTACTTTAAGGAAACCAAAAGTACGTGATTTTCAAACGATGGATGAAGATATAAAATCTTTGAAAAAGATATATAAAAACCGTGTTTTGAGAGTATTTTTAGTGTTCGTGTTAGCTAGTTTGGGAGGAATGATTGGTAATTTTGTTGGTGGCTTGGAAATGTTTAGGCACCTTATATAATAAAAAATAAAAGAGCAGTCATGAAAATATTTTCATGACTGCTCTTTTATTTCAGGAATAGGATTATTTTCTATTGCAACGTAATTTTCATAATACATGGTCACTTCTTTAGGGGGCGTAAATTTTTCTTTTGCAGATATTTTTGTAAGTTCCTCAACTAAAGATCTGTGAATATCTTCTTTTCCAATGATTTTAAAGATGTTGATAATATTTACCGCATTTAAATAAGAATCAATATTTTTGTCAGTTAAAAATTGATATATTTGTTTTAAATAGTTTATTTCTAAGTCGTAATATCCATTTATGCTAATATTTTTAATTGTTTTTAAGTGTTCAAATTGATTAATATAATACTGCGCTTCTTTTAGATTTCTATTCATAATTGATATTGTTAAAGCATTTTTTAGAACAGTCTGAATAGTTAAATCGTAATCTTTACCAAAGGAATCCACGATTGGATACATAGGCTTAATGAAACTTGACACTTCTTCATACGGTAAGACATTTAAAAGATTTGAAACAATTTCATAATCAATTCCAAAAAATGTTGTTCTTTTATCATATAAATGTTTTAAATCTGAAGTAATTGTTTTATTAAAAGTAGGAACTTCAATGTTATAATGATGTGCAATAGAAATATATCCAAGATAAATACTAAAGTACTGAAGACTAGTTAAGCGCTTTGGCTCAATCCTTTGAAAATTTTTGTCAAATAAGTCAGGGTTTGTAAATATTTTTGAAATAAGAAGTTTTTCTTTTCCTGTTTCATTTACGCTTTTTGTATTCATGCCAGCTCTATTTAAAATTTCAAAAAAATTTACACCTAAACGTTCTGAGAACTTGCTTAACTCTTCTACAGAAATCGGTCGAGAGTCAGCTTCAACTTTTATGTAAACAGATTTGGACATTATTCCAGAATATAAATCAATCTGATGGTAATTTAACTCTTGCCTTATTTGTTTCAGGACAGAACCTATCTTAAACATTTTCTTCCTCCTAATATGTAAAGTATCAAAAAGTAGACCTAAAATTCGATAAACTACAAAAATTTGTTAATATTTTAATTTTAGGTATTGAATACGACACTCGAAGATGTGTTTGTTAAGCTATATCCCTTTTTTTAAAAAAAAAATACATATTTTAGTTGAAAATATAATACTTAGATGTTAAGATGTTTTTATAGGAGGGGTGTAAATGAAAACCACTCTAAAAAAACTATCAAGATATATAGCTGTTGTAATTGCAATAACCCTAATATTTATCTGATAGAAAAAATCATAGTAACAATTAAACAAATTAAGAACCGACTGCCATAGGACGGCAATCCTAGGGGGCAGTTAAACAATTCATGGTATGACATGAACTCTACTCGGTTCTCGTTTGTTGCAACATTAGTTACAACGTATAGTATAACAATTTTTTATGTAAAATTCTAGACTTTTTTAAACTCCTTTATTTGTCTAGGAAAAGTTTTTACAGTGAATTGTTTTTATTAGTTGTATAAATGTTGGAGCAGCGGGGAATGTATACAGTTCATGTATATGTTCCCCGCTTTTTTTGTTGTCTGTTAACTTGTTGAAAAAATAAAAAAACCAAGTAACAAGCACTCTCATTTTTTTAAAATGACTCGCTTGTGGAATAATTCAATGCTTTCACGCATTGTTTGTACTGGAACTACTCGTAAGAGCTGTGCAAACAACGTGTTGCATGGCTCTTTTTCTACTTGGTTCAGAAAGTAGGTGAATCAATGATTGAACTGAAAGCAACAGATTTGCAACGTATTACATGTCAACTGACCTTGTTTAATCGACAAAGGTTTAAACTGTACAACGGTACAACAGAACGCATTGTATATGATTTTTCAGGAAGAAATCTGTTGATCAATCCTGTGAGTTTTGAAACGGAACAAGACATGGAACGTTTCTTTCGACAAGTAAAACTGATTTATTTTGATGGAAAAGTGGTCGGTTATCGTGGCTGCTCGGAACTTCCGTTAAAACTTGAATGTAGAGCGTTTCAAAAAATGGTTAAACGACAAAAGATGTTACTCAATGCACCATTCAACTATAAGGTTTTTGAAGAAAATGAATTTAGGGAATGGTGTGAGAAAATGAGAAGCTATAAGTAGTAAATTTGGGTTTTTATACTTGGTCTTTTTGTTTGTTAGTTTTAACTAACATGCGCAATTTACCAATAGCTAGGTTAGCTATCGAAAAAGGATGCAGAAAAGCACACGGACACGAAGGTGCAAACTGGCTACACGTCAACTTTTTTGCAAAATTTGGGAGATCCTTAAAAAATGAATACTACAGGACTTATCTAGTCAATCAGCGTGTCTTTAAAGGGCTAGGTAAGGATAAACTACCTAAAGAGTACGGTCAGAATAAAGGCGGTACGTGATTATGGGTGTGACACAGTAACTAAAAAGATTTCGTGCGATGATCTTTTGTTTTAAAGGGAGCCAGATACTTTTTTAGAGTTTGGGGTTGCTAACGCTACAAACCCTGCGATCAGTAAAATCTGTAGAAAAATTGCTAAAAAGCTAGCAAACAAAAGGATCAAGTGAAACGAGGATATTTACCATAAAACCAATAGGAGGAAAGTGAACATGAAGACATAGGAGTGTTTTTTTTAAGGGGTCCAAGGATAATATTTTTTTAATAATGAAGGCTTTGTTACTATGTTCTTGAGGTGAGAAAATATGACAAAAAAAATGCAAAATATCTGGCGTAAAGAAATGTTGGCATTGATGAATGAAGACGCAGACTGGTATAGGAATGAAGATACCGAGCGTTTTAAACGAATACAAGAACTTGCAAAAAAGATAGAAACAGCAAGCACTAGACAATTTTCTTCTCATATTAGCAAGGAAAGATTTGAAGCCTATCAAAGAATGGGTCTACAGTTTAAAGAAATAGCGGAAGAGTTCCATATAACAACTACAGCGTTACAACAATGGCGTAAAGACAATGGGTATCCCATTTACAATAAAAATAATAAGAAATGAGGAAAGCAAAATGAAAAAGTTCGCAAGTGCAGGGTTAAGTATTTTAGTCGCAACAGGGGTAGCAGGTATTGGGGGAAATGAAGTACAGGCAGCAGAACAAGCGCAACCAAAAACACCTGAAAACAGTTCTACAGAACAACCAGCAGTGAAAGTTACACAAACAACGGAGCAAGCCATTACTGAAAAACAGCAACAAGTAACAGAGAAACAAGCAATTGTCGATCAAAAACAACAAGTCGCTGACACTGCGAAAAAAGAAAAAGACGCCATTGATCAATCTGTTAAAGACCAACAAGCAGTGGTCGATCAAAACAAAGACGCATTGGATCAAAGTCAACAAGCAGTGACTGACCAACAAGCGGTCGTAGACGAAGCAAAAAAAGTTGTGGATGAAGCAACACCTTCAGCCATTGAAAAAGCCAAAAACCAAGTGGCTACGGATACACAAGCTGTTGATGATCAACAAAAAGTAGTAGATCAAGCTCAAACAGACGTTAACCAACAACAAGCTGTTGTTGATGAAAAAGCAAAAGAAACGAATGCTGCTAAAGTGCAAAATGAAAAAGATCAACAAGCAGTAACAGCTGCGAAACAAGAACAAGCCAAGCTTGAAGAATTAGCGAAAAATGCGGAAGCGGAAAAAGCAAAGGCAGAAAAAGAACAAGCAGCAAAAGAAGCTGAACTGGCTAACAAACAGAAAGAAGAAGCCAAAGCAAAAGATCAAAAAACGAAGGACGATCAAGCAGTCTCAGACCAACAAACTGTTGTGACAACTAGTCAAGAGAAAGTAGCAGACGCAAAAGCAGATACAGCTGCGAAACAGGCAGACTTAACTGCGAAAGAGAATGCTTTGAAAGACAAGCAAGCAGCAACAAAGCAAGCGCAGAATACTTTAGATAACTCAAAAGAAGAGCTAAAAGGACATAAAGGGATTAACTTGCCTGCCAATTTCACACCTGATTATTACAAAAAATTATCTGAACAAGAAAAGCAAGCAATGGAAAAAGAAGCATTAGCATTAAATAAAGTTTTTCCTGAAAATCAAGCAGATGCGGCAAAAGCAACGGAAATGATCGACATTAAAAATCCTACAGAAAAACAAAAGAAACAAATGAGTGATTATTTTGTTGGTTTATTAAATGACGTTCGCGAAAAACTTGGATTGCAAAAATTAAAAGTGTCCAGTCAAAATATAAAATTTGCTTGGGATAATGCGAAGTATACTAATCCTAATGAAATTGGACATGATGAAAACGCAATTAATAAAGCAGCAAAAGAGAATGGTTTTAAAGAGTATCCAGGGAAAAACTTTTATGAAAATTTAAGTGGCGGATACTTTCAACCAAAAGACGGGAAAATATCAGTACTAGATTTTGAGCGAGCAGCAAGAGAAGCTTTAGTCGATATGCTGTTTAATGATGGAAGAATGGGTTATGGACATACTGAATCATTGTTACAAGCAGATAAAACAAATACTGCAATTGCTCTTTCAGAAGAAAATCACGGTTTTTCTTCCGGTAAAATTCATATTATTGGGTACAATCAATCAAGATTGGTAGATCAAAATACTTATGAAGAAGGCACTGCACCAGTCTTTAAGAGTAAAGAAACCCTTCAAAAAGAAGTAGCAACCAATCAAGAAAAATTAGCTACTGCACAACAAGCAGAATCAGACGCACAACAAGCAAGAAGTGCAAGTCAGCAAGCCTTAAATACAGCCAAAACAACACAAGCAACAGCAGAAAAAGAACTATCTGTTCATAAAGCGACATTGGCTAATCTTCAAGCAGTTGCGACTAAGAGTACGACAAACTATGAAGAAAAAGTACGGCAAACTGCAACTGCAGAAAAAAGCCTGCAACAAACAAAAGATCAATTGGCAACAATCAATGAGTTAATTCAGAATCGAGCTGCTGTTTTAGAAAAAGCGAAAACAACCGTTGCGGAAGCACAAGCGATTGAACAAACGTCTGCTAAAATGCTGAAAGAAAAACAAGAAGCCCAAAAAGCCCAAAAAGCAGAAGAAAACACATTGAACAGCTTGAAGGAAGTATTGAATTTAGCAAAAGAAAATTTAAATCAAAAACAAGTTGCGCTTAAAACAAGTACACGTTCATTGTCTCGTTTAGAAAATGCTCAACCAACATACGAAAAAGCATTAAACGAGTTAAACAAAGCAGAAGCGGCAGTGGTCCAAGCAAAAGAAGCCTATGAAAATTCTCTGAAATCATTGGAGGAACTCAAAGAACAACAAGCCGTCGCTACGCTATCTTATACACAAGCACAAGAAGACCTTTCTAATGCGAAGTTGGAGCTACAGCAGTACCAAGGCGTATTAAGAGACTTAGAAGCACAACAAGCCGAACAGCGCCGACAAGAAGCGTTGCAAGAGCAAGTAGCAAAAGAGCAACAACGCCTTGAACGAGAAGCAAAACAAAACCAAACGTTAGTAGCAAGTGCTACTTCAGCAGACAAAACACCTGGTCTCCAACAGTTATCTTTTTCTAAACAAAAAGAACAGCCAAAAGCACAAACACTAACACATTCAGAACCTCGTAAGACGAAACAAGTAGCAAAAGCCCAAGAATCCTTACCACATACAGGAGAACAAAAAAGTATCTGGTTGACTATTTTTGGATTATTCATGGCAGTAGGTGCGATCAGTTTCAAGAACAAAAGACGGAAAAATAGTTAAAAGTATAATAGGTGAGGAGCGAAATTTTCGCTCCTTTTTATTAATGACTTTAGTCAGTTGAAATCTCTAAAGAGATTTCGACAAAAAAACCACGCGTACTGCGCGTGGAGGTCAGAGCTTTAGCGATAAAAACTCCTTTCGATATAATAGATAAAGGCTACCAACCGTTATCAAATCGAAAGGAGTTTTTGAATGTCGAACGACGATAAAAGTTTAGCACATACTCGTTGGAATTGTAAGTATCATCTTGTGTTTACACCAAAATATAGAAGAAAAGTAATCTATGGTCAATTGAGGCGAGATATAGGGAAAATACTAAGAAAATTGTGTGAGATGAAAGAAGTCGAAATCATTGAAGCGCATGCAATGCCCGACCATATTCATATGTTGGTAAGAATTCCACCGAAGTTGAGTGTATCAGGTTTTATGGGTTTCTTAAAAGGAAGAAGCGCAGTAATCATTCATGAACGTCATGCGAATTTAAAATACAATTATGGAAATCGATCCTTTTGGTCAAAAGGCTATTATGTGAGCACTGTAGAACTGAACCAAAAAACGATAGCTAAGTATATACGAGAACAAGAAGCAGAAGATCGAGTAAGGGATAGTATAAACAAAAGAGAGTATAAAGATCCATTTAGTAAGTAACAACTAGTTAAGAATAGAAAGGTAGCGGTTGGCGGTCTATTAAAAAAGCTCCCTTAAAGGGAGCAGCAGGTAGCGAGCCCTTCTAGGGCTATTAAAAAGCCACCCGCTATGCGGGTGGATATTTACTTTAAATACATGACATGAAGGAAGATAAGAGGTAGGTTCGACTCCTACCACGCCAGTAAGTAGTTTTGCTACGAGAGAAAAAGAATAATAGGAGGAATAACAATGAAAAATTATAATCCAAATATCCGATGGGGCTTGCATACAATCAAAGTAAGTTTCCAACGAGGTGTATACAAAGGATTTGTTACCTTTGTAAAAAGTGGAAATTGTAAAGGGTTAGACGTATTAGGCATAGACGAAGAAGATTTATATGACATGAAATTTAAAGAAAATCCAATCAATTTTAGACTGCTTGGTGAAGATGATAATGGCGATGAATGGTTCGCAATGACTTTGAAGAATGACAAAAAAGATGAATTGTTAGTTGAAGATGTGTGGGAAGAGTTAAGTGAGTACATTGTGAGGATTGAAATTATTGATTTTGAGGAGGAAAAATAGAGGAGCGAGAAAATACTCGCTCCTCTTTTATATATAGAGAGGCTACCCAGCAATGATAACTAGGTAG
>OBJX01000223.1_pt1 | contig 12662 bp, 10 predicted proteins | sample 1481631 | NCBI WGS metagenome assembly OBJX01 (sample SAMN02364490, study PRJEB22542) | human gut metagenome | isolation source: fecal sample | host: premature infant | place: USA: Chicago, IL | collected 2012-01
CAGGTATTAACGCAGGCGCATGCCGGGGTGCATGTATCATCATTTCTGTTAATTCTTCCGCCGTAATTACTGGCACTTCAGTGGCTAACTCAGGCCATTCATGCACAGCAATCACTGCGGTTGGTTTGGCTACGTTTAGAATTAGTTCAATGCGTTCTTTTGGTGTATGTGCATCAATGGGGATATAGCTAAAACCAGCTTTCGATGCGCCTAAAAAACTCACAATCATTTCAAAATCTAATTCTCCATATACGACAATCGCTGACTTGTCCGTTTTCAGCTCAGCTAAATAAGCGGCTAGATTGTCTGACTTTTCTTTTAACTCTCCATACGTAGAGACTTTTTCTTCGGTTAAATAAACAGGCCGTTGGGGTTCTTTACGTGCCCATTCATCAATCGTTTGAATCATATTAATTACTTTTTCCATGTATAGCCGCCTCCTTAAAACTCGTTATAAATGAAGGTTCCTCCATTGATATTCTTGTAATGATAAAGATAAATTAATGCAATGACAATGAAAGAATAAAATAACGTTTTACCGATGAATTTAAGACTTTCGTTATTGAGAATTTTCTGAAAAGTTGTTTTCATTATCATTCACCTCCTAAGGTTAATCGCTATCCATTATTTTATGCTATATTTCAGCAAAGTCCATTGAAATTTCTTACAATTTAATAAAAAAACTAACAATTTCGTCACTTCTTAAATTTTCATGATTTTCATAAACGGAACTCTCATAATTTTTTCGCATAAAGAAACTGTAAAAACCGCTTCACAACGGCTTTTACAGTTTTTTAAAAATGGATGTGTCGAATCATCCGCGCATAAATGGCAGACGTTAAAATATAAAAAATTAGATAAACAATTATTAAGATTCCACAAGAAAGATATACTAACAAATATCCTGGACTCTTAATAAATTGGCTTAACAAATAAATGGCAAAGGTGGTATGCAAAATCCCAATGACCATCGGCGGAAAGAAAATCAAACTATTCTGTCGATAAATTTGCTTAGTTATCGCTTTACTAGAAACACCCATCCGTTTTAAAGTCACGTAATCTTGACGCTCACTTACAGCTGAAAAGAGTTGTCGTAACATCAAAATACTGCCCGTAATAAACAACGCTAAAATTGCCACAAACATGGAGACATATAAAGTCAAGCCGTTAATTTTTCGTTCATAGCGTAAAGAGGCGTAGCGATCATTCATATTTAGCCGCCAAGTTTCGGTGACATCATCTTGCGTATTCTTTGCCTCTTCGTTAGGCATTTGTTTGGCAAAACCACTCAACTGCTGGTTGTTTTTTTCATACTTATACAAAATTGGCGCTTGCCATTCTGTGGCAATCTGTTTATTTACGGCTTCATAAAGTTTTTCACGGCTTTTCGTGTCAACATTTACGGCGTTAATCTGATACTGAATGGAATTTTTTGTCACTTTCTGATAAAGGGCATCGGAAACGACAATCGTTGGTAAGGAATATTGCAATAAAAAATTGCCTAGATAGTTAGGCAGCACTTGTTGCAGTTGTGCCTTCTCTCCTTCAACAAATTGCAGTTTCGATTCATAACGAGACATACCACTTAAAATATTGGTAAAGCTATCCATATAGATAACACTTTGGTCATTTTTTAAATGTAAATCGTTTAAATAAGGATTAATTTTTTGATAGTTGCGGTAATTTGAGAAGGATAAAACATTAACTGCTTCAATCGTTTCTTGTTCCTCTTGCGCTTGACCAATTCGCAAACTGCGTTCAATTCCAGTAATTTTATAAGAAAGTGTCACTTCATTTTTTATTTTGGTGTCCTTCGCTTCATCGAGAACTTTCTTCAATTTAGGATAGCTTTCCTGTGAAACTAAAAAGTCCACGGGGCCATCACTGTTGACCGTGTGCATACTAATCGTATACACAAAAACCATCACGCCGATCCCACTCAAGGCTGTCGCAATTAACAAGGTCAAACCAGTGAGTGTTTTGCTACTTTTAAATAAGTAGCGTTTGGCATTGCCTAAAGTAATCATACGTAAATCTTGGTAATACCATTTTTTTCTATGATTAAATAAGCGAATGATAAAATACATGGTATAACGGAAAAATAAATAAGTTCCCACCACACAGAGACCCAAAATGATAAAAGGCGTCAATGTAATAATCATCGGAATCGAGATATCCAATGAATCATTTAATTGTTTATACACAATACCTGTCGCTAAATTCCGAAAATCAAACGCAATAAAATAACCAGCCAGTAAACAAATAGGTCCTAAAATACCTAGAAACTGCCGCCGTTTCGTTAAACGACTATAATTAATTTGACCAATTTTTTCTTGGTGCATAAGCTGCGACAATGGATAACGATAAATCATCCAAATACTTCTTAAGCAGACAATCAGAATCATAAATGCAAAAGCTACACCGGTTTCAATAACGGAACGCCAAGAAATATAGAAGAAACTGGGGACTTCTAAAAACATAACTTTGGCTAAAATCATTGAAAACAACTTGGTGAAAATCACTCCTAAAATAATTCCATTAATTAGTGAAACAAAGCCTAAAACTAAATTTTCTACTAAAAAAATTAGTGAAACTTGGCTCTTTCTCAAGCCAATTAATCGATACAAGCCAATTTCTTGGCTACGTTTTCCTATAAAAAAACGATTTGCTGCCAACATAAAGCCCAAAATAATAATGGTGACTAAGGTACTACCGAGTCCTAAAGATCGCTTAATTTCGATATCACGGCCTGCACCTGCGACAAGAGGCTGGTTGTAAGCAATCGCACGGAAACAATAATAAACGACCGCTGCAAAAGTCATACTAATGTAATAAACCAGATAATTAGGTACATGAGCTTTTAAATTTTTTAATGATAGTTTAAAAATCATTTGCGCGCCCGCCTCCACCAATCGTTGCTTGCATATCTATCACACGATTAAAAAATTCCTTACGTGATCCTTGACGAACAACTTCTGAGAAAATCGCACCGTCTTTAATGAATAAGATGCGATTGCAAAAACTGGCCGTGTACGGGTCATGTGTCACCATCAAAATTGTGGCATCATCATGCAGATTAATTTCAGCTAAATATTTCAACAATTCTGTTGCTGATTTTGAATCCAGCGAGCCAGTTGGTTCATCTGCAAAAATAATTTTAGGGTTCGTAATCAAAGCACGAGCAGCTGCTACCCGTTGTTTTTGTCCCACAGATATCTCTGGTGGATAAGCAGATAAAAGCTCCTGAATCCCCAAAATCGAAGTCACATGTAACAAACGTTTATCCATTTCTTCTAATGAAACTTTTTCTACAGCTAAAGGCAACAGAATATTGTCCTTCACATTTAACGTATCAATTAGGTTAAACGATTGAAAAATAAACCCCATTTCGTTTCTCCGAAAATCACTTAATTGATTATCTCGCATTTTTAAAATATCTTGTCCGGCGATGCGCACGATTCCTGCGGTTGGCAAAATAATCGAGGATAAGACATTCAACAGTGTCGATTTCCCAGCACCGCTGGGACCCATAATCCCCACAAATTCGCCTTCATCAACGGTAAACGAAATATTATCTAATACTTCTGTTTTATTATTTAAACGACCATATGTCTTGCTGACATGGTTTACTTCTACAATTTTTTTCATTTTTCTCGCTCCAACGTTTTGTTATTACTCTTATTTTACCAAGAAAAAATCTGAATGAACATCGTTTTATCTTACAATATCGTTCGGTAGTCAAAGAATAATTGGCATTTCGTGAATAAATCCGCAAACAATTATTATTTAATAATTGTTATTTTTTAGTGTTGCTTTTAGCAATTTGGCAAAAAAATCTTTGCTGTTTTTTAATTTGGACAAAGAATTTTTTTCACACAAAAAAATTTGCTCAATCCTTTTCTTCATTTGTTTTCATATTTTTTCAAAACAGTACAAGCACAATATATAGTGTTTGTCTAGTGATATTTTACTAAAAATACGCAATATATCGATTGAATTTAGCCGACCTTTGTATTAGGATAGTTACTAACGAGATATAAGGAGCTGGATAAAATGATGAAGATTACTGATGAAAAAGCCGAGGATGTTAATCTCTCAACAATTAAAGTCGTCAAACGGGATGGTCGTTTAGTGACTTTCGATGATCAAAAAATATACGATGCTTTGATCAAAGCTGAACAAAAAATACATGACCAAGTCACTCCTTTGACACATCAAAAAGTCCAATCGATTGTTGCCGATGTCAATCGAGAAATTGCCGAACGTTTTACCAATAACGTAAAAATTTATGAAATTCAAAATATTGTGGAACATACTCTGCTATCCAACAACGAATATGCCTTAGCCGAAGAATACATTCATTACAGAACCCAACGTGATTTTGAGCGTAGTAAAGCAACTGATATTAATGTATCTATCGGCAAATTAATTAATAAAGATCAGACTGTCGTGAACGAAAATGCCAACAAAGACAGTGACGTTTTTAATACGCAACGTGATCTAACCGCTGGGATTGTTGGAAAATCAATTGGTTTAAAGATGTTGCCTTCACACGTGGCTAATGCCCATCAAAAAGGCGACATTCATTACCACGATTTAGATTATCATCCATATACGCCCATGACAAACTGCTGTTTAATTGATTTTAAAGGCATGCTAAACAATGGCTTTAAAATTGGGAACGCTGATGTCGAATCACCAAAATCAATTCAAACGGCCACTGCACAAATTTCTCAAATTATTGCCAATGTAGCTTCCAGTCAATATGGTGGTTGCTCTGCCGATCGGATTGATGAATTATTAGCGCCTTTTGCGGAACGTAATTATGAAAAACATTTAGCAGATGCGCAAGAATGGATTGAAGGAGAAGAACGCCAAAAAGCATTCGCTCGGAAGAAAACGAAAAAAGATATTTTTGATGCCATGCAAAGTCTTGAGTATGAAATTAATACCTTATTTACTTCCAATGGACAAACCCCTTTTACTTCTCTGGGATTTGGTTTAGGTACCAACTGGTTTGAGCGAGAAATTCAACGGGCGATTTTACAAATCCGAATTAATGGTTTAGGGATTGAAAAACGAACAGCTATTTTCCCAAAACTGATTTTCACAATTAAACGCGGCGTCAATGCGCAACCTACTGATCCAAACTACGATATTAAACAACTGGCACTGGAATGCGCAACGAAACGCATGTATCCTGATGTTTTAAACTATGATAAAATCGTTGAACTAACAGGTAGTTTTAAGGTACCAATGGGCTGTCGTTCCTTTTTACAAGGCTGGAAAGACGAACAAGGTGAAGAAGTAAATGTTGGCCGAATGAATTTAGGCGTTGTGACCTTGAACTTACCAAGAATCGCTTTAGAAGCGCAAGGAAGTCAAGAAAAGTTCTGGCAAATTTTAAATGAACGTTTGGCGATCGTTAAAGATGCTTTGGTTTATCGGGTTGAACGTGTTAAAGAAGCTAAACCAGCGAATGCACCGATTTTATACATGTATGGTGCATTTGGAAAACGTTTAGCTACACAGGATGCCGTAGATGAACTGTTTAAAAACAAACGTGCCACGGTTTCACTTGGCTATATTGGCTTGTATGAAGTGGCTTCTGCCTTTTACGGCGGTGCTTGGGAGGACAATCAAGAGGCCAAAAACTTTACACTGGATATTTTAAAAGAACTGAAAAAAAATGCCGACAACTGGGGCAACGAATACGGCTATCATTTTAGTGTCTACTCTACACCGAGCGAAAGCTTGACTGACCGTTTTTGCCGTTTAGATACTGAAAAATTTGGCATCGTCGAAAATATTACAGATAAAGAATATTACACAAATAGTTTCCATTATGATGTACGCAAAAATCCAACGCCTTTTGAAAAACTTGATTTTGAAAAGGATTATCCAAAATACTGTTCTGGTGGTTTTATCCACTACTGTGAATACCCCATGTTACAGCAAAATCCCAAAGCACTTGAAGCTGTCTGGGATTACGCTTATGACAAAGTTGGCTATTTAGGAACCAATACGCCAATTGATCATTGTTATGCCTGTGGTTTTGAAGGGGACTTCCATCCAACTGAACGTGGCTTTGAATGTCCAGAATGTGGCAATCATGATCCTAAGACTTGTGATGTCGTTAAACGGACTTGTGGTTATTTAGGTAACCCGCAAGCTCGCCCAATGGTACATGGTCGTCACAAAGAAATTTCCTCTCGTGTGAAACATTTAAAAAATTAAACTCGATTATTCTATAGAAAGAAGTTTTGCTGATGCGTAATCCGAAACCACAAGAATGGAAAACCGAAGACTACAGCCAAAAAAAGATTGCCGATTACAAAGCGTTCAACTTTGTTGATGGCGAAGGTGTACGCAATAGTTTATATGTGAGCGGCTGTCTCTTTGCTTGTGAAGGTTGTTTTAACAAAGCTGTCCAAAATTTCAATTACGGTACGCCGTTTACAGAATCTTTAATGAATCAAATTATTGAAGATTTGTCCCATGACTATGTCCAAGGTTTGACTCTTTTGGGTGGTGAACCTTTTCTGAATACAGATGTTTGTCTTAGTGTAGTCAAACGTGTGCGGGAAACATTTGGCTCAGCCAAAGATATCTGGTCTTGGTCTGGGTATACCTTTGAAGAACTACTTTTAGAAACGCCTGATAAGCTTGAACTACTCCATTCAATTGACATTTTAGTTGATGGGCGCTTTGAACTGGCAAAACGTAATTTAAATTTACAATTTCGTGGCAGTAGTAATCAACGGATTATTGATGTACCCAAATCACTTGCTGCTGGCAAAGCTGTTATTTGGGAAAAATGTCATGACGCCGAAACGTCTTATGAACAAATCAAAAAATCAATTTAAAAAAGTTAGCCCTTTAGCCATCTCTTGAGGATGTGTCTAAAGGGCTAACTTTTTTCCCATAAAGGTAAAACAATGTTTTCATACGCTAGTGGATCTAAATTCGTTAAAGTAATGCCTAATAAACGGATTCCTTGTTCTAAACCTAAAATATCTTCCCAAATTAAATTCGCTTGATAGAAAAGTTCTTCTTTTTTAGAAATATATTCAGGTAATGTCACACGTTTCGTAATCGTCGTATAGTCAGTATAACGAACTTTCAGGACTACTGTTTTGCCATGTTTTTGCACTCGTTGCAATGCACGCTCAACACCTGCTGCTAATTGTCTCAATTGAGCCGTAACCTGCTCTTCCGTCGTTAAAGGGGTGCCGTAAGTATGTTCCTTGCCTACCGACTTACGATCTCTAGTCACTTGAACTGGCGCATCATGGATACCACGGACTTTACGATACAATGAATAACCCATTTTACCGAATAACCGAATCAACGTCATCTCATCTTGCTTGTATAAATCTGCTCCAGTAAAAATCCCTAGTTCATGCATTTTAGGCACTGTTTTTTTCCCGATTCCGTGGAAATCTTCAATCGGTAATGCTTTCAAAAAATCTTCGGCCTCTTCTGGTAAGACAACCGTCAGGCCCTTTGGTTTCTGGAAATCTGATGCTAACTTGGCTAAAAACTTATTGTAACTAACACCTGCCGAGCAAGTTAACTGCAATTCATGCCAAATATCATATTGGATCATTTTCGCAATTTTAATAGCCGACTTACTGTTGACCTTATTTTCAGTTACATCTAAATACGCTTCGTCAATAGATACTGGTTCAATCACATCTGTATAGCGGCGAAAAATTTCACGGATTTCTTGAGAAATTTCACTATATTTCTGATAATTACCTGGCTTAAAAATGGCACTTGGACATAGTTCATACGCCTTTTGAGCACTCATAGCCGAGTGAATACCGTACTGTCGAGCAATATAATTCGCTGTAGTCACCACTCCTTTGCCCCCAGTATCACTTGGATGGCGCGCAATAACTAACGGATGTCCTACTAACTCTGGATGATCTCGTTCTTCAACTGAAGCAAAAAACGCGTCCATATCTATATGTATAATTTTTCTCGACGTATCTTTTTTTAAGGGAAAACGTAATTCGCTCATCATTTTGATTCGCCTCCTCCCTCCATTATATACGAACGTCCGTTCTTTTTCAAATTGAAACTTCTTTATTTCAACCAGAAAAAGCTGAAAATCCGTGAAGTTATAAACACAGATTTCCAGCTTTTTAATTAAACAACCAATTGTTTTTGTTGATTATAGTAGCCTTTATAGGCAAGATAAGTTGCAATCACTGAACCAATACTTGTTGCTGATAGCAACATAAAAGTCACCATAATCTGATATTTTATCGCATGGACAGGATCAACGCCCGCAAAAATTAAGCCTGACATCATCCCAGGTAAACTAACAATTCCGACAGTTTTGGCAGAATCAATCGTCGGCGCCATCCCGGTTTTCACACTTTGTTGGATAATTGGTAAAGAGGCGAGTTTGATAGTTGCACCTAATGCTAGTTTCTCCATTACCGCTTGCCGTTGGTTTTGAAAAAGAGTATCTAAATTGCGATAGCATAAACCAATTGCCACCATCGAATTGCTGGCAATCATCCCACTGATAGGAATGATTTGAGAAGGAATAAATTTAATAGAACCAGAAAAAATCAAAATACCAATGGTAATTCCTGTACTACAACCAATTGCAATGAAAGAAATCAAAAAACCCTTTTGTAATTGCTGGCTGCGTTTTTTTGCATTAAAGGCTGCGTTGGAAACAATCACCAAAACCATGATGAGCGTTAAAATCAGGTTATTGACTTGAAAAACATATTTTAATAAATAGCCGACTGCGACTAATTGAATGACTGCTCGAATCACACTAATAATAATATCTTTGGTAAAACCTAATTTTTCTTTAGTACTAATAATTAATGCGACCACCACTAGCATGGCTGAAAAAAATAAGGATAAATTATTAACTGCTAAATCCATCTGTCGGCGCCACCTTTCCTGCTACAATACGAATCACTTGCTGTGCTTGCTGAATTTCTTCGGTATCATGCGTGACACGAACCAGCGTGACTCCTTGCTCTTTGTTTAATTGGTTTAACAATTGATTGACAATCTGTTTGCTTTCTTCATCTAATCCCGTTGTAACTTCGTCTAATAATAAAACATCTGGTACAAAAATAATGTTTCGTAGCAAAGCAACCCGTTGTCGCTCACCACCAGAGAGTTCGGCTATTTTCTTTTCAAGATAAGCAGCGGGCAATTTCACTTGTTGGAGCAATGCCACGACTTTTTCCTGATTAAACGCTTCTTGTCTGACGGTAAATGGAAATAACAAATTATCATACACGGTTTCACCAAATAAAGTTGGCTGCTGAAAACAATAAGAAACCTTTTGGCGGTATGTTTCGATTGGCATTGTAGTAATTGGCGCTTCTTGATAAAAAATTTCGCCTTCTGTAGGACTTAATAATGAAGATAAAATTTTTAAAAATGTACTTTTCCCGCTACCTGAAGGACCAACAATTGTTGTATTGCTGCCTGTTTCAAATGACAAATCAATATCAGAAAGAATGCTACGACCATTTACTTGATAAGACACGCCTTCTGCTCGCAATAAATTACTCATGTTTCTCTCCTTTTTTAAATGGAATGATATTCTTTATATACTTCTTGTTTTTTTACATTTCTCAATTTGGCCACTTCTTTGATCGCCTCTTTTGAACTCCGTCCCTCTTCCTCCATTAAAACTTGCACATGTTCTTTGAGGGAAATAGCTGGCATTGCGGCTATTGTCTCTTTCTCACCAGTAAATCCGCTAACTAATAAACAACACTCGCCTTTTAGCGTATTTTCTGCTAAATATTCTGTTAGTTCTCCTAAGGTACCACGCAAATACTCTTCATGAAGTTTCGTTAATTCCCGACAAATCACAGCGGGGCGTTCTTGACCATAGACTTCAGCAAACGTTGCTACCGTTTTAGCAATCCGATAGGGGGACTCATAAAAAATCTGTGTCGGCCGTTCTTCTTTTAATGCTGATAACACGTCTTTCTGTTCTTTTTTCTTTCTTGGTAAAAAACCATAAAACGTAAATGGCTGTGGTAAAAGACCCGAGGCAATCAAGGCGGTCATTCCTGCCGTAGGTCCTGGCAAGGCAATCACTGCCAGTTCTTCTTCAAGACATGCTGTAACCAATTCATGACCAGGATCACTAATTGAAGGCATACCTGCATCGCTAACTTGGGCAATCGTTTCACCACTCAGCAATCGTGTAATCAGTTGAGGAATTCGCTCTTTGTAATTATGTTCGTGTAAACTAATTTGTGGTGTTGTAATCTCAAAATGATTTAGCAATTTTTGTGTGTTTCTTGTGTCCTCACTAGCAATCACCGTTGCTTCTTTCAATATGTTTAAACAACGAATACTCATATCTTCTAAATTGCCGATCGGTGTTGGGACAAGATACAATTTTCCTTTTGTTGTTTGCTTATCAAAACTTTTCTGTTTTTGCATAGCACATCCCTCATTTTCCTTTTTCGTTCTATAAATAGATAAAGGTTTGATTTGACAATCGATTGACTGTCAAACCAAACCTTTCCTTTTTATTTGCAGTGTCCACTAGACTTAACGCGTACGTTCCCCATAAATAACATCAAGACAAAAGGCACATTCTTCATCATTTTCACGTCTTGAACCATATAAAATATTGCAGACATGGAAGCCCTCTTCATAAAGTTTTTCCAAATTCATACGTGATTTTGATAGCTCTTGTTTTTCAGTTTCAGTTGTATTTCCTGCTAACTTATTCAGTTCTTGGAGATGCTCCCGTAAGCGTTGGTTTTCGATTTCCAACGTGGTATTTTTTTCTACCAACTCATGGAGTACTGCTTTAATTTCTCTTAATTGTGTCACTGAACTGTCTAAATCAGTTTCCAACGAATTTAATCCATCATAGAGCGAACGTTTATCCATTTTGATCACCTTTTTCAGCAGCAACTTTCGCAGTAGCTTCTTTGATTTCTTCGTAATCATAATCCGCTGCGATTTCACGACCATGCAGACGAACTTTGACAATCCGACTTAATAGATTCAACCCGACGACTTTGCCTTTGCCATCTGGTGTTATTACTTCTTTTCCATAATCTGGTAATTCTTTTTTAGCGGCTTCATATTCGTCGTTTTCGTATTTCAAACAACACATTAAGCGGCCACATAATCCCGAAATTTTGACAGGATTTAAAGATAACCCTTGATCTTTAGCCATTTTGATTGAAACTGGCATAAAATCTCCTAGAAATGTTGAGCAACATAGTTGTCTGCCACAAGGGCCAATGCCACCTAATATTTTCGCTTCATCTCGGACACCAATTTGACGTAACTCAATTCGCGTCCGGAAAATAGCCGCTAAGTCTTTGACTAATTCACGAAAATCAATTCGCCCATCTGCCGTAAAGTAAAAAATCATTTTGCTACGATCGAAGGTATATTCTACTCGCACTAATTTCATTTTTAAGTCATGAGCTCGAATTTTTTCATTGGCAATGCTTTTGGCAGCTTCTGCATCAGCCAAATTTTTTTGTTCTTTTTCTAAATCATTGGCTGTTGCTTTATTTAAAATGGGTTTTAGGTCCTCTGGTAAATCGTCTGAATCGACTGTTTTTTTAGGAATAGCAACAGTAGCTAATTGTTTTGACTGTTGAGATTCAACGAGTACTTTCTCATTATAAATATACTCAGATTTTCCAGGAGCAAAATAATAGATATGACCGGCTTCACGGAAGCGAACTCCTACTACTTCTACCATTTTATTCCTCCTAATCTAGTTCAAGTGAACGTCGCTTCAATCGGTTAAGGAACTTGCTGAAACAACTAAGTTCCTACTATATTATGAAACTGAATGCCACTTGGCACTTTTTTCCTTTATGATTTAGGGTGAATCATTTGGATAACTAATTGTTCACAAACATTTTGCCAACTAACATTGGCAGTCCATTTTTGGCGTGCTTTCAAAATTAGCGCCAACCGTTCCGCCTGCTCTTCCGTTACTTTTTTGGCTTGCTGTGTCGCAACACTTTCTTCCAATAATTGACGGTAATAAACCATGAGCAAGTCAAAGCTAAGCGCTTGTTGTTCTTTTTCCTTAAATACTTTGACCATTTTCTTCTGAACGTAGATAAATGCCTGTAAATCATTACTTTTTAGATAATTAAACCATTGCAAAATGATTTCCCTAGCTTCATTAAACCATTCATCTTGAGAGATTTCAACTGCTTTCTCAAAACTATTTGTCAGCTCAGCTAAAAGGGTTGCAGTCTTTTCACCAATCCCCTGTTTGATTAAGCGATCAATTAATGTTTTTTTGACTAATGGTTGAAAATGTAAGGTTTGGCATCGTGATTGAATCGTTGGTAAAATTCGAGAAAGCGAAGTGGTTTCTAAAATAGCTAAAATTTGTCCTTCTGGTTCTTCTAAAAATTTTAAGAGACTATTGGCTGCGCCGGTACTCATTTTATCTGCTTCTTGAATTAAGAAAACTTTTTTAGCAGTCTCGACCCCACTTTTAGAAAACTCCGCTTTTAATTCACGGATTTGGTTCACTTTGATGGTTTGCCCATCTGGCGCAATTCTTAAAACATCTGGATGTTCATTTTCATTAATCCGCACACAATTATGGCATTCGTTACAAGGCTGTTGATTTACTAAATTCGTACAAAAGACATGTTTCGCCA